>VFQQ010005345.1_pt1 | contig 10683 bp, 15 predicted proteins | sample 3512341 | NCBI WGS metagenome assembly VFQQ01 (sample SAMN10412373, study PRJNA504923) | tailings metagenome | isolation source: Relicate 2 Philex TSF1 revegetated site | place: Philippines: Tuba, Benguet | collected 2017-08-29
GGCCCCATGCCGTTACCCTGTGCGCCCATGTGACCCGCACCCATGCCGCCGAGCCCGCCCATGCCCATGTGGCTGCCGAGGCCGAGGCTGTTTTGTGCGCCAAGGTTGTTTGTGTGTAGGGGTGGGAAGGCGAGGGGGTCGAGGGAGCTGCCGAAACCGCCCATAACTGACATCTACGCGCCACACACACACACACACACACACACACACACACACAAACACACAGACGTCAGCAACACAGATTCGCCCTCCGTCGCCGTGCAATATGTCACTGTCCGCATATGTGGGCCACACACATGTCAGCTGCCCCTTGTCTGCAGCTCGCTTTGTCTTGCTCACATTTACGCATGCCGGTCTACGGAACTTATTGTGAAGAACCAACAAACTGACAAAGTAACTGCCGTCGCACGTACCTGCTGTGCCATCATTGCGGTTGGGTCGTTAGGCAGCATCCATGAGGGGGTACTCCCACCCAGACCACCACCACCTGAACCACCCAACGGTCCAACTGACTGATGATCCATAGGGTACATCAACCGACCTGTAAGCGACACACACACAGAAATACACACACACACAGACACAAACGCCTCAGCTCAACCCCCAGCATTGGTGCCGACTAGGTGTGGTATTGCATGTGCCCCAGCGGCTTTGTAGTCTTGTGCGTGCATACGTGGACATGACTTAGGTGTGCGTGTGTGTGTGTGTGTGTGTGTGGACACGTACCTTGCTCGTCAAAAGCCGGTTGCATGAACATGGAGCCGTTTGTGAGGAGGTTGGCGACCGGTGTGCCGGTAGACCCTGCGGACTGACGACCCTGTACACACACACACACACACACACACGCACACACACATGGGTACAATGATATGGCATGCGTACTCAGACATGTGCAGGCGCGCGTGCGCGCGCCTGTGTGTGTTGGCCTGTGTCTGTGTGTGTGTGTGCACAGCAAAAGAGCTCGTACCTGACGCGGCCCCTTGTTGCTTCCATCACTATTGCCGTTACTCAGCCGTTTCGCCCCCCGCATCAAAACGTCCATAGATCCGTCCTCGCCCACAACGAAATCAACACCCCCACCGTTACTGTTATCCAGCTTAGTGTTCAGGCCAACGTCGTGATCGCCGCCACTGAGTGTGGTCGCGGCGGGCGCGGCGCCGCCGACGACGCCGCCCAGGCCGGCGGACAGATCGCCGCCGTCACTCGTGCCGACGCCGGCGCCGCCGGCAGCTGCGATGCGGTCGGGGTGCGAATCAAGGCCGCTAGGGTTGGTGGTCTTGACTGTGCTGTGTGTGTTTGTGTCTGTGTTGGTGTCGGTATGTGTGTCTGTGGGCTTGGTGCTGTGTGTGTTGGCGGCGGTGTCGGAGGGGGCGCGCGCGCCGCCGCCGGAGCCGTCGTCGCTTCCCATCGCCAGGGCACCACTCTCCATCTATGACACACGCACACACACACACACACACATCAAGTCCGCAATATAAAGTGCGTAAGTGTGAAGTTGAGGCAGTGGGCGTATTTGTCATCTTGTGTGTGTGTGTGGGTGTGGGTGTACTCACATGCCAAGAAGAATTAGAGTTGCCATTGTAGCCAAGCATGCTGGACAGGTGGGCGTCCGCGGCCCCAAGCAAGCCCATCATGGGCAGCCCACCAATGCCGCCCGACAGGCGCGGCACGCCCGCGGCCCCCGGCATCATGTGCATGCGCATGCCGGGCGGCGCGGAACCGCCGGAGACGCGCGCGAGGGGCTGCGGCCAGCCGGCGGGCGCGGTGTGTGTCGGGTCGTCACCCCCCATCATCATCTGCGTGTACACACACACACACACACACACACACACATGTCAGACTAAGGCCTGGCTGACTTGCACTTGCACACAGATAACAGGGTGCTTCCTGTGTGTGTGTGTGTATGTGTGTGTGTGTATGTGTGTGAGATCACTCATATTGGTGCTATGTGCAGCTAACCTACCTGGAAGGGGTTGGCGGTTGGGTCCATCATCATGTTCGTTGACATCATCATACGACCGTTACCAGCGGCGGTTGGGTGGCCAGTACCGTACATCCACGCGGCCTCGGCGGCACTGGACTGCATCATCTGTGTGACACACACACACACACAAGACCCCTTGCTGTCAGGACCAGAGCGCGCATACACGCGCAAGACAGGCCTCCCACCCCGTGTGTGTATGTGAGAGAGAGAGTTGTGTGTGTGTGTGTGTGAGAGAGTTGTGTGTGTGTGTGTGTATGTGTGTGTCTTACCTGAGGTGTGGTCTGTGGGATCATCATGTAGCTGCCTGGCGCACCAGGGAGACCATGAATCATCTACACACACACACACACACACACACAGACACACACACATGGAAACGCCATGCGGCCCTATGACATGCGTGCACAACGCACACTGCGGGCAGCAAGAGGCTGATCATGCAGAAGGGTAAGGTCGTGTGTGTGTGTGTGTGTGTGTGTGTGTGTCACTCTCACCTGCATGCCAGACCCTGAGCGCTGCAGCAAGCTGTTCAAGTCGTTGAGCTGGGGGTTGGTGCGGGAGCCGTTACCGTTGGACAGGCTGCGCACAGTCTGACCCTATATACACACACACACGCACATGTTGCGACACGCACATGCACACCGGGGCTTGCGGGCTCGGTCATCTGTACTCCTTTGTGTGTCCAACTACACCTCTCTGTGTGTGTGTGTGTGTGTGTGTGTGTGTAGAGAAGCACGCTTACCATCAGCGCGTGCTGGCCCGCAGAGTTGCCATGGTTCGAGGTACGATTGCCACGACGCGGACTAGTCACCCTGGGCACCCTCTCTCTCCCTACCACAGGCGAAGACGTCACATCCCGATGACCCCCACTGCTGCCGCCCTTGCGGCCGGCCACGGCGGCGTCCCGCGCGTCCTCGGCTTCGGCCGCGGCGGCTGCTGCAGCAAGCAGGGCTTCTGCTGCGACAGCCTGCATCTGCGGCGCTGCGCCATTGTCGCTGATGGTCCTGCTGCTGCCGCCGCTGTTTGCGCTGCTTGTGCGCTTGGCCGGGGCCAGCTGCTGGGGCGCGCCTGCTGCAGGGGCAGGGGCGCCACTGGGGCGTGGGGCGTCGTTGTTGTTGCTGTCGGTGGAAGGGCGGTTGGGGTGGATGGCGATGGGCTTGGTGGGCAGTGGGCTTGCGGGGTCGTCACCGCTCAGGCCCTGGGGCTCCTTTGGCTTGGGGCTGGCCCGCGTGACCCAAACGCTGGCTATGTGCTCTGCTGTCGGTGCAGGCGGGTCCATTGTGTTCTGGACTTGCATCAGGAGACTAAGCTGTGCCTGGACAGGGCCTGCACGCAGGACGCACGGACAAGCACACAGCAAGGGTCAGGAAGGCACTTACGCTTCTGCAATGCCACGTCCACTGCTGCATATGTAGCAAGCAAGGTACTCAGGTAGCCGCAGGACAGAGAGCGCACGGGCTGCAGGACGCTGCTGGATGGACGAGGGTTGGGCTGTGTGTGTAACATCTGGGTGCGGACCCCTGTGTGTAGGAGGACCAACAAGCTCTCAAGGACAGCATTGAATGCCAACTGAGCTGTGTTGACGCACTGTGAGGAAGAGAGCAGAGCTATGGGCAAGGCCAGGTGCAGGTCTCACATGACCGTGCTTGCAAGGCGCATCTGTGCTTACTGCTTGTTTCCACTGCTCGCATACAATTGCTAGAAGGGTTGATAGTCTGCTAGTCTGAGCTGAAGGTTGCGCTGCTCTACGAAATGTGTGCACACGCCGTTGACGTGTAGGGCCGCGAGCAAGCCCCATTCCCCTTCTGCTTGCTGCAGTGCGTATCAGTATGGTATCTAGCACACTGCTGGCTCGCGATGAGGAGCTTGCTCGCCGAAATCTGGGCACATGTCAGCCCAACGGCGGACCGCGTGCCCAGTCCTGGAGCGCACGCTTGGCCATTCGTACCTGCTGAGATGGCATCTGCATACCTGTGTATCAAACGCTGTCTTCAAGTGCTTGGTGGGGCTCCACTCGCTCCAGCGTTCTCTAGCTTGTCGAAGCAGTCAGCGAGCAGCACTGAAGGTCTCGAATTCGGGCAAGTGCCCACACTTGCAGAAGCTGGCTAACACTGGAATGCTGAAAGCGGCGCGAGCGAGCAAAACTCGCAGAGACCCTAATAAACCGCTGCACTTTTGCACCGCCCAGCTTGTGCGTGTGTCTTTTCACGTTGCGCTCATCCCAGCCTAATCAATTTATCCATCTCAATCGTGCACTTAGGCCTGTTTAGCTGCAGCGCGTGCAAGCGTAGCTCCCCAGCCGCGTTACGGCCTTTTTCTGGCCTGTTCTTGACAAGGGATTGCATCTGAGACACGCAAAGGCTTAAGCCATCTGAGCAGGGGAAGGTCCTTCTGCAGGCTTTGGGGTCCCGTCATCCAGTGCTGGCCGGCCAGTCCCCTGGTGTCTAGTCTGATGGCCTCTGGATGCTGCCAGCTCAGACTTGCAAGGAGGAGCTTTTGCACAAAGCACACCAAGAAGTGGCCCGTCCCTCAGCTGCGGCCTTTCCTGTCAGCTTGCTGGCTGTACACTCTCCAGAAGCTTACGTGCCTTTCCTTCTTCTCTGCCCTTGCCTTATAGTCTAGTACCTCTCCCTGGATGCTGGTAGTCATAGGCAGGGGCATCTGTACAGGTACCGTAGCACGTGATGAGCGGCAGGTCGGCCAACGTGCTGTAGTGCTCTACCTCTAGCCGCCCAGGCGTCCTGCCCGCATAATACTCTGCCACGATGCTCAAGTCTGCGCTTACAGCTTCCCTCACGGGCAATGCCCCAACACCTGCACAAATCCCTCAGAAGAAGGTGTCTTTGAGCCCGGATGCCTTTCCTTGCATAGCATTTGCGGATGAAGTCACTGGCACCAGTGCTAACAGCGCAGCTCAAGAGCCACTGCCCGACGATGAGGAGCTTCTCGCTGGGGTCGAAATCGTGGGCTCAGCGCCCACGGTCGCCATGCTTCCCAATGGCACGTCGTTGGTGCGTGCTCTACACCATCGTGATACCGGCAAATGATCAGGCAGCCTAGTGGCAGCGATGGAGTGTGCGGAGTGCCGTGGACTGTTCACGTGCATAGCGAGACTCAAGGGTTCTTGCTGCTCACCTCAGCCATCAGGCCTTCCACTGGCCTTGAGGCAGTGCCAAGTGTGCAGACTAGAAGAAATGCCAGTGCTTGTGCGTGATGGTGCTTGTGTGCGCAGGCGGACTACAGCCTCAACCCAAGGCGTAGGTGGGTGCTGTCTTTCGTAGCAGAGACGCACTGCCGTGAGACTCCTCAGCGGCGGGCCTGATGCAGGGTTCCTGCCTTGTGTCTGCAGGCGTGGAGGTGGCGAGGCTTTGCCAGAGATAGCCGCGTCCCTGGTGCGTGATGGCGTGCAAGGGCCCAACCCGCGCTTGCTTACTCAGCTATTACGCTGCTAGTTCAGCCAGCCCTCTGAGCAGCATTTGCCAAGCAGTCTGATGCCATCGGAGCACGCAAGGCAGCGCAGAGTAGTACAGGCTTTACACCTGGGCCCTTGGGTTCCCGCAGCTCCTTGCCCACCGGAGTGTGGGCGTCCTTTAGTGACGAGGGCCCGTAACAAACTCGCACAGTGTCCAGCCAAGCAATGGCAACAACAGCACGCGCGTAGCAGGCCTTGCAGGCCCTGCAAAGCTGCCTTGCGGGCTGTCTCGTGCCTCGCGCAGGGGACCGGGGGTTTCATGGGTGCCAGTCAGCTTGGCACGTCCATCACGCACACGACCAGCGGCAACTGGAGCGCCGTGATTGGATCGCTGCCCAAGGGCCTGACAAGCGATGAGAAAATGAAGATCAAGATGTCTGTGCCCCCATCGCCGTCAGCAGCACTGCTAAAGGAAATGAACCAGGTGCGTGGCCTGATGCACCCTTGCAGTCACTCTAAAGTGGCTTAGAAGCACAACCCATTAGTGCCTCTGGCGACTTGCGCCCACTTGCCTGTGCGTGTGCCCGCCCCTGTGTGCCAGCACGCACTTCGATGTTCGCAGATTGCGCGTTCTAGCACACGACTGCGTTCTCTGCACGCACGGCGCACATCCTGATAACTGTGCTTGTGTTTGTTTGCCTATGTGTGTGTGTGTGTGTGTGTACTCCCGCAGGACATCGTGTCGAGTCGGACGCCTGGTGGCCGCAAGCTGCGGCGACAGGTGCTCAGCGGCGCCGTGCTCGTGTTCGTGACCGCCGGTTACTCGGGTAAACGTTTCATCTTTGAAAAGGCACACCAGCTGGGCGTGAAGAGCGTGGTGCTGGATGCACACGACAGGTACGCAGCGCCCTTGTCGCGCGCACACACACACACACACACACACACAGCCTGACTCCTTGCCTCACTGTCACACAAGTGAATGCAGTCAGTCGAAGACTCATGGCAAGCATAGCCGCATGACATGCCAGACGTGCGCGAGTTTATGTGTGTGTGTGTGTGTGTGTGTGTGTGTGTGTATGTATGTGTGTGTGTGTGTCACACAGTTGGGTCCAGCTCCTAGAGGGAGAGGGTATCATATCCAAGTTCGTGCCTATTGACTTCAATGACCCTGAGAGTGTGTTTGACCAGTGCTTAGCGGTAAGTGTGTGTGTGTGTGTGTGTGTGTATCAGTCACCATGTGCGTCCCCGTGTGTTCGCGTGCACGTGTGGGTTTTCCTGTGTGTTTCTATGCCGCTTTCTCGTGCAGACTCGCTGTTCAGAACACAGCGCACAGCAGTGACCCGCAGCCATGTGTGCATCTGTGTGGGTGGGTGTATGCGCGTGTGTGTGTGTGTGTCACAGGCCATACGTAAGGCAGCGCACACAGATGGTGAGATTGATGGTGTGCTGACTGCGTGCGCGCGCGCGCGCGTGTGTGTGTGTGTGCGTGTCACAGGCCATACGTAAGGCAGCGCACACAGTGGGTGAGATTGACGGTGTGTTGACCTTCTGTGAGCTGGCTGTGCCCCTCGCATCACGACTTGCTGAGAAGCTGGGTCTGCCACACAACCCACCCGCAGCCGTGGACGCAGCACGCGACAAGGTACGTGGAACATGCATAGTGACACATGTCTGTATGTGTGTGTATGGGTCTGCCACACAACTCACCCGCAGCCGTGGACGCAGCACGCGACAAGGCGTCACACATACGCACACACACACAAACACACATGCAGGCAGGTGGCGCGGGTTTGGTGTCGGTGGGTTTGATTCCGGCGTGCAGATAGACGGTTATGCGCCCTGCGCGCATGGAGAGGTGGACATGTGTGTGTGTGTGTGTGCGTGTGCAGCAAGAGACGCGTGCAATGCTGGAGAAGGCAGGTCTGCCCTCCCCCAAGCACTACCGTATCGTACAGGTGTGTATTGAGTACACACGCAGTAGTCATGCCACATTGGTCATCACGCCACAGTCATGCCAGCCACAGTGCAGCATAGGAAAGATCTGGTATGAATATTGCTGAGCATGCTTAGGACGGTGCAGGGACAGGGTTGGCACAAGACACGTGTGACAATACAGTGGTCGTACACAGCACAACATGGGAGAGAGCACAACAGCACAATACAGTGGTCGTACACGGCACAGCATGGTAGACAACGCAGTGCACTAGACACACTGCAGCATGGGCGCAGAGCTTGCATGGGGGCTGGAGAGGGGAAAGCAACAGGATAGGCCCAGGATAGCAGGCAGTGTGGGCTGTTCAAGCGAGAGACACTTCGTCAGAGATCACCAGAGTGGCGCAGAGGGGGGATAATCACACACAATACGCGGTGCAGATGACAAAAGGATCGGGCACACAGGACAAAAGGATCGGGCACAGGGGACAAAAAGATAGGGCACAGGGGACAAAAGCACAGGGCACGGGAAAGCATGGGCACGCCGCAGGGGACTGGAGAGGGGAAACAACGGGATAGGCACACCCTAAGGGCAGGGAACAGCTTGCGTAAGTCCGTGAGTATGTGTGTGTGTATGTGCGTGTGTGTGTGCAGTCTTCAGACGTTGCCAAGGCAGCAGAGCACGTTGGTTTTCCTGCCGTTATCAAGCCAGTGAGTGGTGCAGCATCTATTGGAGTGATTCGTGTGAACAACAGAGAGGAGCTGCAGACAGCGTACGAACGGTACGTGTATGATTGCACGCACACACACACACAGACACACACACACACACAAATGCACACTCACGCGCGCGTGCGCGCCCGCACAAACGCAGACACGGATAGCAAACGGCTGTGTAGCGGGCGCCATCACAGTGTGCCCGTGTGTGTGTGTGTGTGTGTGTGCGCGTGTATGTCACTCTACAGTGTAATGAGTGACATGAAGCGCGCACGTATCGTGGCGGGTGCCATCACAGAGGGGGACCCAGAGGATGATGAGTCAGCGGGCAATGCAGGAGAGTGGATCGCTATGGTGCTCATGTTGGAAGAGGTGAGTTTGAATTTGAATTTGGGCCTGCCAGATCAACAAGCCGCTAGCGGGCTAGTTTGCAAGCGTGATTGTCACATTTGTGAGGATGCATCATGCAGCAGTGTGGTTTGCCGTGTGTTTGGGAAGCATTACGCTCACGCATGTCTCAACACAATATTCAATACAGTACTCAGCACAATACTCAACACAATGTGTGTGCGCACATAGGATACAAGCAGATTAACAGCGCGGCCTAGTGCGTGGAACTCGTAGCAGAGCGCTCTGTACAATCTTGGAGCGCCCGGCAATTTGATCTGTGTACAACGCCGTGTCGTGTTGCTATCAACATGAAGGCACACCTGTGTGTGACTTTGTGTGAGCTTGTGATAAGACGGTGTGTGGCGCATGTGGAGCGCATGCATGTGATCGAACTTTGCACACGTGTGTGTGTGTGTGTATATATATACAGTATCTTGACGGTACCGAGGTGGATGTAGATCTGATCTTTGACAATGGCAATCCTGTGTACGGAGCGATAACGGTTAGTGTGAACACACACACATACACTGAGACACGCACACGCACATCTGTGAAGCACCTGCTGCGCCGTTGCGGACCGGCTTCCTGTGAAAGCTAACGAGGCAGAGTGTTACATGCCCGTGTGTGTTCACGTGTTGCATGCGTGTGTGTGTGTGTGTGTGTGTGCGTGCGTGTGTGTGTGTATGTGTGTGGATGCAGGACAACTGGCCCACAGTTGAGCCTTACTTCAATGAGACAGGGTCCAACTGTCCCAGTGTGTTGCCTCGTCAGGCGCAACAGGAGCTGTGTGAACTGGCTGTGAGGAGCGTACAGGTGTGTGTGGACACATAGACACACACACACACACACACAGAGAGAGAGAGAGAGAGAGAGAGAGAGAGAGGCAGGCACAAGACGTGGCGTGCGCTTGTGGCCACCGCACCCACATGCTACGTCAGAGCGTGTGGCTTTGTGCACATGTGTTTCACATGTGTGTGTGCTTGTGTGTTTCAATCGGTCACACTGCATACAAACAGGGGACGCGCCCGCGTCGCCCTGTGAATTATGTATGTGTGCGTGCGGTTGTGTGTGTGTGTGTCACCCTGCAGTGCCTAGGCCTCATACTAGGTGTGTTCCATGTGGAGCTCAAGTACACGTCCACATCTGTGTCTTTATACTCGTTCGTTTGTCTGTGTGTGTCACCCTGCAGTGCCTGGGTCTATTACTAGGTGTGTTCCATGTGGAGCTCAAGTACACGTCCAGGGGTCCCAGACTGATCGAGGTCAACTGCAGGATGGGAGGCGGACCTGTCAGGTACGTGTGTGGACACACAAACACATACACACACACGCATACACACACCTGCCTGTAATTTGCTGTGTTAGCGCGCCACCACTCAAGCACGCATCACGGCTAACACAAGTTGCCTGCTCACACATATACCTTGACCATGTGTGTGTGTGTGCGTGCATATGTGTGTGCATCTACGTGCATGTGTGTGTGTGTGTGTGTGTACAGGGACACGAACCTGTTAGTGTGGGGTGTGGACCTGGTAGAGGAACATCTTATGGCTAGCGCTGGCATCCCGGTGAGTGTGACACACACACACATGTACACATGTACACACACACACAATGAAGACATCCCGGTGAGTGTTGGCCACTGAACACACATATACACATAGCGGCTATGTGCGGACTTGCCAATGACGACCCGTGTGCTGGCATCCCTGAGAGTGTGCAACACTGTACACATCCGCGCAACTCCGTGCTCATATCCCCGCGTCATCACACTGGTACGTATTCCTTGACACACATATCTCTGAGGCAGGAGCAGGCGCCTTGTGAGCATGGTGGCGAGCACACATGCTGTGATGGCGTGCGTTAAGGTTGGAGAGATAAGTAGCTCAGCTGACGTATGTGTATCTGTGTGTGACGTGTGTGTGTATGTTTATGTGTACTTTTGTGTACAGGTGCGTCCCCCTGTGGCCAAGAGGCCTCTCAAGCAGATGGCAGAGTACTCTTATGTGTATGTGTGTGTGTGTGTCATGTGTATGTGTGTGTACACACAGGTGCGTCCCCCTGTGGCTAAGCGCCCATTGAAGCAGATGGCAGAGTACTCAATCAATGCCAGTGTGACAGGTATACTGGAGAACACTGATTACCTGAATGAGTGGACTGGACACCCGGACGTGCTGTATGCCAGGCCACTGGTGCAGGTGAGGTTCTTGCACACACACACAAGCGCACACACGCATGTACACACACGC
>VFQQ010005346.1_pt1 | contig 10679 bp, 7 predicted proteins | sample 3512341 | NCBI WGS metagenome assembly VFQQ01 (sample SAMN10412373, study PRJNA504923) | tailings metagenome | isolation source: Relicate 2 Philex TSF1 revegetated site | place: Philippines: Tuba, Benguet | collected 2017-08-29
TCGTGCTCGACGAGCCCAGCATCGGCCTGCACCCGCGCGACATGGCGCGCATCGTCGACGCCATGAAGCGCCTGCGCGACGCCGGCAACACGCTGGTGGTGGTGGAGCATGACCCAGCCGTCATGCTCGCGGCCGACCGGCTCATCGACATGGGCCCGGGCCCGGGCGAACGCGGCGGGCAGATCGTGTTCGACGGCACGCCCGAGCAGATCCGCGCGGCCGACACGCTCACCGGTGCCTACCTTGGCGCGCGCAAGACCATCGGCATGGGTTTCAAGCGCGCCATCACCGACAGCACGCCGCGCCTCATTCTCGAAGGCGCGAGCGAGCACAACCTCAAGCAGGTGTCGGTGGAGTTCCCGCTGCAGCGGCTGGTGGTGGTTACCGGCGTGTCGGGCTCGGGCAAGTCCACGCTCATCCAGGACGTGCTCGCGCCCGCGCTCATGCGCCACTTCGGCCAGAGCACCGAATCGCCCGGCGCGCACGACCGCCTGCTCGGTGCCGAGCAACTGTCGGATGTGGTGTTCGTTGATCAGTCGCCGATCGGCAAGACGGCGCGCTCCAACCCCGTGAGTTATGTCGGCGCGTGGGATGCGATCCGCGCGCTGTTCGCCGACGCACCGCTTTCGCGCGAGCGCTCGTACACGCCCGCCAAGTTCAGCTTCAACAGCGGCGACGGCCGCTGCCCCACCTGCGGCGGCTCGGGCTTCGAGCACGTGGAGATGCAGTTCCTTTCCGACGTCTACCTGCGCTGCCCCGATTGCGACGGCCGCCGCTACCGGCCCGAGATCCTGGAGGTGAAGATCGAGCGGAGCGGGCGCCTGCTCAGCGTGGCCGATGTGCTGGAGCTGACCGTGAACGAAGCGGCGCAGCTGTTCGCACACGACCGCGAGGTGATCCGCGCGCTGCAGCCCATCGTGGACGTGGGCCTGGAGTACGTGAAGCTGGGCCAGCCCGTGCCCACGCTCTCGGGCGGCGAGGCGCAGCGCCTCAAGCTCGCGGGCTTCCTGGCCGAGGCCGCCAAGGCCGCGAGCGCGAGCCGCCAGCCGCTGTCGCGCAAGGGCACGCTGTTCCTGTTCGACGAGCCCACCACCGGCCTGCACTTCGACGACATCGCCAAGCTCATGCGCTCGCTGCGCAAGCTCATCGACGCCGGCCATTCGCTGGTGGTGATCGAGCACAACCTCGACGTGATCCGCGCTGCCGATTGGCTGATCGACCTCGGCCCCGAGGGAGGTGCCGGTGGCGGCACCGTGGTGGCCGAGGGCACACCCGAAGCGGTGCGCGAGCACGCCACCAGCCACACCGCGCGCGCCTTGCGCGAATACGCCGAGGCCATGGACCGTGTGGTGGCGGTGAACGAACGACCGGCGGTGCCTTACGCGGTGCAGCGCAGGCCGCACGCGGCCGGTGGCAACGCCATCCGCATCGTCAACGCCAAGGAACACAACCTCAAGCAGCTCAGCGTGAACATTCCGCGGGGCAAGTTCAACGTCATCTCGGGCGTCAGCGGCTCGGGCAAGAGCACGCTGGCCTTCGACATCCTGTTCAACGAAGGCCAACGCCGCTACCTCGAAAGCCTCAACGCCTACGCGCGCAGCATCGTGCAGCCGGCCGGCCGGCCCGAGGTGGACGCGGTCTACGGCATTCCGCCCACGGTGGCCATCGAGCAGCGCCTCTCGCGTGGCGGGCGCAAGAGCACGGTGGGCACCACCACCGAGGTCTGGCACTTCCTGCGCCTGCTCTACGTGAAGCTGGGCACGCAGCACTGCGTGCACGACGGCGCGGCCGTGAAGCCGCAGAGCGCCGACAGCATCGCCGCCACCATCCTGCGCAAGCATGCGGGCCGCCACGTGGGCCTGCTCGCGCCGCTGGTGGTCAACCGCAAGGGCGTGTACACCGAGCTGGCCGACTGGGCGCGCCCGCGCGGCTACAGCCACCTGCGTGTGGACGGCGAGTTCCTGCCCACCACGGGCTTCCCGCGCATCGACCGCTTCAAGGAACACACCATCGAGCTGCCGGTGGCCGACTTCGTGGTGAACCCGGCCGACGAAGGCACGCTGCGCGCGCAGCTCGCGAAGGCGCTCGAACTCGGCAAGGGCACGCTGCACCTGCTGCACCCGCTGGAGGGCCTGAAGGACGCCATCGCCGACGGCCGCGCCACGCGCGAGATCGGCAGCGTGGAGGTGTTCAGCACCGCGCGTGCCTGCCCGGTGTGCAGCACCAGCTACCCCGAGCTCGACCCGCGCCTGTTCTCCTACAACAGCAAGCACGGCTGGTGCCCCGATTGCGTGGGCACGGGCACGAAGCTCTCGCGCGAGCAGCGCAAGGCGCTCGACGATTCGGTGCGCGACGACAACGAGAAAGGCCGCGAGCAGAGCTTTGCCGAGCCCGAGGTGGAAGGCGTGGGCGACGAAGCCTGCCCGACCTGCGAAGGCACGCGCCTGAACGCGCAGGCGCGCGGGGTGCGCTTCAATGGGGTGGGCATCACCGACATTGCGCGCCTGTCGGTCAGTGAGGTGCGCCGGTGGGTGCGCGAGCTGATGGCCGGCGACGGCCTGTCCGGTCGGGAAGCCGACATCGCGCGCGACCTGCTGCCCGAGATCGAGAGCCGGCTGGCCTTCCTGGAACAGGTGGGCCTGAACTACCTCACGCTCGACCGCGGCGCGCCCACGCTCAGCGGTGGCGAGGCGCAGCGCATCCGCCTGGCGGCGCAACTGGGCAGCCACCTGCAGGGCGTGTGTTACGTGCTCGACGAACCCACCATCGGCCTGCACCCGCGCGACAACCAGATCCTGCTCGACGCGCTGCACCAGCTCGGCGCACAAGGGAACACGCTGGTGGTGGTGGAGCACGACGAAGACACCATCCGCCGCGCCGACCATGTGATCGACATCGGCCCCAGCGCGGGCAAGCGCGGCGGGCGCGTGGTAGCGCAGGGCACGGTGGCCGATCTGTCGGCCAACCCCGAGTCGCTGACCGGCCGCTACCTGCTGCACGCCATGAAGCACCCACTGCAGGCACGCCGCGCCGTCAAGGCCGGCGAAGACGCGCTGGAGCTGCGCGGTGCCGCGCAGCACAACCTGCAGGCGCTCGACGTGGCGGTGCCGCTCAAGCGGCTGGTGGTGGTCACCGGTGTGAGCGGCTCCGGCAAGAGCACGCTGGCGCGCGACGTGTTGCTCACCAACGTGGAGGCCGCGGTGCAGATGCGCGGCACGGCCGCCGGCAAGAAGAACTGGGAGAAGGGCGACCGCCCCGCCTGGAGCGGCTGCGAGAAACTGCTCGGCAGCGAGACGGTGGACCGCGTGCTCGAGGTGGACCAGACACCGATCGGCAAGACGCCGCGCTCTTGCCCCGCCACCTACATCGGCTTCTGGGACACGGTGCGCAAGCTCTTCGCCGACACGCTGGAGGCCAAGGCCCGCGGCTACGGTCCGGGCCGCTTCAGCTTCAACACCGGCGAGGGCCGATGCCCCACCTGCGAAGGCCAGGGCATGCGCACCATCGAGATGAGCTTCCTGCCCGACGTGAAGGTGCCCTGCGAAACCTGCCACGGCGCGCGCTTCAACCCCGAGACGCTGGCCGTCACCTGGAAGGGCAAGAGCATCGGCGACGTGCTGCAGATGGAGGTGGACGAGGCGGTGGACTTCTTCGCCGCCATGCCCGCCATCAGCCACCCGCTGCAACTGCTGAAGGACGTGGGCCTGGGCTACCTCACGCTGGGCCAGCCGTCGCCCACCTTGAGCGGCGGCGAGGCGCAGCGCATCAAGCTCGTGACCGAACTCAGCAAGGTGCGCGACGAGCTGGGCCGGCGTGGGCAGAAGGCGCCGCACACGCTCTACGTGCTCGACGAACCCACCGTGGGCCTGCACATGGCCGACGTGGAAAAACTCATCCGCGTGCTGCACCGCCTGGTGGACGGCGGCCACAGCGTGGTGGTGATCGAGCACGACCTCGACGTGATGGCCGAGGCCGACTGGATCATCGACCTGGGCCCCGAAGGCGGTGCTGGAGGCGGCCGCGTGGTGGCCGCGGCCCCGCCCGAGGCCGTGGTGGCCGCGGGCACGCACACCGGGCGCGTGCTGGCGCCGGTGCTCGCACGGCAGTGAGGCGATCGGTGCGTGCGGGGCAGGTGATCCACATCGAACCCGCGGCGCCGGCCAAGCCCGCGCTGGGCGCACCCTGCAACGGCTGCGGCGTGTGCTGCCTGCTGGAGCCCTGCCCGCTGGGCCGTGTGATCTCGCGCAAGCGCGTGGGCGCGTGCGATGCGCTGCGTTGGGACGCGGCCTTGAAGGTTTACCGCTGCGGCGCCATCACCGACGCCGCGGGCGTGCTGGGCCCGCGCTGGGCGTTTGCGGCGCCGCTGCTGCGCCGGCTGGCGCGGCGCTGGATCGCGGCCGGCGTGGGCTGCGACGCGTCGATCGAGACCGAGCGGCGCTGATCAGCGCGACAGCAGCACCACCACGCCGACGGCCAGCAGCACGGCCGCCACGATCAGCACCCGCGTGCGCACGCGCAGCAACTGCACGGCTTCCACCAGCCGCGCGTTCTGCTCGGCCAGTTCGGTCAGCGTCTGCGCCATCTGCTGTTGCGCAGCGGCTTGCTGGTCGATCAGCTGGCGCGCCTCGATCAGGCGGTTGCGCAGCTCGCCCAGGCTCGGGGGCTCGGCCGCCGGGTCCAGCGGCGGGCTGGCGGGCAAGGGCACGCTCGGCGCCTTCTGCTTGTCGAGCAGCTTGCGCGCGGCGTTGAGCACTTTGGGCGCGTGCTCGATCACGTCACCCCACGGAATGATCTTGAGCGCAGCGATCCAGGGGATGGGCATGGTGGGATCCTTGTGCAAACACCGGGTGAGAGGCGCGGCGCGGCTCAGGGTTCCGGGCGCCGCAGCAACCATACCCCCAACGCGGCCACGCCCAGCAGCAGTGCGGGAAAGCCCAGCGTGGGTGACCACTGCAGCGCCGCGGCGCCCAGCGCGGGCGCGAGCACGCCGCCCAGCGTGTAACTCATCACCAGCACGGCGGTGCTGTTCACCAGCGTGATGCCTTGCTCGCGCGAGCCGATGTCGATCATGGCGAGCGTGTAGAGGCAGCCGCCGGCGCCGCCCCAGACGAATGCAACGGGTGCCGCGAGCCAGGGTTGGCCGGCCACGAAGGGAATCAGCAGCGTGCCGGCCAGCGTGACCCAGGCGCACACACGCATCAGCGTGAGCCGCGCGGCGCGCGCGTCGCCCCAGCGCCCCGCCGGGTGGTGTGCCATGCGGTCGGCCAGCACGCCGGCGGGCAGCATCATGAGCGCGCTGCCCAGGCCACTGGCGGAGACCAGCAGCGCGGCCAGCACCGCGCCCAGGCCCAGGGCCAGACCGTAGAGCGGCAGGATGGAGGTGAGCCCGCTTTCGAAGAAGCCGCCAACAAAACCCACCGTCATGATCAGCGGGTGCGCGGCGAGTGCGTGCCACACGCCGGCCAGACCCACGCGCGCGTCGTGTGCATCGGCCGCGGGCGGCACGCGCGGGATGAGCAGGCTCCAGGCCAGGCCGATGGCCATGCAGGCGAAGGCGATCCACAACGCGGTGTCGCTCTGCGGGCCCACCCAGGCCAGCATCAGCGGGCCGAGCACGAAGGTGACGCCGACCAGGGTTTCGAACAGGCCCACGTAGCGCCCGCGCTGCGCGGGCGGCGCGAACTCCGCCACGATGGCCTCGGCCAGCACCCAGCGCAGGCCCGAGGCCATGCCGGCCACCAGCTTGAGCGCGAACCACAGCGGCAGCGCGGGCGAGAGCGCGAAGCCCGCTGTGGCCAGCGTGGGAATGAGCGCCGACAACCACAGCGTGGGCCGCCGGCCCAGCCGCCGGGTGACGGCCGAGGCAAACGGCACCATGAGGAAGATGCCGAGCCAGCCGCTGGCCGCGAACAGGCCCGCGAGCGCGGTGGACTCGCCGCCGTCCTTCAGCCGCAGCAGGAGCAGCGGCGTGAGCATGAAGTAGCCCACGAGCTCGAAGAAGGTGGCGCCAAAGATGGCGACCAGGCCCAGGCGGGCGTGCTCGGGCGGTGTGCCGGCCGGGCCTCTGGCCGGCAGGGGGTGTTCGCTCATGCGCCGCGCGCCTCGAGCAGGGCCTGGGTGAGTTCGGCGAAGCCGGCACCGCGTTCGGCTTGCGCGACATAGCGCGGCAGCGCATTCAGTTGTGGCACGAAGCGCGCGATGTTGGCCACGCCCACGCTGTGCGGGAAGTGCGCGAACATCACCGCGTCGTTGGTGGAGTCGCCCACGTAGACCCAGCGGTCGAGCTCGTCGTCGAGCGCACGGCCGGTGCGCTCGCGCAGCACCCAGCGCGCGCCCGCGAGCTTGTCGTGGTCACCGATCCAGCCGTTGATGTGGATGCTGCTGACGGTGGCGCGCAGGCCCTCGGCCTGCATCAGTGCCACCACGCGCGCGATGGTCTCGTCGTTCAACTGCGCGAATTCGCTGTGGTCGATCGCGATGTCGGTCTCGCGACCGGCGCTGTCGGTGGCGCGCTGCGCGCCGGGAATTTCGGCCTCCACACGCGCGAGCACGCGCTGCAGGTGCGCGAAGTTGGCAGTACGGGTGGCGCTGTCCTGCAGGTACAGGCGGCCGCCGCCGGGCAGCAGGGCCACGGCGCCGTTCTCGGCCACGATGGCTTCCACCGGCCAGGCCTGCGCGCCCTGGGCGAACGGCGCGCTCCAGCCCACCGGCCTGCCGGTGATGGCGAACACCGGCAGGCCGGCTTCACGCAGGCGGTGCAGGGCGGCCAGCGCGGCGGGCTCGATGGCGCCATCGCGGGTGAGGGTGTCGTCGATGTCGGTGAAGACGCCCGCGATGCGCAGGCGCTGCGCGGCGGGCCACTGGCTGAGGGGCTGCATGGAGTGCGAGGATAGCCGGGCGGTGTGGCACGGCGGGGCACCCTGCGCTAGAATTGCGGCCTTCCGAGGAGCGTTGCAGCGCCATCAGGGCGTGAGGCTCGGAACCGAATTCGCAACGACGCTCATCCACTTCTGTGCGGTGAGCGTTTTTTTTCGCCCCGCGGCAAGTGGTTTTTTCAAACACGTTTTGGAGCAAACCATGAACGCACGCATCCCCTCCGTTCCCACCGACTGCGCGATCACCGACATTTCCCTGGCCGAATGGGGCCGCAAGGAAATCAAGATCGCCGAGACCGAGATGCCCGGCCTGATGGCCATCCGCGAAGAGTACGCGGCCAAGCAGCCCCTGAAGGGCGCGCGCATCACCGGCTCGCTGCACATGACCATCCAGACCGCGGTGCTCATCGAGACGCTGCAGGCGCTGGGCGCCCAGGTGCGCTGGGCCTCGTGCAACATCTTCTCCACGCAGGACCACGCCGCCGCCGCCATCGCCGCCGCGGGCACGCCGGTGTTCGCCATCAAGGGCGAAACCCTGGTCGACTACTGGGACTACACCCACCGCATCTTCGACTTCGGCGCCAAGGGCACGCCGGGCGAAGGCCCCAACATGATCCTCGACGACGGCGGCGACGCCACGCTGCTGATGCACCTGGGCAAGCGCGCCGAGAAGGACGCCTCCGTGCTGGCCAACCCGGGCAGCGAGGAAGAGCGCATCCTGTTCGCCGCCATCAAGGCCAAGCTGGCCGAAGACAACGCCTGGTACAGCCGCAAGAGCGCCGAGATCATCGGCGTGACGGAAGAGACCACCACCGGCGTGCACCGCCTGAAGGAAATGTCGGCCAAGGGCACGCTGCTGTTCCGCGCCATCAACGTCAACGACTCGGTCACCAAGAGCAAGTTCGACAACCTCTACGGCTGCCGCGAATCGCTGGTGGACGGCATCAAGCGCGCCACCGACGTGATGATCGCCGGCAAGGTGGCCGTGGTGGCCGGCTACGGCGACGTGGGCAAGGGCTCGGCCCAGGCCCTGCGCGCGCTCAGCGCCCAGGTGTGGGTGACCGAGATCGACCCCATCAACGCGCTGCAGGCCGCCATGGAAGGCTACCGCGTGGTGACCATGGAGTACGCCGCCGACAAGGCCGACATCTTCGTGACCACCACCGGCAACCGCGACGTCATCACCTACGCGCACATGGCCGCCATGAAGGACCAGGCCATCGTCTGCAACATCGGCCACTTCGACAACGAGATCCAGGTCGCGCAGCTCGAAGAGAAGTGCCAGTGGGAAGAGATCAAGCCCCAGGTGGACCACGTCATCTTCCCCGATGGCAAGAAGATCATCTTGCTCGCCAAGGGCCGCCTGGTGAACCTGGGCTGCGGCACGGGCCACCCGAGCTTCGTGATGTCCTCCAGCTTCGCGAACCAGACCATTGCGCAGATCGAGCTGTTCACCCACCCGGACAGCTACGACCTGGGCAAGGTCTATGTGCTGCCCAAGCACCTCGACGAGAAGGTGGCGCGCCTGCACCTGAAGAAGGTCGGCGCCATGCTCTCCGAGCTGACGGACGAGCAGGCCGCGTACATCGGTGTGCCCAAGCAAGGTCCGTACAAGCCCGACACGTACCGCTACTGATCGCGCCGTGCGTGCCGACCAGTTGCTGGTCGAACGCGGGCTCGCGGCGTCGCGCTCGCAGGCCCAGCGGCTGATCGCCGCGGGCGTGCAGTGGCGCCTTGGGGCCGACTGGAAGCCTGTGGCCAAGAACGGCGACGAGTTGCCCGCGGCGGCCGAGGTGCAGTTGCTCGATGCCGCCGAGGCGCGCTTCGTCTCGCGCGGTGGTCTGAAGCTCGACGGCGCACTCGCTCACACCGGGTTCGAGGTGGGCGGTCTGCGCGCGCTCGACATCGGCCAGAGCACCGGCGGCTTCACCGACTGCCTGCTGCAGCGGGGTGCGGCACAGGTGGCGGGGGTGGATGTGGGCAGCGGCCAGCTCAACCCGCGCTTGCGCGGCGACCCGCGCGTGATCGCGATCGAGCACGTCAACGCGCGAGAGCTGAGCGCGGCGCAGATGCGTGAGGCCGGGGCCGAACCACCGTTCGACCTGATCGTGGGCGACCTGTCCTTCATCTCGCAGACGCTGGTGTGGCCCGTGCTGGTGCCGTTGCTGCGGCCCGGGGGCCATGGCCTGATGCTGGTGAAGCCGCAGTTCGAGCTGCAGCCCGAGCACATCGGCAAGGGTGGGCTGGTGAAGGATCCGTCGTTCTACCCGCTGGTGCGCGATCGCATCACCACCGCACTGCAGGGCCTGGGCCTTGTCGTGCGCGACTATTTCGACAGCCCCATCGCCGGTGGCGATGGCAACCGCGAGTTCTTCGTCTTCGTCCGGAAACCGGCATGAACCTGCCCATCAGTTTCGAGTTCTTCCCCCCCAAGACGCCCGAGGGCGCCGAGAAACTGCGCGCCGTGCGCCAGCAGCTCTACGCGCGAAAGCCCACGTTCTGCTCCGTCACCTACGGCGCGGGCGGCTCCACGCAGGCCGGCACCTTCGGCACCGTGCGCGAGATCCTCGCCGAGGGCGTGGACGCGGCCTCGCACTTCTCGTGCATCGGCGCCACGCGCGAGAGCGTGCGCATGCAGCTCGCGCAACTCAAGGCCATGGGCGTGAAGCGACTGGTGGCCCTGCGCGGCGACCTGCCCAGCGGCTACGGCCTGGGCGGCGAGTTCCACTACGCGAGCGACCTCGTGGCCTTCATCCGCGCCGAGACCGGCGAGGATTTCCACATCGAGGTGGCGGCCTACCCCGAAGTGCACCCGCAGGCCAAGTCGCCCGAGGCCGACCTCAAGGCCTACGCCACCAAGGTGCAGGCCGGCGCGCACTCGGCGATCACGCAGTACTTCTACAGCGCCGACGCCTACTTCCGCTTCGTGGACGACGCACGCAAGCTCGGCGCCGACATCCCCGTGGTGCCGGGCATCATGCCCATCACCAGCTCCACGCAGCTCATGCGTTTCTCAGACGCCTGTGGCGCCGAGATCCCGCGCTGGATCCGCCTGCGCCTGCAGGCCTTCGGCGACGACACCACATCCATCAAGGCCTTCGGGCTCGATGTGGTCACGTCCCTGTGCGAGCGGTTGGTCCGCGGCGGCGTGCCGGGCCTGCACTTCTACACAATGAACCAGAGCACGGCGACGCTGGAGATCGTGCGGCGCTTGACGATGCCGTGACAAAGTGCCTTCGGCGCCAGGGCACTTTGTAAGAAGATGTGACTGTCCTGAAACCGGTGCGATAGCGATTTCGCATCGGTTCGGTGACGAACCCCTGTGAAGCAGGCGCACGAAGGTTTCGCTGTCGCTGCTTGACCTTCGAAATCCGGTCACCGCTTTGCGGTGCTGCTGCGCCATGACCCAATCTTTTCTGCACCTCACCCGTTCTGCTCTGCGCGAACGGCATTCGGCGACCTCTGCCTTCGCGGTGCGCGCGAGCCGGCACGGCCCGGCTTTCCGGCTCACTGCGATTGCAGGGGTCTTGGCCTTGTCCCACGGGCTCGCCTTGGCGGGCACGGGCTCCTGCGTGGGCGCAGGCGCCATCGGCGTGTCGGACGACCGGGTCGGGGAGTGCGGCCTCGATACCGGTGACACGCTGAACATCACCTCCACTGGCAGCATCACCGGCGACGGGGCGGGCATCTCGGTCGGGGTCCGCGTCAACGCCGGTACGTCGGGCGTGCAGATCGTGAACGACGGCACCATCACGGGCGATCCGTCCGACGCGATCTGGAACTTCGGCAGCATCGACCGCATCG
>VFQQ010005347.1_pt1 | contig 10678 bp, 7 predicted proteins | sample 3512341 | NCBI WGS metagenome assembly VFQQ01 (sample SAMN10412373, study PRJNA504923) | tailings metagenome | isolation source: Relicate 2 Philex TSF1 revegetated site | place: Philippines: Tuba, Benguet | collected 2017-08-29
CCAGCCGCGCTTCGTGCGCCTGCATGCCGACTGGTTCGTGCGCGGCGGCATCCGCACCTTCGTGACGGCCGAGCACCGGAAGAAGGGCTGGAAGCCGCCACCCAAGGTCGAGTTCTGATGACGATGGAGGCGGCTCCCACGCGGCCGGCGTACCAGAAGTTCGCGGTCGATGTGCACACGAGCCCGATCGACGGCAACGGCGCCTTCGCCGCCGAGCCGATCCCGCCACGGCTGAAGATCGGCGAGATCCGCGGTGAGAGCATCAGCGTGCAGGAGGCGCGCATCCGCGCCACGCGGCATGAACGCATCATGATCGTCGAGCTGTCCGAGAAGCGCGCCATCGACTTCAGCAAGAGCAGCGACCCGATGCGCTACACCAACCACAGCTGCAAGCCGAACGCGCGGCTGGTGATCCGCAACGGGCGCGTGGAGTTCTACGCCGCACGCGCGATTGCCACCGGCGAGGAGATCACGGTGGACTACGGCGAGACGCACCACGACGGCAAGCTGGCCTGCCGCTGCGGCGCGCCGGGCTGTCGCGGCGCGCTTTGAGCCCCGGCTAAGCCTCGTTCAGCCGCAGCACCACCGGGTGCGCGTTGTCGCCTTCGGGCACCGGCAGCACCTCGAAGCCCAGCCGCGCTGCCAGCGCCAGCATGCCGGTGTTCTCCCGCAGCACGCTGCCCACCAGGCGCCCGGTGCCGCGCTGGCGCAGGTGCGCGATGAGCTTGTTCATCAGCAGCCTGCCAAGCCCGCCACCCTTGAGGTCCGAGCGCACGATGACGCCAAACTCGGCCGTCAGGTTGTCGGGGTCGCAGGCGGCGCGCGCGACGCCCAGCGTCTCTTCGGCCCCTCCCTCGGGGCCCGGCGCGGTGGCCACGAAGGCCATCTCGCGTTCGTAGTCGATCTGCGTCAGCCGCGCCAGCTCGCTGCGCTCGATGCTGCGGCGGGTGTAGAACACCCGCAGCCGCACGTCCTCGGGTGACAGGCGCTGCAGGAAGGCCAGGTGCTGCGCTTCGTCCTCCGGCCGGATGGGCCGCAGCGTGAGCCTGCGGCCCTGCCACTCCCGCTGCTCCACCAGCTGCGCCGGGTAGGGCCGGATCGCGAAGCGTGCCGCGCCGCCGGGTGCCGCGGCGTCCACACGCACGCGAGCGTCCAACGCGATGGCGCCGGCCGCGTCGGCCAGCAGCGGGTTGATGTCGATCTCGGTGATGCGCGGCTCGGCGGCCAGCAGCTCCGACACCGCGATCAGCGTGTGCTCCACCGCGGCGGCGTCGGCCGGCGGCACGTCGCGCCAGCCGGCCAGCAGCTTCGCCACCCGCGTGCGCTGCACCAGCGCCCGCGCCAGCGGCGGGTTCAGCGGCGGCAGCGCCAGGGCGCGGTCGGCCATCACCTCCACCGCGGTGCCGCCCTGGCCGAACAGGATCACGGGGCCGAACAGCGGGTCCAGGCTGGCGCCGATGATGAGCTCCAGTGCCCGTGGCCGCCGCACCATCGGCTGCACGGTGAAGCCGCGGATCTCCGCGTCGGGCCGCAGCCTCGCCACGCGGGCCAGCATGGTGGCCGCGGCCTCGTGCACGGCGGCTTCGGTCTCCAGGTTCAGCGCCACGCCGCCCACGTCGCTCTTGTGCGTGATCTGCGGTGACAGCAGCTTGATGACCGCCGGCAGGCCCACGTCACGCGCGGCAGCGGCCGCGGCATCGGCCGACGCGCCCACCGTGCGCGTGGGCACCACCGGCACACCACAGGCCGCGAACAGCGCCTTCGCTTCGGGCTCGGTGAGCCATTCGCGGCCCTCGGCCAGCGCAGCGTCGACGATGCGCGCCACGGCGGCGAAGTCGGCCGCGGCTGCGGCGCTGCCCACCGGCGGCGCCTCCATCAGCTGCGCCTGGTTCTGGCGGTAGGTGACGAGCTGCGCAAAGGCCTGCACCGCCGCTTCGGGGGTGTCGTAACAGGGGATGCGCGCGGTCTGGAAGGCCTGGCGCGCAGGGCGCACGGCCTGCTCGCCCAGCCAGGCCGCGAGCACACGCCCCGGGTGTTCGCGCAGCAGCGGCAGCAGGGCCTCGGCAATGCCGGCGCTGGGCACGATGGCCGTGGGTGCGTGCATGAAGAGCAGCGTGTGCGGCTGCTGCGCCGCCAGCAGGGCCGACAGCGCCTGCACGTACCGCTGCGCCGGTGCGTCACCGATGATGTCCACCGGGTTGGCGTGGCTCCAGTTCGCCGGCAGCACGGCGTCGAGCGCGGCGCGGGTGTCGGTGTCAAGTTCGGCCAGCGTGATGCTGGCCGCGGCGGCTGCATCGGCCGCCATCACACCGGCGCCACCGCCGTTGGTCACCAGCACCAGCTGCTGCGCGGCGGGGGTGGCTGGCAGCCTGCCGCTGAAATGCGCCAGCGTCTCGGCGCCGTCGAAGAGCTGCTGCAGCGTGTCCACGCGCAGCATGCCGGCGCGGCGGATGGCGGCGTCGAACACCAGGTCGGCGGCGGCCAGCGCGCCGGTGTGTGACGAAGCCGCCGCCGCACCCTGCGGCGAACGCCCGGCCTTGACCACCAGCACCGGCTTGTTGCGCGCCGCCGCGCGTGCCGCCGACATGAACTTGCGCGGCGCCTCGATGCTCTCGATGTAGAGCAGGATCGCGCGCGTGCGGGCGTCGCTCGCCAGCCAGTCGAGCAGGTCGCCGAAATCGACGTCGGCATGTTCACCCAGCGACACGCAGTGAGAAAACCCGATGCCGCGGCCCTGCGCCCAGTCGAGCATCGCCGTGACGAGCGCACCCGATTGCGAGACGAACGCCAGCGACCCCGCCGGCACCGTGGTGTGCGCGAAGCTGGCGTTCAGCCCCGCGTGCGGCGCCAGCAGGCCGAGGCAGTTGGGCCCGAGGATGCGCAGCGTGTGCGCGCGCGCCGCGTCGAGCATGGCCTGGCGCTGCCCGTGCGTGAGCCCGGCGGTGAGCACCACCGCCGCCTTCGTGCCACGGGCGCCGAGTTCGGCGATGAGCGCCGGCACGCCGGCCGGCGGCGTGCAGATCACCGCCAGCTCCGGCGCCGCCGGCAGCGCCGCCACGCTGGCAAAGGCCGGCTCGCCGCCCACCGTGTCGCGCTGTGCGTTCACAGGCCAGCAGGGCCCCGCAAAGCCGGCGCGCAGGTTGCGCCACACCGTGGCGCCCACGCTGGCGGGCCTGTCGCTGGCGCCGATGACGGCCACGCTGGCGGGGTCGAACAGCGAATCGAGGTGGCGGATGCTCATGTGGGCCGATCATGCCGCCGCAGGTCGCGCGCTGCGCTTGACCCTGCGCAAGGACGGGCCGGCACGCTGCCAGCACAGTGGCGCGCCATGCCTGAACTGTTCGGATCCGACGCCTACGCCCCGCGCGAGGTGGCAGCGCGCGTGGCCGACGTGGGCGTGGCCAAGGCGCGCCTGCCGGCGTTGCCGCTGCTGGCGCTGGCGGTGCTGGCCGGCGCCTTCATCGGGCTGGGCTCGCTGCTGTTCGCACTGGTGGCCGCCGATGCCACGCTGCCCTGGGCCGTGCAGCGGCTGCTCGGCGGCGTGGTGTTCTCGCTCGGCCTCGTGCTGGTGACGGTGGCGGGCGCCGAGCTCTTCACCGGCAACAACCTGCTCGCCATGGCCTGGGCCGCGCGCCGCATCGGCAGCGCCGAGCTGCTGCGCAACTGGGGCCTGGCGCTGCTGGGCAACACGCTGGGTGCCGCCGGCCTGGCGCTGCTGGTGGCCGCCAGCGGGCGCGGCACGTTCGGCGGCGGTGCCCTGCAGCGCGCGGTGCTGGCCATCGCCGAGGCCAAGGCTTCGCTGCCGCTGGTGCAGGCCTTCTTCAGCGGCGTGCTGTGCAACGTGCTCGTGTGCATGGCGGTGTGGATGGCGATGGCCGGCCGGAGTGTGGCCGACAAGGTCATCGCCATCGTGTTCCCGGTGACCGCCTTCGTGGCGCTGGGCTTCGAGCACAGCATCGCCAACCTGTTCTTCTTCCCGCTCGCCGCGCTGTGGGGTGCGGCGCTGCCGCTGGCCGAGCTGCTGCCGCTGCTGGCGGTGGTGATCGCCGGCAACATCACCGGCGGCAGCGTGCTGGTGGCGCTGGTGTACTGGGTGATCTACCTGCGTCAGCCGGCCGACGGTGCGCGCTGAAGCGCTTCACGCTGCGCGCCGGCGGCGGCCTCGCTGCCCTTGCCGCCCTTGAGCAGCACGCGCCACAGCACACGCGGCGCGAACAGGCGCTCGGGCTTGTCGAGCATGTGCACCACGCGCAGGAAGGCCTGGCTCACCACGGCGTCGTGCAGGCCCGCGCGGTACAGGCGCGCGATGTAGGCGTTGACCACGCGCACCGGCAGCGGGCGCGGGCCCGGCACGGTGTCGATCGAGAGATCGCCACCCACGGCCAGCTGCCAGGGGATGTCGATGACACGCGCCGCAGCGCGGAAGAAGCGGCGCGCCAGGCCCGGGCTGCCGGCCGCCAGCGCCTGCCGCAGCGCCAGCGCTTCGCAGGCCGCCACCGTCATGCCCTGGCCGTAGATCGGGTTGAAACTGGTGAGCGCGTCGCCCATCGCGAGCAGGCCTTCGGGGAAGCGGGCCAGGCGTTCGTAGTGGCGTCGCTGGCTGTGCGGGAACAGGTAACGCTGCACCTCGCCGATCGGCTCGGCCTCGTGCACCACCTTCACGAGATCGGGGTTGGCGATGTCGCGGGCGCGTTCGCGCAGCGCTTCCAGCGTGGCTGCGGCATGGTCACCGGCGTAGCCGCCCACGCCCGCCACCCAGCGCGGCACACCGTCGGGGCCGGGCTCCTGGGCGATCAGCACGCCGGGGCGCGGCTGCTCGTTGGTGACGGCACCGAAGGCGGCCACCTTGGTGACGGCGCCCTCGCCGTAGGCGCTGCGGCCCACGCGCTGGAAGTACGCGCTGGTGTAGCAGATGCCGATCTGCACCCGCTCTTCGGTGGGTGCCTCCAGGCCCCAGTCGCGCAGCCATTGCGGCAGGCGCGAACCGCGGCCGGTGCAATCGACCACCAGGGCGGCTTCGGCCTGCTGCTCGGTGCCACCGTCGGCGCGTGACAGCCAGCGTGCGCCGCGCACGACACCGCCTTCACAGCGCGGCGCCAGCACGTCCACGCCGGTGATGGCGCGCACACCGGGCAGCGCCAGCACCCGCCGGCGCACTTCGGCCTCGATGGCCAGGCGGCTCACGGCCAGCGCCTGCACGCCGGCGGTGCCCACGGCCAGCGGCCGGCGGTTGACGTCGAACTGCGCCTCGGCCTGCAGGTCGCCCAGCAGCCCGCCCTGGGCCACCAGCGCCTCGGTGAAACCGGGGAACAGCTCTTCCAGCACCAGCCGGCCACGTGCCAGCAGGCCATGCGGCTGCACCGCGTGGGGCGTGCCCTTGCGTGGCGCGGCGCCGGTGGGCAGCTCGTCGCGCTCCAGCAGCAGGACTTCGGCAAAACGTTCGCTGAGCACGCGCGCGGCCAACAGGCCGGCGAGGCTGGCACCGAGCACGACGGCGCGCTGTGAAGACATGGGGGCGGGGCTGGGCTTCATCGGGGTCTCCTCGGGGTTCGATCGGACTTACGTGGCAAGGCCACCGCCTGGATGCAGCGGTGCTATGCGTGCCCGAACGGGCAGCGTGCTGCGGCGGGCGTGGCGGCGTGTGCGGGTGTGGCGCCGGCACGGGGCTGCCGCAGCTTCAGCCGCACCGGCATGCGGTCGGGCGTGTTGGTGAAGTGCAGCAGCTCGCGGACCGCCGCCGGCTCGCAGGCCAGCTCCACCTCGAACTGCCGTAGCAGCATCGACAGCACCAGCCGCAGCTCCACCCCCGCCAGGTGGCGCCCGGGGCACACCCGCGGGCCGGCGCCGAACTGCAGGTAGGCGCGTGGGTTGTGGGCGCTGCCCTCCTGCGTGTGCAGCCAGCGGCCGGGGTCGAAACGATCGGGCCCGGCGAAGTGGCGCGCGTCGAGCTGCGCCGGGCGGTTGAGGAAGAACAGCCGCGTGCGCGGCGGCACCTCGACGCCGTCCACCACCATGGCCTCGCGTGCCTCGAGGCCGATCAGCGCCACCACCGGCTTCAGTCGCATGGCTTCGCTGGCCACGGCCTCGAACAGGTCCAGGCCGCGCACCGCCTCGTGCGTGGCGCACACCGGCGCTTCGCCCAGCGCTGCCACCGCCTGCTCGTGAAGCTGGCGTTGCAGCGCGGGGTCCTGGCCCAGGTGGTACAGGCTCCAGGCCAGCGCGTGCGCCGTCGTGTCCTCGCCGCCCAGCAGCAGCGTGAGCACGTTGGCGACGATGGTCGCATCGGTGAAGCCGCTGCCCGGCTGGGCGGCTTCGAGCACCATGGCCTCCAGCGCGTTGCGCGGGCTGGGTTCAGCGTCGGCGGCCAGCCGCTGCCGGGCCGCCGCGATGCGCTCGTGGGCGTAGGCGTGCACGGCGGCCAGGTGGCGGTCGAGCGCCCGGTCGGCCGGCAGCTTGAACCAGCGCCAGGTGGGCAGCGGCGCCAGCATGCGCTTCATCACCATCGGGAAGATCGCCGCCAGGTGGCGCTGGATCACGTTGTCGCCCTGCTCGATCGTGTTCGGGTCCTCGCCGAAGCTGAGCGCGCTGGTCACGTCCACGGTGTAGCGGACGAGTTCCTGCGTCATCTCGAGCACCGTGCCCTGCTCGGCAGCGCGCAGCCAGCGGCGGTGCAGGCGTTCGGTGATGGCCCGGATCGTGGGGAAGAAGCCGCGGAAGTGGCTGGCGTTGAGCGAGCCCATGATCAGCCTGCGCTGGGCCAGCCAGTCGTCGCCTTCGGCGCTGAACAGGCCGTCGGCGCCCATCTCGCGGAAGATCGGCCGCAGCATGCCGGCGCGTGTGACGGCGCGCGGCCGGTTGCGCAGCACGGCCTGGCCGGCCTCGGCGTCGTGGAACACCAGCGCCGGGGCGCCGCCCAGGCTGATGCGGTAGACCGGGCCGAACTCACGCGCCCATTGCTCCAGCTGCAGGTGCATGCGCGTGGGCGACAGGCGGTGCAGGTGGCCCAGCAGCGGCAGGCCGCGCGGTGCGGGCAGATCGGCAAAGCGGCGCGTGGCGGGCGGTGCGGTGTCGAGGGCCAGGGTGTTCATGCGGCGGGTGGGGGTGGTTTGGGGCAGGGGATTGTTCGAACGGAGCCCCGTGCCTGAGGACGGGCGCCGTGTCCCGTCTTCTGTCCCTGGGGGGGTGCCTTGGTGGGTGCAACACGGTGGGTCTTCGGGACACCGGTCCCGAGGACTAGCATCGGCACATGAGCCAGCCGCCGCGCATCCAGTTCGCCCGCGCCGCCGACGGCGTGCGGCTGGCCTGGGCGCGCAGCGGGCATGGGCACCCGGTGCTGATCAAGGCCGCCACCTGGCTCAGCCACCTCGAGCAGGACTGGGACAGCCCGGTCTGGCAGCACCTGCTGCGTGCGATGTCCGAGCGCGGCAGCTTCGTGCGTTACGACGAGCGCGGCTGCGGCCTGTCGGACTGGGAGGTGGCCGAGCTCGGCTTCGAAAGCTGGGTGCGTGACCTCGAGACCGTGGCGCAGGCCAGCGGCGCCGAACGCTTTGCGCTGCTGGGCATCTCGCAGGGTGCGGCGGTGGCCGTGGCCTACGCGGCCCTGCACCCCGAGCGCGTGACGCACCTCGTGCTGCACGGCGGCTACGCACGCGGGCGCCTGGTGCGCAGCACGAGGCCCGAGCAGCGCGAGGAGGCCGAGACCATGGCCCGCCTGGCCGAACTCGGCTGGGGCAAGGACGACGCCTCGTTCCGCCAGTTCTTCACCACGCAGTTCATCCCCGGCGGCACGCCGGAGCAGCACCGCTGGTTCAACGAGATGGAGCGCATCAGCACCAGCCCGGCCAACGCGGCGCGTTTCATGCGTGCCTTCAACACCATCGACGTGACGGCGCTGCTGCCGCAGGTGCGGTGCCCGACGCTGGTGCTGCACAGCCGCCACGACGTGCGCGTACCCTTCGACGAGGGGCTGCTGCTGGCGCGGCAGATCCCGGGCGCCCAGTTCGTGCCCATCGACAGCGGCAACCACCTGCTGCTGGAACACGAGCCGGGTTGGGCGCGCTGGCGCGAGGCGGTGTGCGCCTTCCTCGACCTGCGCACGCCCGAGGCCCCGGTGGCCTTCCCCGAGCTCAGCCCGCGCCAGCGTGAACTGCTGGAGCTGCTGGCGCGCGGCCTGGACAACGCGCAGATCGCGGCGCACGCGGGCCTGTCGGAGAAGACGGTGCGCAACCAGGTGTCGGTGCTGTTCGACAAGATCGACGCCGCCAACCGCGCGCAGGCCATCGTGAAGGCGCGCGACGCCGGCTTCGGCCACGCGCAGTAGCATCGCGGCACGGCGCCGGCAGGGCGCCGCCGGGTCCGCGGACAGGGCTGAGCCCACCTGCAGGTGAAGCCACCGCCATCCCCTTCCTTTGTGCGGCCTGACAGCGCGGACCCCAGGCGTCAACGCATGGAGGAACCATGAGCCCTGATGCTGCTGGCGTGCCGAGCACGCTGCCTGCCCAACCCCACCCCGACCACCTGCGCCGCCAGGCGCGCGAGCTGCTGCGTGCCTGGCAGCAGGGCGATGCCGCTGCGCTGACGCGTGCCGCGCCCTTTGCCCTAGCGCCGCCGCCCAGGCTGGCGCAGGCGCAGCTGGTGCTGGCGCGCGAACAGGGTTTTGCGAGCTGGGCCGCGCTGATGGACGAGGTGGAGCGCCGCCGCGCCGCGGCGCTGGACGAGATGGCCTTTGCGGACCGCGTGCTCACGCTGGCCATCGGCCGTGGACATGCGGCGCCGAAACCCGCGCTGGCGCTGCAGCTGCTGGCCGCGCGCCCCACCGTACGGCTGGCCGCGCTGCGGCTGGTGGGCGGTGAGGCGGTGGACGTGCCGCCCGATCAAGCCCTGCCGCCGTGGCAGGTGCAGCCGCTGGTGCTGGTGGCCTTCTCGTCGCTGGCCACGGCGGGGCGTGAAGCAGGGCTGCTGGCCACGCTCGACCGGCTGCTGGCGCAGGGCGCCGACCCCAACGCCGGCCTGCCCGACCCCGGCTTCGAGGGGCGCCCGCTGCCGGCCCTCTACGGCGCGGTGGCGCGGGCGCGTTGCCTGCCGATGGTGCAGCGGCTGCTGGCTGCCGGCGCCGAGCCCAACGACAACGAGTCGCTCTACCACGCGGTGGAGCAGGCCGAGCGGGGCATGGTGGCCGCGCTGGTGGCCGCGGGCGCCCGCTGGCCTGGCACCAACGCGCTCTTCAGGCAGCTGGACTTCGAGGCACCGGAGCACCTGCGGCAGGTGCTGGAACTGGGCGCCGATGCCAACGAGCTCTCGCCCACCGTGGGCCTGCGCCCGCTGCAGCACGCGGTGCAACGTGGCCGCTCGCTCGACCACCTGCGCCTGCTGCTGGAGCATGGTGCCGATCCTGCGGCCCTGGACCTGCACGGCCACGGCCTAGCCTGGCACTCGGCCCGCGCCGGCCGGCGCGACGTGCTGGACTGGCTCGCCGCGCTCGGCCAGCAGCCGCCCACCGGCTTGCACGAACGTTTCATTGCCGCCTGCGCCGCCGCCGACGAAGCCGCGGCCCGCGCCTGCCTGGCCGAAGCGCCGGGCCTCATCGCGCAGCTGGCGCCGGCCGACCTGGCGCTGCTGCCCGAGCAGGCGCAACGGGGCGCGAAGGCCGCGGTGCGCCTGATGCTGCAGCTCGGCTGGCCGGTGTCGGTACCGGGCCCCAGGCAGGCCAGCGCGCTGAACCAGGCCGCGTTCCGCGGTGACGCCGCGATGGTGGCGCTGCTGCTGCAGCGCGGCGCGCGCTGGCACGAGCGCAACGGCTACGGCGGCAACGCACTCGGCAGCTGCCTGCACGCCGGCTGCAACGAGCCGGTGGCCGGCGGCGACTACGCCACCGTGCTGAAGCTGCTGCTCGACGACGGCGCGCCGCCGCCGGAAGAAGACCCCGACCGGCTGACCGACGAATTGCTGGCCATCGTGGCCGAGCGTCGCGGCTGAAGCCAGCGGCTCAGCGGCCGAGCAGGCCGCGCAGCCGGTACAGCGCCTCCAGCGCCTCGCGCGGGCTGAGCGCATCGGGGTCGATGCGCTTCAGCTCGGCTTCCACCGCGCTCGGCTCGGCCGCGGGTGCGGCCGGCGGCGGCGCGAAGAGGTCCACCTGCGCCTCGGCCGCATCGGCCTTGGCCTGCAGCGCCTCCAGCGTGGCCCGCGCCTGCCGGATCAGCCCCGCCGGCATGCCCGCCAGCCGCGCCACCTGCACGCCGTAGCTGCGGCTGGCGGGGCCGGGTTCCAGCTGGTGCAGGAACACGATGTCGTGCCCGCTCTCCACCGCGCCCACGTGCAGGTTGATGGCGCGTTCGTGTTTCGCCGGGAACTCGGTGAGCTCGAAGTAGTGCGTGGCGAAGAGCGTGAAGCTCCTGTTGCGGTCGTGCAGCTGCGTGGCGATGGCGCCGGCGAGCGCCAGGCCGTCGAAGGTGCCGGTGCCGCGGCCGATCTCGTCCATCAGCACCAGGCTCTCTTCCGTGGCGCCGTGCACGATGGCCGCGGCCTCGGTCATCTCGAGCATGAAGGTGCTCTGCGCGTTGGCCAGGTCGTCCGAGGCACCGATGCGCGTGTGGATGGCGTCGACCGGCCCCAGCCGGCAGGCGCTGGCCGGCACGTAGGAGCCCATGGCCGCCAGCAGCACGGTCAGCGCCACCTGGCG
>VFQQ010005349.1_pt1 | contig 10676 bp, 8 predicted proteins | sample 3512341 | NCBI WGS metagenome assembly VFQQ01 (sample SAMN10412373, study PRJNA504923) | tailings metagenome | isolation source: Relicate 2 Philex TSF1 revegetated site | place: Philippines: Tuba, Benguet | collected 2017-08-29
TCCTCGTCGAGGGCGCCGTTCTCAAAAATGTAGTCACCGTATCTTTCGACGCTCGAGAGCCCGAGCGCCTTCATGCGCTTGCGCAGCCGCCCCTCGACCATGGTCCGTTTGTTCGGCGGCAAGCGGATGCCGACCTTTGACTCGATCAGCTTCGACAAATGGGTGAAGTGCTGGTCGCTGAGCATGCCGGCGACCGGGGCGTGGTTGGAAGCGTGCATCTTTTTCGTGCTCACGGGATTTGACCGCAGGTTGGGGACCGGTGTCACCTGTCAGTTCATCGACCGGCCGCCCAGGGGCGGCCGGCCGGTTATCGCGTTCGTGGGACGGATCAGCCCGTGCCCTGACGCTTGAAGTCCGCGTCGAGGGCTTCGTCCTCGTTCATGTCGAGGGAGAAGCCATTGCCGCTCGCCTTGCCCGCCGAGGCCTTCGTCGCAGTCTTGGCCTTGGGACGCTGGAAGGATTGGGCCTTGGCAATCTGAGCGTGGACCGCAGGCTTGTCGCCGCTCTTGCCGCGACCCTTGCCGCGCGCCGGCGCACCGGAGAGCGCACTCGTGTCCACCCGGAAGAACGAGATCGTCTCCTGCAGACGCTCAGCCTGGTTGGCCAGCTCCTCCGCCGTCGCCGACATCTCTTCCGAAGCCGACGCGTTCTGTTGCGTGACCTTGTCCAGCTGCTGGATGGCCTGGTTGATCTGGGCCGAGCCCACATCCTGCTCGCGGCAGGCCGCCGAGATCTCCTCGACCAGCTCCGCCGTGCGCTTGATGTCGGGCACCAGCTTCTCCAGCATGCCGCCGGCTTCCTGGGCCACCTTCACGCTATCCGACGACAGCGTGCCGATCTCGGCCGCTGCAGCCTGGCTGCGCTCGGCGAGCTTGCGCACTTCCGATGCCACCACCGCGAAGCCCTTGCCGTGCTCGCCGGCGCGGGCCGCCTCGACGGCCGCGTTGAGCGCGAGAAGGTCTGTCTGACGGGCGATCTCCTGCACGATGGTGATCTTCTCGGCGATGGTCTGCATCGCAGACACCGCACGGCCGACGGCCGCACCCGACAGCTCGGCATCCTTGGCCGACTGGCGGGCAATACGCTCGGTCTCGTTCGCGTTTGCCGCGTTCTGCTTAATGTTGGCGGCCATTTCCTCCGACGACGAGGAGGCTTCCTCGCACGACGAAGCCTGCTCGGTGGCGCCCTGAGACAACTGCTCCGACGTAGCCGCCAGTTCCTGGCTGCCCGACGAAACGTTGTCGGATGCGCTTACGGCTTCGGAGACGACGCTCGTCAGTTTTTCGAGCATATTTTCCAGCGCGATGCCGAGCGTGTCCTTGTCGGACAGACGCTTGGCCTGAACGGTCAGGTCTCCGTTCGAGATCGCGTCTGCGACCTGCGCCGTTGTATTGAGGTTCGCCGTCATGGTGTTGAGGGAGTCGATCAAGTCCTTGATCTCATCGTTGTTCGAAGCCTGGATCTTCTGGCTCAGATCACCGATGGCTACGGCGTTAGCCAGGCCGACCGCCTTTGCGAGACCGCGGCTGATGTTGAGGGCGATCCATGTGGCGATACCGACCGAGAACAGCAGCAACGCAACCGTCATGCTGATCAGCAGCAATCTGGAAGAGTCGTACTGCGCATCCGTCGCGGCATCCGTCTCGTTCACCGAGACATCGACTTCCTTGTTGAGCTCGCCGAGAACGGCAAGGACGCGGTCCACCTGCTTCTTGCCCTCGTTCATCGAGAGGCTAGCAGCACGCTCGTTGGATTCAGTCGTATTCTCCGTTGCGAGCTTGCGGATCTGATCCTGAATGGGCAGCCACTGCTGATACTGCGCCTTGAACTCGGTCGCCTTCCGCCTGATGTCGGGATCGGTGGAATTCTCGAACTGCGTCATGAGGTTCGAAATCGTCTGGCGCAGCTGATCGATTTCCGCGGAGTACGCGGTGATTTGAGCCGCGTCGGTATTCATCGCCATATTCTTCTCGGCGACGACGCTGGCCAGCACGGCATCCGAGAGATTGCTCGATTTTCCGAGATCTCCGACAGGTCCGGACACCATGGCCGATATTTGCGAGTTGAGTGAGCTCAAGTTGATGATGGCAAGCGTGGCCATCACGCCGGTCATGATTGTGAGTAAGCCGAATGCAATGGCCAGCTTGGCTTTGATTGTTAGGCGCATGTGAGTGGTCCCGCTGTGAGATAAGTTGCCGATGTTTCTTCAGGTCGTGAGTTATGCTGCTTCCTTGGACGTTCGCGCCGCCACAAGTGTTGGAGTGTCGTCGGCAAGCAAACGCGTGAGGTCGAGCACAACGACAAACTTGTCCCCCCTGCGTCCGATGCCCGCGATATGGCTTGGCTGCCATTTGCAGCCTGTCTCCGGCGGCGAGTCGAGCCGGTCGTCGTCGAGACCGGTCACCTCGAAGACGCGGTCCGCTACCAACCCGATCAGCGTCTTGCGTCCCTCCGCTACAAACTCCAGAACGAGGATGCGCGTGTTCGGTGTTGCATCGATACGCGGCAGACCGAACTTGGTGCGCAGATCGATAACCGGAACAGCCACGCCACGGACGTCGATCATCCCCAAGAGTTGCTGAGGCGCATTTGGGAGCTTCGAGATCTCGCACATGTCGAGGATCTCGCGGACCGTCTCGACCGGAAGCGCAAACGTCTCCCGGTCGACGCCAAGGGTCACGAACTGTGTCATCGGTTGCACGGTAGTTCTCCCTTCGACCTGTCTCAGCCTGCGCTCTGACGCTTGAAGTCGGCGTCAAGCGCTTCGTCATCGTGCATATCGAGCGCGAACCCGCCGGCGTGACTGTTGCTCTTTGCGGTGGCCGGGGCTTTTGCAGCCACCGAAGCCTTGGCCTTCGGACGATGGAAGGATTGGGCCTTGGCAATCTGGGTGTGGACTGCGGGCTTGTCGGCTTTCGCAGCCTTGCGCCCCGGGCCTCGGTCCGCCACGGCAGACGACTCGACCTGGAAGAACGAGATGGTCTCCTGCAGGCGGTCGGCTTGGTTGGCCAGCTCTTCCGCCGTCGCCGACATCTCTTCCGAGGCCGACGCGTTCTGCTGCGTGACCTTGTCGAGCTGCTGGATGGCCTGGTTGATCTGCGCCGAGCCCACGTCCTGCTCGCGGCAGGCCGCGGAGATCTCCTCGACCAGCTCCGCCGTGCGCTTGATGTCGGGCACCAGCTTCTCCAGCATGCCGCCGGCTTCCTGCGCCACCTTCACGCTGTCCGACGACAGCGTGCCGATCTCGGCCGCCGCAGCCTGGCTGCGCTCGGCGAGCTTGCGCACTTCCGATGCGACCACCGCGAAGCCCTTGCCGTGCTCGCCGGCGCGGGCCGCTTCGACCGCGGCGTTGAGCGCGAGCAGGTCCGTCTGACGGGCGATCTCCTGCACGATCGTGATCTTCTCGGCGATGGTCTGCATGGCAGACACCGCGCGGCCGACGGCAGCACCCGAGAGCTCGGCATCCTTGGCCGACTGGCGGGCAATGCGTTCGGTCTCGCCGGCATTGGAGGCGTTCTGCTTGATGTTGGCGGCCATTTCCTCGGACGACGAGGAGGCTTCCTCGCACGACGAGGCCTGCTCGGCAGAGCCCTGCGCCAGCTGCTCCGACGTCGCGGCCAGCTCCTGGCTGCCCGACGAAACGTTGTTGGATGCAGAGAGCGCTTCTCCGACGATGGCACGCAGGCGCTCGACCATGCGCTCGAGTGCAAGGCCAAGCGTATCCTTGTCGGAGAGCGGCTTCGGCTCGACCATGAGATTGCCGTCCGCGATCTTGTCGGTGATCGCGGCCGTCATGCGAAGGTTCCGAACCATGCCCTGCATTGCGAGGCCAAGGGTATCCTTGTCGGAGAGCGGCTTCGGATCGACGCTGAGATCACCGGACGCAATGGCGTCTGCGAGTTTGGCCGTCGCATCGAGGTTTGCCGTCATGCGGGTCATGGCATCGACCAGATCCTTGATCTCGTCGTTGGTCTTGACCTCGATCTTCTGGCTCAGGTCGCCGATAGCGACGGCGTCGGCCAGCGTGACAGCCTTGTTAAGTCCGCGGCTGATGTTGAAGGAGAGCCAAAGGGCGGCGCCGATGCTCACAGCGAGTGCGGCCGCAATGAGGATGGCCAGCTGTGTGGCGCCCGTTTCGTAGTTGGCGTTCGCCTCCTCGCGGGCTTTTTTCAGCTGGTCCTGCACGACCAGCATGTAGTCTCCGACCGTATTCAGCACCTCGTTGGTGGCTTTCACAGCGGCTTTTGTCGAGATTTCGTTAGCCTTGATGCTGCCGCCTTCCTTGGCAACGGCGGACAGCTGATCCTGGAACTTTGCCCAGATTTCGAACTCTTCGGCGAAGCGTGCGTAATCGTTCGGATCCTGGGCCGCATCGCGCAAACCGTCCTTAAGCTTGCGAAGACCAAGCAGGCGCTCTGCGGCTTCTTTACCGGTGCGATCGAGCTCCTCGACGCTCGCGCTGGCCAGAAATCCCTTCATCGCTGCGCGCGTAGCTTCGAGGGCCCGACCGAAATGAGCGGCGGAGAGTGCGCCGGTGCCTTCCTCGAGCTTGGCGAGAGATGCGCTCATCTGCCTGTAGGCAACAAGACCTTCGCCGTTCGCAATCTTGAGAGCGCGCGAGCCCGAGTTCTTTGTGGCTTCAGCGATGATCTCATCTTGGAAAGCGACGCGGCTGTCGAAGGCGGCTTTGATCTTCTCAAGTGCTCGCTTGCCTTCCTCCGAGGCGATTCCATGGAGATCGGCGTAGTATTTCCGGAATTCATCGTTCAAAGCGCGCGCGGCGGCCGCGGCAGCCGAGATCTCCGCGTCTTCGCTAGCGAGGATCGCATCCTTCTCTGATTTGATGCTGCCGAGCATGGCAGCTTTCATCTGGCCCATAACTTCGACGCGCTTCGCAGCCTTGTCGACCAGCTCGCCGATCATGCCGTTCATACTCTCCAATTTGACGTATGAAAGAGCGCCTGCGGCCGCGAACATCAACACAAGGGCGGTGAATGCTAGCGCCAGCTTGGCTTTGATCGTGAAGCGCATTTTGAATCTCTCTCCTCCGAAGGTGTGATGTGTGATCGGCGTTGATGCGGTCTTAGGCTGCGTTCTGAGTGGCGGTTGAGTTGACGAGTGTGGGCGCGTCGTCGGCCAGCAACTTTTCCAGGTTGAGAACGATGACGAACTTCTCGGCGCGGCGACCGATGCCCGCAATGTGGTCGGCGCGCCAGCGGCAGCCGGTCTCCGGCGCGGGATCGAGCAGGTCGTCGTCCAGCGAAGTCACCTCGAATACGCGGTCGGAAACAAGACCAATCAGGACGACGTGGCCGCGGATCGGCACCTCGAGAACGAGGATGCGCGTGTTCGGTGTGGCGTCGATGCGCGGCAGACCGAACTTGGTGCGCAGATCGATAACCGGAACAGCCACGCCACGGACGTCGATCATCCCCAAGAGTTGCTGGGGCGCATTCGGGAGCTTCGAGATCTCGCACATGTCGAGGATCTCGCGGACCGTCTCGACCGGGAGGGCGAATGTCTCCCGGTCAATTCCCAGCGTTACGAACTGCGTCATCGGCTGCACGGCTCGATCTCCTCTTGCGTCGCTCAGCCTGCGCTCTGACGCTTGAAGTCGGCGTCAATCGCTTCGTCATCGTGCATGTCGAGGGAGAAGCCATTGCCGCTCGCTTTGCCCGCCGGGGCCTTCGTCGCCGTCTTGGCCTTCGGACGCTGGAAGGATTGGGCCTTGGCGATCTGAGCGTGGACCGCGGGTTTGTCGCCGCTCTTGCCGCGACCCTTGCCGCGCGCCGGCGAACCCGAGAGCGCACTCGTGTCCACCCGGAAGAACGAGATCGTCTCCTGCAGGCGCTCGGCCTGGTTGGCCAGCTCCTCCGCCGTCGCCGACATCTCTTCCGAGGCCGACGCGTTCTGCTGCGTGACCTTGTCGAGCTGCTGGATGGCCTGGTTGATCTGCGCCGAGCCCACGTCCTGCTCGCGGCAGGCCGCGGAGATCTCCTCGACCAGCTCCGCCGTGCGCTTGATGTCGGGCACCAGCTTCTCCAGCATGCCGCCGGCTTCCTGGGCCACCTTCACGCTATCCGACGACAGCGTGCCGATCTCGGCCGCTGCAGCCTGGCTGCGCTCGGCGAGCTTGCGCACTTCCGATGCCACCACCGCGAAGCCCTTGCCGTGCTCGCCGGCGCGGGCCGCCTCGACGGCCGCGTTGAGCGCGAGAAGGTCTGTCTGACGGGCGATCTCCTGCACGATGGTGATCTTCTCGGCGATGGTCTGCATCGCGGAGACCGCGCGGCCGACGGCGCCACCCGACAGCTCGGCATCCTTGGCCGACTGGCGGGCAATGCGCTCCGTCTCGTTCGCGTTGGCCGCGTTCTGCTTGATGTTGGCGGCCATTTCCTCCGACGACGAGGAGGCTTCCTCGCACGACGAAGCTTGTTCCGTGGCGCCCTGAGACAACTGCTCGGACGTCGCCGCAAGCTCCTGGCTGCCCGACGAAACGTTGTCCGATGCAGAGAGCGCTTCTCCAACGATGGCGCGCAGGCGCTCGATCATGACGTTGACCTGGGTCAACATGTCACCAATCTCGTCATTGGTCGTGATGCTGATGGTTTCCGTGAGATCGCCGTCGGCGACTTTGCTGACAGCAGCGTTAGCCCGACCCAATCCGCGGCCGATCGTCAACGCGATCCACACGGCGAAGCCAACTGCGGTGACAAGCGCCGCGGCGACGATCGTGAGCAGTAGCGTACGAGCAGTTTGGTATTCGTCGTCTGCGCTTTTCTTGGCAGCTTGCATCCGCTCGACGTTTGTCTCAACGCCTTCGTCGAGCATTTTCACGAGCTCTTGCGCGTGGACACGCGCCGCGCCCGAAGAGAGTGCCGACGCCTCGGCCACCTTGCCCTCCCGGGCGAGAGCGATGACCTGATCGTCTTCCCGGTCGAATTTTTCCATGGCGACCTGAAGGCCCTTCCAATAGGGCTTCCGGTCGGCTGCCGCCGATGCTTCCATTTCAGCGCGCAGTGTCTCAAACGTCTTGCGATCCTCATCGGACGATTGACGGTAACGATTGATCTCCTCCGGAGACGTCGCAAGAATGATGTTCTTTTGCGAACGAATGATCTGGAGGGAAAGTATGTTGAGCTGCTGAACGACCTTGAGGCGGTTGGCATAGTCGTCCACGACCTCGTCCAGGTTGGTCTTCGACTCCGACAAGCTCGTCAGTGCGTACGCCGCCATCGCGGACATGAGCGCGATGATCAGGCCGAAAGCCATCATCAGTTTGAATTTGATCGTGAGGCGCATGGCGGCGGTTCCGTTGCTATGAGATACGGGATGGCTTTCTGTCAGTTGAAGATGCGTTCCATGTTGGGGACGACGACAAAGTCGTCCTTCCATTTGCCGATGAAGCGAATGAACTCGGGACGCCAGTGCATGCCGATCTTCGGCGCTTCTTCCATCGAGGCTGCCGGAATCTCGGTGACCTCGAAGACCTTGTCCGCAACAATTGCGATCAGCGTCGGCACGCCGTCGAAATCGATCTCCGTCACGATGAAGCGGGTGTCGATGTTCGTGTTGGCGATCTCCATGTCGAAACGTTTGCGGAGATCCGCGACGGGCACGACCTTGCCGCGTACGTTGATGATGCCGCTCAGGAAGCCGCGCTCGCCGGGAACCTCCGTGACAGGCACGGGATCAAGAATTTCCCGAACGAGACCGACGTCGACGGCGAACATCTCCGACTGCAGTCCCACCATCAGGACCTGCATCGAGTCCTTGCCCAAGCTGGCGCTAACGTTTGCACCTGTTGTCATGCGACGGCCCTCTGGTTGGCGGCCAGCCCGCGCTCACGCGATTGGCCGAGTTCAACGACGTGCGCAATATCGAGGATGAGCGCGGTGGTGCCGTCTCCGAGAATGGTGGCTCCCGAGAACGTCCCGACATCGGCGTGCAGCTTCGACAGCGACTTGATCACCGTCTGGTGGCTGCCGATGATCTGGTCGATGACGAGACCGACCTTCGTTTCGCCGGCCGAGACGATGACGACCTTCTGGTGCAGGTCCGGCGGCGACTTGGTGCCGAACAGGTCGCGCAGCCTGAGGAACGGCACGAGATCGCCGCGGATGTTGAGGAAGTTGCGGCCGTTCGAACGCTTGTCGGCGCTCTCGGAAAGCTCGACGCATTCCTCCACCGCAGACAGCGGAATGATGTAGCGGCCGTTGCCGACGCGCACGAGCAGGCCCTCGATGATGGCCAGCGTGAGCGGCAGGCGGAGCGTGACTTGCGTGCCCTGGCCCGGCGTCGATGCGAGATCGATCTTGCCGCGCATCTCGTCCATTGAGCGCTTGACGACGTCCATGCCGACGCCACGGCCGGAGAGCTCCGACACCTGCTTGGCTGTCGAGAAGCCCGGGTGGAAGATGTACTGGAACAACGCGGCATCCGAAATGTCGGCGGATTCATCGATGAGCCCGCGTTCAATAGCCTTTGCACGGATGCGGTCGCGATTGAGACCGCGTCCGTCGTCAGTCAGCGTCAGTAGCACCTCGGCGCCAGCGTGGCGTGCGCTGAGGCTGATATGTCCGGTTGCTTCCTTGCCAGCCTTCCGGCGGCCTTCGGGATCCTCGAGGCCATGATCGATGGCGTTGCGGATGATGTGGACCAGCGGATCGGCGAGCCGTTCGACGACAGTCTTGTCGAGCTCGGTCTCTTCACCGGACGTGATGAACTCGACCGGCTTGCTGAGATCGCGCGACAGATCGTGCACGAGGCGGCGGAAACGTGTGAACAGCGATCCAATCGGCACCAGGCGGATGCCCATCGTCGTATCCCGCAGGCCGTGCGTGAGACGCGCGATTTCCTCCGAAACGAGGCGGATCGACGTGTCGCTGGTGCGTTCGGCGATCTGAGCCAGGCGCGCCTGCATGATGACCAGTTCGCCGACGCGATCCATCAACTCGTCCAAGCGCTCTGCCTGAACGCGGATGGTCGTATCTGCCTTCGTAGGACGCACTACGGCGGCGGGGGCATCCTTCTTGCGTTGGGCCGGCTCCGACGACGACGCGGCGATCTCGTGTTGCAATTCGACTAGGGGCTGAGCTGCAGGCGCGCTGCCGACACGCTCGATGTCGAGGTCCATTTCGTCGGCGACAAAGACGAAAACGTACTCGATGTCCGATCGCGATGCCGCCGTCGTCAGGCGGGCGGTCCAGGATATGTAGCATTGCTCCGGATCGAGATCCTCAAGCGGAGGCACCTCCGCCACGTCGGCTTCGATGACGCAGTCACCAAGTGCGCGAAGCTCATCGAGCAGCAGAAGCGGATTTGCGCCGTTGACGAGCACGTTGCGCTTGAAGCGCATACGTACGATCCACGTTGCCACGTCCTGCGCGGGCGCCGCGTTCACCGTAGTCGCAACGTTCGACGAGGCCGGCATCATCGGTGCGTCGCCGCTGGTCAGGTGGTGCAGCCGTGCGAGGATCGCGTTTCCTTCGCCCTCGTTTGCGCTTTCGGGACGATCGACCAGCGACCGGATGTGATCCTTGGCCGCCAGCGAAATCGAGATCACGTCCGCGCTGATGCGGGCCTCGCCCTTGCGGATGCGGTCAAACAGGGTCTCGAACTCGTGCGTGAAGGCTGCGACATGCTCGAAGCCGAACATGGCGCCCGATCCCTTGATCGTGTGCAGCGCGCGAAACGCGCTGTCGACGAGATCCTGGTCGCCGGGCTTGCTCTCGAGATCGAGCAATGACTGCTCGAGACGATCGAGCAGCTCGGAAACCTCGTTGCGGAATGTTTCGTTCAGATCGACCTGGCTCATCGGATCACTTCCCCAGAACCTTTTGAGCAACCGCGATGAGCTGCTCCTGCTTGAACGGTTTGGTGATCCAGCCTGTGGCGCCGGCGTCCTTCGCCTGCTTCTTGAAGCTCTCGTCCGACTCCGTCGTCAGAAGAATGATCGGCACGCCCTTGTAGGTCGGCAACTTGCGGAGCTCGCGCACGAGCGTGATGCCGTCCATGCGGGGCATGTTGAGATCGGTCACGATCATCTGAACGGGCTTGGCCTTGGCTTTTTCCAGGCCCTCGACTCCGTCAGCCGCCTCATGGACTTCAAAGCCCGCTTGGCTGAGCACCAGCTTCACCATCTGCCGAATGCTCGGAGAATCGTCGACCGTCAGAACGGCTTTCATCGTCACAGTCTCCTACAAGCGGGCCCACCCTCAGCAGCGGGCACGCGATCCCGTTTTCGGAAAACCCGTCTCCAGGCGTTCCGATCGAAAAACTCAGATTGTCGACTTCGTTGACCCGTCGAACCCCAAATCCTTGCAGCGCAAACCAGCCGCAAAGAGCACCCCTAAAAAATTCCCCGCGTTGCCTCTACGCCGCTCACCCTTCCCTGTCCGGTTTTGGCACTACGGCATCGAGTTTCGAAACCATAGGTGGTGGATGGTTAAAACTTTTCTTGATTGAACTTTGTCTTTCAATTTTTTTTGCACAGTGTACATATCACCTTGGAATATTTTTCATGGCGACCTTATTCTATGCCTACCCCTCACGAAATGGATCTGAATTTTTCCTTGTATTTTCATGTGCTTATTTTTTATGCAAGCTCACCGTATTATTTGTTATTTTTCCCGCTTTGCGTTCTCCATATCAATTTCATCGTGCGACTCGAGGTT
>VFQQ010005350.1_pt1 | contig 10675 bp, 20 predicted proteins | sample 3512341 | NCBI WGS metagenome assembly VFQQ01 (sample SAMN10412373, study PRJNA504923) | tailings metagenome | isolation source: Relicate 2 Philex TSF1 revegetated site | place: Philippines: Tuba, Benguet | collected 2017-08-29
TCTCCTGCACTCTAAAGTCAGTGCAAGCCGCCACCGTACAGCACGCGCAGGTCGTCCGCATACAGTTCGTCAATGCCAGCCTTGCAGTGCGCGTGCCGGCCAGCATAAAAGTCCTGGATCGAGCAGTACTCCTCCTTGGCCTCCAGGCCCTTCCAGGACACCATGCACTGCCGCCCTCCCTCGGGGCACTGGTTGATGCTGTACTCCTTGACGATGTGGCGGGGCGCGGCTTCGGGCTTGCACTGCTTCCACGAGTCCGCGTTCAAAGACACGCGCATCGGGCCCAGCTTCAGTTTTGGCACCCCTGCAGGCAACGCAATTGGGAAGCACATGTCAGCTGCATCTCACCGTCTGCGTGGCGCGGTGGCAAGCCAAGCGTGCGTTTCAGCACAGTTTGCAGCGCCAGACGCCACAGCACCAACTGCAGCCACCACACATAGCAAGCCGTGTGGCACCGCCGGAACCAGCACATCAGCGCCATGCCCACCCACCCTGCCGGGCGTTGAGGTGGTGGAGCAGATCGGCCATGTCCTCCTCCAACAGCTCCTGCCGTACCACAAAGTCAGCCGCCATCCTGCATGATCGCAGGGCAGGCAGCAGCGCGCAATCAGCACACCAGGCAGGCATGCTGCTGGGTGTGGCGGCACCCCAAACAGCACAGGCAAAAGCAGCGTGTGACTAGGAGCCTGGGCACTCCCTGCGCCACCTCACCCGCCATCCGGTGTAGTAATGCAGGGCGCCATGGGAATGAGATGAATCAGTTTGAGCATGACACCAGGCCCAGCGCCCTGTGGGTAGAGAGCGGAGCAGCAGCCCTTCAGCAATCAGTGGTATGGGGCGGCGGGCTCCTGAGCTGCCACATACGTTGGCATGGAGCACTTCAGGGGTGTTTTGACAGCAAACAAGCCATTCCGCGCTCCTCGCATGCCACTACCACCCATGTTTGCACTTGCCTGGAGGCAGCAGTCGGGGTTGCGCGCGCAGAACGTGAGCAGGCTGAGCGGCGAGTCACATACACTGTCCCAGTCCACGCCCTCGGCCTGCAGGTCAGGCGGGTTGAGCGAGGCTCAGTTTGGGCTGCCCACAGCGTCAGGCAAGCTGCGGCCGTCAGCGCCTGGCTCAACTCACCAGCGTTGCGCACTCTTCCGAGTCAACCACGTTGCTCAGCAGGGCGGTCCTGTACTGGGACACTGCCCGGCCGAATGGGTTGCGCACTACAGTAAACACAGAATACTCGCTCCACAGATCTGCCACCTGCAGGGCGCAATGGGTTGGGCCAGGGACCTCGTGTTGCACTCACGCCTGTGGGACATCCTGCAGCGCATGGCGCCTTGTCAATTTGAGGCATCTGCGGTCTGCTTAGCGACAGGCATGCAGGAGGCAAATGGAAGCCTTGACTCAAAGGCGCAGTACTCGAGGTGCCTTTCCCACACCAGATGCCCTCCCAAGCCAGTTGCAAGTGTTGATCCAGTGCGCACCTGCGCCTCACTGAGGTTGCCCAGCGGCACGTACGTGGGGCGGGCCGCAACATCTTTGGCCGTGGGGATGGGGACGGTGAGCTCCCAGGCGCGCAGGCAGCCTGCAACAACAGCAGCGACATGACAGTGAGGCCGAGCATGGTGCCTGGCAGGGCAGCGGCCAGTGTGCTGGCTGCAAGTGCAGCATGCACACTCTTCTGCCGCAGGCAGGCACGGCATGCAGCCCACCACCGCACAGCTTGCCCAGGGAGCCCACCTGTGTCCTCAGAGCGGTTGGGCGAGCACTGCCCAAAGTAGTTCAACATGCTGGTGGAAGCGATCTTGGCGTGCCGCAGGTAAATGATCTTGTACATGTGGTTCTGCAGCCAGCAGCGAGGCATGCACACCTTAGGCAGAGGACACGCACAAGAGTGCAGGCGGTGCGCAGGCGGGCAAGCTCACCCCACAGTGCAAAGGATAGCAGCCAACTCCCACAAACATCAGGACTCACCACAAACACCTGACAGTCACAGCATGGGAACCGCTGCAGGCTGCTCAGCTCGCTCTCCGTGAGGTTGTTGCGCCCGGCCGTAGCCGTCCACTGCACCCGGTCCGCATTGCACGACTCCCGCCGCTGCGGATAAAAGCGGTTCAGGTCTATGGGCCCTGCCTTGTGCACGGGCCCGTGCAGGCCTGGAGGCTGGGTCACATTGAGGGCCTGCGGCGTGTACCAGTGCAGCCGGGCCTTGGCCACAGCCTCGTGCAGCGGCCCGCTGCCGCTGGTGAGGAGCCACACGAGCGCCGCCAGGCTGACGGCGGAGGCGAGGAGCCCTAGTCCAACGCTCCGCGGGCCTGCAGGACGGCCGCAGGATTGCTGGAACAATTGAGATCGGCCCTGGATGGCTTCAAAGGACACAGCCGCAACCAAAAGCCGCAACCAAAATTTGTGGAGAGGCGGCAGGCGGCGCCTCACCGCTGGCTTTGCGATGGCGAGATCGCCACATGTTGCGTCTGCCGCAGCCCAGTCAGGCGCGTCGCTGTAGCAAGGGCTCAGGCAACCTGCTGTCGCTGCCGCTGCGCGTTCTGCAATCTACTGCAGCTGCTGGGGGCAGAAGGAGGCGATGGGAAGTCCAGGCGTGTGAACGTGAGGGGTCTCGGGGTGGTTCAAATGTGGCCCATGTGGAGCGCATGCGAGCCGCTGCGACCTGGTGTGGCCTAGCATGCCTGTTAAAATGCCTGGCCCAGCATTTGTCAGATGCATTTGCTCGTTGTTCCTGGTAGTGCAATTCTTCTGTGACAGTGCAGCAAAGCAGCGCAGTCACAGCCTCCACTGCTGCGCAACCGCCATGCCGGCGCCTCGCAACCAAGCAGCCTGCCTTGCAGGGAGAGGCAGATGGGGCCTGTGCAGCAATGGCCAGCGTAGCAGACAGACATTCACCTCTTCTGACAGCAGCAGCATCTCAGCCACAGCTGCTGCGGCAGCTGGGCAGTGCCAGGCGCTGCTAATAAAAAAATAATGCACCGCCCAGCTGTTCAGCCTGCGACAGGAAGGCAGATATCGATGCGCCTCTTCCACCTGACTGACCAAGGCCTTGGCATGGAAAGGCTGGCACTGGGGCCGTATGCCACAAGCGCAATCCTGCAGCATCACCATTGCCGGGGCAGCCAATCCTTGCCGATCTGCACACCTGCACCAGGGGCGCCAGCCTCGCAGCACCTTCCACAGGAAAGCTGGTGGCCAGCAGGGTCGCCCTTGACTGCACAATGACCAGGCGGTGAGGGGGCGCTCGCAGCGGCAGCTAAGGGGCAATCAGCACGAGACAGTATACAGCTCAGCACATTGCTCAGCTACCGACAGCCCACAGCAGTTCTATCGATTGGAAGGCCGGCCTGCGGCAGCGGGGGCAGTTCTCACGCATATGCGTTGCTGTTGGGCAACTGTGGCGTCAGCCAAAAGGCCAGGGGGGCTTCACCGCTGGAAGCAGACTGCCAGCGCTGTGGGACCGACAGTTGGGTTATGGCAGCCGCAACGAGGAGTGGGCAAGAGCCACGGCGCTGCTATAGCTCACGGTGGAGCCGCGATGGCGCCGCACGTGCTGCAAGCAAGCCACAACCAGCTGACTGCATGGTGCACAGCTGGTGCAGTGCATGGACAGCTCTGCCTGCAGCAGCCCTGTCAGCAGCGGTGCAGGTGACCGCCTGTCCCCAGCAGGCACGGAGGCAGCGATGACACTGACCACATTGGCAAGAGCGCACCTGGTGCACATCACCCGGCAGGGCAGCCGCTAGCCTGGGTGCCACAGGGACAGCCTACTCAGCGCAGACGGCGACATGAATGCAGAGACCAGCTGGTGCTGCCAGAGGGTGGGCAACACCTCCCAGCACATCAGCAAGCCGGCAAGCCTTGAGCGCAATTTCACGTGCAGGCAGGTGTCGTTGGCTACCAAACTGTGCCCCTGCTGCGCCATGTTGGCCAGTGTGATGCAACATGGCGCCCATGCCTGGGCGCTGTGGAGCGGCCGGAGCTGGTGCACCGAGGTAGCTGTGGCATATCAGGGCCGCAGCCGCCGGCGCCCCTGTGACTGACCTGAGCTCCTGCCCTGCTTGCCGGCAGCCGACCATCGAGGCGCGGTCAGCCGCGGTGGGCATGTGCTGCCATGCTGTCGCATTGTGCTGCATCGCTCCGCAGTGCAAATGGCAGGCATTTACTGTGGGCCAGAGAGTTGGGCTGTGTGGTGGATGCTGTCTGCAGCGGGTCTGGTGTGGCGGGGAATGCCGCGGGCGGGGCGGCGGAGCTGGCGGCGGAGCTGGCGGGCGGGCCGTGAGACTCCCCTCTGATATGTCATTCCAAAGCATGTCATGCCTTGTTTAATCAAGGCACAAGGCGTGGCCCAGATGGGAGGCCCCGGCACGTGGGGGCCAGCTGCCTGTGCCAAAGGGGTTGAGAAATGCAGGCGCAGCCTCCCTTGCCTCCCCACGGCTCCTTTAGTGCTCCTAAATCCCTATCGCAGTGGCGCTCGTCCAGCCCCCCAGCGCCACAGCCCAGCCGCGGCGGAAGCCGGCCCGGCCGCCCGAGCGCCCCTGCATGGCGCAAGCCCTGCTGCACCTCGGCGGGGGGCATCGGCATGCAGTCTCAGGGGCTGCAGGTGGCGGGTGCCCCAGCCACGGGCGCCGACCCCAGCGCAAGTAGCGGCCAGGCCAACCAGCAGGCCGCGCTGCTGCAAATCCTGACCCTCGCCAAGCTGGCGGCCCAGCTGCCCGCGCCGCAGCCGCAGATTTTCGCCCCGCCGGCGGCCGCCCCCGCCGCATTCGCGCCCCCGCAGCAGCTGGGGGCACCGCCGCCTGGTGCCGAGGCCTCCGGCACCTCTAGCGACCGCATTGCGCTGCCGCTGGCAGACGCGACTGCCGAGCTGGAGGCAGCACCCAGCGTGGCTGGTCTCAAGGTGCGGACGCTACCTGCCGTCCCTGCCCATGTGCTGGCGACACGTGGGCAATGGCTGAATCCACTGGCCTTGCTGATTCTGCCCCACATGCCCCCCATTCCCGTCAAATGCAGCTGCCCGTGACGTGCAACGACATTCGTGGCGTGGTGTACCTGGACCAGCAAGTGGTGGTGAGCTGCCAGGGGCCCTGCTGACGCACCAGCTGCCGTTGCAGCTGCCGACTGCTAACCACCAGCCCATGCGATGGACCTCCACCCACTACCAACTTGGCCTGTTTCCACCTCACCCCACGTCGCACCCTGTCTCCCTGTGTCAGGCATGCTACTGCCCGCAGTGCGAGCAGCGCGTGGCGGCGGGGCACGGCCGCCCGCTCTTCTCCTTCACGCGCTTTGAGCGGCACAGCGGCTCCAAGGCCAAGAAGTGGCGCCTGTCCATCCGCATCGACCCAGGGGCTGTCAAGGAGGCGCCCATTGGTGAGGCACGGGGGCAGCGCACTGCGTTGGGATTGAGGGACAGGGCACGACGTGCTCTGCAAGGATTGGCACGGCTCTGCGGAGCCAGACCTGCCTGCCTCCCGGGCAAGTATGCTGCAGCACCGGCTCCATCCTGCAACGCCTGCCCTGCCCGGCTTTCCCTGCCAATCCGCAGATGAGCCCCCTCTGGCACTGGGCCAGTGGCTCGAGTCAAAGGGGCTGGTATCGTGGGCCCCACGCGGCGGCCTCAAGATTGGGCCCAGCGGCTGCGGCGCCGGCGGCATGGGCAGCTCAGGTGGGAGGCAGGGCAGGCTTTGACGTGGGGCATGCCTGTAACAGCTCGGGGCGGCCTGCATGCGCCATTGCGCCTACGATCGCAAACTGCCTCCACCACCTCCCCACTTGTGCAGATGACGAGGGGTCGCCGCTGTGGGCCGAGGACAGCGGCCGGCGGGCAGCAGGCCAGGAGCGGCGGCTGGCCACCCTTGGGCCACGCCAGCTGGCGTACCCGCCCAACGGCGCCGCTGTTGCGCCGCCCAACGGCAGCTTGCTGGGCAAGCGCACACGGCGGGAGTATGAGACACCCGACCTGCCCAGCCACGCCGACCGGCAGCAGTGGCTGGCAGGCCAGCTGGCGGCATTCGATGCCGTGGCGGCAGCAGCGGCGGCCACCAGCGGGGATGCAGGCAGCGGCGCCGCCGCACCGGGCGCTGCAGAGGGCGGCAGCGAGGCGAGCGGCGGGCCGTGGACGGCGGCGCTGGCGGCCAAGCACGCCGCCATCTTCTCGCTCGTCTACGGGCTGCTGGAGGAGGGCGAGGACCGCAGGTGCTGTGCTGTGCTGTGCGTGCTGTGCTGTGCGTGCTGTGCTGTGCCGTGCCGCACCGTGCTGTGAATGGGCGGTGCGACACGAGGCATCTGCAGCTGGCGGTGACTGCCTGCCTGCCTGCACTCTGCATGCGCAAGTATGGGCTGCTGATACGCTAACAGGCTGCTGATGCATGCCCACCTCTGACTGCCGCCCCTGCCCTGGCAGGTCCTTCAACGAGGTCTACCTGCCCTGGCTGAACGACCACGAGCTGCCGGCGCAGCGCCTGGAGGTCGAGTTTGCCACGCTGCATGCGTACCTGCGGCTGGCGGGAGGCGGCGGCATGGGCTGGGGCACCGTGCGCGGCCTCATGGCTGCCTACGTCAAGGCGGTGATGGCCAAGGCGGCGCAGCGATGAGCCAGCGCATGCTGGGCGGCACGCACGCCTCGCCTGGACCTGGCCACCCTCTCACGCTGCTTGTCCCTGCCCATTTCAAGCCACTTCTTGCCTCCTCAACTAGATAGCTGTTCGGACTCGCTCCTACCTGCCTGTGCACGTTGACCCAGCTCAGATGATACTCCCTATAGTCCAGCTGGGCGGGGCTCGCCCTGCCCGGCCCCATGACCCGTACTCCTGGCAGAGGCCGCAACTGCCTCCTGCTGCACACACTTGCGCCCTGACAACCCGTGGGCCATGACGTGCCATCCCGGCACCCCCTCATTTTATGATTTTTCTTGGCAAAGCAATGGAACGCAGGCCCGCCGTTCAAGCATCACCGTTCCTGCTGTGCCGTCTGACCGCCTCTTTGCATGGTTCTGGCGCCGCTGGCCTTTTGCCAGGTCGCATTTGTATACTCAGGCCAAGCTCTTCTACTTTGCTTTTGCCTACATCTCTACATCTCTCCCCCCTCACCTCAAGCTCCAACCAGCTGAATCGCCCCAGGCCCAAGGCTGCAACAACCCAACATCAGTCAACTCAAGCCACTACCCTGTACTCTCAAGCCTGTCATTCAAGCCCCCAGCCGGCCTGTAACATTGCCGCAATAGCGAGCTGACGAAAGGGCAACGCAGCCGTGCTCAGGACGCAGCGACGCTGTGCGTGCCCACCTGCCCTATGGCGCCGCTGGCTTGCTGTACAAATGGCAAACTCTCGCAGCTTGCAGCAGTCGCCTTGCAAAGAACACCAGACTGCAAATCCTGCTTGATGATTCTGCAGTCGAGCCCAGGTGGCCGGCCCGCTGGCGGCGCTCAGCGCACCGCCCGCCAGGTCGGCATTGGTGCGTTCGGCACGCGGCGGGAGGCCCATCTCAGCTGCCCACATTGTTCAGCAACCTCTACCTTGTCTGCAGCGTTAGGGTCGACGCGCCTGGCCCCCGGCTGCTCCGCTCAAAGCCGCCGCTCGCTAATCGGGTGGCGAGCAGCCATGGCGGCCAATCCGTTCATGCCACCTACGGCACAGGCCGCCGCATCGGCCGCAGCGGTGAGGAGGCGGGGTGGCCGTCCCGAGCGGGGGCTGCAGGCGGCCTGCCAGCCCTGACGCCCTCTCGATGTGCTTGAATGGATGTCTGCTGTCGGTCACGATGCAGCAGGGGCGGTGAGCAGCCCCCAACCGGTCGAGCACTGCTTCCACGCTGCAGGCCAAGAAGGTGGACTATATGGAGCTGCCGCAGCCTGTGCGGTATGAGGAGCTGCAGAGAGAAGTGATGAGTGAGTGTGGTGCTCGGCCAGGACCCCCGGCGGCGGCAGTGGTGGCCGGCCGCAGTGCAGTGGGCGGCGGCCGACTGGTGCTGTGTTTGTATTACTGGCGACATTCGCTCACCCCACTTCACATTGCATGGGCAGCAGCTACAAACCGATTGACTCGCGTGGCTCTGCGCTGAGGGCGCCCTACATTTACAGCAACGCTTGGTCATCACTGCCGCTCCACGCTGCCGCCACCGCTCCTCGCAGTGTCCCTCAAGCCCGACCTGTTTGAGGGCCTGCGCTTCGATCTGACCAAGCCGCTGAACCACAACTTTGCGCTGAGCCACTCCATCTTCATGGGGAACATCGATGTGCCCACCGCCAACCCCTCCCAGGTGAAGACCGGCCTCCAGCTGCTGCCTGCTGCACCTGGTGCCTGCTGCGCTAAATTCAGGCTTGCAAATCTGCCATTGCTGCTTTCTGGTGCCTCCATGCAACTGGTGGTTTGTTGCAGTTGCCTGACTAGCCTGCTGTCTGCCTGCCCCTGTTGGCTGCCTGCGACTGCCTGCAGGTTGTGAAGATGCCCATGGGGACGTACGAGTTTGGTGCCAACCTAGTCAGCAACCGCGGCAACCTCATGCTGGGGCGCATCACCAGCGATGGCCGGCTCACGGGGCGCGTCAAGTGAGCAAGTTGGGATGGGATGAGCAGCGTTTTGCACCCGCTGTGTGCAGTTTGACACTGGCAAGTACCAGCGGAGGCAGCCTGCAGTGCTGCACTGCTGTGGCAGCTCGACCTGCAAGCGCTTGTGTGGTCAGCCCGCCTGGCCCTGCTCATGCTGATGCTGCCGGTACCGCCTGCTCCTTTTTGTGCTCCAGGTACGATGTGCACGAGATGGCGGCGCTGAAGAGCCAGTTCCAGCTTGCCACCGAGAAGGGCATGAGCCAGGCCATGTTTGACATTGACCTCAAGGTGTGGCAGGGCCCTGAATGGCCTGCCACCTGCCGCCTGCGGCTCACTGGCTTGTTGTCTGCACGGTGGTGCCGATGCTTGCGTTGTGAGCTTCCAGTGCCAGCCATTTCAGCTGTGGCAGCAAACTTGCAAATTGAACGGCATGTTAGCGCTCGCGGTTGTGTTGTCCTTCCCCCCCACCTGCCGCAACTCCAGCCAACCGCACTTGGTGCACTCACCGCATCTCATGCCGCAGGGCAAGGACTGGAACGGGCAGCTCAAGTACGGCACCAGCAACTTCTATGGCGCCAACTACTTCCAGTCGGTCACGCCGCAGCTGTCCCTGGGCGGCGAGGTGTTCTACCTGGCGGAGCAGCGGCGCAGGTGCGTGGGGCGTCAACTGCTGCTGCTGCTGCTGCTGCTGCTGCTGCTGCGCGTGTCGATGTCGTGCACCAGCGCTGCAGCCGGCAAAGGAGCCAGCGGCGACTAGCCTGCTTGGTGGGCGAATGGGACCTTGCTGGGTTGCACTGGCGGGCGCCCTGGCCTGCAATGCTCGCCTCGGGGCTTCGGCCTAAAAGTTGCAGCGCTTCCCACCCCTCTCCCACTGCAGCGGCATTGGCCTGGCTGCGCGGCACGCCGGCGAGAAGCACATTGCCACGGCGCAGGTGGCCAACACGGGGCTGGTCAGCCTGACCTACATCCAGAAGATCAGCGAGAAGGTGCGGCCGAGGTGCAGCGCTGCTGTGGCAAGGACGTCTGGTGGTCCTGCAGGAGATGCCGTTGCTGGCCGGGGCATGAAAATCTGTTTGCACTTTCGGCCCAGCCCTCGCGCACCCGCCGCCCACACACTGCCGGCCAACCCTCTGCTGCCCGGCCCCTCACCTGCCTGTTGCGTTCGGGCCCCCGCCTCCTCCCACCTGCCAAAGGTGTCTCTGGCCAGCGACTTCATGTGGAACCTGAACTCGCGCGAGGCCTCCGCCTCCTTTGGCTACGACTACATCCTGCGGCAATGCCGCCTGCGCGGCCGCATCGACACGGGTGCGTTGTGTGGCTTGGCGGTTGCGAGGCTGGCCCTGTCGCTGTGTTGATGGGCTCACCGCTGCAGCAGGCACCGGGGTGCCAGCGCCTTTGCGGACATTATGCGGACATTGTTCTTACCTCCCACCACCCTTGCTTGTTGAACGGTTCAATTCACTCACTCTGCGCTTTTTGGCTGCCACCTGCCATCCATGCAGACGGCAAGATTGCTGCGTTCCTGGAGGAGCGGTTGAACGTGGGCGTCAACTTTGTGCTGTCCGCGGAAGGTGCGCCGCGAAACTCTGAGCTTGCGCGAGCGCTTGCCCGCCGTGCTGCAGCAGGCAGGCACATTTTTTTTACAGGCCATTACCAGAGAGTGTGATGCTCTGCCTTCAACCCCCTCCCATAATCACGTTGCAGTGGACCACCCGCGCAAGGACTACAAGTTTGGCTTTGGCCTCACGGTGGGCGAGTAAGCGACGGCAGCAAGCAGCCTGCCTGGCCATGCAGGCACTGTGCCGGCCGCCAGCGGCGGCAGCCTACTGGGCAGGGTTTGCATCGTGCCTTGCTATGCCTGACCTGCTTGACACCGGTGCTTCGATCGATGGATGCCACATCCCTGCTAATGCTTCAGCTCAACCCCTTTCTTGCACTGTAAATGTCTACTGTTCAGCAAGGCGAGGTAGTTACAGGGCATGGGTGATGCATGAGGAGGCAGTCAGTGCTGGCCAGGCATGAAATCAGTGCAGGGAGGGGGCGAGCGGCGGGAATGGTGAGCAGAGAGCACAGTCAAGCGGGAGCAGGGAGGAGCGGGGGGAGCAGAAGAGCAGAACTGTGAGCAGAAAG
>VFQQ010005351.1_pt1 | contig 10674 bp, 6 predicted proteins | sample 3512341 | NCBI WGS metagenome assembly VFQQ01 (sample SAMN10412373, study PRJNA504923) | tailings metagenome | isolation source: Relicate 2 Philex TSF1 revegetated site | place: Philippines: Tuba, Benguet | collected 2017-08-29
ATGGTATTGCACGGTTACCCGTGTGAGAGAGTAGGTCGTCGCCAGGTCCTTTTTTATAACGCCCCGCGTGCTCCCTTGCACCCGGGGCGTTTGCGTTGATGCCAAACGTCGCCAATGTGCACGTTGCACAAGCCCTCACTGTAGACAATGAGATAGTGTGCACAGTGTGTGGATAACTTCCGCTTGTGTGTGTGTGTGCGCAACTGATGATGCGCAAAACCCTGCGCGATTCGCCAGAGTGCGGGATGTAGTCGTCTGTTGCCGATATTGATATCTTGATTCTAAACAACAAGGCCGGCGAAGTTCAATCGATGGCCGCCTGCGGTTCAACTTGCAGTTTTGCATTCACCGCTCAACTTTGCCAATCAACCAGACGCGATGTTCTACCTATGTCGAAAACGAGCAATGACAAGAAATTACCAGAAGAAGGATTCGCGATGAGTCTTAACGTGATAAAAACAACGGCGATTGCTCTGTTATCTGCGACGTCCATTTTCGCTCTTAGTTTCTGCGGTGGTTCTGATTGTAATTGTAATCATATTCAAGTTTGCGTCGAGCTTGTGCGTGGGAATGGTCCGGACAACTGTGAACTAATGAATGAATGTTGGACATGGCGATACTTGAACTGGGATCCATACCTCGGTCTCACGAGTGATTGTTATCCTGATCCTGAACGTAGATATTTCTCGGGTCAACGCGGGATTGTTGCCTCGTTGCCTGCTGAAATGTGCGGACTAATGCCTCGAAGAAGTTGCAGTTTCCAGCACCACGCTGTGTACGGTAGGTGCTGCTCGAAGCCGAATAGCAACGTCTTTTCTTGCATCGAAGGGTCCTTGCCTACTGTAAAGCCAGCATATGACTGCAGTGTTGCCGGGCCCGTAAGAGTCAAGGCATTGGTTTACACGATAAAAAATCCTGACTGTCACGGCTAGATACCATTAGCCGTTTTCTATTCTGATTTGTAGGCGTCCGTTCTAAGGAGATTGACATGAGTATTAGGAGTAGGTACATGAGAAAACAAACTGTTCAGGTCTCACTCGCGATTATCGTCGCAATTTTACTTGCGTGTGGATGTGCCAGCGATGTCACGGTTCCCGGATCGAGTGGAGGGAACAAGAAGCATACACTATATGGCCTTATTCTGTCCAGCGACCCGATTACCCATCAATTCTACGCCTATACCGCATCAGGAAGTGGGTATCTTGAACTTTCAAATGGTAATCGTCAAGTATTTAGCATTACAACGCAGAATCATACGCTAGCTGTCGTAAACCCCGACCAAGGAGTTCTCATTTATAACGGAGGTAACGTTCCAGCCAACGGCGATGGTTATACGTATCAGTCGTTCAATCTTCCTGTTCAGGTAACAGGAAATGCCGTCACATGGTCCATCGTGGGCGGCCCCCTCAATGGCTGGTCGTCGTCTTTGGCTTCGCCGCCGGCAGCTGTGCAGATTACATCACCTGTTAACGCAGTTTGCCAATCTAAGTCCAACAATTTGGCCATATCTTGGAATCCGCAAACTACCACCCCCACAATGACTGTGCTGATTGAAGTTTATAGCAATGAAACCGACTCAACGGGATCAGCAACCGCATCCCTCAGGGCTACCACTACTGATGTAGGTTCGCACGTTTTCCCAGCTTCGTCTCTAGCAGGACTTCGTGACGGAAAGCACACTGTCGTAGTAAGAAGAGGCTTCTTTAACATTGGGAATGCTCCTGATGGGAAGAAATTTGTAGTTGCGCACTTTACACAGCACTCAAACGAGATTTGCTTGACACCGTGAGCATGTTGCGTCGCGTAGTAGAAATGGCCATGCATTCAAATATCCGCGTAAACCGGCCATTCGGCTGGGCCCATGGCAGCGAATAATTGTGTACGCCATGTTCCGTGCACTTCAGTCGTGGTACATCGGCTTCGAGATGCGTCTTGTACTGCGTCGTATCAAGGTGCGTCACTAGTGGATACGGCGGTCATAGATTGAACACGTTGACTCGCACGTTGCGAAGGTGCCCGTCGAATTTTCATCGTTATTCAAGCTTACCATGACTGACTGACCGTCGTGTTCTGCGCGCAACTCTGCCACACGTTATGGTGCTTGCAGGCCGAACACCGCCTGATAGAGTTCGATATATTTTTTGCTTCAAAAGGAAGAACTTCTTCACTATCTTGGGCGAAGACGTTGTTTTACGTTCTATCAGCGAGTGCCATCTTGTTCAAACATCTATTCCTCCTAGTCATGACCGCCGCCTTTTGGGGCTGTAAAAGCAATGCAACGAATCCAGAAAATCCGGCACCCCCTCTTATCACTGCATCGGAGACGATAGATAATCCAAGGGGCATCGACATCCCCGACGGCGCCAAGGTAGTAGTGATTTGGAGTGCGGACGGTTCTCCCGACTACGCTTACGTTTACGGGCAGGGCACCATTTCGCCGGATTAGGAGTTCCTTTAGCGTCTCCTTGACAGACGTCCCTCCAGACACAGCATTAAATGGCCGAAGAACCTTCGTTGGTGATAGCAACTACTATCGCCTTGGCGTTGGCATCGTTGTTCTCGTTCATGATCCGAATAACATGCTCGAAACGTCACGACGTATGAACGCGGAATTTCCAGTCGATGTCGCGTTTTTAGGTGCCGTTGAACAACAGGCCACACTGTACGGACTGGGAGCGGCACGTACCGGTTCTCGCGTGTGGATGCACGACTTCCCGAGCGGATATTCCGTTGGTCAAGGTGAGAAGCGCCCAGGCATGCACGACAAGTTTGTGCCTACGTCTCCGACAGAGTTCCGCATGCGTGTAGAGACTGACATAACAAAGTTGAGATTTGTCAATTGGGCCTAGTGGGTCGCTACAACACTATGCGCACACCGGCACTCACCCACATCGGCAACGCCGGGCTGCCGTGGATGCCCTTTCCCACGGTACCGTCGATCTGTAAGTCGTCGCTAAAGAAATGCCGAAAGCCGGCTTGCCACGACGTGCCCGACCCCGGCACGTACGGGTCGCCGCTAAATATCTCTGCCACAATATGGAAGCCGCCCAAGGTGCGTATCTGGGTTCCTAGACCCCATGTGCGTAATATCTCTGTCTCGCTTGTGGCTTTGTCGTTCAAGATGTTCGCTCCTACGTTAAGATGAATGAGCACATCTTCGTTCTCGCCAAAGCACTGGCTTACCGTGCCAAACACGAACGTACCATATCCGGGCGCAACTAGGTCGCCCTGGCCCCACGGTAAAAATGTGCCAGCCACCACGGCAAGTCCTGGCCAGGCATCTGGTCCGTAGGGCCTGAACAAATATTTGGCTTGCAGCAAGGGCAACGCATACGTAAAGCGTTGGCCACTACCATTGTTCACAATGCCCGATACAGCACCAACCGATACTTCGAGCTCTGGCATGGGGCCATATCCAGCCATCACCCACAGTTCGCCTGTCTTGTTACCGATCCGCGTCCACGATTCAACCTGCGAGAGTCCACCACCAACAACCCTAGCATCGTCGGTAATAAACGGCCGCACGGCATTCCACGGTTGATGCGAAAAAGCTCTTTGATTGATGCCAAAAACGAGCAGGGTAACGCCAAGCGTGACCAAAATCAAATTCTGCATTGGATGGCCTGTTGACAATTGCGTAAAACAACATTTCCCACGAATACGAAAGGCGCACATCGTTGGTACTCATGCGCCTTACAGGTCCATTAGTGGTCGCTACTGGATTCGAACCAGTGACCTTTCGCGTGTGAGGCGAACGCTCTGAACCAGCTGAGCTAAGCGACCAAGACAGCCCCAAAGATACAGCCTGCCACCATCTCTGCACCCCTGAACGCAAAGAACATACTAACTTTGACGATGCCTAAACTGTTTCTCCATTTGCTTTGCCTTGCTGCCCTGCCTTCCTACGCCCAAGACTGGTATCGTATGATGCAGGCCGATGCGAACCTTCACGATGTGGTGCGCGCATATACCGAATATTATCGCCAGCACCCGTTCGAAAAAAATTCACAAACCCAGGAATTCAAGCGCTGGTTGCGTTCGCGCATTCACACAGTGCAGCCCAATGGCAACGCCTATCCGTCGCACAGCCGCCCACTGCATGCTACGCCGAAGTTTGCCGATGCCCCCTTCTCAACAAACGAATGGAAGGCCGTTGGACCCCTAGCTTGGGATAAGACTGCAAGCGGCATTGCCCATGCTCCGGGATTGGCGCATTGTTACGTTGTTCGTGAACACCCCCAAGATTCTAATCTCGTGATGGCCGGTATGGCTACGGCAGGGGTGTGGATTTCGAAACGCGGTGGACGCGGTTGGGTGAATACCACCAAGCATATGCCAGTGCGTGAAGTGCGAGCCGTGAACATGCATCCTACCAACCCAGCCATTATGGTGTTCGGTTCGGCCTATGGCATCTTCCTCTCCCGCGATACCGGTACCACGTGGGTGCCAACTTCCAACACCCACGACGCCTATTCGGATGTTGTGGTTCACGACATTGTTGTTACTGGAATAGGGGGCGCCGAGATACTTGCGGCTACCAATCAAGGACTGCTGCGTTCTACCGACGCAGGCGAAACGTTCAACACGGTTATTAGCGCAGAGACCTATGAAATTGAGCGGCATCCCACGAATGGCTCGACATGGTATGCCGTAGCTCGGAACGGTGAAACCTGTGCATTCTACCGCTCAATAAATGCTGGTATCTCGTTCGCTGCCGTAGGAACCGGACTGCCTGATCCGCCACGCCCCGAACATAGCCGACGCTGGGAAATTGCCGTGACACCCGCTGCGCCAAACGAAGTGTTCCTGTTGGCTGCAGGTGTGATGAATGGTGGCGAAGGTCTCGTGGGCGTGTACCACTCGGCAGACCGCGGCGATACATGGACGCTGCGCTGCTGCGGCGATGGGCCCGGAGGGCCGCCATCGCCCGATAATCCAAACATGATGCACTGGGACCCAGATGGGCAGAAGCCCGGAGGACAATACTACTACGATCTGGCCTTGGCGGTAAGTCCCGTAGATGCCAACCGCGTCTACGTAGGCGGCATCAACGTGTGGGTGTCGTCGGACGGTGGACGGTCGTTTACCTGCAATGCGAAGTGGACGTGGGAGCCGCAGTACATACCACGCTATGTTCATGCCGACGTGCATGAAATTACCGTGAGCGGCCGCCGAGTGTGGGTTGCTAGCGATGGCGGCACGTTCTACTCGTCGAACGACGCTAACCTTATGGAAGACCGTTCCGATGGAATCATGGGAACAGATTTTTGGGGATGGGGCCAGGGCTTCGATGATTGCGACGTGATGCTTGGCGGCACCTATCACAACGGCGTTATGCTTAAAGACGGCGACGTCTATCGCGGCTGGCTACAGATTTTTGGCGGAGACAACGGCGGCGGTCTGGTCAACTTTGCCGATAGCCGCACGGTCTATGCCGATGTCTATCTTGGTGAGCAATGGCAACGCATACACCTCTCTGGGCGTCGCGACGTAGCTCCGCAGCGCGAAGGTCTGAACGTAGTGCCAACGTCGCCCGTCATTGTTCATCCCAATGCGTCGCACGAAATGTGGGCCGGCACACAGACCGGTATTCAGCGCACCACCGATCATGGCCGCACGTGGCACGTGATGGCCTCGTTTGGAGACACCACAGTGCGCCGAATCATGATTCCTCCACATGCTCCGAATGTTGTTCTTGCTTTAGCCAAGGCCTCATTCTGGGACTCCTTCGTGCTAAAGCGCAGCGTCGACGGCGGCGCAACGTTCACCACTGTTGGTTTCCCGCGCCCGTTGCTTGGCGAAAATGGCTGGCGAGTTATGGACGTTGTAAGCTCTCTCGATGGCAACACCATTGTTGTTGCTATTGGAGGTCGTCAAATCGATCGTAAGGTTCTTCGCTCCGATGATGGCGGGCAACGTTGGTACGATTGGTCGGCTGCGCTGGGAACGCGCTCGGCTATTTCGCTTGCGATGTCGAGGCATGCCACACCAACCGTCTACGTAGGCACCGAAGATGGCGTCTTCGCTCGCTCGCTCGACGCCGTAGCGTGGTCGCCCGTTGGCACCGGCCTACCCATGGGCCACTGCAATGTGTTGTCGATCTGCGAGCGCAACAATCTGCTTCGTACCGCCACCAGCAGAGGCGTGTGGGAGGTTTCGCTCGAAACGTCGTTGCCCCCCGTAGCCATTCCTAGTGTTGCCGAGCGCGTGCTTCTTTGCACGTCCGACACAGCCAGATACTTCGACCATTCATCTGTCCACCACGGCTCCGTAACACGGCTGTGGACCTTCGAGGGCGGAGTACCAAACACGAGTACCGACGCAGCTCCCCGCGTTACGTATGCCAATCCTGGCTCGTATTCCGTACGCCTTCAGGTAACCGATAAAAACGGCACTGCCTTCCACGTCCTCGATTCGCTCGTAACCGTCATGTCTACCTGCACACCTTCGCCAGCCGCTGGTTCTGCACTGGTGTTAGGCAAGCCCGAGCAAGCCGCAGCCGCCCCCGGGGCTGCCCTTCCCGCACGGAACTTCACCATGACGGCTTGGATTCGCCGACAAGGGGCACAGGCCGACTTTGCAGGTATCGTATTCACGCGTTCACCGGGCACGGCCACGGGAATCAGCATTCACAGCGACGGACGTCTGCGCTATCACGCCGGCGATGCCGGCTGGTGGTCGGTACCGCAGACCACCGTGCCCGATAGCACGTGGTGCCACGTGGCGCTAGCCGTACACAACGACACTGCCTGGCTTGCCGTCAATGGTATTGCCGAACGGTTTGTTGTTCGACATCCTGATGTAGTAGCGAATGCCGACGTCCACATAGGCCGCGATCCTACTGGCAGCAGAACCTTCCGCGGTGCAATCGATGAAGTACGCCTGTACAATCGTGCGCTTCGTATCGACGAGATACGCGCAGCCATGTACATCACCAATCCCGACACGGCCGGGCTTGTTGGACACTGGCAGTTCGAGCAAGGAAGTGCCATTGCTGCCGACGTTGCCGGTGGGCGTCACGCCAGTCTTCCAGATAGTGCGTTGCTCGTGCGCAGCGACGCCCCAGTAGCACATGGCAAAGCGTCGGTGCAACCACGTCCCATCGGGTCTGTGTCGTACGCCCCCACGGCTGTGAGCATGGACGTTCCAAATCATGACGGGTCAATATTGGTTGTGCAGTACGACAATGTTCAGTCTGCTTCGCCTACCGCCGTGGAACGTGGTGTTCGCGGTGGCGAGCTCATTGTGGTGCCCTTCGAGCCCGACACCATGAGTCGACCCGAGCGCCTCGACGTTGGTCGCTTGGCCATTGGCCGCGGCGAGGAACAGCGCCCTACCAACGTTCGCCTCTATGCGCGTTCCATCGTCGATGCTAATCCATGGGGGAATCCGGTGGGGCAGGCACGCAGTGTGGTGGCGGCCGACTCGCTAGCGTCGTTCGTTGGCAGCTTCTTCTTTACGGGGCCACGCCGACTGCTGATTACGACAACCGAGCCCGAGGATGTTGTGTCGGTGCAAAACGACATGCTTACCATGCCAGAAGTCCGAGTTGTCGGCGGTGTTGTTCGCGCATCGTGGCCACTTCAGCGGCTGGGACATCTTCGCATATATGACTTACGCGGGCGCCTTTGTGCGACTGCAGATGGCCACGGCGAAGCCGTGGTTCCCGTTGCCCCTTATCATGCGGGTACCTATGTGGTAACGATTGCGATTGGACAGCAGCACTACATGGTGGTGGCTATGGTCGATGCCGCTGGTAATGGGAATGGAGTAAACCGATAGCGTGGTAGAAGCGACGCAGGCGGCCGACATTTCGAAACAACACGACTACCACTATGAATCTATCGTTTCTTGTTGCCTGTGCCGCCATTGCATGTGCTGTTGGAATGGCTCCGATGCGGGCCCAAGACTTCTCGAAGGTCGATGCACTGCTGCGCGACTCACTCCATGTGCTTGGTGGTAGCGGCGCACTCGATGGTGGCGGCGCTGCCGTTATTCTGTACAAGGACGGCAAGGAGATATACCGGTTCGAAGGGGCCATGCAGGGCAAGAGCTATACGGCCGCCCGTGTGGTGCCTATTGCCTCGGCAACGAAGGGAATCTCGGGGATTGTGATTGCCAGACTCCTGCAAGAGGGACGTTGGAATTTGGATGCCACGCTTGGTTCCTACTTCCCGGCGGTGACCAATGCCGACAAACGTTCTGTCACGTTGCGGCAGTTATATAGCTTCACCAGTGGATGGCCGGGAAACGTGCCAGGACCTACATCCTGCGTTGAAGACCTGCAGTACAGGGGCACCTTAGCTGAATGTGTAGAAGAAGTTCTCAAGCGTGATTTGCGGGCTAAGCCAGGAGCCATCTTCGACTATGGGTCGGACGGCATGCACATTGCCGGCCGCATGGCCGAGCTTGCCAGTGGTATCGACCTTCCGTCGGGCACCTGTTGGGACACGCTGGTACGGCGGTACGTAACTGCTCCGCTGGGTCTTACCAGAACCGGATTTGACGTGCCACCACTGTTAACCACCGACAACCCTCGTATCGATGGTGGTGCTTTTTCGAGTGCCGAAGAGTACATCCGCATCTGCGCCATGCTCCTTGCCGCAGGACAGCATCAAGGTACTACCGTGCTTGAGCGTCGCTGGGTAGACTCTATCATGGCCGACCAAACGCGTGGAGCTACCATCTTCTTTTCGCCGGCCGCGCAGTATCGATTCCTTGACCCGGGCCTTGCACAGGCCCGCTATGGCATCGGCTGGTGGCGCGAGCGCAGCGCGCCCGACGGCAAGGCCCTCGAAGTTGCCTCGCAGGGCGCACTTGGCTTTAGCCCTTGGATCGACTTCGAGCGTGGCTATTGTGGCGTGCTCTCGGTCCGCAGCGACCTCACCCAAATCTATCCCACCTACTTCCGCATGAAGCAGCTCATCCGCGAAGCGCTCGATGCCGCCGCTGATACTGCAGCTTACACCGTAACAGTCGAACAAGGGGCACCGTCGGGGCGCTATCGCGCGGGAGACACAGTGCATGTGTGGGCAGAGCCATCGACTATGCAGCGCGTGTTTTCGCACTGGGATGGCAACGACGTAGGTGCGCCACAAGAGTGGCATACGTCCTTTGTAATGCCAGCGCGGAACGTTCGGCTACAAGCACGATATACGTCCACAAATCTTCCCGTTGAATTCGAACAGCGAGAGGTTGCCGGTGTGGCAGCACGAAAGTCCGTCTGGGCTGCCTTTCCACCTGCCGACGCTTTGCGCGGCCTCATCTTCCTGTATCACGGAACCGGCGGAAGCGGAAGCTCGTGGTTTAACAAGGCGGAGAACGTTGAATTTGTGCTGCGCGCCATTAGCCGCGGCTACGGCTGTGTTTCGACGGATGCCGACGAGGTAACTCGCGGAGATGGAAACGGCGACGGCAAGCTTCGCTGGCAGGTGTTTCCGCCAGTGCTTGCCGAGAATATCGACGGGCGCGAGATCGAAGCACTGCGGCTTGGACTCGTTGATGCTGGACGCATACGCGAGTCGACGCCGGTCTTTTCGCTTGGTATGTCAAACGGCGGAGCCTTTACGGCCTCGGCGGCCTATATGCTGGGGCATCGCGCTGCGGCCTCGTATTGTGCCGATGGTCCCGACACGATTTATGCCATCACCGGTGTACCATCGATGTGGAACATGGCGGCTTTCGACGGTCATCCCGAAGTGAGCAACGACGAAGCGTTCCTGAATTATCAGCGCGTCGAGCGCCGTAACGTACCGGCACAGTTTTACGCCAATCCGCGGCAGCCCTTACACGAGCTCCGGCTTATGCGCATTCGTGGTATCGACCGCGTCAAGGCAGGCGCTATCATTCAGGAGTTGCGTACCAACGACGCACTCGATGAAAACGACTTCGTTGTTTTCGACGATGCCCAGATTGCCGACTTCATTGCAAACAATCCTGGCAGATTTCCGGTGATTTCAGCTCTCGGTGGCGCAACTCTTCGCGACTTGCTGGACCAGGTGAAGGTTGTGCGTGCCGACCACGAGTTTTACAGCGACCGAACCAACGCCACACTCGACTTCTTTGACACGTACCGTGAGAGCACGTCGGCCGTGGCTGCCGACAACGCGCCAGCGAACGACGACGCCCCTTGGCAACATATCGGAACCTACGACATGTTGGGGCGACGTGTAGAAAACACGAAACCTCCAATCCGGTATAGAGTGGAGATTCGCGGTAATCAGCGCCGCGTGGTTCGTGAAGTGGACGTGATCGATGGTTCGTCAAGGTGACGTACGCGCAGAACGTCAATGGTGACGGACCGCTCAAACCCACAGACCCGGCGAGAAGCCGGGACCGCTTCTGGCGGTGGTTCCTTTTCGATCAGGTCGCTCTTGTTTCATTTAACTGTTGCGCACTGCTCACCCCCCCCGGCCCCCCTCTCAAGGACGAGAGGGGGGTGCCGGAGTGTCGTATTGGAATCGTTCGTTTGCAAATGGTGACGTTATCGTCAGTTCGTCTAGGTGACGGTGGCACCCCCACAGACCCGACGTCTCGCCGGGACCGCCTCCGGCGGTGGTTTCTTTGCGATCAGGTCGCTCTGGTTTTATTTAATTGTTGCGCACTGCTCACCCCCCCGCCCCCCCTCTCAAGGTCGAGAGGGGGGTGCCGGAGATTCTCTGTTCTTACGTATGA
>VFQQ010005354.1_pt1 | contig 10672 bp, 8 predicted proteins | sample 3512341 | NCBI WGS metagenome assembly VFQQ01 (sample SAMN10412373, study PRJNA504923) | tailings metagenome | isolation source: Relicate 2 Philex TSF1 revegetated site | place: Philippines: Tuba, Benguet | collected 2017-08-29
AGATCGCACGGCGCGAGCTCTACGTCGGCATGACCCGCGCTCGCGACGGGTTGTGGGTTGGCAGTACAAGCCATGAGCGGAGATCATGACCACGTGAGCATGTACGACGACTTCGACGAAGCAGAAGAGCTGCAGGAGAGAGTCGAGGCTGTCACTGACCACCTCGTCGATGGACTACTCGTTGCGAACAGAGTCGTTCGGTCTACTCCTCAGCGGATCGTTACGGCAAAGGAGCTACGAGGCCGACCCGTCCTACTCAAGATGCCTGACTTCGATGAGCGCCGATACCTCAGCGGATGGGCGAGCTTCGCCTGGGGCTTGTTCGGCAAGGAGCGAAGGGCGAAGGAGTATGCGAAGAACAAGCGCCTAGCCGAGGCCTGGCACACCCACTGGAACTACTGGTCGACAGAGATCGCCAAACGCCAGAAGGCGATCGATGCCTTCGATAGGGCATTCGAGCAAAAGAAGCGCGACGCGGAGGAGTTCAATGAGGCGGTCCTCCAACTCCTAGCATCGGCTCGGGGAGGGAGCGCCACGGCCCAATGGGAGTACAGCAAGCTGCTCCTCACCGAGTACTTCTCTGATCACCTGCCCGAAAGTGACGTGCGTACGTCAATCTCGCTCGACTCGAAGCGTGTCGTCTTGGAGGTCGAGGCTCCTCGGTCATCAGTAGTTCCTCGCGAGAAGAGCGTGCGTCAGCTCAAGACGACGGGCGAGATTCGCTACTCGTACCGCACCGACGCTGATGTCCGCCGTCTCTACGCGAACTACCTCGCCCAGATCGCGCTGTCTACCGCCAACGCGGTGTTCGTTCTGTGCGGTGACGACATCGCAGAGACCGTGGTCATCAACCTGTTCGTCAACGCTCCCGACCCAGCGACGGGACGAGTCGTTGAGAACACATTGATCAGCGTGGTGGCATCCCGCGACGAGTTCGAGAGCATCGATTTGGCAGCGGTCGATCCGGTTAGCTGCCTCAAGCACCTCAACGCCGCCGTGTCACGCAACCCCGCCGAAGTTGCGCCTGTCCGCCCCTTCGCGACGGTAGACAAGGCCGACGTCCGCTTCATCAACTCGGTCGACCTGATCGGGGAGCTGGACTCACGCCCGAACCTGATGGAGCTATCTCCAACTGAGTTCGAGTCGTTGGTCCAGAACCTCTTCGAGAAGATGGGCCTCGAGACTCGTCAGACCCGCGCATCGCGGGATGGCGGCGTCGACGCGGTCGCCTTCGACCCTCGCCCAATCATCGGCGGGAAGATCGTCATTCAAGCGAAGAGATACAAGAACCAGGTTGGCGTGAGTGCCGTCCGTGACCTGTTCGGAACGCTACAGAACGAGGGCGGCAGCAAGGGCATCCTGGTCACGACGAGCGGATACGGAAAAGCAAGTTTCGAGTTCGCGAGGAACAAGCCTCTTGAACTCATAGACGGTTCCGCGCTTCTTTACCTGCTAAAGGAACACGCAGGAATTGATGCCCGCATCGTCGTCCCCGAAGACTGGCGCGACCCAGTTCCCGATTGACCAACCAAGGAAGGGTGCGCAAATGGTCGCTTTCGACCCAACGGCGGCGGATTCCTAACGCCTGTAGAACCTCGGCCGATACCCCCGATCGCAGTGGTATCCAATAGCCATGCGAACGATAAGTGCCGCACCGGCAGGGCCAAGACATGTTCGCGCAAAGGGCGATCCTCAAGCTTCTTGGCGGCCCGAGCCGGCGTCACGCCGCCAAGACTTCAATGATCATCTGAGGCAAAGACATCGTTTCAAGTTCATCACGAACGAAGTCGATCGCTTCCGGATGATCGCGGAGAATAGCGGCGACAACAGGCGTGTAGACCGGATCACGGAATGCCTCGCCAACGACCTCGAGGAAGACAGCGCGAACGAAGAATCGGTTGTGGGAGCAGCCAAGGACCAAGAGCCTCTCGATGACTCGCTTACGCACTTCAAGGTCATTGGTCGAACGGAATGCGGCCTTTAGGAAAGTCGCCAGGGTGTCCGTAAACGACCATGGGAAGGCACCATCTGCGTAGCGGTCAAACGCCCGAATGATCTCGCGGAACTCCACCGGAGCCTGAATCGCAAGCTCGGCAAGCACCGTGGCCGGAGTCGCCGGGAGCACATGAAGGTAAAGCTGTAGGTCCTCGGTGTTCTCGACGAGCAATCGCGCAAGTTGAGGCACTCGCATTCTGACCCCAGCCGCGACTTCTTGGACGAGTTCCCGAGCTCTCTCACCCGGGGCCAGAAGTGAGTCACCACCGCTCGTGAGAAGAGCCAACTCTCGCTGCATCTCGCTGGCACTTGTGAATCTTTGGGCCGGGTCATTCTGAGTTGCCTTCATCACGATGTAGCGGAACTTGGCCGGTACCAAGTCGAGGTCCATGGAGATGAACGCGTACTGTCCCGTCAACATCTCGTAGAAGATCCGTCCGAGTGCGAACACGTCAGCCCGTTCATCCGCAGCGTGCGCATTTGTAAACTGTTCAGGGGCTCCGTACGCGAAGGTTCCCATGGCGGCGTTGGTCACCGTGAGCGTCGTACTACCAGAGAACATGCGACGCCCGAGCCCAAAGTCAGAAATCATCGGCTCTCCTTCAATGAAGAGCACGTTCTCGGGCTTCAAGTCTCGGTGAAGCACTCCCTCGCTGTGAGCGTGGACGACGGCGTCCAGGACTTTGTCGAATATCCCTACTGCCTCATCCTCTGGCAGCGCACGCCCTATTGGCACGCCCGAGCTAACCGATGCACCGGCACTTGAATCCAGCAGCCGGTCGCGCAACGACTCATCCGCGACCGGCATCACGAAGAATGGTGGATCCGCTGCCATATTGACGGCAAGAATCGGCATTACGTTCTGATGAAGCAGCGACGTCTGGCAGGTGATCTCCTTCTGGAATCGCGCACGGTCCTGTTGCTGCTGATCCGGCGGACCGGAGATCGTGAGGAACTTGATCGCCACTTCGGTACCGTCGTCGGCGACACCACGCCATACCTCACCTTGACCACCAGAATTGATCGGGGTAACGCGCGTGTAGGTAGCCACAGTCGTCCAGTCTTTGGTTGCTCGAGCGCCGAATTTGTCGAGCGATCAACAGCTTGAGCCTGCAAGCTTAATCGCCAGCAGCCAAGAAGGACCACTTTCGACTGTGTTTACTGGTGCCTGATAGCGGACCGGGTATGCCTCTGATCAATGCAGGGTTCTGCACTCCACAGGCGATCTCCAGAGGTCGATCGAGCGCATAGAAGCGGAGTACGGGCAATCGGCCTTCCAGGAAGATGTGCAACCTACGCCTGCGCCCGCTCCAGCACAAGCTCCCGCACTCGAGCCGCATCAGCCTTGCCGCCCATGGCCTTCATCACGGCACCGATCACGGCGCCGGCGGCCTGCACCTTGCCGTCGCGGATCTTCTCCAGCACGTCGGGCTGCTCCGCCAGGGCCGCATCGACCGCGGCGATGAGGGCACCGTCGTCCGAGACGACCTCCAGACCGCGAGCGGCCACAACCTCGGCCGGCGTGCCCTCCCCCGCGATGACACCCTCGACCACCTGGCGGGCGAGCCGGTCGGTCAGCGCACCCGACTCGACGAGCTCCACGACCGCGGCGACATCAGCGGCGGTGATGAGCGACGCGGGCTCCGCATCCTGCGCGTTCGCGATGCGGGCGATCTCGCCCGTCCACCACTTGCGGGCCTGCTGCGGTGACGCGCCGGCGGCGACCGTGTCGGCCACCTCGACGAGCAGGCCCGAGTTCACCACGTCGCGGAACTCGAGGTCGGTGAACCCCCACTCCTCTTTCAGGCGACGGCGGCGGGCCGCGGGCGGCTCGGGCAGAGCATCCCGCAGCTCATCGATCAGCGCCGGCGACGGAACCACCGGCAGCAGGTCGGGCTCGGGGAAGTACCGGTAGTCGTCGGCGTCGCTCTTCGGGCGGCCGGGCGACGTCGTGCCGGTGTCTTCGTGCCAGTGACGGGTCTCTTGCGTGATCGTGCCGCCCTTGGCGAGAATCGCGGCCTGACGCTGGATCTCGTAGCGCACGGCCCGCTCGACGCTGCGCAGCGAGTTGACGTTCTTGGTCTCGGTGCGGATGCCCAGCTTCTGCTCTCCACGGGGACGCAGCGACACGTTGGCATCGCAGCGCAGGTTGCCGCGCTCCATGCGCGCCTCGCTGATGCCGAGCGCCCGCACGATGTCGCGGATCGTGCTGACGTAGGCCTTCGCCAGTTCGGGCGCGCGGTGCTCGGCCCCGACAATCGGCTTGGTGACGATCTCGACCAGCGGAACGCCCGCGCGGTTGTAGTCGACGAGCGAGCTCTCGGCACCCTGGATACGGCCCGTCGAGCCGCCCACGTGCGTCAGCTTGCCCGCGTCTTCCTCCATGTGCGCGCGCTCGATCGGCACCTGCACGAGCGTGCCGTCTTCCAGCTCGACCTCGAGCGTGCCCTCGAAGGCGATCGGCTCGTCGTACTGGCTGATCTGGTAGTTCTTCGCCAGGTCGGGGTAGAAGTAGTTCTTGCGCGCGAAGCGGCTCATCGGCGCGATCTGGCAGCCGAGCGCGAGGCCCAGCGAGATCGAGTAGCGCACGGCCTGCTCGTTGACGACCGGCAGGCTGCCCGGCAGGCCGAGGCACACGGGCGTGATCGCGGTGTTCGGGTCGGTGATGGCGTTCTCGCTGAACGCGGGGTTTGGCGCGTCGCTGAACATCTTTGTCTTGGTGCTGAGTTCGACGTGCACCTCGAAACCGAGCACCGGCTCGAACAGCTCGAGGGCCTTATCGAAGTCCATGAGGTCTGCGCGCGCCATGCCGACAATCCTACGGCGACGGGATGCTGCGCCCGTGCCGCGCGGAGAGGCCGGGGCGGGGCGGGCTCGAGTGGGCGGGCTCGGCGGCCCTCCGCCATCCGCCCTGGCCAGCCGGGCGTTCCTCCGCCACCCGCCCTGGCCAGCCGGGCGTTTCTCCGCCACCTCTCCTCCCCCGCCAGTCGGGCCAAGAAGCTTTCCACGAGTTTCCCTCGGGCTCTGTACACCAGTTCTACTGACTGAGAGAATGGGGCATGCTTCATTCGAACACTACGACGAACGACCCTGTGGGGGCCGAAGTGGTGTTCGAGGTGCCCTCGCTCGCGCGGCTTGAGGCCGGCCTGGTCACGGGGCTCGGTGATGACGGGCTGCTCGCACTGCAGGCGCAATTGGCCGAGTTGCGGCGCCGAACCGACACCAACCTGGCCGTGCTCGCCGAAGAGATCGCACGACGCTCGCATCACACTCTCGGGCACGACGGCCTCGCCCAGCGCTTGGGGCGGCGCACCGCGCAGCAGCTCGTGCAGCACCTCACCCAGACGAGTGCGCGCGAAGCCGCGGCGCTCGTGCGGGTCGGGGCGATGCTCAGCGACCTCGAGCGCGCCGACGACCGCGTCCTCGATGACAGCCGCCTCAGCAGCGACTCCGCGAACGCCGAAGGTCTAGGTGAGAGCGGCCCGAACGCCCCATCCGGCGCCCCATCACCCTGGCTCGAGCCGATCGCCACCGCCCTGGCCGAAGCCCGGCTGAGCGTCGAAACGGGCGACGCCATCGCTCGCGCGCTCGGCCAGCCCGACGACCACGTCACCGCATCACAGCTATCGACCGCCGCTGCTCAGTTGGTAGGCGAAGCAGCTGTCCTGACACTCGAGCAGCTGGCGGTGCGGGCACGCAACGCTCGGGCACTTCTCGACCTCGACGGTCAGCCCGAGCGGGTGGCCGAGCGCGAGCAGGCACTGCGCGAGCGCCGCTATCTCTTTCTCACCCGTCAGGCCGACGGCATGACGCGCCTGAGCGGGCTCCTCGACCCCGAATCTGCCGCGGTCGTGCGTGACGCCGTTGACGGCGCCACGTCGCCACGGCGGGGCGGCCCGCGCTTCGTGAGCCCGGGCGAGCAGGAACGCGCAGTGCGCATAACCCGCGACACCCGCACCACCGAGCAGCTCGCGCTCGACGCCCTGGTCGACCTCGTGCGCATCGGCGGAGACGTTGCACCGACTGAGGTGATCGGCATCCGGTCTCCCGCGGTGCAGGTCGTCGTCGCCGAACGCGACCTGCGAGCTGGCCGGGGCCTCGCCCACATCGAAGGCCAGACCGAGCCGGTCAGCATCGACACTGCCCACCGGCACGGATGCTCCTCCGGCGTCGTGCCCATCGTCATCGATTCTCGGGGTGACGTCGTGGCGCTCGGCCGCGAAACCCGCCTTTACACCCGCCGTCAGAGAGTTGCCCTCGCCGCCCGCGACGGAGGCTGCCGGTTCCCCGGCTGCGACCGCCCACCCTCGTGGACGGAAGCCCACCACATCATCCCCTGGTCAGAAGGCGGGGCCACCGACCTCTCGCATGGCGTGCTGCTCTGCCGACACCATCACCTGCTCCTGCACAACAACGGCTGGCGATTCGAGCGACAACCTGATGGTCACGGTCGACCGCCCGGAGAACTCGCCTTGATTCCTCCCGTGACGATCGACCCCGAACAGCGGCCCATCCCGGCCCCCAGCAAGAGCCCGGTCGTCGAACGGGAACGCGCGCGAGCCTGAGCGGGCGAGCTTGAGCGGGCGAGCTTGAGCGGGCGAGCTTGAGCGGGCGAGCTTGAGCCGGCGAGCTTGAGCCGGCGAGGTTGAGCGCGCAGGCCTGAGACTGGCCGCGCGCAGAAGGGCCGAGCGCAGAAAGGCCGAGCGAGTCAGACGGCGCAGGGCGAATCGGATGGCGCCGAGCGAACCGGACGGCGCCGAGCGAATCAGACGGCCGGCAGCTCCGGCACCTGCGCCCACAGCGGCGCACCCCAGTGCGCCTCGAGCAGCGCCTCGATCGCGGCGCCCGCCTCGTAGAGTCGAGCGTCTTCGCGCGCCGGGGCCATGAGCTGCAGGCCCGTGGGCAGGCCGTCTTCCGGCGCGAGCCCCATCGGCAGGCCCATGCCGGGCACGCCCGCGAGGTTCGCCGGAATCGTCGTGACGTCGTTGAGGTACATCGCCAGCGGGTCGGCGAGCTTCTCGCCGAACTTGAACGCCGTCGTGGGCGCGCTCGGCGAGACGAGGATGTCGGCCTTCTCGAACGCGGCCGCGAAGTCGCGCTGGATGAGCGTGCGCACCTTCTGCGCGCTGCCGTAGTAGGCGTCGTAGTAGCCGGCCGAGAGCGCGTAGGTGCCGAGGATGATGCGGCGCTTCACCTCGGGGCCGAAGCCGGCCTCGCGCGTCGCCGCCATGACGTCCTCCACCGTGCCGCCGGGCACCTCGACCCGCAGGCCGAAGCGCACCGAGTCGAACTTGGCGAGGTTGCTCGACGCCTCCGCCGGAAGGATCAGGTAGTAGGCCGCGACGGCGTACTCGAAGTTCGGGGCACTGACCTCGACGATCTCGGCACCCGCCCCGGCGAGCAGGTCGAGGGTCTCCTCGAAGCGCTGCTTCACGCCGGCCTGGAAGCCACCGTCGTCGCCGCGCAGCTCGCGCACCACGCCGACGCGCAGTCCCTTCAGCACGTCGCCCCGGGCGCCGCGGCGCGCGGCCTCGGCCATCGAGGGCCAGGCGTCGGGGATGCTCGTGGCGTCGCGGGCGTCGTGCCCGCCGATGACGTCGTGCACGAGCGCCGCATCCAGCACCGTGCGCGACACCGGCCCAACCTGGTCGAGCGAGGAGGCGAGCGCGATCGCGCCATACCGGCTAACCGCACCGTAAGTGGGCTTGACACCGACCGATCCGGTGACGGCGGCCGGCTGACGGATGCTGCCGCCGGTGTCGCTGCCGAGCGCGACGGGCGCCTCGAAGGCCGACACTGCGGCGGCCGAGCCACCCCCCGACCCGCCGGGAATGCGCTCGAGATCCCACGGATTGCGCGTCGGGCCATATGCCGAATGCTCAGTCGAGCTGCCCATCGCGAACTCGTCCATGTTCGTCTTGCCGAGCGGGATCATGCGGGCGGCCCGCAGCCGCGCGACGACCGTGGCGTCGTAGGGCGGCACCCAGCCCTCGAGAATCTTCGAGCCCGACGTCGAGGGCATGTCGAGCGTGCACAGCACGTCTTTGATCGCGATCGGCACACCCGCCAGCTCGGGCAGCGCAACCCCGGCGGCGCGGTCGGCGTCGACCTGCGCAGCGGTCTCGAGCGCGGCGGCGTTGACGTGCAGGAAGGCGTGCACGTCGCCGTCGACGGCGGCGATGCGGTCGAGATGCGCCTGCGTGACATCGACGCTCGAGACCTCGCCGGACGCGAGGTGGGTCGAGAGCTCGGCAGCCGAGAGCCGGGTGAGGTCGTTCACTGCTCCTCCCCCAGAATCGCGGTGACGCGAAAACGGCTGCCGTCGTGGTCGGGTGCCCCGGCGAGTGCCTGCTCGGTCGTGAGGGTCTCACCGATCACGTCAGAGCGCATGCCCCCGACGAGCGGAATCGGGTGGCTCGTCGCCGGCACATCGTCGCCCGCGATCTGCTGCACCGTCGCGACAGCGTCGACGATGGCTCCGAGCTCACCCGTGAGCTGTTCGATCTCGGCCTCGGTCAGCGCGATGCGCGCGAGCGACGCGAGGTGGGCGACGCGCTCAGGAGTGATTTCAGGCATAGTGCTCTCAGTCTAGATCGGGCGGCACGAGGGTTTCAGCGGCCACCTCCACGGTGATCCGCTGCCCGCCCCCCAACGTTTCGGACCCCTCGAGCGTCGAAGAGAGTAGACATCTCTGTCAAGAAAGTGGAGTCCCCCATGGTGCACCATCGACTCGTCAGAACTCTCGCGGTCGGGATGCTCGCCGCGAGCATCCCGCTGCTGACCGCTTGTTCCGGCCTCGCCTCCGGCACCACCGCGTTGCAGGGTGAGTGGGTGCTCGAAGGCGGAAGCGACGCCGAGGGAGTGTTCGTCGACAGTGCGAACCCGGTCACCCTCGTGTTCGAGGTCGACACGGTGAGTGGTCAGTCGCCCTGCGGCAACGTCTACAGCGGCCCGGTCATCGACGGGCCGGGTGTCGCAGGCAGCGGCACGTTGCGGCTCGGAGGCCTCAGCCGCACCGAGATGGGGTGCCTCGAGCAAGACCAGAACCAGCTCGAGAGTCGGTACTTCAGTGCACTGGAGGCGGTCGACCGCGTCGCGGTGAGCGATGACGGCGAACGCCTCGAGCTCACGGGCGACGACATCTTTCTGAGCTTCGACCGTAGTGAGAAGCGCGAGGGCTGACGACGGAGAGGGCGCGCTAGAGCGGGCGGCACTCGCTCTCGCCGAGCAGGGTGCTGGCGCTGGCGCTCACGCGCAGCACGAGCACCTCGCCGTCGACGGTCTCACCCCTGACCTCGATGACGTCACCCACGTCGGTGCGCGTCACGGTCATGCCATCGGCGCTCCACGCCTGCACGACGCGCTCGGCGGCGGCCGCGGGCGCGGCGGCAGCATCCCCGATGCGCAGCGCGGGGTACCGCTCGCCGGCGACCCAGAGCGGCACCACGCACTCGCGGGGCGTCGGGTCGTCCTCCACCATCCAGTCGCCGCCGACCATCCGCTGCGTGTCGTCGAGCAGGGCGATGAAGCGATCGCGGGCTTCGGAGTCGGAGCCCGAGCTCACCGGGGCGACCACGCACCCGACCAGAGCCAGGGTGGTCACCACGGCGAGCACACCTGCGACCACACGACGGCGTCGGCCCATGGCTGTCAGGGTACGCCCTCGCTCAGAGGACGAGGGCGAGCGTGCGACCCTCGTCGCGCTGCGAGCCGTCGGTGACGAGCTCGCTCTTGTCGATGCCGATGAGCGCCAGGTTGCGCAGCGACTCGGTGCCGGCGGCGAAGTAGTAGTTGTGGCCGATCGAGGCGGTGAGCACGCGGTTGGTGATGACGTCGACGGTTCCGGCCACGCTCATGACCCGCGCACCGAACGCGCTGCTGCCCGGGTCGGTGCCGAAGAAGGCGCTGTTCGGAATCGGATCCCACGCGGCCTCGCCCACGAAGACCTCGCCGCGCACGCTGAGCTCATCGACGCTGTCGGCGGGGGCTCCGGGCGAGCCGATCATGGCGAGAGCATCCACCGTCGTGGCGTCTTGGAGGGCCAGCATCGCCGCGGTCGAGCCGTAGGAGTGCGCCAGCAACGAGATGTGGGGCGGGTCGTCGGCACGCAGCGTCTGCAGTCCGTCGACGGCCCGCGCGATCGCGTCGCGGCCCTCGTACGCCAGGTCGAGGCTGCCGACGTTGAGCAGGGTGGGGGTCTGGTAGCCGATCCAGGCGACGGTCGCCACCGTCTCGACCTCCTCGGCGGCACCCGCTTCGGCCAGCAGCGACAGCCACGACACCTGCTCGTCGTAGAGCCGCGCGGCCGTATCGGTCCACTCGACAGCGTTGCCGCCGACCGAGATGAACATGCCCGGCATGAGGTAGCTGACGTAGTCGGCGGTGTCGAGGTCGCCGAGCACGATCGCCATCTTGCCCTGGCCGTGGGTGTCGAGCTGCAGGAGCGTGCGCGGAGGGTTCGCGGTGGCCGGGCCGAGCGCATCGGCCACGCCGTACAGCATCTGCAGGCGCTGCATGTTCTGCGTCGCGGCCGTGCGGCCGGCGCGCAGCCCGTCGAGCTCGAGCTCGCGGATCGTCGACCGCAGCACGTCGCGGTTGGCCGCGTTGCGCACCGCGACGGGAATGCCGTCGAGGTTGCCGACGAGCTCGGGCGCAGCGCTGAGCAACGCGCGCTGCG
>VFQQ010005355.1_pt1 | contig 10672 bp, 19 predicted proteins | sample 3512341 | NCBI WGS metagenome assembly VFQQ01 (sample SAMN10412373, study PRJNA504923) | tailings metagenome | isolation source: Relicate 2 Philex TSF1 revegetated site | place: Philippines: Tuba, Benguet | collected 2017-08-29
CAGCGCTGCTCGGCGACCGTGCAGCCCTCGACCTCACTGCCCTGCGACGGAACGGGCAGAGCTCGGCTGGCAGCCCTTTCAGAGCCACGATGGCGTCATTTCAGCCCAATCAAGAGGGCATCAATCAAATAGTGGGCCTGCTGACGGAGGTGCACAAACCAGGAGCCAACCAGAGCGAGGTGCGGGCCTGGGGTGGCGATCCTGCAGCCCTGGTGGGCAACAGCAGCCGGGTGCCGCGCGCCTGGATCGCCCAAGCCCCGCCAGCACGCTGTACAAGCCGCCGCTGCCAGCTGCCGCCGGTGCCGCCGCCGCTCACCAGACTTGATCGTGCTAACCGTGCCTGAACCTTGCTCTTTGCTGCCCCTGCTTTGCCTGATGCCTTTCTACCAGGTGTATGCCCAGCTGGACAAATGCCGCGCCTATCCCGACTTCAACTCGTACCTCGCCTTCATCTTTGCCAGCGGGGAGGGCCTGCCCATCGAGGTACGGCCTGCATGCACAGATGTCGTGGCAGCAAGCTGTTGCGTCAATGGATGTGCTGCTGCTGCTGAGTGTGTAACGACGCCGCGGAGGCAGGGGCTACCTTCCAAACAGCAGCCCAGTGGCTGCAGGCCGCCGCCGGATGCCGCCAACCCTGCTGCGCCTTGCATGCATGCTGCAATGACGGCTGCTGCCTGCCCCCTCAACTGCTGCTGCCCGGCCCACCACCGCTGTTGCACAGGTCCGCCAGACGGCGGGACTGCTGCTGAAGAACAACATCCGCACGCACTTTGGGGCCATTGCTGAGGACTTCCGGGCCTTCATCAAGGTAGACAGGGCGATGCAAAATGCTTGCCTGCCTGCCTGCGTGGTGCTTGGAGGCCTGGGTGACTGTATGCAGTTGTGGGCGCCTGAAGACTGCCTGGCTGCTGCAAAGCAGCTGCTGACGTCGATGCACTGTGCTGCCTGGAGCCTGTTGCTGTGGCGTGCGTTGTGGAATGTTGCTGTCACCTGCAGACTGTGCTGCCGAGATGCCCACAGCTGCCCAGGCCTGTTGCATGGGGTTGCACGTGCCTGCCCTGTTTGCCCAGCCGCCCACTGCTCCACACCCTTCTGCCTCCTTTCACTGTGCAGGCGGCGCTGCTGCCGGTGCTGGGCCACGCGTCACGGCCGCTGCGCCACACCGCCGGCACGTGCGCGGTGACGATTGTGAACCAGACGGGCCTGGGTGCCTGGCCTGAGCTGGTGGCGGCGCTGGCGGAGGGCCTGGATGCAGCGGGGGATGCCAACCGGCTGGAGGGAGCGCTGGACCTGGTGTACAAGGCGAGTGGGAAGTGCATGAAAGCAATTGCGGCGTTGCAGTTGAGTTTGTGCACAACGCAAGTGAGTCTTAACGCATCGCTTGCACAACTGCGCACCAACCGCGGTAGACAGATGCACGCACCCCCCAAATTGCGGAATGGTTGTTCATCTCTTGCTCACGCTTGCCCTGGCTGCTGCACGCGCCGTTGCAGATTGCGGAGGACCAGCCGCTGCAGGTGGACGCCAGCCTGCCGGCGGCGCCTGGCGAGGCCAAGCCGCAGCGCGTGGCCGATATCCTGGTACGCCTGTTGTCTATTGTCTGGCATGCCCTTTCCTACCAGTTTGGTGTGGCAGTTACCAGCTGCAGCGCTGCATGCAGCCGTGGTGGTGCGCATTGCAACATGTTTGGCACACTGGTCACATCTTGCAACTCCAGCCAAGCTGCCGTGCCGACGCGCAGCTGCCGCGCATGCTGGCGTTGATGGCTCCTGGCCTGCACTCCTCTGTAGCTCGATTTTTTTCCAAACAAACCCTTGCTGCAGGTGCCGCGCGTGCTGGCGCTGATGGGCGCGCCCTCCCCCGACCTGCGCGCTCTAGCTGTGTCCACCCTCAACCAGCTGGCCAATGTGATGCCGGGCGCGCTGCTCACAAACATGGACAAGTGAGTGGGGCTACGCTTGGGGTGCTGCTCTTGCGTGCCGTTTTGTGCGGTCTTGACTGCTACCCAGGGTCGTTAGGGTGTTGCGAATGCTTGGCTTGTTTGCTTCACCTCTCCTCCCTCTTTGGTCTGCTTTGATCCGCATTTCAACAACCCCACCCACCTTTTTGCAGCTTCCTGGCCGGCCTGTTTGCGCTCGCCCTGGATGCCTCCCCCGCCGTGCGCAAGGCGGTGTGCACGGGCCTGGTGGCCATGCTGATGGCGGTGCCAGAGCGGCTGGAGGGCAACATGACCAGCCTCATCGAGTACATGCTCAAGTCGACGCAGGTGTGACTGTTAGCGTGCGGCAGCTTAGGGTGCACCAGACACCAATCACTCAATGTTGAGGCAGCCCAACCCAGTGCACCCCCAACTCTACCCTCCCACTTGCCTCTCACAAACGGCAGGATGAAGATGAGGGCATTGCAGTGGAGGCCTGCGAGTTCTGGACCGCCTTTTGCGAGAGCGAGGTGGACAAGGATGTGCTGCGCCCCTTCCTGCCCCGCGTGCTGCCCGTGCTGCTCAAAAACATGGTGAGAGCAGGCTGAAGGCAGAGCCAGACAGGCAGGGGTGGCGTTTGGTGCCTGCTCTTCCTGTCTTTAGCTGGTGGATGCCTTGGCATTTCTGGCTCCAATCAAGCTCCGTTGGTGTATTGGTTTGCTGCAGGCCTACGAGGAGTTTGACGAGGAGGTTCAGGAAGCGGAGGAGCTCGAGGCGCGGGCGCTGGCGGGCGGCCCAGCCGCGCACCAGGCCGACCGTGACGACGAAATCAAGCCCTTTGTGCACAAGTGCGCAACATACTGGTGGCTGCCGGGATGTTGTGGTGTATGTGCTTCTGGGTTGGTGGGTGGGCAAATTGCTGCGAGATGCACGGCATGGTGGCAGGCGTATACAGCAGCAGCAGCCTTGGCAGGCCCCCACCGCTCGACTTGCGAGCTGTCGACACGACCATGCCCTGCAACCTGCCATCGCAACCACGCAGGGGCACGGGGCATGGCGAGGAGGCGCAGGAGGGGGAGGAGGAGGACGACGAAGACGAGGGCGATGGCATCGTGCACTGGAACCTGCGGCGCAGCAGCGCAGGTGCGCACAGAGCTTGAGCATTTTTTTGGCCATCCATCGCCTATTGCCAGACCACCTTGCAGCGAGGGCTGACCTTATGCTGCGGCACATGCCTGCGGTCCCCATATGTGCGCAGGTGTGCATTCGCCACCCCGCTTCCTGCTGCACACCTGCCTGCATGGTGTACGTCTGCCTGCTGAACTCATCTGTACCACCTCCTGACCTGTGCCTTGCACACCCTCCCTCCCTGGCGCAGCGGGGCTGGACATGCTGTCCAACCACTTTGGCGACGAGCTGCTGCCCATCATGCTGCCCATCGTCCAGCAGCGGCTGCATGACGCAGACTGGCGTGCGCGCGAGTCGGGTGAGGGCCACAGGAGCTGGTTGTTGCTGCAATTTGTGTGTGGAGCGCAGGGAGCAAGCGCAGTTGCACGATGGCGACTGATGCATGGCAGAGTGGGGCGAGAGCTGCTGCTACAGCCAATTGGAGCCAAGCAAGCTGCGGGCATTCTCTTGTTTCTACTTGCAAACATCAACCCCACACGCCCCATGCAATGCAGCCATCCTGGCGCTAGGAGCAGTCAGCCAGGGCTGTGCCACAGGGCTGGCACCCTTCCTGCCCGAAATGGTGGCCATGCTGCTGCCGGTGCTGAAAGACCCGCGGCCCATGGTCCGCTGCATCAGGTGTGCGCTTGGGTGCTGCTCACGTGTGCTGCGTCTGATAGGCTGCTGGGTTGGGGCTTGCGTGGGTTGTGCATTTAGATTTGCTAGGCTGCTGCACTGCCATCCAGCCAGCCACCCCACCCCACTCCACCTCATCCAGCTCAACGGCCTGCCCTCCCCTCCCCTGCAGCTGCTGGGTGCTTGGCCGGTATGCCAAGTGGCTGCTGGAGCGCGCGGATGCGGGGCAGCGCGGCGAGCTGGACAGCGTGATGGGCGGCATCTGCGAGCGATGCCTGGACCACAACCGGCGCGTGCAGGTGAGGTGGCATGCAGGCAGAGCAAACCGGGCTGGTGAGGGTATGCTGGGCGGCTTTCTCTTGCTACACGTGGATGGGCGGCTGGGCTAGTTCCAAGGCAGCGCGACTGGGTTGGGTGGCAAGCCTTGCAAACTCGCGCACATTGCGGCCCCTCATATTGCCCCTTTGTGTCTCCTGCGTGCCTGTTGCAGGAGGCGGCATGCGGCGCGCTGGCCACCTTCCTTGAAGAGGGAGAGCCGGAGCGGCACATGGCGCCCTACATGGCAGCCGTTTTGCAGACGCTGGCCACCGCGCTGCAGGTAGGGAGCCGGCTGGCATGGGCATGGAGTGGCACAGCATGGCAGGGCAGGGCATGGCATGACATGGCACGGGCAGGGCATGGCTGCATTTGTCATGGCATGGCATGACATGGCACAGCATGACATGACATGGAGTGCACATGACATGGCGTGGGGCATGACATGCCGTGGGCCGCTGCATGCCCCTCTTGTCGTACGATTTTACCAAGCTTCCATGGTCCCCACCGCCTGCAGGCATACGGCCGCAAAGCGATGCGCAATGCTTATGATGCCATCTCAACAGCTGCCGAGGAGGCACCAGGCCTGATCAGCCAGCCAGCAAATGCCCAGGTGTGCCGGTGTCATGAGTGGCTGGCATGCCATCGGTGCCACGACGGCCCAGCGCTGTTATGCGTTTCCTTTGCATTGATGCGTTCTACTCCCCTGGATGAACACATGCATTCGTATACCCATGCTGCGCGTTCTGCCCCCGACCTCCCATATTCAGATCATCCTGCCGCCGCTTTTCCACAAGCTGGACACGCTGCCCGACGGCGACCGAGACCTGCTGCCGCTCATGGAGTGCCTCACCGCGGGTGGGTGCTGCGGTGGACGCTTTGGGCAGGAAGATGGGAGAGTGGTGGGGCTGCTGCTGCTGATGGAGCGCTCACAGCAGGCGTGTGACGGCATGAAAGGCCCTCGTCTGCCGCTCACCCTCACCTGTTGCTGCCTCCATCTCACCGCCGCGCGTCTGCACCTGCAGTCGTGTCCAAGTCTGGGTCGCAGGCGGAGCAGTTTGCGGCTTCCTGCTTCTTCCGCTGTATCGGCCTGGTGGAGCGCGCAGAGCAGGTGCGTGGAATGCTCGAGTGGCGGGGCGTCCTTGGGTGACTCCATGGCATGCATGTATCTTGTGTGGCTTGGAGTTGTAGCTGTGGGAAGCTGCACATGCTGCTGGTCCCCCTGGTTCTGCGGGCACCCGCTTTTCCACTCCAGCAGTTGTGCCGGCATGCCTGCAGGCGATATCCCTTGTCCTCACTACTTCTGCCCACCTGCAGGCTGCCACATCAGGCGCATTTGACCCCGATGAAGCAGCCGAGTTCATTGTGTGCGCGCTGGACCTCATTAGGTGGGTGGCTGCTGGTGGGGCGGGCTGCCGTTGTCCTCTGTCTGCGTCATTTGGGCCTTCAGAGGGCTGCTCCATCAAGGGCGGCGGCAGCTGGCTGCCTATCGCCCTGCTCGCTGCTTGTAATCCTGTGCTTCCTGCTTCTGTCGTGCTGCACAGCGGCCTGACCGAGGGCCTGGGCGTGAGCATAGAGAGCCTCGTGGGGCGGTCGCCCCTGCGGGACATTGTCGTGCGCAGCTGCAAGGTGGGTGGGTGGCTGGTAGTCCAGTTCAGTGAAGTGCAGCCCGCAAAATGGTTGGCCTGTATACGGCACACAGAACTCGCTCCTCAGACCGGCAAATGTGCTCAGCTTACTGCTCCACACTCATTTGAACCCACTTACTCTTTGCTTCCTTGCTGTGCAACAGGACCCGGATGCCGACATCCGGCAGAGCGGGTTTGCGCTGGTGGGCGACCTGGCCAAGGCCTGCGCCCCCCACATCAAGCCCGCGCTGGTGAGTAGGGTGGAACGCTATCGCATCGGCTTTCGTTCAGGATTCTTTAGCTTTGGCTTGCAACACCCTTACTACCCATTCTAACGTCCCCTGAGGCGGCTTGCAAATGTGCCCCGCTCTTCTTGTCTTTTATCCTCAGGCGGAGGTGCTCCACTCAGCGCTGTACAACCTGGAGCCCCAGATGGTGAACCAGCGCACGCTGTCGGCCTGCAACAACGCCGCGTGGTGCATGGGTGAGCGCACGCTGTGCCGGGGCTGGCCGGCCGCCATGCAATCGGGCAGAGGCGTGCATTCTGGGGCGACATCCATAGTGCACTGCACCGAGAAAGCACTGAGGTTGTTCAGGCTGGCAGTTGAACAGCGCTCATGCCCAAGTATGTATGTTGTTGTTTATTTTGTCCCGCAGGCGAGCTGGCGATCAAGTGCAGCAGCGACGAGCTGCGGCCCATTGCGCTGCAGGCGCTGGAGCGGCTGGCCAGGATACTGCAGGTGCGCGCAGGGGCAAGGCCACACACTCCGTACTGTGTTGCTGTTATCCGGCTTCTTTCACGCTGGCCTTGAGCTTGGGCCTGCCTCAATGCTTTGGGTCCCAAACTCGCCCTCTGCCCACCCAGAATGTAACACCCTTGGCCCCCTCCCGCTGTTGCCCTCTTCCCTGTGCCGCAGGTGCCCACGGGCGCGCTCCCACGCAGCCTGGTGGAGAATGCGGCCATCACGCTGGGCCGCATCGCATGGGTGTGCCCCGAGCCCCTGGCGCCGCATGCACACGAGTTCCTGGGGCCCTGGTGCGCTTCTGTTGCTCGCCTCTTGCTCGACACGTTGTGATCTTGTATAATCGGGGGTTGCAGTGCACCACTTGTGCCCCCCTCTGATGCCCTTCCGCCTTCTCTCCCTGCTGCAACAGCCGCCTCTGTCGCTCATGCTTTTGCCTTGCTCTGACGCCGCCCCCATCTTTGCTTCCTGCCACGCCAGGTGCGCCGCGCTGCGCGGCATCCGGGACGACATTGAGAAGGAGCACGCGTTCCTGGGGCTGTGCGCGCTGCTGCGCCTCAACCCACAGGTGGGCGGCATACACGCAACATGAAGCGCGGGGTGCCAGATGATGCACTGCGATGTCGAGCTGTGATGTCAAGGTGCCTTGCACTTTTGCTGTTTGGGGTCAGAGGTCTTCCTCAACACCTCTGTGTGTGCGGCCCATGCAGGGCGCCGGCAACTGCTTCACCGCGCTGTGCGAGGCGATTGTGAGCTGGCGGCACGTGGGCTGCGAGGGCCTGCACAACGAGCTGATCCAGCTGATGCAGGTGGGAGGGCTCAACCGAGGTGCAAGTGGTGTGGTGGTGTATTGCACTATCTTCATGGGCCGCAAACCTGCACACAAGCGTGCACGACCAGACCACTAGCAGTTGTGCTGGCTTTGTTTGGGCTCCGTGCAGCTACAGGCACAGTGGCGTGCACCTACCTCCTTACTGCATCAACCAACTTTGTGATGCTGCTTTACTCTGAGAACAAGACCATTGCACTTCAAGCACTCCAGCGCTGCCTCAATTTGTTGCACCCCTGCTCCCCCCCACCGCCTCTGCTGCAGGGCTACAAGGCGCAGCTGACGCAGATGGGACAGTGGCAGGCAGCCATGGCCAGCCTCAACCCCGCGGTGCAGCAGAAGCTGGCGGCCATGTGCCAGCTGTGAGCTGCTGCAGCTGGCCTGCGCAGACAAGTTGATGTTGAAACATGCACGATGACCCTGTGCATCCCACCTCGCACCTCAACCCTCATGACTAATTCATCGCCAGCCACTGATACCCATTCGGCGGCGACGGCAGCCACACGACAGCAGCAGCAACAAAGATAGCCGCAGCAGCGGCCCAGCAGCCATGAACATACCTGAGAGCCCCTGTTTTTTATACCCCTTGTTGCCAGCACTTGCCTCGATACCGTCAGCCCATCATCCACTGCCGGCGGCGCTCCTGCCGCCCCCCTGAGCAGCATTTGACAGCCAGCACTCATTTCGTTACCAGTTTAAGCCAGCCATGCCAGCCATGTCAGCCCTCTCTCCCTTGAACCAGCCAGCAGCCGTGTAACACGTGCCACAGCCAGGCAGTGGTAGGGCTGACCAGCAGGTTGGGGACGAGTATGACGGCTGGGGTCCCCACTACAGCCTGCCCGTCTCAATGCCACAATCTGTCCAAGCGTTGTGTGTGTCTGGCTTACAGCTCAGTCGGGATTGCGAAAATGCAAGTGCTGGTTTGTTAGTTATTGTGTATAAGCAGGCACCCGTCAATGTAGGTGCTGGACAGATCGAGAGGGGGCAAGGGCAGCGCGAGGGGTGGGGCAAACGGGGAATAAAGCAGGCAGAGGCAGTGGGGCGACACAAGCCGCGGCACTGCCGCACCTGCATGTTGTGGGCAAGTGCGCCTGCACGCGTGCTTGTGTGCACCCTTTGTCAGAGGAGGAATAGGAATGGGGCATAAAAAGAAGGCAAAGGGTTCGGTCAAAACTGGGGGACGAGTTTTGAAGAATGAGGCGGTTCACGGTCGCGAGGGGTCCCAGGGCCCCAGCAGAGTGCTCAACGACTGTGTGCTGTGTCGGTGGGTTTGATAGGCTTTTGGGCCCGGAAACTCTAGGGATCGACCTAACCTAAGGGCTGAACAGCTAGCTGTGCAAAGGGGGAGACTGAGCTGGCCTGTCTATGCAGCAGGATGGGGGCCGCTGGTGTGCCGGCGCGGGGGCGCCTGCAGGCATGCTGTGCTGTGCACGGATGGCGCCAGCAGCAGGGCGGCCATACAGGACGGCGCTGCGTCGAGCCAACAGCAGCCGCCGGCTATCTAGCCCTCTGTGCAGAAGGAGAGGGAGGCTGCTGAGGTGGCGCTGCCGTGGCCAGCCGCCACCGCCGCCGCCACCTGCGCCTGCACTTGCGCCGCCGCGTCCTTGTTGAAGCTAAACGAGTTGGAGATGAGCTCCCGCAGCAGGCCGGGCCGATCTGAGTGCTTATCTACAGCGGGAGGAGGGGGCAAGCAAGGAAGGCAGGTGAACTCAACGTGTATGGCTGCTGGATTGGTTGGGTGGGGTCCCAGAAACACGTGCCAACCTTGCAGCCCTCAGCCAACATTGTGTGTCCAGGTGGTGGTCATGTGCAGTGCACCTGTGTGAGCCTGTGGTGCCTACTGCCAGTCGGGTACATGTCGCGATTTCCGCATCAAACTCATAAAGAGCTGCTGCACCCATTTCACTCACCCTCTGGCCGCGTCTTGATGGCGGGCAGGCGCTTGTGCACAAACAGCACCCACTCCTTGGTGTCTAGCTGCACAGGGAGGAATGAAGGGGCGGGAGGCGTGCACAGGGGTGAGCGAGTGCATACTGCGAATCGGCTTGTTGCCCAGTGCACTAAACGGGCATGGGACGCTTTACCATTCTGCTTGCCGTGCTCACGAAAAAACAGGCAGCAAAACAGTAGCCCTGACACCCAATGCGCACCTGGTGCTCCTGGAGCACGATTTCACAGGCGGCCTGGATGGCGGCCGCATGGTGCGCCTGCTCCTCCACCCCGGGGCTGGACAGGTGACCGGTGGGCGAGGGTGCCCCTGTGCTGAGGTAACCCGCGCTGCTGCCGTAGCTGGTGGCGTACGATGAGGAGGCGCGCTGGTAAAAGGGTGCCGAGGCTCCCGACGAGCAGCTGCTGCAACTGGCCGTGCCGTCGTCGCTGCTGGCGGGCGAGCACATGACCTCCACAGAGTGCAGGCTGCAGGTGGGGGCCAGGGCCAGCCCGCCATGGCTGCCGCAGCTGCACAGCGGGGCCGAGGCGGCGCGGGGCTGCAGCGGGCGCGACATGCCGCGCTCCAGCGGGCAGCACGCACTGTCCGAGGCGCAGCCGCGCTGGCTGCGCTGGCGCCGGCCGGAGGCGAGGCGGGAGAGGAAGAGGAAGCAGCCCGACATGGCGGCGGCCAGGGCCAGGGGCAGGAGGGACAGGAGCGCGGCCAGAGGGCCCGATTCGGCTGCGGCCTCCGTGCCGGCTAGTGGCGCGCCTGCGCAGATAGGGTAAGAGGTAGGGCAAGGGTGGGTGGGTAAGGTGTGGGCGAGCCGGTGTTGGGGCCACGCCTGGGCAGGCAGAATTCAGCAAGTTGCACAGCCGATTATGTGCTCGACGTGCGTGAGCATATATCCTGCTGCGACATGCGCTCCCGGTGGCCGTCCACCCAACCCAGTGGTGCGACTCACCGTTTAGCGCTGGGCGCGAGAGCAGCAGTGCTGAGCCGAGCAGGACCTCGGCAGCGAGCCAGACGAGCTGCAGGCAGACGGCTGCCTGCACGAGGCTGCTACGCGGCGACGCTCCGACCGGGGGCGAGTGTGCAGCGCGGCGGTGGTACAGCGCCCGGCAAGTCGCGGTTCCGATGCACAGGAGGACCGCGATGCGCGCGATGCAGAGGAGAAGGAGGTTGTGGAGGGCTGCGGAGGCAGAGGGGCGAGGAGGGGCAAGGGGCGTGAGGGCAGGCGAACAGGGGCATGCGGCGGCAAAAGAGTCTGGGCGGTGCACCCAGCCGTGGTCCCTTGGGCCTCCTCGACTGCACATCTGCCATGCCAGCGCTTGTCGGATCGCTGATCTGTGCTGGACAATGATGTGAAGGTTCAGAACTCCCCAGACCGCGCCGGGGATGACCAACAGCCGCTCCCATGCTGGCGCTCAGCGCGCCGCCGCGCCGCCCCCAACTTGCCCCAGTGGCCCTGCTTCAGCCCTTTTCTGCGGCTGCCCTCACGCCCTCACG
>VFQQ010005356.1_pt1 | contig 10670 bp, 10 predicted proteins | sample 3512341 | NCBI WGS metagenome assembly VFQQ01 (sample SAMN10412373, study PRJNA504923) | tailings metagenome | isolation source: Relicate 2 Philex TSF1 revegetated site | place: Philippines: Tuba, Benguet | collected 2017-08-29
CCACAACGAAGACGACGCCTACACGCTCTCACGCCGGCGCTACCACCACTTCACCTTCTACGGCTTCATGCTGTGCTTCGCGGCCACCAGCGTGGCCACGGTCTACCACTACGCCTTCGGCTGGGCGGCGCCGTATGCGTGGACGAGCCTGCCCAAGCTGCTGGGCACCGTGGGTGGCTTCGGCCTGGTCATCGGCACCGCCGGCCTGTGGTCGCTGCGCCGCCGCCGCCATCCGCAGCACCTGGAGCCGGGCTCGAAGGCGATGGACGAAGCCTTCATCGCGCTGCTGTTCCTCACCGGCGCCAGCGGCCTGCTGCTGGCCTTCTTCAAGGCCACGCCGGCGCTGCCGTTGCTGCTGTGCCTGCACCTGGGCGCGGTGATGGCCTTCTTCCTGACCATGCCCTACGGCAAGTTCGCGCACGGCATCTACCGCGGCGCGGCATTGCTGAAGTGGGCCGTGGAAGAGCGCCAGCCGCTGAAGCTCAACCTGGGATCGGAGTGAGCACGATGAACATTCCCTCGATGCAAGACCGCTGCACGCCCGAGGAGTGGCAGGCGCGGGTCGACCTCGCCGCCTGCTACCGCCTCGTCGATCTCTACGGCATGAGCGACATGATGGCCAACCACATCAGTTCGCACGTGCCCGGCGAACCCGGTGCCTTCCTCATCAACGCCTACGGGATGATGTACGAGGAGATCACCGCGTCGAGCCTCGTCAAGGTCAACCTCGCGGGCGAGATCCTCGGCAAGCCGGACTTCACGGCGCTCGGCCAGGACTACGGCATCAACCGCGCCGGCTACGTGATCCACAGCGCCATCCACGAAGCGCGGCCCGAGGTGGCCTGCGTGATCCACACGCACAGCTGGGCCTCGATGGCGGTGAGCGCGCTCGAATGTGGCCTGCTGCCGATCACGCAGACGGCGATGCGTTTCCTCAAGGTCGGCTACCACGAGTACCAGGGCGTGGTGCTCGACGAGGCCGAGAAGGCCTCGCTGCTGGCCGACCTGGGCCAGGGCGAGGCGCTGATCCTGCGCAACCACGGCGCACTGGTGGTGGGCCGCACCATCGGCGAGGCCTTCAACTGGATGCACCGGCTGGAACTCAGCTGCCACTCGCAGCTGGCCGCCATGGCCACCGGCGCGCCGCTGCACGCGGTGCCGCAGCCGGTGCTGGAGGCCACCTGGAACAACTACCAGCGCGGCACACGCCGGCCCTACGGGCTGATGGAGTGGCCGGCGCTGCTGCGCAAGCTCGATCGGCTGGACCCTTCCTACAAGACCTGACGGAGACACACCATGAGCATGACCATCTGGCGCAACGCCGCCTGCGCGATCGCGATGCTGGCCGCCGCCGGCGCGGCACTGGCCCAGGCCTGGCCCAGCAAGCCGGTGAAGGTGCTCGTGGCCTTCACCGCCGGCGGCACCACCGACATCCTCGCGCGCGCCGTAGGCCAGCAGCTGCAGGACAAGCTCAAGCAGCCCTTCGTCGTCGAGAACAAGCCCGGCGCGGGTGGCAACACCGGCACCGAACTGGCGGCACGTTCACCGGCCGACGGCTACACGCTCATCGTCAACAGCGTGGGGCCGATCGCGGTCAACCCCACGCTGTACAAGAAGCTCAACATCAACCCGCTGACCGATCTCGTGCCCATCGTGCAGATCGCCGAGGTGCCCAACGTGCTGGTGGTGCACCCCTCGGTGCCGGCGAAGACGGTGGAGGAGTTCATCGCGCACGCCAAGGCCAACGCCGGCAAGCTGAACTACGGCTCCACCGGCATCGGCACCTCGTCGCACCTGTCGGGCTACATCCTGGGCAAGCGCGCGGGCGTGGACGTGGTGCACGTGCCCTACAAGGGCGCCGACGCGCTGCGTGACCTGCTGGCCGGCCGCATCCAGTTCATGTTCGCCACCATCCCGAGCGTGAAGCAGCACATCGACGCCGGCAGCCTGCGCGCGGTGGCGGTGTCCAGCCTCAAGCGCAGCCGTTCGCTGCCCGACGTGCCCACCGTGGCCGAGCGTGGCTTCCCGGGCTTCGAGGCCGGCTCCTGGTTCGGCTTCTTCGCGCCCAAGGACACACCGCCCGAGGTGCTGGCCACGCTGAACAAGGCCGTGAACGAGATCATCGAGGTGCCGGCCTTCGCCGCGCAGATGATCAAGGAAGGTGCCGACCCGGCCGGCGGCAGCCCGCAGGACTTTGCGGCCTTCGTGCAGCGTGAGTTCGAGAAGTGGCGCGTGGTGGTGCGCGAATCGGGCGCCGTGGTCGAGTGAGGCAGCCCGGGCCATGAACGCACCGCGCCTGCTGCTGTCGGCACAGGCCCGCGGCGAGCTGGGCGGGGCGATCGCCGAAGCGGCCGGCGGCACGCCGCTCGAGCTGGTCACGCTCGAGGCCATTGCCGACGATCCCACGCAGGGGGTCGACGCCGCCTTCATCTCGCGCGACATCACGGGCCTTTCCACCAAGCACAACGTCCTCGAACCGCTGGCCCGCTGCTACCGCGTGCTGCGCCGCTCGCCGAAGCTGGCCTGGGTGCACACCCACTCGGCCGGTGCCGACCGGCCGATCTACGCCGAGCTGAAGGCACGCCAGGTGGCCGTCAGCACCTCCGCCGGCGCCAACGCCGAGGTCGTGGCGCAGACGGCGCTGGGCGCGGTGATCGCGCTCTCGCGCCGCTTCGCGCAGCTCTTTGCCGCGCAGCAGCGGCGCGAGTGGGCGCCGCTGGTGGCGGCGGGGCCGGCGCCGGCCGACCTGGCCGGGCAGACCGCCGTGCTCGTCGGCTGGGGCGCCATCGCGCAGCGGCTGCAGCCTTGGCTCGCGATGCTCGGGCTCACGGTGATCGTGGTGCGGCATGGCCACGAGCCCGCCGGGCCCGGCATCGAGACCCACCGCTATGGCGCGCTGAAGCAGGTGCTGCCGCGTGCGCAGTGGCTGCTGCTGGCCTGCCCGCTGAGCGAGGCCACGCGCCGGCTGGTGGATGCGGCGGCGCTGGCGGCACTGCCGCGTGGCGCGATGCTCGTCAACGTGGCGCGCGGCGAGGTCGTCGACGAAGCCGCGCTGATCGGCGCGCTGCAAGGCGGCCATCTGGGCGGCGCTTTCCTCGACGTGTTCGAGCAGGAACCGCTGCCGGCCGGCTCGCCGCTGTGGGCCCTGCCGAACACCCTCATCACGCCGCATGCGGCCAGCCACGCCGCCGGCAACGCGGCGCGCGCCGCGGCCATCTTCACCGGCAACCTCGGGCGCTGGCTGCGTGGCGAAGCCCTCGTCAACCGCGCCTGAGGCGCCACCGCAGCCAGCCCCGCTGAGGCTGCTGCGCGCCGCCGAGGCGGTGGCGCGGCGCGGCAGTGCGGCCGCCGCCGCCGCCGAGCTGCACCTCTCGGCTTCGGCCGTGTCGCGGGCGGTGGCGCAGGCCGAGGCGCAGCTGGGCCTGCCGCTGTTCGAGCGCGGCGCGCGCGGCATGGCCTGCACGCCGGCCGGCGAGGCGCTGCTGCGGCGCGTGACACGCGCCCGCCAGCAACTGGCGCTGGCTGCCGGCCCGCTGCTGGCCGGCCGCGCCACCGACACGATGCTGCACGCGCTGGCCGCGGTGGCCGAACAGCGCAGCGAGACCGCCGCGGCACGCACGCTGGGCATCACGCAGGCCGCCGTGCACCAGAGCCTGCGCCAGCTCGAGCATGCGGCGCGGGTGCCGCTGCTGCAGCGTTCGCGCCGCGGCACGCGGCTCACCGAAGCCGGCGAGCGTGTGCTGCTGCGCGCCAAGCTCGCGCTGGCCGAGCTGCGCAGTGGCCACGACGAGATCGCCGCCGCCAGCGGCCGCGCGGCGGGCCGGCTCGTGATCGGCTCGATGCCGATGGCCAGCGACGTGCTCGTGCCACGCGCGCTGGCGCGCCTGATGGTGGCGCTGCCGGGCGTGGCCACCACGGTGCTCGACGGCACCTACGAAGCGCTGGTGCACCAGCTGCGCCATGGTGATGTCGACGTCGTCGTCGGCCCGCTGCGCGGCGTGCGTGCGCCACCCGACGTGACCGAGGAGCGCCTCTTCGTCGACCGCCTGCTCGCGGTGGTGCGGCACGACCACCCGCAGGCCCTGGCGCGCCGGCCGCCACGCAGCCTGCGCGCGCTGCAGGCGCTGCCCTGGATCGGCCCGCTGCCGGGCACGCCCGCGCGCGCGGCCTTCGAGCGCAGCTTCGAGGCCGAGGGCCTGGCGGTGCCCGCGGTGGGCCTGCAGACCAACAGCCCCGCCGTGCTGCGCTCGGTGCTGCTGGCCGGCGACGCGGTGGCCCTGCTCTCGCCATGGCAGGTGCAGGGCGAGCTGGCCTCCGGCCTGCTCACCACGCTGCCGGTGCCGCTGCCGCACGGCGAGCGCGCCATCGGGCTCATGCTGCGGCGCGACGGCCTGGCCTCGGCGGTGCTGGAGCAGCTGATCGCCGAGCTGCGCTGCGTGGCCGCGCGTGGCGTTGCGGCCACGTCATAAGCGAAACGCAAGGCTCGCGCCGCCGCACGCGCGCCCGCCCAGCCGCCGCGGTGCCATGCTGGCAGGCCTGCTCGGAGCGAGCCCGACCTGACCCTTCACGAACGCGCCATGCAAACCGTTTCTCACCGCCGCAGCCTGCTGCTCGCGGCGCTCTCGCTGGCCGCCGCGCGCCCCGCCTGGGCGCAGGCCGCCAGGCCGATCAAGATCGTCGTGCCCTTCACCCCCGGCGGCAGCGCCGACATCCTGGCGCGTGCCATCGCACCCAAGCTGCAGGCCGCGCTCGGCGGCAACGTGATCGTCGAGAACCGGCCCGGCGCCGGCGGCTCGCTGGCCGGCGGCGAGGTGGCCCGTGCCGAGCCCGACGGCAACACGCTCTTCATGGGCCACCTCGGCACGCTCGCCGTCAACCCGGCCATCTACCCGAAGCTGCCCTACGAGCCGCTGAAGAGCTTCGTGCCGGTGGCCTACGTGGCGCGGGTGCCCAACCTGCTGGTGGTGCCCGCCGGCTCGCGCTTCAGGACCTTCAAGGAGTTCCTCGACGGCGTGCGCGCGCAGCCCGGCAAGTTCGTCTACTCCTCGGGCGGCAACGGGAGCGCCGCGCACATCACGATGGAGTACCTGAAGCTGCGCGCCAAGCTCTTCATGCTGCACATCCCTTACCGCGGCACGGCGCCCTCGGTAACTGACCTCATCGCCGGCCAGGTGGACACCACCTTCACCGGATCGACCGTGGTGCTGCCCCACGTGCGTTCGGGCCGCCTGCGGGCGCTCGCCGTCAGCAGCGCGCAGCGCATCCCGGCGCTGCCCGAGGTGCCCACGGTGGCCGAGAGCGGCTTCGCCGGCTTCGAGGCCGACCAGTGGTACGGCCTCGTGGCGCCCGCCGGCACGCCCGCCGCGGTGGTGAATCGCCTCAACGCGGCCGTGAACGCGGGGCTGGCGCAGGCCGACGTGGCCGAGCAGTTCGGTCGCGAAGGTGCGGTGCCGATGCCGGTGTCGCCGCAGGCCTTCGGCGAGCTGATCCGCAAGGAGATCCCGCGCTGGGCCGAGGTGGTCAAGGCGGGCAACGTCAAACCCGATTGAGAGGAAGCGCCGCATGATCAACCGCACCCTCGTGCTGGCCTGCGCGGCCGCAGCCCTGTTCACGGCCGGTTGCACCACCGCACCGCCTTCGTCGATGCCCGGCGTGGCCAGCGCGCCGGTGCCGGCGAATGTGGAGGTGACCTGGCTCGGCCAGGCCGCGTTCCGCATCGTCTCGCCGGGCGGCAAGGTCATCGTCACCGATCCCTGGCTGCGCACCAACCCGCTCACGCCGCCGGCCTTCAAGCAGCTGGAGAGCTTCGGCAAGATCGACGTGCTGCTGGTCACGCACGGCCACTTCGACCACATCGCCGACGCGCCTGCGCTGGCGCAGCAATACAACGTGCCGGTGCGCGGCCCGGGCGACCTGCTGAACACGGTGATGACGCTGGGCGTGCTGCCGGCCAACCTGCTGCCGCGCATGAACAAGGGCGGCACCGTGGAGGCCGCACCCGGCATCAAGGTGACCGCGGTGCGCGCCGAGCACAGCAGCATCTACGTCTGGCGCAACCCGGCCACGGGCAAGGACGAGACACACCCCGGCGGCGAGGCCATCGGCTGGATCATCGAGCTCGAGAACGGCTTCCGCATCTACCACGCGGGCGACACCGGCGTGTTCGGGGACATGTTGCTGATCGGCGAGCGCTACAAGCCCGACCTGGCGCTGGTGCCCATCGGCGGCAACTTCACGATGGACCCGGCCGACGCCGCCTGGGCCGTGAAGGACCTGCTCAGGCCCAAGGCCGTGATCCCGATGCACTACGGCGCCAACCCGCTGGCCAAGGGCACGCCGGCGCAGTTCACCGAAGCCATGGGCAGCGCTGGCGCGGTTCGTGTGCTGGTGGCCAAGCCTGGCGAGCCGCTGCGCTTCTGAGCTGCCCTTGATCCCACGCACGGCGGCCCGCGCTGGGCCGGCCGGAGCCGCTGCATGACTTCATCACCGCCGGAGACAAACCCATGAAACTCATCACCGCCGCCGCACTCGCGTTCGCCACCTTGGCCGCTGCCGCACAGACGCCGGACAGCGTCACCGTCTACGGCCTCTACGACGCCGCCGTGCGCCGCGCCAACAACGTCGATGCCAACCGCAACAGCCGCTGGACCATGGAGGACGGCATCATCACCGGCACGCGCCTCGGCCTGCGCGGTCGCGAGAACCTGGGCGGCGGGCTGGCCGCGGTGTTCACCATCGAATCGGGCTTCGACCCGAGCACGGGCCTTTCGCTGCAGGGCACGCCCACGGCCGACTACGGCCAGGTGGCCGCCAACCCGCGCTTCTGGGGCCGCGAGGCACACGTGGGCCTGCGCGGGGCGGGCTGGGGCCTCACCGCCGGCCGCCAGTACACGCTGGCGCACACGCTGGTGGCACGCTTCCAGCCGCTGGGCAACCCGAACAGCACCGCACACTCCCTCTTCAGCAGCCACCACATCGCGCGGCAGGACAACCAGCTGCGCGCCGACCTCAAGCTCGCCGGCATCGACCTCAGCGCCACGCACACCTTCGGCGAGCAGACCGGCAGCAACAACGGCGCCTGGGCCGTGGGCCTGGGCTACAGCGGCGGCAGCTTCGCGCTGGCCGCCTACGTGCAGGAGATGGAGAACCTGGCCGGCAGCGAGAAGCGCCGGGTGGTGGGCGGTGGCGGCAACGTGAGGATCAACACCACGTTCGCGCTCTTCGCCGGCGTGATGCAGCGCACCAGCGCAGTCAGCCCGCAGGAGAACCTGGCGTGGACGCTCGGCGCCAACGTCGAGCTCGGCCCGCAGGTGACGCTGAGCCTGGCGCACTTCGACGACCAGCAGGACGGCAGCACGGCGCTCACCGGCGAGCGCCAGGTGAGCTGGGTCAACGCCAGCTATCGCTTCTCGCGCCGCACCGATGTCTACGTGGTGATCGACCGCAACCGCGTGGCCGGCGGCTACGCACGGCCGGCCTTCATGGGTACGCTGGGCACGCAGACCGGGTTTGCCACCGGACTGCGCCACCGCTTCTGAACCGTAGCATCACGCCATGGACCGACGACAGACCCTCCTCACGCTGGGTACCGCCCTGGCTGCACCGTCAGCGCTGGCGCAGGCGAAGTTTCCCGAGCGCGCCGTCACCGTGCTCGTACCCTTTGCGCCGGGCGGCATCGCCGACATCACCGCGCGCGCCGTGGGCGAGCACATGGCCAAGGCACTGGGCCAGCCGGTGGTGATCGAGAACAAGCCCAGCGCCGGCAGCATCGTGGCCAGCCAGGCCGTGGCCACGGCCAAGCCCGACGGCCACACGCTGCTGCTCATGAGCAACGGCAACGCCGTCAGCGTGGGCCTGTTCAAGAAGCTGCCCTACGACCCGCAGAAGGACTTCGCGCCCATCAGCACGCTGGGCTACTTCGACATCGGCGTGTTCGTGGCCAGCAACTCGCGTTTCGCGAGCCTGAAGGCGCTGCTGGACTTCGCCAAGGCCAACCCGGGCAAGCTCAACGTCGGCACCATCGCACCCGGCAGCACGCAGCACCTGAGCGCCAAGCTGTTCGAGACCGTGGCCGGCATCGACGCGCTGGTGGTGCCCTACAAGGGCAGCCCGGCGGTGCTGACGGCGCTGCGCGCCGGCGAGATCGACGTCGCCTTCGAGATCGCCGGGCCCATGGTGCCGCAGGTGCAGGCCGGCGTGGTGAAGGCGCTGGCGGTGAGCTCCGACCAGCGCAACCCCGCGCTGCCCGAGGTGCCCACGGCGGCGCAGGCGGGCCTGGCGGGCTACAACGTGGCGAGCTGGAACGCGCTGGCCGCGCCCAGGGGCACGCCGCCCGAGGTGCTGGAGGTGCTGGGCCGTGCCGCGCGCGAGGCGGTGGCCTCGGCCAGCGTGCGCGAGAAGCTCGGCAAGCTGGGCATGCGTGTGCAGGGCAGCAGCCCGGCGGAGCTGCAGGCGCTGCTGGCCAGCGAGATCCAGCGCTGGGGCGGCGTCATCCGCGCCGCCAAGATCGAGCCCGAGTGATCCGCTGAGCGCGGCGCGGCTACCATGCCGCGCCCATGAACGCCTTCCGCATCGGCAGCGGCGCCGGCTACGCCGGCGACCGCATCGACCCCGCGCAGGACCTGGCCGAACGCGGCCGGCTCGACGTGCTGGTGTTCGAATGCCTGGCCGAGCGCACGATCGCGCTTGCGCAGCTGCGCAAGCAGCGCGAGCCGGCGCAGGGTTACGACCCGCTGCTCGAAGACCGCATGCGTGCCGTGCTGCCGGCCTGCTGGGTTCAAGGCACGCGCATCGTCAGCAACATGGGCGCAGCCAACCCGCTGGCCGCGGGCACGGCGGTGCTGGAGGTGGTGCGGGAACTCGCGTTGCCGCCGCTGCAGGTGGCCGTGGTCACCGGCGACGACGTGCTGGCCTGGGTGCTCGAGCACGACGCCGAGCTGATGGAAGGCGGCGGGCGCGCCTCCGACCTGGGCGAGCGACTGATCTCCGCCAACGCCTACCTCGGCGCCGATGCACTGCTGCCGGCGCTGGCCAGCCCCGCGCAGGTGATCCTCACCGGCCGCGTCGCCGATCCCGCGTTGTTCCTGGCGCCGTTGATGCACCGCTTCGGCTGGCGCGCCGATGACTGGCCGCAGCTCGGCCAGGGCGTGCTCGTGGGCCACCTGCTGGAATGTGCGGGGCAGGTCAGCGGTGGCTACATTGCCGACCCGGGGCAGTTCGACGTGCCGGGTCTTGAAGACCTTGGCTTCCCGCTGGCCGAAGTGCAGCCCGACGGCAGCGCCGTCATCACCAAGCTGCCCGGCAGCGGCGGGCGTGTGGACAGGCTCACCTGCACGGCGCAGCTGCTGTACGAGATCGAGGACCCGGCGCGTTACCTGCAGCCCGACGTGGTGGCTGATTTCTCGCGTGTGCAGCTCGAAGAACAAGGCCCCGACCGCGTGCTCGCCGCCGGCGCCCGCGGCACCGAGCGCCCCACGCACCTGAAGGCGACGCTGGGCTACCGCGACGGCTTCATCGGCGAAGGCCAGATCAGCTATGCCGGGCCCGGCGCCGTGGCACGCGGGCGGCTGGCGCTGCGGCTGCTGGAGCACCGCCTGCTGCGGCTGGGCTGGGCCGGCCATGAACACCGCGCGGAACTCATCGGCGTGAACGCGATGCACGGTGATGCACTCGGTGCCGGCCGCGAGCCCTACGAGGTCCGCGTGCGCCTGGCCCTGCGCTGCACCACCCGCGCGATGGCCGAGCGGGTGGGCCAGGAGGTAGAGGCGCTGTACCTCAACGGCCCGGCCGCCGGGGGTGGCGTGACGCAGAGCGTGCGCGAGGTCATCGCCGCCGCATCGGTGCTGGTGCCGCGGGAGGCCGCACGGCCCAGCGTCACGCTGCTGGGAGCGCGGGCATGAAGCTGCAGCACATCGCCATCGCCCGCTCCGGCGACAAGGGCAACCGCGCCACGCTCAGCGTCATCGCGCGCGAGCCTGCGCACTACGTGCTGCTGGAGCGGCTGCTCACCGCCGAGCGCGTGCGCGCACATTACCGCGGCATCGTGCTGGGCGAGGTGCGGCGCTACCTGCTGCCGCACCTGGGCGCCGTGCACTTCGTGATGGACCAGGCGCTGGCCGGCGGTGTCACACGCTCGCTGGCGCTCGACGCCCATGGCAAGACCTTGAGTGCGGCCATCCTCGACATCGAGATCGACCCCGCCGGCGCTGGCTGACAATCGTCGGCTTCCCCGCGTTCCAGCCGTTCCCACATCCACCAAGGAGACAGTCACCGTGCAAGCCACCCGCCGAACCGCCATCGCCGCCGCCTTGCTGATCTGCGCAGGCGGTGCCCTGGCGCAGGCCTACCCCAACAAGCCGATCCGCGCCGTGGTGCCCTTCGCCGCCGGCAGCGCCACCGACCAGATCGGCCGCGCCTTCGCCGAGAAGATGGCGGCCACGCTGGGCCAGCCCATCGTCATCGAGAACAAGCCCGGCGCCAACGGCATGCTCGGCGCCGCCGAGGTGGCCAAGGCCGCGCCCGACGGCTACACCATCCTCGTGGGCACCAACAGCACCAACGCGGCGCTGAAGTACCTGATGAAGCAGCTGCCGTACGACCAGGACAAGGCCTTCACGCCGGTGGGCTTCCTCGGCTCGGTGCCGCTGATGGTGGCGGTGAACAACGACGTG
>VFQQ010005357.1_pt1 | contig 10667 bp, 21 predicted proteins | sample 3512341 | NCBI WGS metagenome assembly VFQQ01 (sample SAMN10412373, study PRJNA504923) | tailings metagenome | isolation source: Relicate 2 Philex TSF1 revegetated site | place: Philippines: Tuba, Benguet | collected 2017-08-29
GAAGTAGGGGTTGGCCCCCGCCGGCATTGGCCTGCAGCAGGTAGGGGCAGGGTGGAATGGTTGTTGTTCCAGCAGGACCCCAGAGTGCAGGATGGAAGTAGGGGCTGACACCCGCCGGCATTGGCCTGCGGCAGGGATGTTGATACGAGCGAGGCAATCAGTGCCACTGAGGCAGGGTGGGTGCAAGCCGGCATTGGCCTGCGGCAGGAGTGAGTGGGTGGGCTGGGTGAGAGCAAGGCAGGGTGGCGAGAGTGGAGAGCCAACATGCAGGGAGCTGGGTGCCGCACTGGAAGGATGCACGTGCCCCATTGTAGAAGGCGAGCGTGGCTGGCAGCACCAGCAGCAAGCGTTATGGCTAGCTCACTGGGAGAACACGCTGGCAACGACATAAATGGTGAGCATGGCTCCCTCGAAGGCGCACCACAAGACCACCAGAAACTAGAACCGCAGCAGTGTGGCTAGCTTACCGGAAGGACACGCCGGCTGCGACATAGAAGGCCAGCGTGGCTGCCTCGGAGGCGGCCGCCGCCAGCCAGATGAGCTGGAAGGGCAGGGTGGACTCCAGCAGGTACACGATGATGCGGGTGAAGTAGATGTACACAACGACCTGCGGGGGAGAGGGGGGGAAAGCCAACAGCAGGTGCCATAAGGGTCGGCAGCAGGGATGGGAACTGGCGACCCAAGCGCAGCAGGCACGTCCAGCAAGCAGGAACAGAGCGTTGCTTTGATCAGCACCGTGCAACGTGATGTAGAACCGGCAGCAGCAGGGCAGCCCCAGCAGCAACCAAACCAACGCGTCCGGAGGGGACTGTGCTTCCAATGCATTTCCCAGCAAGCGCCCGCGCACCATGACGTAAAACCGGCAGCAGCAGGTCAACCTCAGCCAGCAAGCAAAGCAATGTGTAGCCTGTGCTTGTGCTGAATCATAGCCAGCACCAGCGCGCACCATGATGTAGAACTGGCGGAAGAGGGTGAGCTTGACCAGCGTGCGCACCACCTTGCCGTCCGTCTCTGCAGGGGGAGCAAGAATGTAACACTTAGATTGCGCTGGGTTGGGGTGAGAGTGACAGAGTGTGGGGCATGCGGTTTGGGGTGGAGCAGCTGGCAAGGCGGCAGTATGCCAGCCATGGTCCCTACCGTGAGCCAGAACATTGCATCAGCACCCTCATGCAGCACGCACCGCTGGCGTCGCGCAGCTGCTTGATGGACCAGACGATTGGGAAGAGCACCAGGCAGCAGCACACAATGTCCACCACGTGCAGGATGTCGCGCCAGCTGAGGCAGGGGAGATGCGCGGACGCACCGGAGTGAGGGCAGCTGCTGAGAGCAGGCGGCCAGCACGCGCAGATGCTCCATTGCAAGCGGCTCGGGCACACGCAATTGAACTGGTGGTTTGATGCACCACCGACATGTGCAGGAACTGCTGGTGGGTACTGGCCAGTCACGGCGCAGCACACGCTGCCCCTGCGGCGCCTCACGTGAACCAGCTCTCGGCTGCGGGCGTGAATTCGTCGAGGTAGATGATGGCCACGTTGGCGATGGCCTGCAGCGGGATCACCACCTGTGGAGCAAGGGACGGAAGGAAAGGATGCCGGGTATGTGAAAAAGCAGATGGATAAATGATGGCCACGTTGGCGATGGCCTGCAGCGCGATCACCACCTGCAAGGCAAGGAATGAAGTAAGATAGGGCATTTGAATCTATCTGCCACAGGCCGAGGGATGGGCATGGCGCAGAGCTGCCGGGCAGTGCCGCCCACGTGGCTGTGAAGTGGGAATGCTTAGAAGTGCCAGCAGCTGTGAGGTTCTGATGCCAATCACAGCACGGAATCAAGCAGTAGCGCAGCAGCCGAGGCCCACCATGAGCAGCTTCTTCTCGCGGGCGGAGATGAAGGGCTTCATGTAGGACCAGCCTGCACAGGGAGCACAGTGGGAGCGGCATGGATGCGATTGAATACAGGGAGCATCCCACATGCGGATCACACAGCGAGTAGCACGCATGCAGCTGCTATGTTCGCAAGGTCAAGCACTGCCAGCAGGTGCTCGTGTAAGGTCCGCTCACCCGTGGCCAGCAGGATGATGACCACGAAGAAGAGCAGGGAGCGGCAGCCGGTGAAGACGTAAAAGGCGATGTTCCAGCCCTCGGCGTCGCCCGACACCGAAATGGTGTGGTACATGAAGGCCTGCGGGGGGAGGCGAAGGGCTGGTGTGCCTGAGTGTGACTGGGACTACTTGCGCATGATGGCGAGCAGCAGCAGGGAAGGGAGGCGCAGCAGGTGCTGCCATTCATGCGCGGCCGGGCGGCGGGCGGCAGTGCCATCCATGGCATGGCATGGCATGGCATGGCATGGCATGGCATGGCATGGCAGAGCACAGCATGGTGCGGCATGGCAGGTCCATGTCTCATGCATCAGGCAGGAGTGCAGTTAAGCGTACTGACCCTGTCGGCACATGGCTGGTGCCATGCGGCGTCGGCACCATGCAAAGTCCCTGAACCAGCTGCCAAGGCGCACAGCTCCTGTCCTCCAGTCAGCACCGCCCGCGCACCTGGCTGAGCACGGTGAGCGACTTGAAGGCCACCAGCACGATCATGAGGTAGTGGATCTTGTGGGCGTCCGCCTGGCAATGGAAGGGCAGAAATATGTTGTCATGCCATGGCCACACATGCCTGAGCAGGCTGTGGCCACAGATGCCATGCCACGCCATGCTCTGCCATGTCATGCCATGCCCTGCCGTGCGCAGGTTCCTTGTGCAGGTGCCGCATGCCTGCACCAGCTTGCATGCAGTCGATGGCAATCCCTGGGGAAAGCACAGCGCAGCAGCGCTCTCACCTTTGCGCGCACCACCAGCAGCGTCCACAGCACGCCCAGCACGGTGAAGAGCAGGAAGGACAGCTGCGATGGCACAGAGCAGAGCACATTGGTGAGACAACAGATGGCATCAGCCCATGCACCCATGCTCAAGCAAGAGCAATATGCATGCCTCAAGTGCTGCAGCTGCGTAGTCCCCACAGCTGCACGGTGCTGCCTCATGCAGCACATGCTTTGGCATGGACCAACGTACAGCACATGCCGCACAAGTCATGCCCTGCTATCAACTCACGAAGTACACAAAGGGCAGCATGTCGTCGCCGACAGCCAGGAAGTCGACACGGTCCCCTGCAGGGGGCAGCATTACAAGAGAAGGCCGGTTTCAGCCGCCAGGATACTGTGCCCCACCCACGCTGGTGTGGCCCACACGATGCATTTTTCCACAGGACGCATGCCCTCCCAAATACAGACACCTCCACTCACCCCGAACATTGAACAGCGCCGCCTCCACATCGAAGTCGATGGCGGAGTAGGGCTCGCAGTTGGCAAAGAAGAGCGAGAACTCGCCGCCCTGGTAGTTCTGCGCACAGAGAGAGGGCAGAAACACCCATTTGTTGATGCAACAGGTGCTGAGCAGCGGTTCCGGTGTGGGCACCCTGTGCACGCACAGCTGCGCGCAGACACTCATGCCAATGTGTGCAATGCATTTGCACCAAGTCGAGTGCACACCCATGTGCAGCAGCCTTTGAAGCACAGGCATAGCGCGGAACGCTCGCCTCAATCAGCTCATTCAGCTTGAAGTCCTTGCGGGTGCTGCCCTTCTTCTTGTCCGTGTTCACCTGCGGCACAGACGAGCCAGGCAGGCTAGATGAGTATACCGGGTTCAGCACCATTACACCTTCCAGCTGCAGCGGCGCTCCTGCTCCTCGTTGATGTGTCATCCATACTGCAGCTGACTGCTGCCAATTGCCCAAACAAGGCAGCCGCGTCAAATAATGCAGCCTCCGCCCCTCCACGGCGTCAAAGGTGAAGAGCGTGAGTGCGGCTGCTGTCCCCACGCACAAACCGCCCACAGCATGGTCCCTCAAAATAAAGCAACCGCCCGCACCTCCACGGCGTCAAAGGTGAAGAGCGTGAGCGCGAGGCCCTGGCGGCTGGGGTCGTTCTGCGCGTCCAGCGGGCAGCGCCCCTCTGCCAGGTCCAGCTCCAGCTGCGCCTCGGCTGCCGGGGTGGTGATGAAGAAGCCGATCCTGCGCTCGGAGTGGGAGAAGGAGAGTGCTCCTTGTGCTCGGTTAGTGAAGGGGAAATGCGTATGTGTTAGTGTAGTGAAGGCTTGGCTAGGAGCCTGCGCCCAGGCTGCTGCGGTGCAGCAGCTTAGATAGTGCAAACCAAGCTGTGAAGGGCGGAAGGCACAAGCCATGCACTACGGCATGGAAGCAAGTGCCCAGGCAGACTCGACGCTGCGGCCAAACTGGGACCCAATCAGAAGGGCACACCCATACTTGGCTGGCGCACCTGTGGTAGCCAGATGTCTTGGACGTCTTGGGCCCGGTGCCGGTCTTCCACAGCTGGAAGTTGGACACCGTGAGGTTCATCCGGCCATCGTTGCCGAAGCCAAAGGGCTGCAGAGGTGTGGCAGGGGTGGGGTGGGGTGACCAGCCGCAGTAGACCTGACTGACCAGCGGCTCGATGCCCCAGCAGTGGCGGCGGCAGCTGCGAATGCGCTAATCGCAGCACAATCACCTGTGCCACCAGGATGAGCGAGCGGTCATCGCGCCGGATCTTGGCCTTGGTGTGCCGCGCCTGCGCCCCAACAATCAGGCTGGCCACCAGCAGTAGCAGGACGATGCGGATCTGCGGCGGAGGGCAAGCGGCGGCGGCGGCGGCGGGTCAGCGGGAGCGGCCCTGGAAAGGCGGCGGGGAGCAGACCACAGTTCGGCTAATACACGGAAGCACGCCGCAGCGTGAGGACGGGCGGGAAGGGCCGTGGACGCCGGTGGCGCGCTTAAACCAAACTCGAGTGGCCGCAGGGCGTGGAGGCAGCGCTGCCCCCCCAATTTGACGCCTCGCCTGCACCGCCATGGCGATCGGGGCTGCCCCTAGCGAGCGTGCAGCGCCTCAGGTCCGCGTAAGGCTCCCAAGCCCGCTGGCTCCAAGCTGAGCGCTATACCAAGCGCAGATGTGACCTCGTTGGCACGGGAGGGCGCACGCCACAGGACAGCAATGCAGGCAGCATGGGCGGGCCGGGCGAGGCGGGGCGGAGCGGCGGTCCCCTCGAGCAGCAGGCTGGTTTTGCGCTGTAGCATCCCTGTCAATTTACAGCGCTGCATATATGTGTATCGAAGTGTCAAGAATATAGTCAAGAAGCATGTGCCCTGGAAACGGTGACGCAGTAAGCTCACACCGCGCCCTGCCGCCGCTGCTGCTGCAGCGCGTCGCCAACCGCCTCGTCCCCGCTGCTGCCCTCCTCCTCTGCACCCAGCGCCGCAGCTGCCTCAGAATCTGTCACCACTGCGCCCGCCTGTGCTGCAGAGCGCGGACTCTCCGCCGCCGCCGCGTCAGCCGCTATGCCCAGGGCGTCACCGCTGGGTGCACCCACCGCCTCTGTCCGCAGCACAAGCTTGCCCTTTTCAAAAGCCAGGGCCGTGTATGGCAGCGCGTTGGGTGGGTTGGGCAGGAACGCCGGCGGGAGGCCGAATGCCTTTTCTGCTGTCACAATCAGCATGCCCTGCACAGGGGAATACGAGGGGGTTAAGACGTGGGGCATCGGGTCACCGGGCCAGTGCACAGCGGCCTCAAAGCAGCCGGTTGTATAGCAAAAGAGTCGAGAGTTGCCAGGAAGGCAAGCCGATCTTCCAAATACCACTTCTCATGCAGCCCCTGCCGCCAGCCCTGGCCCCAGGCTCACAGCTGTGAGGCCCCAGATGGTGTACGAGCGACCTTGCGACTCGTGCTCAAAGTAGTGCAACCTGCAAATACGGTTGGGTGGGGCAGGTATTCACGCGCAGGGAAACTATCACTTCGGAAGCACGCATGCTCGCCAGTACAGCCTTGATTCTGCAGATTGATAGTACAGTCCAACCCTGGCCAGCCCAGCCACGCAACCACCCACCTATAGGGCATGCCCGGCTGCCACTCCACGTCTCTGTGGCTGTACCCCGGCCCCGCTTGGAGGAAGCGGTGCAGCGGGGCGGTGAACACAGACTCCACCTGCGGAGGTAGCATGAGCCAGTAGACACTGGTCACGAGCCTGAATGGTGGCCGCAAGCCCGCTTGCCACTAAGGGGAGCTGCCCACGGCTGTGCAAGCTCACAGGGCGGCGACCTATTGAAACACCGGCTGGTTCCAGCACAAGCGCTCTGACCTCTTGGGGATTCGGGTGGAATTGCTGGTGCGGCGGAATCACTGCTATGACTGGTGTGACGCTCAGCAGGTGCTTGGACAGGAAGGGCGGCAGGCAGGCGATGACTTGGACGCAGGCAGGGTCCAGGCCTAGCTCCTCCTGAGGCAGAAAAGACAAAAGCCATAGTATAACTATAACTATATATAACTATAACTATAAAGCATGCGCTCGCGAGCATTGGAAGCATCGTGAGCATTGGAAGCATACATTAACACAGCAATCAAGCCCCAAGCCGGCTGGCAGGATGGGCCCAAAATTTCCAAGGTAGTGTTCGACAGCAGCATGGGGAGCGGACCTGCGCTTCTCGCAGCGCTGTGCTGATGTCGTCTGCATCGCCGGGCTCGCGTTTGCCGCCTGGGAAGCACACCTCGCCTGCGGCAGTGGCGGTTGATGGGTCATGGGGACAAGCAGCGATGAAAGCTGTCCAGTCAACAGCCAGCGCCTGCTGCATCTCCACACATTCGATGCAACGTCTACAAGCCCCTGTGCTGCTCCAATACATCGTGTGCTGCTCCCACACATCCTCTGCCCCTCACCGCTGTGCGTCTTCAGCTTGCTGGATCTTTGGTTGAGCACGACGTGCACCTCGCCGCTGGCTGGGTCCTCAAACAGGGGCACCAGCACCGCCGCATACTTGCCAGACACCTGTGGGAATAAAGGGCGATGGACAGTTGTGGGGTTGAGCTGATCAACAGCCCTGCCGCTGACTGTCAACAGACCGACAGGTTCGGCGAGCTTGAGAGCTCCCAGCCCACCCCAATTTTGCAACGTACCGGTGGGGCTGTTGGCTCCTGCGAGCAGGACGCCTGCAGGTTGCTGACCACCCGCTCCAGGCGGCACTGCTCTGCCATTTGAGCTGCGGTGGCGGCGCGAGTTTGCACCATGCCGGCTGGCGTCGTCGGCGGCCCGCTGGCGCCGGCGGTGGCTGCTGCTGCAGCCGCGGCGGCTGCGGGCGGCGCCCGTGAAACCGACGACTTTGCTGTCGACGTTGACTGCTGCTGGAGTCGCTGGGCGCGCGGAGTGGCCAGACAGCACAGGAGGAGGCTCGGGCGGACCAGCGGCCGGCACAGCAGGGTGATCATGCCCTTGCAAACGGCTTGGAACGGTGTGAGACCCCTCAGAGCTCGTTGGGTGTTCAAGCCAGCCAGCTGAGCTGGCGAGCGGCGACACGGCGCGACGCGTCGCAGCTGGCTCCGATTGTCTGCTTTACGCATCAGTTTGGCCAGGCTTGGTGATCAAGCACACATGCGTCAGTCAGTCATTAGCAACTCGACATGTTGCAAATGTCGAGACTTGCTGACTGGCCCTTTCCAGGCATGTTCAGCAGGTGCAGTGGACCACAGCAACGACTGCTCGGCACCGAGCTGTTTCCTCAGCCTGGGGGAGGTGGGCTCTGTGGAAAATTCATAATACATAAGAAGACTCGAAAATAATACACACAATAATACAGTTCGGCATTAGAGCACCAAAGTACACGGCATCATTCATCGCTCGAAAGTTTGGGCGTTTGAAAGAACAGGCAAGCAAAAGCACAAAATCGATACGTGTTGGTCACACTAGCTCCCTGCTGCCGTGCCACCACGGCGCCCCGCAGCTTCCGCTGCCGCTCGCAGCGCTTTCGGCTGCTCCGTCAGCTGCCATGGCCCACACTTCACACCTCCTCCACGCCATCGGCAGCCGCCGCCTTCTGCTTGTTGAGGTAGGCGGGCGCCAGGTCGATCGAAGCGGATGGGATGCTGGGGCCGGCGTCGCTGGTGTGAGCAGCGGTGGCCACAGGGGCATAACCCGCCAGCTGGTCCTCGTGCGTGACAGCACTGCAAAGGTGGGTGCAGGAGGCAGCCCAAATCGGTCATGTTCGATATTACGGCTGCAGATGGCTGCCTGGCATCTGCTGCCGCCATGCTGCCATGTCGCAAAGGGCATGCTTGTGCTGAGTTGGGCGCGAGCTGCTCCTGCGCTCAATCAAACAATATCAGGCCAGCGCACCGCAGGTACATGGGCCCCAGCAGCGGCACCGCGCCCACAGCGCAGCGGAAGCGGGGCAGGATCGCGGCGCCCGGGTTGCACACCCCCAGCGGCAGCACCGTCTGCAGGGCAGGGGCGGATCGAGAGCAAAGTGCAGAAGTGAGAAAGCGCAGGGGTGATGGTGCTCTGAACTGATCCCTGCCTGGTCCAGCACAATGCAATGCCGACGGCCTTTCCTGAGTGGCAGGCCTTTCCTGAGTGACACCAACCCACCTTGTTGTACAGCTCATTGAGCAGCTCGGCCGCCGCTATATAGAAGGCAATGGCGCTGACCACCAGTCCGATCCAGCCTGCGGCCTGCGGCACAAAAAGCAATCAAAGGATCAATGCATGCCCATTGCACAGGGAGCTGCTGTGACTGCGCGCAATCGACAACGGTGGGCGCACTAGGCATTCGACCGCTGCCCTCAGGCCAACCTTGTGTGCGTGCGGGTTGGCCACGCCACCGGCCAGCAGGAAGAAGACGATGGAGAGGAGCAGGAACAGGGCCTGCAGGGTCGGATGGTGAGGGGTATGGGCTGTTGTTTGCTTTAAACGTGTGCGGCAGGGTGCGCTGGTGACACATCCCAGGAGCGCATGCGGCGTCAAACAGCAGGGCCGTGCCACATGGTCAGTGCAGGCCGCCGCTTGCGCCCCACCCTGCACTCGCCTGCAGCATGAGGTTGACGGTGAGGCTTGCGCAGTAAAAGATGAAGGTCAAAATGCCTGCAGGGGGCGGTGCCATAGCAACGTCACGAGAGACACCGGGGTGCAGGAAGGTCAGCAGCTGCAGCCTGCCCTGCCGGACCGCCGGAGTGTACGCCTCACCCCAGAGCGCCAGCATCATCTTCTCTCCGTCGTGTGCAGGAGGCGGGTAGATGCCTGCTGCCACCAAGGTGCCGTTGATGGCGAAGCCAATCCACCAGGCGCCATAGCTGAACCGCGGTGGTCAGACGTGGTGGGGATGGTTGGAACAGGCGCAGGGTTGGGGAAGCGCAGCAGGCTGCTCTCCTGAACAGCAGTTCAGGAGATCGCACCAAGCCAGCACCCAACACTCACCACACAAATGCCACCGCCGGCAGCAGGTTGCCGCGATTGAAGGCAAAGATGCCTGCAGCCGATCAAGCGGGGCAGACGAACAGGTCGGTGCTTGCCCCAGCACCACTGCTGCCGCCGCTCCAAACGCATAGTCCAGCACCCAGCTGGCGACCGAACACCTGCGAGCGCTTGCGCGGCTCCGCCAAACGCGAACGCGAATCCATACACCAGGAACGACGTCCCCGGCTCTGCGCGCAAGGGATCAAATAAGTGAGGTATGGTCGCGGTGTGCTGGGTGCTCGCCGCATCCACGCTGCCGAGCGGCAGCAAACTGGCGGGCCCGCTCACACCCCACCAGTGATGGCGGTCACACCGCCCTGCAGCAGCGCGGTGGTGAGGGCAAATCCCGCCAGGCCCAGGGGCCCCGGGTTGGCGATGCGTGAGCCGGTCATCCTGCGGCAAAGTGGGGGAAAACGGCGCTGCGTTCAAATGGCGGAGCGGCGGCTGGCGGCGGCGGCCGGCGGCGGCCACGGCTCTCAGCGGGGCAGCCTGCTGCCCAGCAGGCGCCCAACCACCTTGGACCGTGTGGCAGGGAGGGCGGGCAGGGCCTGGAGGCGAGCAGCGGGATGAGAGGCGGGCGCCACGTTCAGCACTGCCTGGCACGGACTGCTGCTGAGCAGTGGAGCTGTGCTGCCGACGGAGAAGTACTAACTAGTAGGAGGAGCAGCTGGGAGGGGAGGCAACCACCGCCGCCCCATGCGCCGTCCCATGCGGCGCTCGCCGGACTGAGCTCAGCCGCACTCCATAGGCATTCAACGTACCCCACCAGCTGCTTCCATGCTGCTTGCGCTCTATTAATGCATCCGCTGGCGATGCGTTGCTGTGCCTGCCCGCCGTGGGTACCACCGGGCAGCGTGCTGCGGTGGCTCGCCGCGCATGGATGATGAAGCCAGGCGGCCCTCCAATGCAACCAACCAAACTATAAAGACTGAAATCCCACTAAGCAGCTGCACAGCGCCACTGGTGCGCCGCCCAGTGTACTGCACGCGGCAAGGCCGCCCCCGCCCGCCGTGCCCAGCGCGGCGGCAGGAGGGCGCGGCCCGGCGATCGGGGCGTGCCTTAGTTTCGTTCACGTTGATCAGTACTCTGAGAACGCCAGCCAACCGCTGCAAGCGACGACAGAGCTGTTGCCCCGAGCAGCCATGGCAGAGAAGCCGCAGCCTTCAGCACAGCCCTCCGTGGTGATCGACCTCAGCAAGGGGATCAATCACGGTGCGCAGCAGAGCTGCCGCCGCGGCTGGGCGGGCCCTCCTGCTGCCACCGCCACCGCCGCCGCCTCGGCGGGATGCCGCCGCTTGCGCGACTTCATTAGAGACCCAACAAGCTTCACTCATGTGCCCGGTGCTGGTCACTG
>VFQQ010005358.1_pt1 | contig 10666 bp, 24 predicted proteins | sample 3512341 | NCBI WGS metagenome assembly VFQQ01 (sample SAMN10412373, study PRJNA504923) | tailings metagenome | isolation source: Relicate 2 Philex TSF1 revegetated site | place: Philippines: Tuba, Benguet | collected 2017-08-29
CTGCAACAGCCAGCCAGGGTCAGGGCGGAGAGTGCCTTAACTCCAGCTCAGTGGTGTGCTCGGGGGACCGTGGTGGTGTGTCATCAGCCCAGGGATCCACGCACTTCGGCACTTGGCGTGCACATACACAGAGTGCGAGAGCAGGCGCGTGTGCGCGGATCCTGTAGCCGGGGCTGGCGGCTCGCATAGAGGAGCGTCGAATAGCGGCAATCGACGGATCTCCTCTGCTCCATTAAGCTTGCACAGCTCCTGTTTCTGGTCTGCACAGTGCAATGTCCCAGCCATAATCATTTCTTAGCCTTGTTATGATTGTGGTGCGCCCTTACATGACCGCTTAGGCTATGACCACCCCACACAAAGCACATGAATGCTGAAAGAATACGTAAGACATGGACACTGTACACTGAGCAAGCAATGGGATTGAGTAAGCACGCGCGCACAGCAGTGCGATACGCACAAAGCACAAGCAGCGCACACAGCGCGCTCTGTGTCAAAGTGAGCGGAACACAGTAATGCACACGCACTCCTCAAGGTACACGAACATGGTTGACGTTATGATGACATGTGCTTTCCCCTCACTCAGCTGCGTCCCTGGGACTGCACCAAGGAAAGCACTGAGATACATGAAGACACTCAAAGGAAGACATAAACAGAATGTATAGGGTATAGAAACGTAGCACGGAATTGTCACGCACGCACACCGCACACGGAGCACAAGTCCATGAGAACCCCCACCCCGACACACACTCACACCACCCTGCGGACACTTGTACAGACACCCCCTGCACACACAACAGAGAAAGAAAACGTATACCAAAGACATGCCAAACGTCACTCTTGTCACTGTTTTCACTCTGCCCGAAAGGTGGACAGTCAACGTGCCACATGCCACTATGCAAGAACGAGCTGCTGGTGCCTGGCAGCTGGCATCGCTAATGCGCGCACGCAGCCCGTGCACAGTAGTGCGTGTATGCCTGGCCCTCCATGCCTGCTCAGCTGCGCAGCCGGTGCACAAGAGGGCATGTTCCTGCCCCCCATGTCTGCTCAGCCGCGCAGATGGTGCGAGGCAGTGCGCACTTCTGGCCCCCCAAGCCCGCTCAGCCGCGCAGCTGATGCAGCAATGTGTCGACCTGCTTGCTGTACTTGTCCACCACCTGTGTACGTCTCATCTTCATGGTGCGAGTGAGGGTACCGTCCTCAGGGCTCAGCGCGTGAGGCACCACAATGACGTGTGCTATGTGCTGCTCAGGCGTGTAGTCATGCCTGCGACGACATACACACACACACACACAGAGATTCTTCGAATAATGCACTGAAGCTGCCCGCATCCGCACACAGAAGAAGCGCCAGGTTCCAGCAAAAGATAGCCACAGCGCAACACGGCGCCTTCGTGCTAGGCTGTGTACCGCTACACAGTCCATCACGCGCCATGCAGGCTATGGTGCCACGCACCGTCCGACAAGCTGTCACGCCTGCACTGTGCTGAGCTACACAGTATGCTCCTGGCTTGTACTGTGCTGCACGTGGACATGCTGTGCGTGTCTTCCAGTGTGCTGTGCGTACCTTGCAGCGTTGAGCTTTGTGACCTCTGAAAACACCAGCGCCTGCAGCTCGGCCTGTGACGCAGCCTGCACCAGGGGGTGACTGGACGATGCAGTTGGGCCCTGCTGTGTGCTGTGTGTGGGTGCTGCCTGGCCTGCACGGCTTGCTGAAGGCTGTGCGCTGTCCTTGGCCTCTCGTTGCGATCTGAGCGTTTCTTCCATTGCGTCTAGATCTGGAAAGATAACCATACCCTGTATCGACACACACACACACACACACACATACAGCAGGGGCACAAGTTTGTACGCATGGCTCCTTGTGCATTGTACGCTGAGTTTAGAAGTCTTGATGGAGCAGATGGCACTGACAGAGGGCAGGTAGAGTTGTGTGTGTGCTGCGTGTGCATGCTGGGTCTGTGTGCATGGTCTCGTACTCACCAACTCTCGTTTGTCCTGACCCAGCAGCATGGCGTGTTTGATGAGAGGGCTCGCGCACACTGCATCCTCAATGGGCTGAGGCTCTACGTTCTTACCGCTCACCTGTGACACACACGCATCATCACAACACACGTCTACGACATGACATCGCGCATGCCGCGTGTCGATACAACAGCAGGCCAGTAGATGCGCTACATGCACAGTTGTGTACTGCACGGGACGAAATCAATATATGCCATGTATGTTGTAACCGTGCATGCGGCGCTCACCAGCACAATCGTATCCTTCGCTCTGCCAGTCAGCACCACCATACCCGCCATCTTAGGCGCATGCTGTGAGGGGGGCACAATCCAACCCAGATCACCTGTGCCACACAACACACACACACACACACACACACACACACACATCCCGTGCTTCACCGTACACTGCTTGTACGCGCGCGTGCAAGAGTGGCTGAATGCAGGTGTGTTCGTCTGTGTGTGTGTGTGTGTATGTGTGTGTATGTGTGTGTGTGTCAGTACTGACCTGTATCAAACCATCCGTCCCCCGCTCTAAACGCTCTCGCACTCGCCCCCTCATCCCCCAGGTACCCTCCCATCACCCCTGGTCCCCTGGCCAACAGCAGCCCCCTCTCACCGGGTCTCACTAGGGGTGTAAGAGACTCAGGGTCCACTACACGTACTTCGGTACCGGGCACTGGCACACCCACTGTACCGCGCACATTCTGTGTGACACACACGACACACACACACACACACACACACACACACATAAGACTGACGCCACTGGCCTTGGTTTGGCAACTCCTTGTGCTCGAAGGCTCGGCACTACATGGCGGGGCTCAAGGAGTGCAGATGTCCGCTGCCCAATACAGCTCGAAGGTTTGTCGTTATACGTCGGCAGAGCTGACCTCACTATAAGGTCGGCATTGCAGCCCCTTGATTTGCATTGGCTTGTTACAACACGACGAGGTGAGGTAGCAGAAGCGGGGACAGGAAAGGCACATGCGTGTGTGTGTGCACTGTGTGTGCGTGTGTGTGTGACCAGGGCATAACGCGTACCTGCACCACCCTGCGGCATGCCAGCACAGGTGATGTCTCTGTGAGCCCCCACCCGTTGACCACAGGCAGCCCCAGCACTTCAAAGAAATCATCCAAGTGTGATGCGAGTGACCCTCCTCCACTGATGATGGTACGTCTCACACCTAGGGCCTCACGAACCTGTGTGACACGCGCACACACACACACACACACACACACACACACACACACACACCTCCCGAACAGGCCTCACGAACCTGTGTGTCACACACAGTGATCTCGTCCAGGCTGGTCCTTTCTGAACCGGGTTGCATAGCCGTCGCAGAGAGGCCTTGCGCTGCCTTGCCTGCTGGTGCGTGAACGGAATCAGTGCGTATCGCAACAGCCACACCTTGGAGTATACGAGCTTGGTGGCGAGCTGATGTAGGGGAGCCAACAAAGCTGTCACCTGCGCACACACACACACACACACACACACACATACACACACACACGTGCATTGTACGCACTCCCGTGTGCCCACGTCTTCTTGTAAAATGAAGAAGGCATGACTAACTGCGTGCGTGCTGGTGCGCTTCTCAGTACGATCTGTGTCCTATCCACTCACCAGTGATGCTGTGTTGCATAGGGCGACGCTCATATGTGTGTGTTATTGTGTGTATGTGTGTCACTCACCAGGGATGCAGTGGCAGCTGTCACCCAGGCAGGGGGCGTCAGTGCGTGCTGCAATGCCTCGCCCTCCACAACTCGCCTACACACACACACACACACACAGTATTACACAAGCCTGATTGCCAGCTGCACACGGTCGTTGAGACCTTCCACCAGGCGCGTGTCTATGTGTGTGTGCGTTTGCATACCTTGCTTGAATGTACGCTGTGCTGATAGCGATGAATGTGGTAGCTAGCATCTTGCGTACTGCACTCGCTGATGCCAACCTAGCCATGACCTGTGTGTACACACGCACACACACACACACTCCGTCTGCTATCCCCCTCCGACATATGCGCGCCAACATGCACTGCACCCTGCGCGTATGCTGCTATCCTTGTGACCTCAGTGTGTGGTGTATGTGCTTTGCTTGCTGCACCCACCCTTGAGTACAAAGTGTCCAGCACCAGAGGCACACACACTAGGTGGTCAGGCGGGTATGTCTGCAGGTCATCCTTGAACTTGCGTAGGGTAGTGTACACAATCTGACCTGCGACGCACAAGAGCACACATACAGACACACACACACACACCCGCGATCCTGTCCTGCCCAAACCTGTCTGTGTGGAGCAGTTGTCAGGCTCGCTCTTTTGCACGTAGCTGTCTGCCACGCTGTCAGCTACACACACACACACACACACACGATCTATCTACGATCTATACCTCCCGCCATCTTAGCTATCTAGCTACCCTACAGTACAGTTCCCTGCTGCCTGCTCTCTGCCTGACACGCAGACACGTGCTAACGCTACCCACCTCCTTGTGAGAAGATGTAGTATGTGCAGCTCCGCTGATAGATGTGCCATGGCGGCAGTAGACTGAGACTAGTGTCTCCTGGTCTGACCTCAACAAAGTAGGATAGGTTGTTGATCTGGTAGGCTAGGTTGGCGTGACTGAGCATCACACCCTTGGGATGACCTATACGTACACACACATACACACACACACACCATTCTACACACATGGCTACCAAACCTCACAACACAAGCTGCAGTCGCACGCGCTCACGGGCACAGTTGATGATGTTGACGCCGGCAGCTGAGGCATGCTGAGGCAGGCTGGTACAAGCACGCATGCAAGCGCGGGCTGCTGTGTGCGCGTTTGCGGATAAGTGTGCGAGGCTCACCTGTTGTGCCAGACGTGTACACAAGCGTGGCCAACTGTTCTGGGTCCAGCTGCACAGGCCGCCATGCCGCTGCCACGTCAGCCTTGCTGCCGAGCTGCAGCAGGTCTGGCCATGTAATGAGTGTTGCGCCTGGTGCACTGTCTGTGATTATTGACTTAACATCTGGCTTGATGCCACCCCATAGCACCACGATGAACCGTACTTGGGGCATGTCAGCCTGCAGACAAGAAGACACACAACCCATACATTTGCTGTATGGCTGCACAGTGCGGACGTGCCAGGCACGTAAACTCCTCCCAGCTGTCCATGACATACATCAAGCTATAGCTCTGTGTTCGCATGGGCTTGGTGTCCTTGTGACCTGTTTGGACTGACTCTCAGCATGCGTTGTCCATAACATGGCTCTGTGTTGTGCTGCTATGTACAGCAAACAAGTAACACACACACACAAACACACACACACACACACCTTGCCTAGGTAAGGAGCAATGGCCTTGAGTGTGTTTGCGTCCTGGACCACCAGGCCCTTGCAGCTGGCGTGTTGAATGATGTACGCGAGCTCTTCTGCAGGCGCCGCAGAGCCACGGACCGCTACAGCTGCGCCATTCAGCATTGCTGCCTGGTCTGCTAGGATCCAGCGGCTGCTAGACTCTGCGATGAGACCGACCTGCAGGGGCACAAAGAAGGCGGAGCACACGCGTACTGAGCTGTATGTCGATGCCTGGCATTGCCCTTCCCGTGCTGCAGGCTGCCAGACACGCTGCTCACCCTGTCGCCGCTTTGAAGGCCAAGGCTCTGAAGGGCTGCTGCTGCCTGGGTCATCCGCGCGTGCATCTGCGCGAAGGTCATATCCTCTGCCTCTGCGTTGTGCGGCTCCCTTGAAGCCACCTGGTCGCCGTGAGCTGAGGCTAGGTATGGCCACCTGCAGCAAGGGACGAGGGAGCACAGAGGCACACACGCAGGCTCAGTGCCAGGGCAGCAGGGGCACGGGCAGGCAGCAGGGTATCTCAGTCAGCCCCTCAGTCCACCGTGGAAAGGTACCCGAGGGTCTTTTTGACGTGGCCCCTGGACAGATACTTTGTCTGTGTATGAACCTACATCTCAGTCACGTTGCTGAAGACTGGCTGGACGTCCAGACAAGGCGAAGGAGCTGGAGGAAGACCCACGACCTACGTCCCCAATGTGCAAGCCAAACCGGGATATCGCCTCTTTGCTTTCTGCAGCTAGCCTGAGCTGCTCAATGGTATGAAGGTGTGCGCTATGTACCTCCTGCTTCTCTCTGTAGGCCACCGCAGCGGCGACACGTCTCTGCTGGGCCGCTCCTCCAGGGTTTGCATCTCCTGAACGGCCTGGCCTGCTGACTACATGACGAGCTCTCAGCGAGGCCTGGAGACACAGGGCGCTGCGCTGTGCACACGTAGGGCGCCGGGCCGCCGCAGCGCGAGGATCCGCAAGTCTCATGTTGTGATGTGCTGTCTATCACAAAGACTGTAAGATGGGCACGGTGCTGGGAGTGGGAGTGCAGAGGAGACGAACTTTGGGCCATCATTCCGATTTGGACGTTTTGGCGTCAGCAACGTCTCTTTTTGCCCCCCACTTCCTGCACCCTTCCTCCGTGCTCTGCTGCACATCCTGACACTCTCAGGGAGCCAGTCAGCTTGCATTACAAGCGAGTTTCACGGTCCATCTGTATCCAACACTTGAGGTACCGTAGCTAGGGTCTGTAAAGCTACAGCAGTACGGTCCTGCCCCCATATGCACAAGGTTCTGCACGTGGCCAAGCTTCCAGCCCTAATAGTGACGCTCTAACTGTGCTATGAGACCACCAGGCCTCACGATGCGTTGAAGGTCTCGATGGCCTGCAGACACGTGTGACACACACACACACACACACACACACATGCAAGACCACCACATGCCAACACATGCAAATTTCCTTCTTCTGCACACGTCATGCGTTTGGTTTTAGTTGCATGAAATGGTTCAAGTGCATTGAAATCATGTAAATGCAGTGCAACTACATTTTTCGGCTGGGAAACTGCTGCCATGCGGGCACCTCGCCACGCAAATGCTGCCGCAAGCCGCTCGAACACTGCTGTCCTGCTCGGGCCCTGCTGTCCTATGGCGTGTGCCTGTGATCTCGTGTTTGTGCCATGCATGTTGTCATACCTTGTATAGGTCCATGGGTGACTTCTTAGGCTTCATCTTGTCGAGTCTCTCTTGCATCTCACCCAGCGCCTTCTCACTCTGACTCTTGAATGCAGACAGCTGCGCACACATGAGAACATAGCACACCAGACGAGCTTGTGACAGTGCTGGCATCCGGGAGCACGAGGTCTGCACCTCCCGTACTGCTTAGCGAGGGGCGGTGTGTGTGTGTGTGTGTGTGTGCGAGTGCGATGCGTGGTCCTTGCATTACCTTGCGCTTGGCGCCAGTCTTGCGCTGCTGCATCTTGACCTGCACACACACAAGAAGCACACCCACGGGCCTCCGTCTCTGCCCATGCTCGCGTGCACGCGCTCGTCACCTTTGCCAGCGAATGCTGGCGGCACCGGCGAGGCAGCGCATGGCACCACCTCTCACACATCAACGTGTGCATGTGTCTGTGTGTGTGTCATACCCACCGTGACCTCTTGCTTGACAGTGGTCAGCTGCTCATACTGTCCGGAGTACTTGTTGTACAGCGCACGCAAGTCCTGCAGGGCACCATGACGCACACAGGCACAGCTGCACAGACAGCAATAGCATACTGTGGTGTGCATGGCGCACCGCTGCCCCGATTGTCTTGCATCATGTTTGCAATCCACGTAACAATCCACGTAATCATGGCATGTGGCCATGTGAGGTACACGTGAGAGCTGTGACTGCGTGCAAGCCTCAGCCATGCATGCGCATGCCTCAACACTCACCTCTCTGTACTTGTCTGTGAGTGCCTTGATCTCCCCTGCAGTGGCATCCAAGCTGCTCTCGAGCTGCACACACACACGCACGCACGCACACACACACACACACACATATACACACACAGCCATGGACCACGGCCGCAAGCGCATGTGGCTATGAGCTTCAGCTGTGGCTCCGACTTTTGTACCGGTGAGCATCACCATGAGTACCTTGCAATGCATGGTGATTTGTATACATGCATGCACAGCAGTACCTTTGCGACTGTAGCAGCTGCCTCCGCCACAGCCTCCTTGCCATCCTTAGCGAGCGCACCCGTCACAACCTGCACACACAAACATCACAAGGGGTGCGCACAGATGTAGGAGACCCGCACTGCGTGATGCACGGTGCGCACGGCATGCATGATGCCTGCGACCAGTACGCTGCCTGTAGCTGTGATGCCTGGTGCACAGAGATGCAGCGCACCTCTGCATTTGCCTTGATCTTGGCGAGGGTGTCGTTGATGAGCTGTGCTCGCTTGGCCTTGTTCTCCTGCGCGATACACACACCCACACCCACATACACTGTACTGCCATTGTACTGCCCCAGTACTGCCGCGCTACGCTGCTACGAGCGTTCAAAGCGGAGTACTGCAAGTCACCTGCCTCCTCGCGCTTGCTGAAGAAGGACGTGATGGCTTGCAAAAGCATCGTCTCTGTCCCGTCATCGTCCTCGTCATCCGCTCCAAAGTCCTCAAGGCCTACAGCAAGGTCACGAGCACAACCTTGCGGCATGAGCGCTGCGCTGTGTGGACCCCACAGGGCCTTGCCTGCCGTGCGTGCTGCGCCGCACCCACTCGCGAGCTGTGGTATGCTGAGCGGCACAGGAGGAGCGGCTACCGCTGCTGCTAGAGCTGCCGATGTCCCCGTAGCCGCAGGTGCCGTGGCGCGAGAGGTCCCTGCACCTCCACCGAGCTTCGGTAGCTCGAGTCTCAGTGGCAGGGCGGTCTTCACAGTCTGGTCCTTCGTGTCCTTGCCCATCCTGGCGTGCTGGCTGAAGTACTGGTGTAGTGGAAGCGCTGTGCGGTAAGGGCCTAGAGTGTGCGGGCAAACAGGACTTGCCCTCTTCCTGGCGGGTTCCACGTTTAATCAAGGGTTGTGTGCTTTTGGCGCGCTTTGCTGAAGAGCTACAAATGCAGCGCAGCTAGCAGTAGCAGTGCTACAGCAGGCAGTGATCGCTGTACTGAGTGCGTGCTACAGCCTTTCGGACCGGGGCGCGGGGTTCTGACGCGGTGCCCTGGTCTGTTTCTTTGCACAAGCCTTTCGTTCCGACCCAGTTTTCTTTGCTCACAAAGCCGGCACTGATCCACAAAGCAAAGCACTACAGCAGTAGCTGATCATTCGCGACACGCACTTTCGCACAGCATTCGAGTTCATTTCGCAAGGCACTCAACTCGCAGCCCACAGCTTCAGACGCAATGCCAACCTTCAGGGGCATTGTCGAAAGGGTAGGTGCAGCAGCGAATGCAGCTCGCGACGCACTCTGCAGCACGCGTGCCTGCTGACGCACCCACCCTATGACTCGCCTCTGCCTGCCCCGATCCCTGCACCCCTGCACGCAGACTCGTCAGAGGCTGCACCTGGGAGACAAATCGTTCAAGCCTACGCCCAATGTCCGCAACCCCTGCATGCTCCTGGTGAGTACAGCGCCACCTCTGGCACACGCCGCACAGCGCGACACGCCAGCCCTTCCCTGGTCCGCCACAACGCTCGCCCTGGTCTGTCTGTCACTGTTTGCCCCTGCAGGAGGCTGAGGAGTATGCGCGCCACCTCCATAGCTTCAGGAACATGCTTCACAACTACGAGAAGCACATGAGCAGTGAGTGACCCTCTACGCGCACGCCCCTCCACCGCCCCTGCCCGTTCGCCTCCTCACACGCATACGCGCAGTCTTTCATCTGCGCTTTGGGCCACTTGCACAAGCAACCACGCTCGCGCGCATACGCGCGCTCGTGAAGGCCTAGCGCGGCGCGGCGTCTCGCGCCGATACAAAAACGTACTCGCCAACTGCAGCTCCGCACACCCTCGCTTTGCTTGCGCGCGCTTATGCGCCGCATAGTCCTAGCGCTTGCGCGCAGCGGCCAGTTGCGGCGGCCAGTGCGCCACCAGAGTAGCCGCGCGGACTGTTCCCACCAGTGTGTCTGTGTGTTTGCTCGCGTGTGTTTGTGTTCGCAGGCTTCCTGTCCACGCTCCCCCTGGTCTGCCGCACCAACCTGCCGCGTGTGTGGGACTCTGTGGAGGAGACAAACATGAGCGAGCCACACGCACACGAGGCCACCAGCCAGAACCCCTACAGGTGCGCGCTGTCACCCCTGCAGCAGCACCGTCCCCCACCCCACCCCGCCCCCTTGCCCCTACCGCGCTTACTACCGTCGCGCCTACCGTGCCTACTGTCAGCAACCGCGCACATGTGCCTGTCTGCTGCCCGACGTCATCCTCATACTCTGTGTCAGTCGCTTGTCGTGCCTTCCAAGCTACGGCCAGGGATTGAGGCTTGCTGTCGCACAGCTTAACATAGTGCATACCCATCGCATGTCGCCACGCTCATATGTTTGTGCAGTAACGTGTGTGTCTGTGTCTATGTGTATGTCCCTACACAGGACGGGTGGTGACTATGACGAGGTGCTGTTGGCTGATGCGGCTGAGATCATGAGACGTCGTATTGAGGGTATCGTCAAGCCTATCGACCGATGGCTGGACAGCCTCTCCATTGTCAAGGTACGTGGTGTATGTGTGTGCCTAACACTCGACAGGTGTCGACCCTCACGAGCCGGGCGCTGCGGTTAACCATGGTGCTTATGCGTGTTGCATGCGTGTTCTGCTCATTGTACTACATACAGACGCGCTCTACTGTTCGTATGCGC
>VFQQ010005359.1_pt1 | contig 10665 bp, 4 predicted proteins | sample 3512341 | NCBI WGS metagenome assembly VFQQ01 (sample SAMN10412373, study PRJNA504923) | tailings metagenome | isolation source: Relicate 2 Philex TSF1 revegetated site | place: Philippines: Tuba, Benguet | collected 2017-08-29
GACTCGGATCCATGCCGGAACACGGCAGTGGTCGGCGGAAGCGGGGCAGTGGCTGGTGCGCCTGGGTTGGAGTCTGAGCGGGGCTGACCTGGATGCGGATGGATTTTCTGACGTGGTGGTGGGAGCGCCTCGCGTGGCTGGGCCGGGGCTTTCGGGGCCGGACGCCGGATCGGTGGTTGTGTTTGCCGGTTCCGCATCGGGTCTGGGCACGGACACTGCGTGGGGCACGCGGGGTGTCTATTCGCGCGGCCAGTTCGGTCGCGCCATCACCGTGGCGCGCAATCTCGATGGTAATCATTCTCCCAGCGTGATGATCGGCGCGCCGTTTCAGCGGACCCAGTTTGTCAACGAGGGCGCGGCCCATCTTTTCCAGGCGGAATCCTTGACCTCACTCCGGCGGGTGGAGGTCGAACTCCGGGGTAAATCGATTGGAGGGTTGTTTGCTTCCGCCGTGGCATCCGCCGGCGATCTCAACGGGGATGGTTTTGGCGACGTGGCCGTGGGAGCGTTTCGCGCCACCCACCAACTTCACCAGGAGGGGGGCGTTTTTATTTATCCCGGTTCCCGCGACGGACTCGTGGTGGATGATCCCCGCTGGCTTTGGGTGGGGAAGCAAGAGCAGGCTCACTGCGGTTGGGCGGTGGTCACTGCGGGAGATGTCAATCGCGATGGATTCGACGACTTGTTGGTGGGAATGCCGGGTTACGACGCGGATAAAAAGGACACGGGCCGGGTCTGCCTGATACTTGGCTCCGCAACGGGACCGCAGTTGCAGCCGGGGTGGATCGCCGGCGGCGCGGAAGCGCATGGAGAATTTGGCTCGGCCCTCGCGGTCGGAGACGTGGACGGCGATGGGTTGAGCGACGCCCTGGTCGGAGCGCCGGGCGCGGATGAAAACCCCGATCTCATCGGACGTGTCTTCGTTTATCGTGGCGCAACAAACGGTTTCATGGACAAGCCACACCTCGTCCTGAGCGACGGTCAGCGCGGCTCCCGCTTCGGCGCGGCCCTGACGTTGGTGCGTGACGTCAACGGAGACCAGCGCGCGGATCTGCTGGTGGGGGCGCCCCGGTTTGATGCCTTCGCAATGAACGAAGGGCAGACAAGCCTTTATTTGAGCGGGCCCGGCGGTTTCTCGTCGGAACCGGATTGGACCGTCTCGGGCGGCCAGGCCGGTGCTCTCTGCGGGTTCAGCGTGGCCGACGCGGGCGATGCCAATGGCGATGGCTTGAGTGATTTTCTGGTGGGATCACCATTTTTCCCCGGCAACATGCATCCAGAAGGCCGCGCGGACATGTTCTACGGCGCGACGAATGGTTACGCTCGCGGGGATGTGTTCCCGGTGGATGGAATAAACTCTTTTCTCCAAGCCCTGCCGAATACGGATCTCGAAACGAACACCGCATCCGCTTCCTCACCTGCTCTTGCGCGGCAGCCTCATCGGTCCTTCCTTCTCGCGCTGGCGCTCTTGAGCTTTTTACTCACGGGAGCCTTGGCCTGGCTTTGGTTCCACCGGCAGCACCGGCTCCAGGCCGAACGCCGTCGCATCGCCCGCGATCTCCACGATGAAGTGGGATCCCATCTCACACGCCTGGCGCACTTGAATCCACACTCGTCCTCCGGTGGTCCAGAGGTCCCGCCACCGGCCCATCTCTCTGCCGCCGCGCAGGTGATGCGGCGCGCGCTGGAGGAGGCCGTGTGGGCCGTCGATCCAAAGCACGACACGGTCGAGAGCCTGGTTTCATTTCTCGGAGCGGAAGGCGAAAAGTTCTTCTCGGGAACCCCGGTCCGCTGCCGGTTTGATTTGCCGGAACTGCTTCCGGATCGCCCGCTCGCGCCGGACCTGCGCAAAAATATTCTTCACGGCGTGCGGGAGGCGTTTGCCAACGCGCTTCAGCACGCCCAAGCCTCGGAGGTCTGCCTCCGTGTGGCGTGGGAGCCACCCTGGCTGACGATTCACATCGAGGACAATGGACGGGGTTTGCCGCAGGGAGTCCCGGCCTCACACGGCCAGGCCCGGTTCAAAGCGGCACTCCAAACCAATCCGGCGCGGCTCCTTTCCGGCAATGGACTGCCCAACCTGCGAGCACGCATGGAATCAATCGGTGGAACCTTCCAAATCGAAAACCGGGCCGGGAGCGGAACCCGCGTGACCTTTCGATTGAAGATTGATTGAGGCTCGTGCCATCGGGTGACGGAGCGCCGAGCATGGCTCGGCCCGAGGGAGCATCGTTTCGCCCAGGCCGAGCCATGCCCGGCGCTCCGTGCGGAACAAATCGCTTCCTGCCGGCCTGTGAATTCAAATTGAATTCACACCAGCCCAAACTACCTTGCCCGCCTTGGAAAGCCATCCCAACCTCCGCGTCCACAGCGTCCACCTCGACGCGGAAGACGCCTTGCAAACGCTGCCCATCGACGACATCGACCTGGCGCTCGTGGACATCGTCCTGCCGCGCATGAGCGGCATCGAACTCACTCGTGAACTCAAACAGCGTCGCCCGGACTTGCTCGTCCTGATGCTTACGGTGTACGAGGACTCCGAGAATATTTTCGGAGCGCTGGCCGCCGGAGCCGACGGTTACCTGCTCAAGACGACGCCCGCCGAACTGCTGCACGTAAAAATTCAGGAAGCCCTCGATGACGGCTCCACGCTGAGTCCCTCCGTCGCCCGGAAAATCATCCAGCACTTCCGCCCGTCGTCTTCCACCCGCGCGGAACTGGCCCAACTGACCGGGCGCGAACTCGCCGTTTTGCGCGAAGTCGCCAAGGGCCACACCTACAAGGAAGCGGGCGCGAGTTTGAACATCACCCCGGAGACCGTCCGGGTCCACATCCGCAACATCAAGGCCAAGCTCCATGTCTCCACCCGGGGCCAGGCTGTCGCGAAGTTTCTGAGCAGGTAGGAACGGGACAGCCTGTCCGTCCGAGACCTCTGCAAAACTCTCCGACGCGCGGAACGCCGGGCATGGCTCGGCACCGTAGGTTGGGGGCTGGCCGGGCGATGCTCGGCGCTCCAAGACCAATCCGACTTTTGCGAAGGTCTCGTACCGCCATCGCCCGTCCCGACTTTGACCGTTTAGCGCTTCAATTTCCCCGTCTCAGCTCCTACCCGCTTCGGGGTATGGACGCACTTTGAGCGGACGGTAGCCTTCCCTGATTGCTCGCCTGGGGAAACAACCTTCCCGGAGCGATGAAACTCAAACCAACGCCGACACATGAAAAATCATCCGCCATCCCGCGCTCATTCCAGAGGCCAGAATCGTCTTCTTCCACCCCCCCGCACCGGCGTGTCCGGCCGGCTGCTCCCGCTCGCCGCCGCCGTTGCGGCCCTGTTGGCCTCCGTTGGCTCCCACCAAGCCACCACCATTCTCCAGGACGGCTTCGAGACGCCCGACATTTCCGCGCCCACCTACAAGTATTACGGCCACGGTGACACCTTCTCGGTCTGGACGGTGATCGACGATGGCATTGGCGAGCGGCCTTACCTGCATGCGAATCCGCCTTACTTCGTCGTGGAAGGAACCCAGGCGATGGAACTGAACCAGGGGTCCGGCGTCAGGACGACCTTCAACGCCGTTGCCGGCGAGACATACACGCTCTCTTTCCTGCTCCGTCACTCCAGCAACATTCAGCCGTTGCCCTTGGAAGTCAGTGCCGCCGGTCAGAGCACCACGTTTTTCTACAACGTGGACAACATCTACGAACTCAAAACCTTCACCTTCACGCCCACGCTCAACGACCCCGCCGCCGAGCTGCGTCTTTACAACCCATCCCCCGTGGGCGACTACGCGACGTGGTCCATCGACGCCGTCAAACTGACCGTGCCCGAGGCGGGTTCCACCGGACTGCTGCTCAGCCTGGCAGGCAGCAGCCTGCTGGTGTTCATACGGATGAATCGAACTCTTCTGGAGCGTTGAGTAACTATTTGAGCACGCCGCTCACAACACCGGCCAGCGGCGACTCTGCTTGTCTGCAAGCGCAAGTCTGAATACGGCGGTGAATTTTTATGCGATCCGATTCATTAAGCCTGATCATCCGAGCTCTGGTTCTTCTATCTTGCCTGCACAGCATGATTAGCGGCCTCAACGCTCAAACCTTCCGCATCACGGAAGCTGCCTTGGATGCGGTTGGACGGGCCACGATCCGTTACGAAGCCGAGATGGGATACGACTACGTCCTCCTTCAGGGGACTTCACCCACCACGATCATCAGTCCGGTTGCTTCGCAGAGCGGCGTATCGGGTGCGTCCATGTTTCAGGTTCAGTTGTCGCCGGGCGGGCGAGAGACCTACTTCCGCATTCAGCAAGTCGCTCCAGCGCTCGTCACCTTCTCCAGTTCGCCGGCCAACGGCGAAACCGGCGTGGCCGTCACGCGCGAAACGATCCTCCGCTTCCACCAGCCGCTGGCCGAAGGCACCACCATCGGCAACAGCCAGCTTTGGGCGGAGCTGGGCGGCCGACGCATCCTCTCCCGCGTGGAACTGTCCACCGATCGCAAGACAGCCACGCTCTTCTACCTGGAAAACCTGCCCTCCAGCGCGCGCATTACCGTCACGTTCGACGGGCGGGAAATACGCGACACCCGCGGACAACTGGTGGATGCGGATGAGGACGGACAGCCGGGCGGCATGGGCCGCATCGTCTTCGAGACACTGAGCATCACCCCCGTGTCGGGCACGGCGATCATGGGGCGCGTGTTCGCCAGCGAACTCGCGGCGGGCGGCACGGTGAACCAGCCGCTGGAAGGCGTGACCATCACTGTGGACGGCGCGGAGGAAACCCTGCGCACCACCACGGACGCGATGGGGAACTTCCGGCTCGATCCCTGCCCGGCGGGACGCTTCTTTGTGCATGTGGATGGCCGCACGGCCAAGGGCAGCCGGTGGCCGGGCGGCGCTTATTATCCCTTCGTCGGCAAAGCCTGGGAGGCCGCGCCGGGCCGCAAGGACAACCTCGCGGGCGGCAACGGAGAAATCTACCTGCCGCTCATCCAGGCCGAGGCGCTGCAACCGGTAAGCGCGACGGAAAACACCGTGATCACCTTCCCGGTTAACGTGGTCGCGGCGAATCCAGCGCTCGCGGGCGTGAGCATCACCGTACCGGCCAACTCACTCTTCGCGGACAACGGCACGCGCGGCGGGCGCGTGGGCATCGCTCCGGTGCCGCCGGATCGGCTGCCGGAGCCGTTACCGGATGGACTTCAGTTTCCCTTGGTCGTCACCGTGCAAACGGACGGGGCAAGTAATTTTGACCGGCCGGTTCCGGTCCGGTTTCCAAATTTGCCAGACCCCATCTCCGGACGAAAACTTTTACCGGGAGAAAAGAGCGCATTGTGGAGCTTCAATCATGATATTGGCCTTTGGGAAATCGTTGGAGAGATGACCGTGAGTAACGATGGCCAGTATATCGAAACCGATCTTGGAGTCGGCATCCGCCAACCTGGTTGGCATGCCACGTTTCCCGGCGGGGACAATCACAGTTGTAAGCCAAAGCGACCGAACGAGCAGGTGAACCTTTGGGATCTGACGAAACAAGCATGGGATTGCGCCAAAGATTTCCTTAAAATTCGCGAAGGAATTCAGTGTCTGATCGAACTCGTAACTCTGCTTATCGATCAAGCTCACTTCATCAAAAATGTCATTGACCAAGTTAAGGCTAGCAAGAACGACGTTGACGCATGTTCCATCGCGAAACTTGCGCTGCTCGAATTCGAGAAGACAAAAGAGCAAATTGAAAGACTGGAGGTCTGCTACAAGGCGGCTAGCCCATTGAGTAAAGCCGAAACGGCCATTAACTGCTTGAAGTTGTTACTTACCGCAGCGCAAGACGTTTGCGGACGAACTGATTATCAAAACCCAAAAGGTCCATGTTCTCCCCCGTACATTGTACGTTTGCTTTGCCAAGGAATTGACTTGGTGAAGGCGCTCTTGGATCAAGCGGAAGGAATGTTGCGTGAAATCAATGATCTCCTTAAGGGGCTGAGTGAGAACGCTCTTGAGGCGCTGATCGAGTCACTGAAACTTTTGTTAGCAGACGTATGCCCAGAGCAACCAATAAATCCTGCCAACGCAACTCTGCAAACAGCGGTGCCAGCGAGCGCGAAACAGAGAATAATCACATTTCTTGAGGACGGTGTGAGAAATATTGAAACTAACCGGGGGTTGTTGGAGCGCGTCACTGCCTTCGACATCAAATTAAGAGAGATCGATTTGAACGTTTCCTTGATAGGCGCTGCCGGCAACGCAGTTCAGGCCGAAGGCTCGCAGGTCTTCGTCGCTATCTCAATCGCAGACGCAGTCTTCCGGAGGATGTCGGATAGGGAAGGCGCGTTTAGTTTTATTTTACCGAGTGAAACCCCATATTCCGTTTTCGAATATCATCCTAGATTCTCAATGTTTGGCGGGACAAATGGGATCAGCGCTCGAGCAGGCACTTCGGAACCAGTTGTTCGCCCTAGACTAATCGAAGATTCGCTCTTGCCCGACTCTGATCGAGATGGACTGAGTGACGAAGCAGAGTTTGTTGTAGGGACCGATCCAGGAAATCCCGACTCCGACGGCGATGGCATTCCCGACGGTGCTGAGATACAAAACGGCACCAACCCTCTTGATGGCCGCCCGGCTATTACGGGAGTCATCGCCACGGCGCCCACCCCGGGTACGGCGGTGGACGTGTGCGTATCCAATGACCGCGCCGTCACGGCGGAACGCGAAGCAGGTGTCTCCATTTTCAACGTCTTCAACGCCATGGAGCCGGTACTGGTGGGCCGGGTGGACACGCCCGGTTCCGCCACGGCGGTCGCGTGCTCCGGCGATCTCCTCGCCGTGGCGGATGGCGAGGCCGGTTTACAGATCATCGATCTGACGAGTCCCGCCGCGGCCGGAATCGTTCGCAGCCTGGATCTGGTGCATGAAGGCTTCGCCCAGGCCGTGGCCATGCTGGACCGGTTCGCGTTTGTGGGAACGCGCACGGGCGTGTTCAAGATGGTGGAGGCGGATACCGGCGTCGTCCGCCAGAGCCTTCAATACGACGGGGCGGTGGACGACATCGTGACGCACGGTGGCCGCGTGTTCGTGCTCGCCAACTCCGTGCTGCACAGCCTTTCCATCGAACACGGTTTTCTCGAACCCCTCCACAGCGTCACCGTCATCCGGCAGCCCGCCGATGCCTTCGCGGTGAATCGCCGCCGGATCACGGCTGGAAATGGCCATGCCTACATCGCCAATTTCTCGGGCTACGACGTGGTGGACATTGCGCGACCAGATGCCTTGCGGCTCGTGGGTTCTGCGCGAAGCCTCGGCCCCAATGCCTTCAAATTCATCACGGATAATGGCAATGGGCTGGGCATCGCCGCCGTGGGGTTGAACCCGCGCGATGACGGCACGCATAACATCCATCTGTTCGACCTGACCGACCCGGCGCAAACGGATCGCTTTCTCACGGTGCTGCCCACGCCGGGCATCGCCCACTCGGCGGCACTGCACAACGGCCTGGCCTACGTGGCGGATGGCGCGCAGGGATTGCAGGTCGTGAACTACCTGGCCTACGACAACAAACGCCTGGCTCCCGCGGGCACGTTGGAGATCCTTGGCACCGGGCTTGAGACAGCCACCGCGTCATCCTCCTTCACGGCGGGAGGCTTGCTCGTGATGCAAGCGAATGTTCGGGACGATGTCCAGGTGCGCAACGTGGAATTCCTCGCGGACGGCGCGGTGCTGGGGACGGATGGTGGAAGTCCGTTTGAATTGACCTGGCGTCCTCCCGCCAACCTGATCGGCCGCACGATCGAACTCAGCGCCCGCGTCACGGACACGGGTGGAAACAGCACGAATCTCCCGCCCCGGCGCGTGTCCATCGTGGCGGATACTCTGCCGCCGCTCGTCCAGCTCGACGCACCGCCGGAGGCCCTCCAACGCACCGTGGGAGACATGCTCCGGTTCGACTTGAGGGCGGGAGACAACGTGGAACTGAGCGGGGTGCGATTTCTGGTGAACGGCCAGCCCGTGCCCGGCTATCGCAGTGAGCCGGGCTACGCGGAAGTTCCCGTGCCCTCCAGTCCTGGCGCTCATCTGTTGCAGATCATCGCGACCGATCGTTCGGGAAATACGACCACCCGCGCGCTGTCGTTTCACGTGAGGTTGGAGGCGGTTTCGCGAGAGTTCAGTTTGTTCAACTTCGGTCCCAGTCCGGCCGAGAAGCCCGAGGCCATTTCCCGCGAGTTCAGCATCGAGAACAAGAAACCTGCCGCAACGGCGCGTACGCTCCGAAACGGCGAAGCCCTGCCCGCACCATCAAAATGAAAACGAGCACAAAACAAAAAAACCTCCTGTTGTCCCTGTTAAGCTTTGGGCTGCTTTCCTTGGAGACGGCACGCGCTCAACTGGATATTCCGACAGACGGCTCGGACGGGGTGTTCGCGCCCACAGCCGATGTGACGATTGACCTTTCACAAGCGGCCACGGCGGCGTGGAATGCACCCAGCCCGGTGTCCGGTCGCGGCGTGTACGACCCGGAAAAGTGGGCGGTTGTTTTCAAATACGCTTCCGTGAACATTCCCGCGAATGTTGTGGTGCGCTTCAAGAACCACGACTCCCGCGCGCCGGTCGTCTGGCTGGTGCAGGGGGACGTGACGATTCACGGCGAGGTGAATCTGGACGGAGAAGGCGGGCCCTCCGCCTTCGATGACGGCCAACGGCTGGCGGAGCCGGGGCCGGGTGGATTCCGCGGAGCGCCGGGTGCGCCAAACGGGGCCACCGGGCTGGGACCGGGCGGAGGTGGTCCTGCGTCTCAAGGTTTTCCTGCGGGAGCGGGAACTTACGCCACGCCGGGAGATTCACGGACTCTACGTGCTTCAACGTATGGAAACTCCGGGATCCTCCCCTTAATCGGAGGCAGCGGAGGTGGGGCAGCTGCTGCAAATCGGAATGGTTGGGGTGGCGCGGCGGGCGGAGCCATCCTGATCGCCAGCCGGTCTTCGTTTATGCTGGAAGGACGGATTTATTCCGGCCCCGGGCTTGCCGGTGGTAATAACATCAATAGAGGCAGCGGGGGTGCCGTTCGGCTGGTTGCCTCGGAAATCAAGGGAAGGGGATTGATCGATGTGACGGATACGCGATTCCGACATGACAATACCAGACGCTCAGGAGATGGCAGAATACGGCTGGAAACCCCGAGCTATGCCGCGTCCTTCGTGCTTATCCCGCGCACGCTGGCCGTCCCACCGCAAAATCCACCCGCCATCTGGGCACCCGAAAACGCTCCGCAGGCGCGCGTCCTCTCGGTGGCAGGGGCGAACGTCCCCGTTGATCCGCGTTCCAATCTGACGGCTTCGGGCAGTGACATTGAACTGAGTTCTCCTGGAGAGGTGGAGATTCTGGTGGAGACGCGTCAAATGCCGCTGGATGCCACGGTGGAAGTGATTGTCAATTCGTTGAATGGTTTTGCCCTTCGCAAGAATGCCACTCACCAGAGCGGCGACGCGAATATCGCCACCTGGATCGCGCGCGTCGCGGTGCCGGAAGGTTTCGCCGCCGTCCAAGTCCGGGCCACTACGCCCTGACCAAACAAACTTCCGATCGACGTTCCCTTTTCGGCATCACGGTGAAACGCGAATCGCGGGGTTCGAAATTTTCAGGCGAACAGCTTCGTCACCGCCGCCGCCTTCACCAGCTCGCGCGGCTGGTTGAGATGGTTATAAACGATCGTCTCGGGATGAATCCCGAACGCGTGGTAGATCGTCGCCAGCATCTCCATCGGATGCACGGGATCCTTCAGCGGGCTCGAGGCCGTCTTGTCGGACTCGCCGTGGACGTAGCCGGCCTTGATGCCCGCGCCGCCGATGACCGACGTATAACAATACGGCCAGTGATCGCGGCCGTCCGGACTGTTCGAGTTACCGGACGTGCTGACGCCCTTCTCCGGACTGCGGCCGAACTCGCCAATCGCGACCACGAGCGTCTCGCTCAACAAACCCCGTTGATCGAGATCCTCGAAGAGCGCGCTCAAGCCCTGATCGAGCATCGGCGCGGCCTGGTTTTTCATTCGCGCATACAGCCCGACATGCACATCCCACGAGTGGTTGTCCGAGTTGGCGACCTTCGGCCAGACGACTTCGACGACCTTGGTGCCCGCCTCGACCAGCCGGCGCGCGAGCAGGCAGCTTTGGCCAAAAGTATTCCGGCCGTAACGGTCGCGGGTCGCGTCGGCTTCCTGTTCGAGATCGAAGGCGGTCCGCGCCTTGCCGGAGATGATCAGGCTCAACGCGCGCTGGTAATACTCGTCGAGGTTGTAGTGCTCCACCGCCTTCTCAATCTCCGGCATCTTCTCGGTCAACGCGTCACGGAGCCGGGCACGGCGGTCGAGGCGCATGGCGAACACTTCCTGCGGCAGCTTGAGATCGTCCGTCTTCACGCGGTTCATCTTGGTCATGTCCATGTCGTCGCCCTCGGGGTAGAGGTAGTACGGATCGTAGGCCTTGCCAAGGAAGCCGGCGGTGCCGCCCTTGCCGACGACGTTCGATTCCTGCAACGGCCGCGGCAGCATCACGAACGGCAGCATCGGCTCGGTGACGGGTTTCAGGCGGATGATGTTCGAGCCGAAGTTCGGGAAGTCCTTCGGGCTGGGCGGCTCGAGCTGGCCGGACGGCGACACCTTGTCGGTCGTGTAA
>VFQQ010005360.1_pt1 | contig 10664 bp, 17 predicted proteins | sample 3512341 | NCBI WGS metagenome assembly VFQQ01 (sample SAMN10412373, study PRJNA504923) | tailings metagenome | isolation source: Relicate 2 Philex TSF1 revegetated site | place: Philippines: Tuba, Benguet | collected 2017-08-29
GCATGCAGCCCAGCCAAACATGCACACAACGCCCACGTGTCTAGCGGTAGAGAGCTTGTTAGCACATGTGTTGTGGTGTTGTGTGTGCCCTTGCAGACGCATCGTTTGGCGCTGGCCCAGGCCAAGGCAACCAAGCTCAGTGACACACAGGTCGAGCCAGACCTGCTCACAACCACTGCAGCCGCAGAGGCAGCGTCCCTCCTTGCGTCACCTCGGCTACACAGCCCCACAGACGACACCACACAAGAGCAAGGCCCAGGCTTCCACAAGACCCAGCGGCGGTCATTCGTGGCCCAGACACCAGAGTTTCAAATCCAAGTACAAAACAGGGAGACGGAGGCGTTTTGGGCGAGGCAGACTAGCCCGCACTGGGCGACGCCGCGGCGGGCGTCGCCGGAGCGCGCAGGTGTCGACACCGGCGCCGGCCGGCCGGCCACTGCGCCGGCTGGGTACCTGTGCGCTGCACCCGGCCGACGGCGTACGAGCCCTGATGTACACAGGGTAACAGCACAGCATGGGTCAGGATTGCAGGGTGTGCCAGAAGACAGTAACAGAGAAGGGGCGCTGTGCGCCACGCAGTTCTACCACGAGCAGCAACTGCACGCGCGTCGCTTGCGGGCGTTGTCCGCGCTGGCGCGTGTCGTGCCGCACGCGTCGCGGCGGTCGACGGCGGAATCGGCAGACCCGGCGTCGCTGCCGCACACGCCGGCGCGGTTCGCGACGGTGTCACTGGCGAGCACCGCGTCGCTGCATTCGCTGCCGGTGCCCTCCCCAGGTGGTGGGTTTGGGCACGCGTGTAAGCTGGCAGGCAAGGCTGTCGTAGAGCTAGAAGGTCTGTTCAAGGGCGGGAGAGGGAGTATGCCGGGCACGTACGAGTACGAGCGCGTCGAGTGCGACGTCTCCGATGCGACCGATGACCTCGCCGCACGCGCACAAGGCAGCGTGGGCGTGATGCGAATGTAGCCTGGACTTACGACTGTGTAGCGAGTAGGGTATGGTAGTGTCGACTGTCTTGCGGAGTGACATAGCTGGATGTAGGCAAGCTCTTCGTTCTTACTGCGCGTATGACAAGCCCGTGTGCGCGAGAATGTTGTAGCTCTGTAAAGTTGTCACACAAGAACCCGTCGATGTCGCTAGTTCCGTTACTGTGCAATAGCTGGCGCATCCAGCTTTGCCCCGCAAAAGAGTTCTGTTGCGCACTCTGTCAATGCACAGCGTCAAGTGACTGCCAACCCAGTTGAAGCCATGATGCGCTTGAATTCATCCATCAGACCCGGCCTTGCAGCGACTCTCCTCCTTTGCGCGCTCGCAGCGATCAGCAATGACCCCGCACACGCACAGCGAACAGCGCCAGTCACAACACAGCAGCCTGCCGCAGCGGAGGCGCCTGTGAACCTGCTCGCGCTGCCTCCCGGAGAGGTCATCGCAATCAGGGCATGTCTTCCCTTCAACGTACTCATCCTACCAGTCAACGAGAGCACAGGTGTGTTCGTAAGCAGCTCGCAGCGGCCCAATGCGCGCTTACAGAGATGATCACGCGCCAAGTCAGCTCGTGCACCTTCCACCCGCGTCCCTGTGCCCCTTGGCTTGCAGGCAATGGCTCTGTCACCCTCACAGCGGAACGCAGCGTGGCCAGCGCAGTGTCGGTGAGCGCAGAATGCAAGCAGATGCGCAGGCCTGGTGGGCACGCACAAGCCCTTCTGACACCCGGGCAGGCCTTCACCCTGCACCCCGACTTCCTCACTGCTCCTGCGCGCAGGCTGAGCTGTCAGGCGGCACGCTGGTGCTGTCCACAGCTGGAGACTTGAGGACCCGGCGCCTCATCAACCTCACAGTCAGCCTGCCTGACTCGGCATCCTTGCGGTGCGTGATCCCAGCCCTGAGTGCTCTTTTTGGCCCCTTTCCGCAGCGCTAGCTTGGTCTAGGGACAGCCGTAGGTAAAGAGTATGTCGTGACGTGCTCTGTGTACACGCAGGTACATCCAGAACTTTGGCGTGGGTGACCTGGTTGTGGGTGCGGGTCTCAATCCTGCAAACCTCACAGTGTCTGCCACGGGCACAGGCGGTGTGTTTGCGGTACGTTCTTCTACACACGCGCATGCACACGCAGTCACCCTGCGCCGCCACGCTTGCAAAACATATCAGGCGCACGCCACAACGCGCGATGTGACCGCGGAGTGCGGAGACGGGTCGTGCCTTGCGTGTGCTGTCGCAGGTCGGCGTGACAACACCCATGCTCCGTGTCCTGAACGCCGGGTAAGAAAGGGGCTACGAGGTCATCATTTGCTTGTGCATGGCACGCAAAAGGCCAGCGCTGAGCAAGCGCGATCTAAGGATGTGTGTGCCACGTTGACCGTTGCAGGGTGTCTACTGTGTCAGTCAACGGCAACATCACAGACGCTGACGTGGACGTGACAGGTGCGCCCATCAGTCCCATACAGACAGACACTAAGTACGGCAAGAGACACGAGGCATTGATTACAAGCCTGTTCGTGTCTTGGGTAAACCATGTGTGTGCAGGCACTTCATCTGTGTACCTGACCGGAGAGGTCAGCGGCAACGTGACTGTCAGTGTGGTGAGTACGCAGCGCACTCGTACCACATCTAACCCTTGCAGCGATGGCTCTAAGAGTGTATTGCCTGCTGCACCCTTATGCAGCAACATAAGCATGCGGGCGGCTTGTGCGCATGTGCCTCATGTGTCTGTTCGTGTGTGTACCATGCAGAACGGTATTACAACTGTCTTCATTCAGGGCACACCCAGTGAGTGTGGCAGAGCATGCATCAGCAACACACATAGGCACGCACATGCATGTGAGCACTGTTACGCCTGACCCGTCCAACAAGTGCAAGCAGTCACAGGTGTGTGTGTGTATGTGTGTGTGTGTGTGTGTGTGTGTGTGCAGGTACAGTGATCACGGGCTTCGTTGACGGTCTGGGCAAGGTGCTCTACACAAGCGGCACATGTCTGGCTACGTCATCCTTTGTGTCCCTCTTCAGCATCAACCCATTCGGTACGTGTGTACGTTATGTGTGTGTGTGTGTGTGTGTGTGTGTGTGTGTGTGTGTGCATGCGTCGCACACCACAAGCACGGCCAAGTGGGTACACAACATTCAGGGGCAGTAGTTCGCAGCGAACTTGTACTCTGGGCGAAGGGAGGCACACGAAGATGTGTGTGTGTGTGTGCATGTGTGCGTGTGTGCGCAGGTAGCCCCTGCAACCTGGTTCAGAGCGCCAACGTGCCTAGCTTCACTGTGTACTGGAGCTGCGGACTGCTGTCTCGCGGCCTTACTGAGTGTGGAAGTGAGTGCTGAGCATGCCTCAACGCATGCATGCAATGCCATGTTCGTGCCACGAGGCCAAGCAGTATGACCAAAGCTGGCTTTGTGTCGTGCCTGCAGACCCTGCGCTGAACAACACAAGTGAGGCGCCCCCTGTGGCCACACCCACCCCCACACCTGCACCCACATCTGCCGCTACACCCACACCCACACCCTCAGCGGCTGCAGGCACCACCCCCTCAGTCAATGGCGCACAGGGCCCACCCAACACACCCAACACAAACACCATCAGTGGCCCTGGCGGTACAGTCACCACCAGGACCTTCACCTCAGGACCAGGAGCGAGCGCTACTGCAGGCGGCTTTACCAGCACACCGAGTGAGTTTTCCTGGACACATGCATGCACATGTGCATGAGCATTCGCGCGGTGTGCGGGCTGCCATGCACTGTGGGAAGACATGGACAAGGTGTTGTGAGCGCTGTGTGGCATGCGGCACCATGGTTCCATGCTACAGTATTCACGTGCATGTGTGTTGTGTGTACGTGCTTCTTGTGTGTCTCACAGGCGGCAACACAGGTCAGATCCAACAGTCCATCGCAGGCCGTCAGCCCGTGGTGTTCAACATCGGTGGCGGTGCCCCCGGCTACACCAACACACAGACACAGCAGACACCAAGCACCACAACCGCCACCACTGGCCCAGGCACAGCCACAGCCTCTACGAGCAACAGCAACTCTGCCTTTGCGAGCAGCACATCGAACGGGGATGGCAGTGGTGGTGAGGTGGATGTGTACTTCAACCTGCCAGGGGGTGGCAGTGCGCTGGCAACGAGCTCGCTGGACTGCAGCAACAAGCCACGGCTCGTGCCCATGCTGTAATGGGGCTCTTGGGGCTCGTGACGACATGGCGTGGACACTGCATGGCATAGACGGACAGTTGGCATCTTGCTTGCTGTGTTGGACCTTTGCTGTCATCCACATGCTGTAGTGCATGCTGCGTTTGCGACGCACTTGTGTTTGCTCGTTTTTCTGGTCCCATGCATGCTGCAATGCATGCTCGCATCTTTGCTTTGTGTGCGTCGTCTTTGTGTTTTCTGCTGGCACTTGGTTGTTTGCATTCATTCTTTGACGTGCTGCTCTTGCATGGCGTGTCAGCCTTGCTGCATCAACGTGCATTGCTGTTTCGCGAGGTCTCTGCGTACGATTGTTACAAGCTCGACAACGCCGATGTGCCTTTTACAACCATACACATAGGCATGTCTCCACAAATGACACACAGACATGGTACCACGAAAAGCCCAGTCTAACAGCAGACGCAGTCAATAAGTGGAAACACACAAGCTCTAAACCCACACGTCATTGGTACTGGCATTGTCATTCCGCATAAGTAGCTAGAAGCAGCAAGACCGTTTGCAGCAGTAGAGGACTCACTGAACACTCTCGCTATCCTGTGTATCTCAGCAAGCCAACACACGTCCATGCAACATGTCCGTCGCACCTCGTAAGAGCAGTCAGAGACGCTGAAGGAAAGGAAGAGAGCCGCGAACAAAGACACGAGCTGAAAAGCGTCACCCTTGAAATCCGTGAGGTTCAGTAGCGTCCTAGCACTGTGCCCTGTACATGACTGCAATGCCAACCCGGAGCGCTCTGCTTTGTCTGCCCAATGACAGTCCGTGACGCGCTGCTGCCTCTGTTCACACAGCCCTGACAACAACATGCCTGCCGAGCTGAGATCCTATCCATAACACCACATGCCGCAACACCACAAATGGCGCTCCCATAGCTAACGCCCTTGCAGGGCACCTCATACGTGAGCACTGGGGTCAGTTCTCTATATGTGTCTTAGGTACAGTAAATGAGCTGATGTGGCATTATCCCAGCAACCCTGTATAGAGATGTCCGTATGTCTGTGCACTGCTATGTCTAGTGCCTGCGCGCCTCTGAGCAAGGGCCCGCAACAGAACGGCTTAGTACAACAGAACGGCTTAGTACACGGGCAAGTAGCATCGCTCTGCAAAGGCGTGGCTCTGCTACTGGCTGTCGTCCGCGCCACGCGGAGGCCCGGCGATGGTCTGGGGCCTGCAGTAATAAGCTAAGCTGCGCTATGACGCGGCGGGGCTAGGGGCACGTGACGCACTCTGTCGTGTCTTGCTCGCTCCTCGCCCTGCGCACAGGTACACACACAAACACAAGACACGCGTAAGCTAAGCTCTTCACAGTATATGAATGCACAGCAAAGCAACCCTGCCACGAGCCGTGCAAGCGCTACGTCCGCGGGCACACAGGCAGCAGTGTGTGGGTGCTTGTGGCGTGGGCGCTCACCTGGTCGCTTGGGCGTAGCAGCTGGCGGCAACCCATTGACGCTTGTCCCGCTCACTGCTTTTACTGTAGGCGTCACACTCTTTGCTGTCCGGCTACCGCGCCGCGCTCGCGACGCCGGCGCCGCCGCCTCCGCAGGCTGCGGCGCCGGTCGCTGCGTTGGCGTCGCTTGCCGCGCCTTGGCCGCCGCCGGCGCTGCTGGAGGCGGTACAGGCGGTGGCCGTGACGGCGGCTCTGGCTGCGTGACTGCTGCTGCTGGCTGTTGTGGCTGTAGGTCCCCGACTACAGATGCGTCCAACGGGTGCATCTGCATGTCCTCTTGCTTCGGCTCACCCAGCACAGGCCCCTCCCACGTATCTTTCGCCCTGATATAAATCTCCTCCCCCTCTTCGCCTTCCACGCCCAGCGGCAGCCCTGCAGGCTGCGGCGGCTGCTCACGCCGCGGGACGTACGGCGCGCCGGCACCCTGCCGCGGCGGCGCGTTTGCCGGGTCTGCCGCGACAGCTTCTGCTAGGGTTTTGAACTCGTCCAGGTTTTCTTGCAGGATCTGACGCATGTGTGTTTCGAGGCCTGTCACGCCGACCTTGAGGTCGACGAGCAGCCAGGGCATCTGGTGCTGCAGTCTGAGGATGACGGTGGTGCGTGTTTCGCTCTCGGACACAAACTCGACTTGTCCTGCGTACACGCACAGGCACATGCACAGAGTCGAGTACACTGCACAGCAGGCCAACAGCATAAGGTCGCCAAACAAGCTGGCACTGACGCATAGCAGCTACGCGTGTCTGCCGCTGGTCTGCGCCGCGGGCATCATGCATCCGTGCATCTACGGTCTGCGCCCACGAGCGTGCTTTTGCTGCCTCTAAGCCGTCCTCGGTACGCTGCATCCGACCCAGTACACACGTCTGTGTGCACCTATGTGACCCTGTATGCCCCTGTGTGTGTGCGTGTGTGTGTGTGTGTATGTGTGCGTGTGCCGGTGTGCGTCTGTGCTCACCGTTTGCTGGCATGCCCCACACCGTGTCGAACTCAATCAGCGCGTCTTGCTCAACGTGCGTCTTGCGCGCCAGAAACACAATCTCCATCACTGGCATCCGACCTGCACAGGGTGCAACAGTGAGGACGCGACGTGTCAAGAAGTGCTGAGGGGCTTGCTGTTGGCCGCTCTGCAAGGTCTGTCGCAGTGCTGGCTAGGTGAGCAGGATGCTGCCATCTGCTGTGCTTACCCCATCTGTAGAAGCACTGAAACAAGCCCATATCAGGCTCCTCTGGGTCTAAGCCAATCTGCGCGCAAGGAACAAGCCCGCAAGGTTGTTCCGCAACTGTGGCGCAAGACCGCGTGACGGGCCCGCCACCCTGCCGAAGCACTCAACCGCGCCTGCCCGAGCATCCGCACTGTCCCCTACCTGAGATACTAGGTCTAGAAAGTCTAGTAGCCGACACCAGTCGTCCCACAGATCAAAGCAGACGCTGACTGGGGCCTCGACCGTGATGCCGATCATATGATGGCACGTATGCTCTGAGCTATCGCTGTAGCTGATGTAGTTGGCTGGCGTAAAGCCTCTGATAGGCTCTTGCTTCTCCGCGTGGCATAGGACTGACGGCCGGCACCTGCACGCCAGCACAAACAGGGCTTGATCAGCCCGTGCAAGAGCTACAGGCATCAAGGGCCCCTGCTGGTCTGCCAGACGCAAGGATAAGTAGTCTAGAGGCCCCTACCGTGCGAGTGGCCGCGTATGGACCAGATCGAGAGGTGCCGTGGTGCTGCAGGGCCATGCGGTCCAGGGTTTTCGTGGTCTATGACTGCGCCGTAATGGCGCTGCACTCGTATGAGAACATGTGGCTACTCCCGCTGAGCGATCGAGTGCGGGATCGAGAGACTGCGCACTGACGCTCCACATCAGACCCTGCAGGCTGACGGCTGACCCTCGCCAAAATGCTTTGCACTGACACAGCTACTAGTGTGGCTGGTCTCCTTAGTGTTATGGGTCCCAGCAGCGACCAGAGGAGAGGGAAACCCGGAACGCATACAAATCGGTCCGAGGTGGTTGAAGGACAGCTCGCTCCTCATCAGGCCCTACCGCGCGCTCAATGCTTGCTTCACATTGTCATTTACACTTGCTACACCGCGCGATGCATAGCCGGCACTTAAAGGAGAGAGCTTCAGACACCAAGTGCACCGCGGCGCAGACACGCAGCCACCCGCGCGCCGCAGCCTGTTGGCAGCCACAGGGAGAGGAGGCGCCGCACACCGCCACGCAGGTTCAACGCAGACTACCGCGTGCTTTCGCATGCCTACCACTACACAAACGAAAGAATACGAAGCGCCGGTACAATCTGCCTACGCATGCGACAAGCACAGTCAAGCAGCAACAGAAAACAAAGTAAAGCACAGACATGCACAACTGTTAAGTACATGTCAAGTGCAGGTTTGCTAACAATGTAAGCGTACAGTGCTGCACGCGAAGGCAGCAAATACAAGTCTGTAAACAATACGCGAGCAAAGAGCAGAACAGAACATGGACCACCTCGTATGTAACCCGATGTACCGCGTGCCTGGCCAAGGGGTTTGTACATTGCAAAACGCATCCCCGTTGTCGCTCTCCTATATTAACGGAAGCCCACAAAACACTACCAAAAGTCACATAGGGCACTTGCCAAACACTGTCTAAACACCTCTGCACTGCGCGCTACAAATGCTGCTTACTGAAAACTCTTCATGAGAACCTACGCTACAGTCACGGCGCGTGTGATTTGGGCGTGCCCTAGTGAGCTTGCCCGCTGCTTCCTTTATAGATTACTTTTTGGCTCATAGCACGTCGATAGTGGAAGCACGCAGTGCGTGTGCCTGGGGTCCTGAGCTCGTTGAGCCTGTGCTGGGGCCCTTGGCATTCCCTGAATCCCGGATGGGCTCTGCGTCATTCGTGAGCCGAGAGGGACCGTTAAGCTGCACAACACACACACATACACACACACAACTCACCCTCGCTTGTCACCCTATGCAACTCGAGGCTGTGCTCTTATCGTACATCCAGCTAGCCAGGCATCCGAGAGCGTGGTCAAAGCATGACCATGCATGACAGGAACGTAGGGGCTATGTTATGCGTGCTGTGACCCCGTACCTTAGAGCGGTACAGGCTGCCAGTCTGTGTCAGCTTGCCAGGGGCCTTCAGCGGGCTCGCAGACGCACCCAGAGCAGGCACCTCGCCCGCACCGCCCGCCGCGGCGCCTGCGGACCCCGCGCTCGCGCCGGCGGCCGCGATGCTCATGTTTGCGAAGGCTGCGGTGGCTGCTGCTGCGCCCAGAGCAGGGCCTGGGAGGGCTGGCTTGGCATCCCTGCGCTGCATGGTGCTGCGTACTGCGAGGATCTGTTTCTGTAGCTGGCTCTGTACACTGGTGAACTTGCTGATGAGCCGATCCACCTGTAGACACACACACACACACACGCACACAAACACGCATCCACACATGAGGCGCACGCAAGGGCACAGACGCACAGCTCACAAATGCGCTGCTGGCTCTCTGCTGAGCTATGTGCACGATGGCGGAAGGCAACGATGGCGGGAGGCAACGATGGCGGAAGGCGGCCTTTAGTGTGTGTGTGTGTGTGTGTGTGTCTAAGCCAACCGTGCGTTTGTGCAATAAACCCCACCTGGTGCAGCTCTGCCTGCAAAGTGGCTATCTGTGCCTCCATGTGCTGCCTCATGTGTGCTGTGTTGAACACTGCGTCCAGGTCACGCTCGTATAAGAGCTCCATGGCTGACCTGAGACGCTGAGGGAACTGATCCACGACTGGCATACTGCACGCACACGCACGCGCACACACACACACACACACACACACACACACGCGCGCGCGCAAGTCAGTTACCGTACATGTACTCGTCAGCTAGTCTGCAGAGCACCGGCCTGCGCGATCTGTCTATCTGTAAACAGGGGTTTCCCAGGAATGAGTCCAGGTGATCAAGTCTGTGCGCGCGCGCGCGCGCGCGTGTGTCTGTGTGATGTCTGCAAAGAGCTAGCACGAATGCATCTGGTGTGTGACTGTGCCAGAGGGGTGCCATACTGAGAGGGCGAACAGTGGGTAGCAGCTGGTGTGTGTGTGTGTGTGTGTGTGTGTGGTCATGGCTCACAGGAAGAATGACAGGAACTTAAGCTCCGCTGACTGCACCACGTAGTCCCGCACGCCCTCAAACATCTGAGCCACCAGTGCAGCCACCAGCACCTCACTGGTAGGCGTGATGTGCCTGTGACGTGACACACACACGCACACACACACACATGGGACACAGACTCAAGCTAATGCCCTGAGGGTGTGCGTGAAAACTGCTGTGGCACTACGCTCTCACGGCTGCACCATGCAAGGAGAGCACTGAGGTAGTGTGCCTGTGTGTGTGTTTGTATGTCTGCTCACCTGCTGAACAGCAGCTCCTCTAGGATGGTGGCGGCATCAATTTCCTTGACCTTAGTCTCCTTGACAGGTGCGTTCTTGTTGCCCTCGAGACCAAAGGGAGGCTTCAGCACGACCTGCACACACACACACACACACACACACACAGTCTCATGCTCGGACATGCAGTGCTCCGATAGTGGGTGCTGTGTACTCAACATGTCACGTCCTGTGCGTGCGCGCGCGTGTGTGGTGGCAGGTGGCTAGCAAGCCTGTCTCCCTGTGTGTGTCTGTGTGTGCGCGCATGCGTACCTTGCTAAGCACGGAGTGCAGGCTCTTGCTGCTCTTGGTGTGGAGGCTCCATGTCACATAGCGTGTGGTCGACATGAGATCCTGTACAACGCACAGGTGACACAACGTGCAATTCAATGTCGATGTCGATGCCTTTGGGTGCCGTGTTGCGTGCGTGCGTGTGCGTGTGTAGCTGCATGGCTGTGTGACCCACCTCCAGGCAGCGCGACCGACAGGAGTCTTCAGCCTGCAGTAGAGACACACACCCACCCACACACACGCACACACGCACACACTTACACACATGCAATTTGTCTTGCGCACCATGAGCACACCATGCAGAGATGATGTTCCTATGTCCCTGTGCATGTGTGTGAGTGTGTGTG
>VFQQ010005361.1_pt1 | contig 10660 bp, 9 predicted proteins | sample 3512341 | NCBI WGS metagenome assembly VFQQ01 (sample SAMN10412373, study PRJNA504923) | tailings metagenome | isolation source: Relicate 2 Philex TSF1 revegetated site | place: Philippines: Tuba, Benguet | collected 2017-08-29
ATGTAGTCGGCCCGGTCTGGTCGCACCGCGCACGATTGCAAGATCCCCCTTCGCGTCGGCCTCGATGCGGAGGGGGTTACTGTTTGGTGGGAAATCAATCCGAGGCCGCGGCTGCGGCCGCTGGCGAGTTGGCAACAACGCGGTGGCCGATGGGCTGGGCTGCGACGGCCGGCGAAGCGCCTGGCAGCATCCAAAGAATTTTTCTCGTGCCCAATACGCCGTCCTGGGCCATCGCAAATCCGCTCGCGACGAGCGCTACGCCACAAAACGCGATCAGAGTCTCGAACTTCCGAGTTCCCGTGTACTGGTAGTAGAGCGCGGCCGCGCCCACCAGCATCACGACGAGCGCCGCCAAGACGATTTCCGGTGACTGCATGGGTTGCCTACCAGTTGATGCCACGACCGGCGGATGCCGGGGTCAAATTCCGCATAAATAGAGGACGAACACGACAAGCGTGTTAAGGGCTATCGCTACGCCGTAGCCGCTTTTTCCGAGCACCCAGAGCCCGTTCGCACATGCGGAGCAGGTGGGACTGGATAGGATCGACACCAGAAGCATCGGCACGCATCACTCACGCTGTGCGGTGCAGAAGGTGCGCCGCGGAAGCACCCTGTCGTCGAATCCTGAAAGCCACCTGACAGCCAGGCAGAGACCCACCGTCACAAGCAGCTGCCACAAAAGTGACATGGAATTTCCGCCGGCACCTTACAATTAAGTAGGTGCAGGGCCATCGAGATTGATGGCGCCCCGCCGCGCACCTAACTCATGAGCTTCGGCAACGCCGATCATTTGAGCCACCGGAAGAGAGGCGACCCCATGATGCCACTCACGCAATCCCTGGTTTCTTTCGCACAATCCAAGAAGCATTACGAAACCTGGATGCGCGAGCGATTGGGTAAGGACTTTGTCCCGGCGGACCTCGCCGAGAAAAATCGCGTGATGAAGCAGAGCGCGTTCGTCTTCCTGCGCGGCACGTATTGGCGCTGGGCCGAGCTGTCGCTCGAGCTTTTTCCGGATCTCGCGGTGGCGCCGGCCGTGCTCGCTGTCGGCGACATCCATATCGAGAACTACGGCACATGGCGTGACGTGGATGGACGCCTTGTTTGGGGCGTCAACGATTTCGACGAAGCAGCCCATATGCCATATGCGCTTGATCTGGTTAGGCTCGCCACCAGCGCGGCGCTCGGGGCGAACGCACGCAACTCGGAGATCCCGGAGCTGTGTGACGCGATCCTGGGCGGTTATCGCAGTGGGCTGGCTGATCCGAGCCCCGTGGTTCTCGACCGCGATTGGTCGTGGCTGCGGGATCGTGTGATCGTGCCGGAAGATGTCCGGCAGAAATTCTGGAAGAAGGTCCGGGCGCGCCAAACGGAGACGGCGCCGCCGCGATTCCGCCAAGCCCTGCGCGATGCAATGCCGGATCCGGAAGTCGAATTCGATACGGCGCGCCGGGTCGCGGGCACAGGGAGTCTCGGCCGCCCACGGTGGATTGCCGTGGCTGAATGGCGGGGCGCGCCCATTGTCAGGGAAGCGAAAAGTGTTCTGCCGTCCGCGTGGAATTACGCACACGGCCATCCGGATGCGCCGATAGAAATTGCAGAGATTGCCGCTGGGCGCTACCGCTCGCCGGATCCGTGGTACCGGATCGAAAACGGTCTCGTCGTGCGCCGACTGTCTCCGAACAACCGCAAGATCGAGGCGAACACGATTTCAGGGCGTCTCCATGGGCAGCGCATGTTGTGGGCGATGGGATTCGAGCTCGCCAACATCCATTTGGGAACGGACAACGCGCGCAACGCGATTGAGAAGGATTTGAAGGCGCGCGATCCGGGCTGGCTGCCGGCGAAAACCGTCAAAGCCGGCGCAGCCGTGCTCTCGGACTACAAAGAGTTTGGGAAGATGTAGCGGAAAGGGCGCTTATTTTGTCGAGAGCGTCTGCCCCCGCCACGCCGCGCGAGGCGTGGTTCGGATCAGCGCGATGACGAGCGCGAGCACAGCGCCGTAAGCAAAAATGACCATCGCATCGCTGACGAGCGCATTCCACGCATGCGTGACCGAAAGCGCGCTAAGGCCGGGGTTCGTTTGGGCGTAGACGATCTCGATCTCCTGGCCGGGACTGTAGCGATCCGCTGCCCTTTTCGACATGTGAGCCGAGCCGCTGACCATGGCGGGTCCCGGCAGATCCAGCATGTAATTGACTTTGCGTCCGCCCTCGGTACGGCCGATGTAAGAAGCGAGCTCGATGCTCTGCACGATCGCGGTCGCCGGCAGGCCATAGTCGCGAACTTGCCGATAGAGCGCATAGTCGGCCCGGAGCTGCGCCAGAGCGAACAGCAGCACCAAGGGCGACGTGAGCACGATCAGATATAGCTTCAGCTCTTTCATGGGCATCTCCCGGCGAGTATCGGGAGAACCGTGTCGAAAGTCAGACGGCAGGTCAGTTCCAGCCGTAACCGTAAGGATCGACGGAGGATAACAAGGATAGAGCCAGCCTAGAATACCTGTACATCCGAACTCCCAGCTTTTTGAGGAACCGCGAGTCCCAGCTAAGCCGCTACGCCAGCTAGACGCCGTATCTCACTTTTCCCCGTACCGCTCCTCCAGTTCCTGGGTTCGTGTGTTTGTCTTTTCGGTCATGCAGCCGGCAACGGCCGATCCGGTTCCGGTTCCACCGGACCATTCCATGGGCACGACGCCTTTGCAGTCGGCATCGCGGAATGCGACCCAGGCCCGCTGGCTCTCGCGCATCGCTTTTTCCCAGCTCGCGGCATCGTATGGCGGCTCGAGATCGCTTTCTGCGATGTGCGCCAGCACCTTTTTGTAGGTGGCGTTGAGTTTGGCGTCGGCCGCCCTGAAATCCTTGTCCGAGCAGAAGTTCATTTCATAGGTCGTGCTGGGATCGGTGCAGTCGATGGGATCATCGGCGAGAGCGGGTGCGCTCAAAAACGAACACGCGGCGAGCAGCAGCAGAATGCGGAGAATGGACATGGCGAAGCCTTTCAAAACAGCCTCAGAGCAATACCCGATCATCCGTCTGCACAACAGCGCCCGGCCGGTATCGGGATAGAATATTCGGAGCCTCCGGCCTTTATCGCCCGATGCTGCACGTTGCTGCCGGCCAAACGAAAAGGTCCGGCCATTGAATGGCCGGACCTGAAAAGTGCCAAAAATAGCTCGGCGCTCAGTGCTTCTTCTTCCAGTGCTTCTTGCCGTGGTGATGGTGGTGATGATGCCTATGCCAACGCGGCGGAGCGCAGCGCTCGCGGCCCCAAATATGAGACCGGTGCCAGCCGCCCCGATCGAGCTTGCAGGACGAATGAAGGCCGTGCACGCGGATGATTTCGCTTGCTCCCGTCGCGGAAGAGGCGCTGCCGGCGCCGGCGAGCGGAGCCGCCTGAGCCACGGGGGCCATGAGCCCGATGCAAATTGCGCCGGCGAGAGCGGCAAAAAGCTTAGTCATCAATCGTCTCCCTTGATTGTCCGGCTGGGAAAATGCCACGTGGTGTCACGCAGCAGGCCGGCGGTAGAAGTCATGGCTCCGCGGGCGGATTAGATCGCATACGGAGCAATTAACGCACGATTGTTCGCCTTCGATTCTGGTGATAATCGGGCAACGCCCGGAGATAGTTCGAGCAATGAGCGTCGGAAATTCTTGGAACAGTCACAACATCGCGCGGCCGTAATCGGGGGCGGACCCGCAGGCCTCATGGCTGCCGAAACGCTGGCACGCGCGGGCGTGCAAGTAACGGTCTACGAACGCATGCCGCGTGTCGGCCGGAAGCTGCTTCTAGCCGGGCGGGGTGGGCTCAACCTCACGCATAGCGAACCACTCGAAGATTTCCTCTCGCGCTATCGCGCGGCAGCGCCCAACCTGCGCACTGCCATCGAGGCATTTCCCCCATCGGCGTTGCGCGCCTGGTGCGAAGACCTCGGACAGGAGACATTCATCGGCACGAGCGGCCGCGTTTTTCCGCGCGTCATGAAGACATCGCCGCTCTTGCGCGCATGGCTGCAGCGCCTCGACACACTCGGCGTCGCGTTCAAGCTGCGCCATCGCTGGGTGGGCTGGGACGGCGACGGCCGCCTCCTGTTTGAAACGCCCGATGGGAAGGTGTGTGCCGATCCGGATAGCACCATCCTTGCGCTGGGCGGCGCGAGCTGGCCCCATTTGGGAGCCGACGGGAGCTGGACCTCAGCCCTTGAAGGGGATGCACGGATTGCTCCGCTCGTACCTGCCAACGGCGGTATTCGCATCGCCTGGTCGGATGTCATTCGCACGCGCTTCGCAGGGGCGCCTTTGAAACGCATTGCCATCGCCGTCGGCAATGACATCGCGCGCGGCGAGGCGATGATCACGGCCGACGGCCTCGAAGGCGGTGCAATCTATGCATTGTCGGCACCGATCCGAAATGAGATCGCTGCACACGGCGTAGCGACACTCAAAATCGATCTACGCCCGGGCGAGACGCACGAAAGTCTCGTCAAACGCCTCGAAAAGCCACGCGGAAAGCAATCGCTCGCGACATTCCTGCGCAAGGCGCTGAACTTGGATCCGCCCGCGATCGGCGTGTTGCAGGAAGCCGCACACGCCGAAGGCAAGCCTTTGAACAGACGGAGTGCCGAGGAAACCGCACGTCTGATAAAAGCGATCCCGCTGCATGCAATCGGGACGGCGCCCATCGACCGCGCGATATCGACCGCGGGCGGCATCACGTTCGACAGTCTCGACGAGACTTTCATGCTGCGCGCGCGGCCGGGTACATTCGTTGCCGGAGAGATGGTCGACTGGGAAGCGCCGACGGGGGGCTACCTGTTGCAAGCCTGTTTCGCGACCGGCCGCGCCGCCGCCCACGGCGCACTCGCATACCTTGCGCATCTGCGCAGCTAGGGACCTCGGTCAATCGAGACGTGTCTGGACCGTTCGTGCGGAGCACGACTTCGTCATGACGTCAGGGTGACGTCGTTTGTTGGGCGTTCGGTATGCCACACCCTCAAACGTCATCCCGGCGGAGGCCGGGATCCAGACACATCGAAATGCGGCACTTGCGCAGCCTCGCACTATGCGCCTGCCTACTGCCAATCAACCCTCGATCTCGCTGCGCAGAAGCTCCAGTTCCAGCCACCGCTCCTCAGCGGCTGCGAGCTTGCTCTGAACGTCGGACAAGGCGTGCGACGCTTCCTCGAATGTCTTTCGGTCGCGCGTGTAAAGATCCGGTTCCTCGAGCTTGCGCGCGAGTTGAGCCTGTTTGCTTTCGAGCGCCGCGATCTCGCCGGGCAGCGTTTCAAGCGCGTGCTTGTCCTTGAACGAGAGACGGCGCTTTACGGCTTGAGCTGCGGCCTCGGATTGCCTTGCTTCGGTGGAAGCGGGTGAAGATGCGCCTGTCTTGACACGCGTCTCGCGCCGTTTGAGATCAGCTCCGCGCTGAGCGAGCATGTCCTGATAGCCGCCGGGGTATTCGGTCCACCTGCCGTCACCTTCGGGCACGATCACGCTGGTCACCACGCGGTCGAGAAAATCGCGGTCGTGACTGATCAGAAGAACCGTGCCTTTGTATTGGGCGAGCACTTCTTCCAGCACGTCCAGGGTCTCGAGATCGAGGTCGTTCGTGGGCTCGTCGAGCACGAGAAGGTTCGACGGCGTGGCCAGCGCGCGTGCAAGCATGAGCCGCCCGCGCTCGCCCCCTGACAGAGCCCCGATCGGCGTGCGCCGTTGCTCCGGTGCGAACAGAAAGTCCTTCATGTACGAGACAACGTGTTTTTTCTCGCCGCCGATCGTTACGACGTCGCCACGCCCGCGCGTGAGAGCCTCCGAAAGGGTCCAAGACGGGTCGAGGCTCTCGCGGCCCTGATCGAGTGTCGCGATATCGAGGCTCACACCGAGCCGAACGTCGCCGGAATCCGGCGGCAGCGCACCCGTCAGCAGCGAAACGAGGGTCGTCTTACCGGCGCCGTTCGGTCCGACAATGCCCAGCCTGTCGCCGCGCATGAGACGCAGCGACAGGTCGCGCACGATGGCTGTGTCGCCGAACGACTTCGAAAGACCCTTGGCTTCGATCACGAGGCTGCTGGATGTCTCCGCCTCTGCGACGGAAAGCGTGGCCTTGCCCTGAACCGCGCGATAGTCCCGGCGCGCTTGCCGAAGCTTGGCAAGCTCGGCCATACGACGGACGTTGCGCTTGCGGCGCCCCGTGACACCACCGTGCACCCAGTGCTCTTCCGCAACGATCTTGCGGTCGAGCTTGTGTTGTTGCATCTCTTCGTCAGCAAGTTGTTCGTCGCGCCACGCCTCGAACCCGCTGAACGGAAGCTCCACGCGCCGCGCTCGCCCGCGGTCGAGCCAAACGGTCGTGCGCGAAAGCTTTTCGAGGAATCGCCGGTCATGGCTGATGATGACGATGGCCGCGCTGGATTGCTGCAACCGCCCTTCGAGCCATTCGATGGTCGGAAGATCGAGATGGTTGGTCGGCTCGTCGAGCAGTAGGATTTGCGGATCGGATGCGAGCACGTGCGCGACTGCCGCGCGCCGCGCCTCGCCGCCGGAAAGATGAGCCGGATTCTCACTGCCGTTTAGGCCAAGCTGTTCGAGGAGATAGCGCGCCTGATGCGGGTCGTCGCTTGCGGCCAATCCGGCCTCCACATAGTCGAGCGTCGTCGCATAGCGCGAAAGATCGGGTTCTTGCGGAAGATAGCGGACGAGCGCGCCCGGCTGCACGAAGATGCTCCCGCGATCGGGCTCGATGAGACCGGCAGCGATCCGCAAAAGCGTCGACTTGCCCGACCCGTTGCGTCCGACGAGGCAGATGCGCTCGCCCGCTGCGACCGCAAGATCGACCCCATCGAGCAGGCTCGTTCCGCCGAATGTGAGCGCAATATCGGTAAGCTGGACGAGAGGAGGGGCCATCAGGGATCCGGAAAAACAAAAAGCGCGCCAAGCGCATCGATTGCGCGTCTATACAAGGTTCATGGCCTGAAATTCCAGGCCTTTGCGGGGGGCTGCGACTGCGGCGGCTATTTGGCCTGCGCCATCATTGTAATGGCATCGAACGTCGTGCGCCCGAAGCTGCCGTCGAACGAGCCGCTATAGTAGCCCCCGTCGGCAAGGCGCTGCTGCAGCGCCTTGCGGAAATCCCGACTCCACGCCCGGCTGTTCTGCATCATCTGCTGGTACGTGAACTGATACCGCCGCTCGAGGGCGTTGTAGATGTAGGCAGCAGCCAACTGAGCGTCGCGATTGACGCCGAGTCCTTTGTCATACTGATAGGCGAGGTTGTGAATTGCCAGCAGCTGCCCGCGTTTGGCAGCCTCCCCATACCAGGCGGCTGCCGTGGCGTAGTTCTTCTCGACGCCGCGTCCGGTCGAGTACATGGTTCCGAGCGCGGCCATGCCGTCCGCATCACCCGCATCGGCGGCTCGCTTGTACCACTGCACGGCCTGGAAGTTGTCGGCTTCGAGGCCGCCACCGCCTTCGAACAAGAGCCCGACGGCGACCATTGCCGGCGAGTAGTTGGTCTCGGCGGCCTTCTTGAACATGTTGACGGCTTCGAGTGGATCGCGTGATACGCCTTCGCCGTCGCGATACATGCGCCCAAGACGGAACAGCGCAGCAACGTTGCCCGCGTCCGCCGATTTGCGGATCCAGCGCTGGGCGTCCGCTGTGTCCTTGATCGCGCCGCGACCGGTTGCGAGCGCATCGCCGTAGAGCAGCATGCCGTTTGTGCTGCCCGCGAGCGCGGCCTTCTTGAACCAGGACACGGCTTCGGCCGCGTCGGCCGTAACCCCGGTCCCGTTCGTATAGAGACGCGCCAGAAACATCATCGCCGCGGTGCTGCCGCGATCGGCCAGTTGGCGGAGGGCCTGCAAATAGCCTGGGCCGTCGTCCGCGACGCGCCACACGGTGAGCATACCGGTCGATCCCGGCGTCCGGGTCTTGATCTGCTCGACGAACGCGGTCGTCTCAAGCACCGGCGTTCCATCGATCGCCGTGACGAAGTCCCCAAAGCGCAGACCCGCTTGTGCTGCGGGTGCGCCGGGTGTCGTGCTGACGACGAACACCCCGGCCTCCTGGCTGAGACCGAGGGCAGCGGCCAGCGCTGGATCGTTCACCCCGTCGAGATTGACGCCCGCGTAGGCAGTGTTTTCACGTCCCGGCCACGGCTGAAAGGTGATCGGCACTTGGATCGAGTGGCCTGACAGTTTCAAGCCTTGGCCCGGTACACTCCCGCCAGCGGACGGAAACGGAAAGTCAGGCGTTGATGGCGGCGCGTAGGGCGCACTGCCCGTTCCGGGCGGCAGAAGACGGATGATGTCGCGATCGTCGTCTTCCGCGGCAAGGAGAATGCTTGAAAAAGGCGCGACGGCCGAGAGCGACAGGTAGAGGGCTGCCGCCGCAAGCACCCGGACGGTGGTTCGTCTCATCGGCTAGCCCCGTTAGGATCGGATGACCGCAATTTTAGCGCTGGCTATCAGGCGGAGCAACACGAGGCACAGGCGCAAACGCCCGCACCAAATCCTTGAGGGTCAAGATCACTGGCGCTGGTCATACAACCCAGAGCCAGACTGCTTGGCGGGCGTCAGGCGGCTGCCGGCTTCCATTTGCCTGGGGCCGTCTGGCAGAAAATCGCCGTGTTCGAGTTCGTCTCGTCGGCGGCTTCCTGGCCCTTCTTCTTGCGAAGCTGGAGCTCTGTCGTCACCTTGCGGCACTGGGTGTCCGGCGGGATTTCGGCGATCTTCACGACTTCCTCGTCGACGACCGGCTTCGCGGCCGGTTGCGAGGCTTTCTGATCTGCCGGCGGAGGAGCGGCGTCGGTCGCCTTCGAGGTGTCGGACGCGAGATTGGTATCGCCCCCCTTCGCATCGGGCGCGACCACCTTATCCGCAGCCACCAGGATCGCGGGATCGTTCTTCAGATCGGACGCCTTCTGCATCGGTTCGGCGACGATCGTCACCTGCTTCTTGCCGTCCTTCGACGTGTAGGTGTCGGAGACGCGCTGCTCGGGATCTTTCGCGACAACGACCTTCGCGCGCCGGGCGACCTCGCGCCGCTCGTGCGTCGTCAGAGCCTCGAAGATCACCGCACCGACTGCGACAGCGGCCACCACGCCGAACGCCGTGCGAAACGGCCCACCGAACAGGATGGCTCCTCCCGCAAGTGGAATGGCGGCGCGGGGTAGGATGCGGGCAGGAGCCCTCACCACGTTCTTGAAGGTACGGCGGATGCCGAACTGAGCGTCGGCAGGAGGGGGGAGGCTCGTGATAGCGACGGAGGCGGCGAGAAAAACGCAAAGCAGGCGCGCGAACATGTGTCGTCTCCCAGGAGGAGGTCCAGAAAAGCGTGGCGCCACTAATGGGCAAGCGTATGGCGAAAGGGCCAAAGGAACCGCCGGAGAATATCCGAACTACGCCTATTCAGGGAGTGGGATTCCGGAGAAGTTACGATCGCGGTTTACGGGACCGCTCCGGCTTCAGAGCTTCCACAGCCGCATGCCCCTATCGCCAAGCCGTGCATGAGAAGGAATATCAGGTGGATGGGCGGGGGAGGTTGCGCTAGGAGTTACGCGAAGTGGGGACAGTGTCGCTGGGGCACTAATGCCGTTTCAGAATAGAGGGACGTCCGGCGGGTTCTGGCGCTCCCTCGTCCTATTGGCCGGAGCACTGGTGGCGGCGGGCTTCGCGCCTCCCGCATCACGCGCATTCGACACGCGGCGCGTCGAGCCGAGCGTCTACAAGATCTACACGTTCATCCCCGACAAAAACAACCAATACACGATCTCGTCGGGATCGGGATTTCTGATCTCGGGCCATCGCTATGTGGTGACCAATTTTCACGTCGTCGAAGGCGGCACGCAATTTTTCATCGCGTACCGCGATGGACGCGAAGCCAAGCTCGTTGAAGCAAGGCGCGCAGACACCCGTTCGAATGTCGATTTGGCGCTTCTCGAAACGCGTGAGGATTTGCCAGGAGAGCCGCTGAAGCTCGGTGAATATGAACCCGATAAACTTGCCGAGGTGGTCGCAATCGGATTTCCGGGTGCAGCCAACCTCAACAAGGAGCTGGTTCCAGGCCCCGACGCGCGCGGCGTACCGCTGACGGACCTCGACTCCACCGTCACCACCGGCACCGTGTCGCGCATGACGTTCACGAACCTCAAAGTCAGTAACACGCAGATCCTGAGCGCACGTACGGTTCAGCATAACTCTGCGATCAATCCCGGCAACAGCGGCGGCCCGTTGTTCGACGCATGTGGTCTCGTCGTTGGGGTGAACACGCTGCAGGGGCTCAACTCTCAAGGCCTCTTCTTTTCCATTCACGCCAACGAGGTCGGCCGGTTCCTGCGCGAAGGGCAAATTCCGTTCTCATCCACCACACGGCCCTGTTCGACCGGGCTGAGCAGCAGTCTTTTTCCGTTGATTGTCGGGCTCGCGGCGACGCTCGCGCTGGGAGCGTTTATTTTCGCGCTGCGGACGCGCCGCATACCACAATTCATGGATGCCGTTCCGAAAGCGCTCGCGCGTATGGCAGCCTTGAACGGTCCGGCGCAGGGCAAGGTGCTCCGCAACCTGTTGCATCCGTCGCCGGACGCTTCCAGCATCCTGTGTTTGCGCCCCGTCGACGGTGGGAAGACAGTCCACCTCGACGAAACCGGCAAGGCGCGCACGATC
>VFQQ010005362.1_pt1 | contig 10659 bp, 10 predicted proteins | sample 3512341 | NCBI WGS metagenome assembly VFQQ01 (sample SAMN10412373, study PRJNA504923) | tailings metagenome | isolation source: Relicate 2 Philex TSF1 revegetated site | place: Philippines: Tuba, Benguet | collected 2017-08-29
TGGCCGATGCGTCCACCTTCTTCGCGCTGCCCGAAGGCTCGCGCGGCATCTTCGTGGGCGGCGGTGGTTCGGTGCGCATCCCGCGCCTGATCGGCACCGCCCGCATGGCCGACATGATGTTCACCGGGCGCGTGCTCAGCGCCGAGGAAGGCGAACGCACGGGCCTGGCGCAGTACATGGTGCCGCAGGGCACCGCGCTGGAGAAAGCGCTGGAACTCGCCACGCGCATCGCCGCCAATGCACCGCTCACCAACTACGCGCTCATGCAGGCGCTGCCGCGCATCGCCGACCAGACGGCCGACCACGGCCTGTTCACCGAGGCGCTGATCTCGGCCATCGTGCAGGACGCGCCCGAGGCCAAGGCCCGCGTGCGCGAGTTCCTCGAAGGCCGCGGCCCGAAGGTGAAGAAACAATGAGCGCAGGGGTGCGCTACCGGCCGATGACCTTCGGCGTGACCGAGGCCGACCTGCGCCACACCGCCGACGGCACCGCCTACCTCAAGGCCTCGGTGCCGCTGCAGGGCTACCCGCAGCGCCTCACCGACCGCCTGGTGCACTGGGCGCAGGTGGCGCCGGAACGCACGTTCATGGCGCGCCGCGCGAAGAACGCCGATGGCACGCTGGGCGACTGGGTGCACCTGAGCTACGCACAGGCGCTCGACGCCGCACGCGGCATCGGCCAGGCCCTGCTCGACCGCGGCCTGAGCGCCGAACGCCCTGTGCTGATCGCAAGCGAGAACGACCTGGAGCACGCTCAGATCGCGCTGGGTTGCATGTACGCCGGCATTCCCTGGGCACCGGCCTCGCCGGCGTATTCGCTGGTGAGCCAGGACTACGACAAGCTGCGCCACCTGGTGAACACGCTCACGCCCGGCCTGGTGTTCGCGGCCGACGCGCCGCGTTACGAGCGCGCGCTGCTCGCCACGCTGGGCAGCGAGGTGGAGATCGTGACCACCAGTGGCAGCGTGCCAGGCCGCGCCACCACCAGTTTCGCCACGCTGCGCGCCACCCAGCCCACGCCAGCCGTCGACGCCGCCATGCAGGCCACCGGCCCCGACACCATCGTCAAGTTCTTGTTCACCTCGGGCTCCACCAAGCTGCCCAAGGCGGTCATCAACACCCACCGCCTGTGGTGCGCGAACCAGCAGCAGATGGCGCAGAGCATGCCGGTGCTGGCCGACCCCGACGTGCCGCCGGTGCTGGTGGACTGGCTGCCCTGGAACCACACCTTCGGCGGCAACCACAACGTGGGCCTGACGCTGATGCACGGCGGCACGCTCTACATCGACGACGGCAAGCCCACGCCCGCGTTGATCGGCGAGACGCTGCGCAACCTGCGCGAGATTGCGCCCACGGTCTACTTCAACGTGCCCACGGGTTTCGAGGCCATCGCCAACGCGATGAAGACCGACACCGTGCTGCGCGACACCCTGCTCAGCCGCGTGCGCATGTTCTTCTATGCCGGCGCCGCGCTCGCACAACCGGTGTGGGACACGCTGCACGCGGTGCAGGAACAGGCCGTGGGCGAGCGCATCGTGATGGGCACCGGCCTGGGCATGACCGAGTCCGGCCCGTTCGGCATCTTCATCACGCGGCCCGAGGTGAAGTCGGGCGATCTCGGCCTGCCGGCACCGGGCCTGGAGCTCAAGCTCGTGCCCAGCGGCGACAAGGTGGAGGTGCGCTACCGCGGCCCCAACATCACACCCGGCTACTGGCGCAGCCCCGAGGCCACGGCCGAGGCCTTCGACGACGAGGGCTTCTTCTGCACCGGCGACGCGGTCACCTGGATCGACCCGGCGCAGCCGAACCTGGGCCTGCGCTTCGATGGCCGCATCGCCGAGGACTTCAAGCTCGCCACCGGCACCTTCGTGAGCGTGGGCCCGCTGCGCGCGAAGATCATCGCGGCCGGCGCGCCCTTCGTGCAGGACGCGGTCATCACCGGCCTGAACGAGAAGGAGGTGGGCGCCATGCTGTTCACCACCGGTGCCGTGCGAACGCTCGCGGGCCTGGCGGCCGATGCGCCGCTGGCCGATGTGCTGGCCCACCCCAAGGTGCTCGCGCACTTCCAGCAGGTGGTGACCGACCTCGCCGCGCAGAGCACCGGCAGCGCCAACCGCGTCGCGCGGCTCATCCTGCTGGCCGATCCGCCCAGCATCGACAAGGGCGAAGTCACCGACAAAGGCTCCATCAACCAGCGCGCCGTGCTCAAGCACCGCGCCGAGCTCGTCGCCGCGCTGCATGCGGGCGCGGCGCCGAACACCCTGAGCCCCGCATGAACACCACGCCCCAGCTCGACACCGTTCGCCGCTACCTGAAGGCGCTGCACGCCAGCGACACCGCCGGCCTCGTGGCCAGCTTCGAAGCCGACGGCATGGTGCACTCGCCCTTCCTGGGCGACATGCTCGCGCGCGATTTTTTTCCGAAGCTTGCGCAGGCATCGAGCAACAGCATCATCACACCGATCGACCTCTTTGCCAGCGTCGAGCCCGCGAATGGCGATACGCGCGTGGCGGCCTACTTCCGCTACGACTGGACGCTCAAGGACGGCAAGGTCGTCACCTTCACCTGCGTGGACGTGTTCACCTTCCGCGCGGGCAGCGACCGCATCGCCGACATGAACATCGTTTACGACACCCATCCCCTGCGCGAAGAGGTGGGCGACAAGTACGCCTGACGCATCGCGATTCATCAACCGAGGAGACAACATGAAGATCGAAGGACAGGCCGCACTCGTCACCGGCGGCGGCTCGGGTCTCGGCGAGGCCACTGCGCGCGAACTCGCGCGCCTGGGCGCGAAGGTGGCCGTGCTCGACGTGAACCTGGACAACGCGAAGCGCGTGGCGGCCGACATCGGCGGCGCGGCCTTCGCCTGCGACATCACGAACACCGACAGCCTGCAGGCCGCGATCGACGCGGCCGCCGCCACGCACGGCCCGGCGCGCATCCTCATGAACATCGCCGGCATCGGCACCGCCAAACGCGTGGTGCAGAAAGACGGCAGCGCCGCGCCGCTGGACGACTTCGCGCGCGTCATCAACGTCAACCTGATCGGCACCTACAACGCCAGCCGCCTGTTCGCCGCCGCCTGCGCGAAGCTGGACGCGCTGGAAGACGGCGAGCGCGGCGTGATGCTGTTCACCGCCAGCGTGGCCGCGTTCGACGGCCAGGTGGGCCAGCAGGCCTACAGCGCGTCCAAGGGCGGCCTGGTGGGCATGACGCTGCCGATGGCGCGCGACCTCGCGCAGCACGGCATCCGCGTCTGCACCATCGCGCCGGGCCTGTTCTCCACGCCGCTCATGCGCCAGTTGCCCGAGCCGGTGCAGGCCTCGCTGGCTGCGAGCATTCCGTTCCCGCCGCGCCTGGGCAAGCCCGAGGAGTTCGCGGCGCTGGCGGCGCACATCGTGACCAACACGCACCTCAACGGCGAGGTGATTCGCCTCGACGGCGCGCTGCGCATGGCGCCGCGCTGAAGCGCGCAAAGACAAGAACCCGAGGAGACAAAGCATGAACACCCTGCCCCTCAAAGGCGCCGTGGCCATCGGCGCGGCCGCGCTGCTGAGTGCCTGCATGAGCCCGCCCGGCGCGTCGAACAGCGCGCCCCCGCCCGCGCGCCTGAGCCCCGCCACCGGCGCCGCGCTGCAGGCCTGCGAGGCCCTGGCCGCGCAGTTCCAGCACCCGGCCACGCGCATCGAATCGGCCGCGCCCGTGGCCGCGGGCGGCCTGCAGCTCGGTGGCCAGCCGGTGGCCGCACACTGCCTGGTCAAGGGCCGCATGCACGAGCGCAAGGGCAGCGACGGGCGCGACTACGCCATCGGTTTCGAAATGCGCCTGCCCCAGGCCTGGAACGGGCGCTTCTACTACCAGGGCAACGGCGGCCTCGACGGCAACGTGCAGCCCGCGCAAGGCGCGCTTGGCGGTGGCCCGCTCACGGGTGCGCTGGTGCAGGGCTTTGCGGTCATCAGCTCCGACGCCGGCCACACCGGCCCGCAAACGCCCTACTTCGGCCTGGAGCCGCAGGCGCGGCTCGACTACGGTTACCAGGCTGTGGCCAAGCTCACGCCCATGGCCAAGGCGCTGATCCGCAGCGCCTACGGCAAGGCGCCCGACCGCTCCTACATCGGCGGCTGCTCCAACGGCGGGCGCCACGCCATGGTGGCCGCCAGCCGCCTGGGCGACCAGTACGACGGCTACCTGATCGGCGCGCCCGGTTACCGCCTGCCCAACGCGGCGCTGGCGCAGTTGTGGGGCGCGCAGAAGTGGGCCGCCATCGCCACGCCCGGCACCACGGTGCGCCACCCGCTCAACCCCAACGCCACCATCCCCGACCTGGCCACCGCGCTCAGCCCCACCGAGCGCCAGGCCGTGGCCCAGGCGGTGCTGCAGCGCTGCGACGCGCTCGACGGCCTGGCCGATGGGCTGGTGCAGGCCACGCAGGCCTGCCAGGCCACGTTCGACCTGGCGCGCGACGTGCCCACCTGCGCCAGCGGGCGCATCGGCACCTGCCTCACCCCGCTGCAAAAGCGCACGCTGGCCGATGTGCACGCCGGTGGCAAGGCCAGCAACGGCCAGCCGATCTACAGCGCCTTCCCTTACGACCCGGGCATCGCCGCCAACAACTGGGCCACGTGGAAGTTCGTCAACGCGGTGGCGCTCGACCCGCTCTCGGTGGGCACGGTGTTCACCGCGCCGCCCGCCGCGCCGGTGAACTTCGCCAGCGCCGACATCGACGCGCTGCTGCCCGCGATTTCGGCCACCAACGAGACCTATCGTGAATCGGGCGTGTCGCTCATGGGCCCGCCCGGCCACGAGAAGCCCGACAACCTGCTGCCGCTGCGCGCGCGCGGTGCCAAGATGGTTCTGTACCACGGGGTCAGCGACGCAATCTTCTCGGCCGAAGACACACGCCAGTGGATCGAGCGCCTGCAGACCAGCCAGCAGGGCAACGCCGCCGACTTCGCGCGCTACTTCCCCGTGCCGGGCATGAACCACTGCAGCGCCGGCCCCGCCACCGACCAGTTCGACCTGCTCGGCCCGCTGGTGCGCTGGGTGGAACAAGGCGTGCCACCGCAGGCCGTGAAAGCAGTGGCGCGCGGCGCCGGCAACCCCGGCGGCGTGAACACCGAACTGCCCGCGAACTGGTCAGCACAACGCAGCCGCCCGCTGTGCGCTTACCCGAACGTGGCACGCTACCTGGGCGGCGACCCCGACAATGCCGCCAGTTTTTCCTGCCAGTGAGCCATGACCAGAACCGTGATCTATGAAGTGGAGGTGATGTTCGGCGACTGCGATCCCGCCGGCATCGTCTTCTTTCCCAACTTCAGCAAGTGGATGGACGCCTCGTCCCTGAACTTCTTCGTGCAATGCGGCGTGCCGCCGTGGCGCGAGCTCGTCAAGACGCGCGGCATCATCGGCACGCCGCTGCTGGAGATCCACACCAAGTTCAGCAAGCCCGCCACCTACGGCGAACGCATCCAGGTGCACACCAGCGTCATCGAATGGGGCGCCAAGGTGTTCAAGCACCAGCACCGCGTGATGCGCGGCGACACCCTGCTGTGCGAAGGCACCGAGGTGCGCGCTTTCTGCGAGCGCCACCCCGACGACGCCTCGCGCATCCGCGCCATCGCGGTGCCCGAGGACATCAAGGCCCTGTGTTCCTGAGCAACCGCCCCGGATGAGCGAACCCTCGATCGCCAACGCCCTGCGCCGCCCCCGCGGCGCGCGCAAGACCGTCGCGCCCGACACGCCAGCGCCCGACGGCGCGGCCGGCGACGGCCTGCCCGACACGGCCTACCTCGAAACCCTGGTGGGCTACAACGCGCGCCGCGCCGCGCTCGCGGTCATCGCCATCTTCCTGCGCCGCATGGCGCCATTCGAGCTGCGGCCGGTCGACTTTTCCGTGCTCAGCGTGGTCGCGCACAACCCGGGCGTCACCTCGCGCCAGATCTGCGCCGCGCTCGACATCCTGCCGCCCAACCTGGTGGGCATGGTGCGCGCGCTGCAGAAGCGCAAGCTCATCACACGCCGCCCGCACCCCAGCGACGGCCGCGCGCTCGGCCTGCACCTCACGCCCACCGGCGAGCGGGTGCACCGCGAAGCACAGGCCACCGCCAGCGCGCTCGAGGCCGAAGCCACCGCCGCGCTCACGGCCGACGAGGTGCAGACGCTGATCACGCTGTTGCGCAAGGTCTACCGCCCCGGCGCGCACGGCAACGGCGACGCGGGCGTGTGAAACCGGCCGCGGCCATCCGGTCAAACCCGGGTGGCCAGGCCGCCACATTGCTGCACTGCACACAGCTACCAACTTGGTAGCAACCGTTGGCGTGCCTATAGTGCGATGGACAAGGCCCCGTCCAGGCCACGCAGGAGACAGCCGATGAGCAAGGACAAGGAAGCGCTGGACCAGCTGTTCGATCTGCTGGAGTCGCGCTACGCCATGCGTGTGATCCGGGCATTGGCCGACGGCCACCCCCAGACCTTCCGGCTGTTGCAGGACAGCGTGGGCGGTGTCACGCCCAACACGCTCAACACCCGCTTGAAGGAACTGCGCGCAGCCCACCTGCTGGACCACTGCGGCACCGGCTACCGGCTCACGCCGCAAGGCGCCGAGCTCGCACGCCGCCTCGGCGACCTCAAGCTGTTCGCGGGGCGCTGGGGCAACCAGCAGCGCCTGCGCCACAACGGGCACGCCACGCGCACGGCCGCACGACAGCCGGCGCGCGCGGCGACCTGAACCGGCTCAGGCCGCCGGGCTGTCCACCACCCGCTGGCGCTGCTCGCCCAGGCCGCGCCCGCCCAGGGTGATCACGTCGCCCGCCTTCAGGTACAGCGGCGGCTTGTGGCCCATGCCCACGCCCGGCGGCGTGCCGGTGGGGATCACGTCGCCCGGCAGCAGCACCATGAAGCGGCTCAGGTAGCTCACGATGTGTGCTGCGCCGAAGATCATGGTGCGGGTGTTGCCCTGCTGGCGGCGCTGGCCGTTCACGGCCAGCCAGAGGTCCACGTCCTGCGGGTCGCCCAGCTCGTCGGGCGTCACCAGCCAGGGGCCGATCGGGCAATGCGTGGGGTAGCTCTTGCCCTTGACCCACTGGCCCTCATGTTCCATCTGGTAGGCGCGCTCGGACACGTCGTTCACCAGGCAGTAGCCCGCCACGTGGCGCAGCGCGTCCGCCTCGCTCACGTGGAAGGCGCGCTGGCCGATCACGATGCCCAGCTCCACCTCCCAGTCGAGCTTGGCCGCGCCCGGCGGCAGCCACACATCGTCGTTCGGGCCGCTGATCGAAGCGCTGTGCTTGTTGAAGACGATGGGCTGGCCGGGCGGCTTCAGGCCGGCCTCGGCGGCGTGGTCGGCGTAGTTCAGGCCGATGCCGATGACGTTGCCCACCCGCCCCACACAGGGCCCCAGGCGCGTGCCCGATGGCACAGGCGGCAGTGTCAGCGGGTCGAGAGCGCCCAGGCGGGCCATAAAATCCGGGCCCAGCGTGGCCGGCTCGATGTCGGCCACCACCCCGGTCAGGTCGCGCAGCGTGCCGTTGGCGTCGATCAGGCCGGGTTGTTCGGCGCCGGGCAGGCCGTGGCGGATCAGCTTCATGGTTCGTTCGGCAAGGGTGAAAAGGCGCCGATTCTGCCCCCTGGTGGCGCCCGGCGCCGCCACCCCCTTGAAAACCGCCGAACCAGCCCCAGTTGCCCGACTTGTCGGGCAAACCGCCCCCTTTTCTCGAACCCGCAACGCCCCCGCCACGATGAGCCAGACGCCGCCGAACGACCCTCTGAACCCCCAGGCCCGGGTTGAACCCACCATGAGCCCCGAAGAGGCCGAAGCCGCCCAGGCCGCTGGCGAGGCCGACGCCCTGGCCGCGCTGCAGGCAGAACTGGCCGTGCTGAAGGCCCAGAACACCGACCTGGCCGACCAGTTCCTGCGCGCCAAGGCCGAGGCCGAGAACGCCCGCCGCCGCGCCGAGGAAGAAGTGAGCAAGGCCCGCAAGTTCGCCGTGGAAAGCTTCGCCGAAAGCCTGCTGGCCGTGGCCGACAGCCTGGAAGCCGGCCTGGCCATTCAGGAAGCCACGCGCGAGCAGCTGCGCGAAGGCTCCGAGGCCACGCTCAAGCAGCTCAAGAGCGCGCTGGAGCGCCACAAGGTGGTGCAGATCGCCCCGGCCGCCGGCACGAAGTTCGACCCGCACCAGCACCAGGCCATCAGCATGGTGCCGGCCGACCAGGAGCCCAACACCGTGGTGACGGTGCTGCAAAAGGGCTACCTCATCGCCGAGCGCGTGCTGCGCCCGGCCCTGGTCACGGTGGCGGCGCCCAAATAAGCGCCCTTGAAATACCCACCACTTATCCACACCTTCCGCACATCGTTTTCACACCAATTTCCACATCCGGACGGAGAACCAACATGGGACGCATCATCGGCATCGACCTCGGCACCACGAACTCGTGCGTGTCCATCATGGAAGGCAACAACACCAAGGTGATCGAGAACAGCGAGGGTGCGCGCACCACGCCGTCGATCGTCGCCTACCAGGAAGACGGTGAGGTGCTGGTCGGCGCCTCGGCCAAGCGCCAGGCCGTCACCAACCCGCGCAACACGCTGTACGCCATCAAGCGCCTGATCGGCCGCAAGTTCACCGAGAAGGAAGTGCAGAAGGACATCGACCTGATGCCCTACTCCATCGTGGCCGCCGACAACGGCGACGCCTGGGTGGAAGTGCGCGGCAAGAAGATCTCGGCCCAGCAGGTCAGCGCCGACATCCTGCGCAAGATGAAGAAGACCGCCGAGGACTACCTGGGCGAGCCGGTCACCGAGGCCGTGATCACCGTGCCCGCGTACTTCAACGACGCGCAGCGCCAGGCCACCAAAGACGCCGGGCGCATCGCCGGCCTCGACGTCAAGCGCATCATCAACGAGCCCACCGCCGCGGCCCTGGCCTTCGGCCTGGACAAGCAGGAAAAGGGCGACCGCAAGATCGCCGTGTACGACCTGGGTGGCGGCACCTTCGACGTGTCCATCATCGAGATCGCCGACGTCGATGGCGAGAAGCAGTTCGAAGTGCTCTCCACCAACGGCGACACCTTCCTGGGCGGTGAAGACTTCGACCAGCGCATCATCGACTACATCATCGGCGAGTTCAAGAAAGAGCAAGGCGTCGACCTGTCCAAGGACGTGCTGGCCCTGCAGCGCCTGAAGGAAGCCGCCGAGAAGGCCAAGATCGAGCTGTCCAGCTCGGCCGCGACCGACCTGAACCTGCCCTACATCACCGCCGATGCCTCGGGCCCCAAGCACCTGAACATCAAGCTCACGCGCGCCAAGCTCGAAGCCCTGGTGGAAGAGCTGATCGAGCGCACCATCGCGCCCTGCCGCACCGCCATCAAGGACGCCGGCATCAGCGTCTCCGACATCCACGACGTGATCCTGGTCGGCGGCATGACCCGCATGCCCAAGGTGCAGGAGAAGGTCAAGGAGTTCTTCGGCAAGGAGCCGCGCAAGGACGTGAACCCCGATGAAGCCGTGGCCGTCGGTGCCGCCATCCAGGGCCAGGTGCTCAGCGGCGACCGCAAGGACGTGCTGCTGCTCGACGTGACCCCGCTGTCGCTGGGCATCGAGACCATGGGCGGCGTCATGACCAAGATGATCACCAAGAACACCACCATCCCGACCAAGTTCTCGCAGGTGTTCTCCACCGCCGACGACAACCAGCCGGCCGTGACCATCAAGGTGTTCCAGGGCGAGCGCGAGATCGCCGCCGGCAACAAGCTGCTGGGCGAGTTCAACCTCGAGGGCATTCCCGCCGCGCCGCGCGGCCTGCCGCAGATCGAGGTGACCTTCGACATCGACGCCAACGGCATCCTGCACGTGGGCGCCAAGGACAAGGGCACCGGCAAGGAAAACAAGATCACCATCAAGGCGAACTCGGGCCTGTCCGAGGCCGAGATCCAGCAGATGGTGAAGGACGCCGAGCTCAACGCCGCCGATGACAAGAAGAAGGTCGAACTGGTGCAGGCGCGCAACCAGGCCGAGGCCATGGTGCACAGCGTGAAGAAGAGCCTGGGCGAGCACGGCGACAAGCTCGAAGCCGGTGAAAAAGCCGCCATCGAAGACGCGCTGAAAGCGCTGGAAGAAGTGGCCCGGGGCGAGGACAAGGAAGCCATCGAGGCCAAGACCAACGAGCTCATGACCGCGAGCCAGAAGCTGGGCGAAAAGGTCTATGCCGCGCAGCAGGCCGAACAGGCCGGCGCAACCGCAGCAGCACCTGAAGCCGCTTCGCAGCAGGCATCGAAGGCCGCCGACGACGACGTCGTCGACGCCGAGGTGAAGGAAGTCAAGAAAGGCTGATCGCGCTGCGATAGCCACCACACCGCCGCGTCAGCGCAAGCCGACGCGGCGTTCGTGTTCAAACACCAGTCCGAAACAACATGGCCAAACGCGACTTTTACGAAGTGCTGGGTGTGCCCAAGAACGCCTCCGACGAGGAGATCAAGAAGGCGTATCGCAAGCTCGCCATGAAGTACCACCCGGACCGCAACCAGGGTGACGCGGCCAAGGGCGCCGAAGAGAAATTCAAGGAGGCCAAAGAGGCCTACGAGATGCTCTCGGACGCCCAGAAGAAAGCCGCCTACGACCAGTACGGCCACGCCGGCGTGGACCCGAACATGCGCGGCGGCC
>VFQQ010005363.1_pt1 | contig 10659 bp, 9 predicted proteins | sample 3512341 | NCBI WGS metagenome assembly VFQQ01 (sample SAMN10412373, study PRJNA504923) | tailings metagenome | isolation source: Relicate 2 Philex TSF1 revegetated site | place: Philippines: Tuba, Benguet | collected 2017-08-29
CGAAACCGTAAAGATTCCATTAACGTTACGGATTCCCCAAAGTTTTCAGTGCGAGAACGCGATTGTCAAGTCTCGCGCGGGAATGCGGCACCGGTGCGGCGCCAGCCCTTGGGCCCTACAACTGACGCCCGATGCTGAGGAACCGATCGTGGCGCATGCGCCTGATCTCCGAGGGAGATTTGCCCTCGAACTCGGCCAGAGCCTTGGTGATCGCATCTCCGGCCGTCTGGATGGCGAGAGCCCGGTCGCGATGCGCGCCGCCCACAGGTTCTCGTATAATGACGTCGATGACGCCCAGCGTATCGAGGTCCTGAGCCGTGATTTTCATGTTCGTCGCGGCATCGATGGCCTTGGACGAATCGCGCCACAGGATCGACGCGGCGGCCTCAGGCGAGGCAACCGTATAGATCGAGTGCTCGAGCATCAGGATCCGGTTCGCCGTCGCGATGGCCACGGCGCCGCCCGATCCGCCCTCGCCGATGACGACCGCGATAATCGGAACGCCGATTTCGAGGCACTTGTCGGTCGAGCGGGCAATAGCTTCGGCCTGCCCCCGCTCTTCTGCGCCAATCCCGGGATAGGCGCCCGCGGTATCGACCAACGTGATGACGGGAAGATTGAACCGATCCGCCATGTCCATGAGGCGGACGGCCTTCCGGTAGCCCTCCGGACGCGCCATGCCGAAGTTATGCCGGATGCGGCCTTCCGTGTCGGAGCCCTTCTCGTGACCGATGACGACCACCGGCCTGCCCCGGAAACGCCCGAGGCCGCCCATGACGGCCTCGTCCTCGGAGAAGTAGCGGTCGCCGGCCAGCGGCGTGAAATCCTCGATCAGCGCCGCCACATAGTCGAGGCAGTGCGGACGGTCTGGGTGGCGGGCCACCTGCGTCTTCTGCCACGGGGTCAGCTTTCCATAGGTGTCGACAAGAGCCGCCTTGGCTTTCTGCTCGAGCTTCTTGATCTCGTCCGAGATCTGAACGCCCTCGCCGTTTTCGAGAGCCTTGAGTTCCGAGACTTTGCTTTCAAGCTCGGCAATCGGCTTTTCGAAATCGAGATACGTACGAACGGCAATGGGACGGTCGGACTTCGTGGGTTCCAAGGAGAGGCCTCATCCTGCCGCGGCTCAGCGCGGCCTTCGTCGGGATTGCATGAAATTGGGGGGCACGTTGACCTTCCCGCTTCTCGCCTGTCAAGGGCCGCGCGGATCGTCGTAAATGCGGCTTGGGCGCAATCCGATGGGCGTTGAGCGAGAGGATGAGCGAAAAGTCGGCAGTTTCAATTTGCAAAACCGCCGTTTTGCGCCGGTCCGGCACGCCGGACGGCCAACCTCGCCCATTTATGGCCCTTTTTTGGCGAGGGGATGATGCTCTGTGACCAGCCGTTTGAGCCGCTCTTCGAGAACGTGCGTGTAGATCTCGGTCGTCGAGATATCGGCATGACCCAGCAGGCTCTGCACGCTTCTAAGGTCGGCGCCCCGGTCGAGGAGGTGGCTCGCGAACGCGTGCCGCAGAACGTGGGGCGAGACCCGTTCGGGATCGATCCCGGCTTCGGTCGCGGTGTTCTTGAGGTCCTGGGCGAACCGCTGGCGGGTGAGGTGGCCTTCTTGGCCGCGTGAGGGAAAGAGGTACCGCGTGGTGACCATCGGCGCGACCCCGTCCTCGGGAGACAGGCCGAGCGAGAGGTAGCGGACCAGCGCCGTCCGTGCGCCTGTATTGAGCGGCACCAGCCGTTCGCGCCCGCCCTTGCCGCGGATAGCCAGGAGACGCGGATCGCCCTTGAGCACGCTGCGCGGCAGCGAGACCAGCTCCGAGACGCGCATGCCGGTGGCGTAGAGCATTTCGAGGAGGCAATGGTGGCGCACGGCGCGAACGAGATCGCGGCCTTTGAGGCCTTCGATCGCGCGTGCCGCTGCCTCGATCAAGCGGTCCACTTCGTCGACGGAGAGCGTCTTGGGAAGGGCGCGCTGTTTCGTGGGGGCGGCGAGTCCTTCGGCCGGGTTCTCGCGCACCGCTCCTTCGGCATCCAGGAACTTGTAGAGCTGACGCACCGCCGAGAGCCGACGCGCGCGGGAAGCTGGCTTGAGACCGGCAACAGAAAGCTCCTGCATGTAGCGCGACATATCCGACTTCGTCGCGTCCGCCAGCGAGAGTCCGGTCCGTTCCAGATACCCGGCATAATCATGCAAGTCGCGGCGGTAGGCATCGAGCGTGTTCGCTGCCGCGCCCTTTTCCGCCGCCATCATTTCGAGGAACGCCGCGATGTGGCGCCGATCCCCAATATTGTCGCCATTCATATCGCGTCGCGCCTCACTGGCTGACAGAGCGCGGCCAGGCCCCAAGCAGGCCCTCGAGCGCAAGCTGCCGCGCTTCGGCGTCGAGACCCGCTCGTTTCAGAGCCCGAAGCGCATCGCCGAGCGCAATCATGTGTGCGCCTTCCGCGCCTTGCGGCCCAATTGTGCGCATGACAAGCAGCACCGTTCGGCCGAATTGCTTTTTCTGGGAGGCGTCCGCCAGCTCCGAGAGCACGCCGGTGTCGGGCAGGTGCCCGCTGTTCGGTTGCGGCGAGCGGCTGGCGATCTCCCACAGCGGAACAGGTACGTTCATATCGAGCGCATCGAGGACGGTCGCCAGGCGATGCAGCAGTGCCGGATCGAATCGACCGTTACGCGCCATGGTCTCGAGAGCGCCGAAGCTTTGGCCACGATCCGGCGCCGGCGTGGGATCGGCGATGTCGGCCAACGCAATCCAGTGCGCAAGGGGCTGCCCCGCGGCTCCGATCTGATCCCCAAGTCGCGCCCACCGGCGCACACCCTCGAAATTGCCGGTCGCGAGGTTCACCTCGATGGCCGTTTCGGCGAACCAGCCGATCTCGGGCACGGGTTCGAGATCCTGAACAGCCGGTGCCATGAGCTGCAGCGAGGGCCAGTACAGATTGGCGCGCCGAGCATCGTCGAGAAACGCGCGGATGTGGCGTGCCTTCTGCAGCGGCGTTTCCTGGCTTTGCGCCTCTCGGAAGACGCCTGCCCGCTCGATGGTGCCCGCGTCGCCTCCCGCTCCGTCCACGAGATACAGAGGTGCGAGATCCCGCGCCGAAAGCGCGTTGAGCTGCGCCGCCGCTTCGCCTGCCGCGAGCCGCACGTCGGGCGCGCCGTGCGGATCTTGTGCAAGCCCGGCGAGCAAGGCCGGCGTCGCCGCCGCGATGAGTTTTGCCCGGTCGAGCCCCCCCTTGAGCGCGGCGATCCGATAGTCGAGCAAAGTCAGCTTGGTGCCGGATGGGATTTGGGGCGTGAGGCTATTGGCGACGGCATCGAGGAAGTCAGCGCCGGCAAGACCCAGATCCAGCTCCTTCAGGAGGCTTGCCTGCAGGGCCGCACCGGCCGTATCGCCGTGCGCGGCCGCGCAATAGCCGTTGATCAGCATGGCGTCGGCCTGGATCGGCTTCGGGAGCTGCGACTGGACCGCGCGCAAGCTCTTGCCGATCTCGCAGCCGCGCTCAGTATTGCCGAGCCCGATCTCGCTGCGTGCGGTGAGCGCCTGGAGAAGCGGATCGCGTTCGGCATTTGGATCCTTGGCCAGCACCGCGGCAACTTCGTCGACAAGGCCGGACTGATCGAGCGCCTCCACGCGAAGAGCCGTGAACCGCGCATTGCCGACTCCGTCGGCGGGCGTCGAATCCGATCCGATCAGTCTGCGCCAGAGGGCGTGCAGGGCAGGCGATCGGGGAGGAAGCTGAAGCGCCGCGATGCTTTTTGCGAACTGCTCGGCGGAGAGCCCGCTCCACAGCTCGTGGGGCAACCCGGAGCCGTCGTTCGACATCACGGGATCGAGTTCTTCCCGCACAACGCCGCGCTCACGCTCTTGCAATGCGGCTGACGGCTGAAGCTCTTCGCGGGTGACGCCACTACCCGATTGCGCTGGCTCGCTCGTCCCAAACGGATCGAAACCCTGTGCCGCCGCTCCCGATGCCATGAACAGCATCAACGCAGCAGCGGACGCCGGAAACAAGGCGCTACGCAGAGAACGAGTAAAAGCGAAATGGCTCAGCGCGCGCATCGGCCTGCCGGTCATGGCTTGGGTTCGGGGGGCTTTCGGATTTTGACGCCGGGCACCACCTTCACGACCTCGTGCTGGGGTGGCTCGAATTGATGAGAAAGAATGTACAACCCCGCCGAGATCACGGCCACTAGCGACCCAACCGTAACGAGGAATCGAAAGAGGCTTGGCATTGACGGAAGCAGCTCGAATGAAGGCGCACCACGTGAGTCCGGGTGCGATGCCTATGGGTATGTCGGGACGCAACGTGGCGCGATTATGACTGAAATTTCCCTAATCAAGGGAAAGAATATACCGTAAGCGCGCCAATCGGCTCGCTTTGGCGAGGGGAGTTGCAGTATGTCTTCCCTGCCTCGAAGTTCGATACGACATGTGCCCTACGGGGTGCCGCGTAGACAAGGGCATATGGAGCAGGAAAAGGACATTGTCGACAAGGTTCGCCGCGCGCTGGGCCAGCGCTCGCTGGTGCTTGTCGGTCTGATGGGGTGCGGCAAGTCGTCGATCGGCAAACGCCTCGCCACCCGCCTTGGCTTGCCGTTCATCGATGCCGACGAGGAAATCGAGCGCGTGGCCCAGAAGTCGATCAGCGAGATCTTCGCCGACCACGGCGAGGGTTTTTTCCGGGACCGTGAAAGCAAGGTCATCGCGCGCCTCCTCGCGTCCGGTCCGCAAGTCGTGGCGACGGGTGGCGGAGCCTTCATCACGCCGAGCACGCGCGAGCAAATCCGGGAAACCGGTCTTTCGATCTGGCTGAGAGCCGATTTGCCCGTTTTGATGCGGCGCGTCGCCAAGCGTGACACCCGGCCTCTGCTCAAGGGCGCCGATCCGGAGGGCGTCATGCGCAATCTCATGGAGACACGCTACCCGATCTACGCCGAAGCCGATCTTACGATCGAGAGCCGCGACGTGCCCCATGACGCTATTGTGAACGAGATCCTCGAGGCGCTCGCTAAGCACCCCGCATTGGCGCAAACCACCTCCATCTGATACCTCTAAGCCTCGAATTGCCTGGACACGAGAAGAAGAACGCACCATGCCGACCCTAGCCCACTCGCTCGCAGCGACGACCCGAGCGGCCCGCACGGTCGCCGTCCCGCTGGGAGGGCGGACCTATGACGTGCTGATCGGCCCCGATCTTCTCGCGGAAGCAGGCCGTCTCATTGCCGGGCGCCTTGGGAAGGCCCGCTGCGGCATCGTCACGGACGAAAACGTCGCCCGACATCATCTGGCCGCGCTCGAAGCGAGCCTCAAGGCTGAGGGCCGCCACAAGGGGTCCATCGTCCTGAAGCCGGGCGAGCCGACCAAGAGCTTTCGCGAGCTGGGCCCGCTGTGCGAGCGCCTGCTGGAGCTTGGCCTCGAGCGCGGCGATCTGGTTGTCGCGTTCGGCGGCGGCGTGATTGGAGATCTCGCAGGATTCGCGGCCGGCATTCTCCGCCGCGGCGTCCGCTTCGTTCAGATTCCGACCACGCTTCTGGCTCAGGTCGACAGCTCTGTGGGTGGCAAGACGGGCATCAACACGCCCCAAGGCAAGAACCTGATCGGCGTCTTCCATCAACCCTCGCTCGTGATCGCGGATACGGATGTGCTGAAGACGCTTCCGCCGCGCGAGATGCGCGCTGGCTATGCCGAGGTCGCGAAATATGGCCTGCTCGGCGACGCAGGTTTCTTTGGCTGGCTGGAGAAGGCCTACGACGGCGTGTTTTCTTATGACCAGGAAACGCTGGTCACCGCCATCGAGACGAGCGTGAAGGCCAAGGCGGAGATCGTCGCGCGCGATGAGCACGAGACAGGCGATCGCGCGCTTCTCAATCTGGGGCACACGTTCGGTCATGCGCTCGAGGCCTGGACCAGCTACTCGGATCGCCTGCTGCATGGTGAAGGCGTGGCCATCGGCATGTGCTTGGCCTTCCGGTTCTCGGAAAGCCTCGGCCTGTGTCCCGCCGGTTCTGCCGAGCGCGTGGCGCGCCATCTCCAGGCCGTCGGCCTCCCGACGCGAATTTCCGACATTCCAGGTGGCAAGGCCGACGCGAACGAACTGGTGCGTCTCATGGGCCAGGATAAAAAGGTCCGCGACGGCCGGCTGACCTTCATCCTCGTACGCAACATCGGCGAAGCCTTCATTTCGCGCGATATCGACGAGGCGACCGTGCGGCAGTTCCTGGCTGGCGAAATCGACGCCGCCGGCTGATCGCCTTTTGGGCGGTCCTGTTTTGCGCACTTCGAATGGCGTCGGCGAGCAGCTATAAGGCTGTAGCCGCGCAATCGCTTGGTATGTCCATGTCCCTCGATATTGCACTCCTGATTTTGGCGATCATCCTGTTGATCGCCATGAGCGCCTTTTTCAATTTGAGCGAGACTGGCCTAACCGCCGCCTCGCGGGCTCGTATCCATGCGCTCGACCAGGACGGGAACAAGAAAGCCAAGCTCGTCAACCGTCTCCTCGCATCCCCTGAGAAGTTCATAGGTGCGGTGCTGATCGGCAATACGCTGGTCGATGTGCTCGCGGCCGGCTTGGCCTCCACGCTTGCGATCCGCCTCGTGGGCGAGGTTGGAGTGATCTACGCCACCGGTATCGTCACGCTTCTGATTGTCATCTTCGCGGCCGTTCTGCCGAAGACCTATGCGCTTGCCTACTCTGAGCGCGTTGCCCTCTTCGTTGCGCCTCTCATGCGAACGTTGATCGTAATCCTCGGTCCCGCAACGCGTGCAATCGAGCTGATCGTCCGTTGGATCCTGGCCTTCACGCCGTCGACCAAGGACGACGAAGCCAACATTCTTGCCGCTCACGAGGAGATCCGCGGCGCGATCGACCTGCAGACGAGAGGAGGCGCTGTGGCGCGCCACGACGCGCACATGCTGGGCGGCGTTCTGGACCTCGGCGACCTCCAGGTTGCGGACATTATGATCCATCGCACCAAGATGGAGACCTTCGACGCCGCGGAAAGCCCGCAGGAAATCATCGACGAGGTGCTCCGCTCGCACTACACCCGCGTGCCGATCTGGAAGGACGAGCCGGAGAATATCGTCGGCGTGCTCAACACCAAGGATCTGCTCGGCGCGCTCGCTCGCTCCAATTGGGACGTGTCCAAGCTCGACATCATGAGCATCGCGGCAGCCCCCTGGTTCGTGCCGGACACCACAACGCTCAAGGATCAGCTTCAGCAGTTCCTGAAGCGCAACGCCCAGATGGCCTTGGTCATCGACGAATACGGCGAGGTCCAGGGCTTGATCACGCTCGAGGACATTCTCGAAGAGATCGTCGGTCAGATCGCCGACGAGCATGACTCGGCGGAGCTGCACATTCGCCCGCAGGCCGACGGCACCGTCAACGTCGACGGAACGGTGCCGATCCGCGACCTCAATCGCCACATGGACTGGGACTTGCCGGACGACGAGGCCACGACCATCGCCGGTCTCGTCGTGCACGAAGCGCAGATGATCCCAGAGCCCGGACAAGTCTTCACGTTCCACGGATATCGGATGGAGATCCTGCGTCGCAGCCGCAACAAGATCGCCGCCGTTCGCATCAAGAAGCTCGACAGTATCGAGCCCGCCGCAGCCCCGGATCTCGCCAAGCAAGTCGGGAGCAGTACGGACCATTGATCGCCGTCCGGCGTGACGCCGCCACAATCGAACGCCAATCTGTTGAAACAGGCATTGGCCGGAGAGTGGCATGACGGAGTCCGCGCGTCCCTATGATCTCGTCATCGTTGGCGCGTCGTTCGCGGGATTGGTGGCCGCGCGCACGGCGTCGATGCGCGGGTTGAAAGTTGCTGTTCTCGAAGCGAAGCCGGAAGCAGGGCACCGCGTCGCGACCACCGGCATCCTGGTCAAGGAAGCGGCTGAAGAGATCGACATCCCGCACACGCTGACGCGCCGCGTCCACGGCGTGCGCCTTTATGCACCAAGCCAAAAGCACATCGATCTGTTCGCGCCGGGGTACTTCTTCCTCACCACGGATACGGCGAACGTGCTGCGCTGGCTGGCCAAGGAGGCGATGCGGGCCGGTGCGAAAATTCTCTACCGGGCCCGCTTCGAAGGCGCTGATCGCGAAGACGGTCTCTTCCGCTTCCGTGGCATCAACATCGCGGCGCGCTTCATCCTCGGCGCCGACGGCGCACGGTCCGCCGTCGCACGCGCATTCGGCCTCGGGGTGAACAAAAAATTTCTGACGGGGCTCGAGGTCGAATACGAGGGCCTCGCGAATGCAGACCCCCGCTTCCTCCACTGCTTCCTCGATTCGAAGCTCGCCCCCGGCTATCTGGGTTGGGTCGCGCCGGGACCCTCGGTCACGCAGGTGGGACTTGCGGTCGGACCCGGACGCCGTCCCAATCTGAAGGCGTTTCTCGCGGCCACGGAGCCCATCTTCGGCTATTCCAGTGCAAATCCCATCGAGCGCCGGTCTGGCCGTATTCCGGCGGGCGGCTTGGTCCATCCCTGGTCCACCGACGGCGTGATGCTGGTCGGGGATGCCGCGGGCCAGGTTTCGCCAGCAACCGGTGGCGGCATCAAGCTCGCGTTCGAGCTGGGACGCCGCTCGGCGCAAGTGATCGCGGATCACCTCATGGACCTCGGCCCGCCGCCGGCCGTGGCGCTTGCGGCCGAACTGCCCGGATTCGCGACCAAGAAAGTAATGCGCGCGGCGCTAGACCTTGCAGTACCGAATTGGACTTTCGATATAGCGCTTGGGCTTCCGCCGATGCGCTGGCTCGCGCAGCACATTTACTTCCACCGCCGCAATGCGGGCGGACTGAGCTTTGCGGAGTTCGAAGCGAAGCTGCGTGGCGAAGCGGCTCCCGGCATCCCTTATCCCAAGGCCTCGCCGGGCGCATAGGCGGATAGCGCGAGCGCGTGAATGCCGCCCTTGAGCTCTTCGGCAATGGCGTCGTTCACCATGCGGTGACGTCCGACGCGCGATACTCCCTTGAACATGGGCGACACGATGAGGATTCGAAAATGGCTTTCGCCTGTGTTGGGTGAGGAGCGGTGGCCGGCATGCAGCTCGCTTTCGTTGACGATATCGAGCCGCGTCGGCTCGAGTGCAACCATGAGCTTTTCGCGCAGGCGCGCTTCAGCCGACATGTACGTGTCCTCCGTGCAATGAGTGGGCCGATGAATGGCCCTGCGGCAGTCCAGCCGAAGAGTTCGTCTTGTGTGGCCGCGGCCGTGAGATCATAATCTAACCCATGAAGCTCAACTCGAAATACTTCGATTCGATCCGCGTCGCTCCGAAGCGGCAGGCGGAAGAGGAGGCTACGCAAAAACACCCTCCCTGCCAGTGGAAGGGGTGCGGCCGTCCTGCGCCTCATCGCGCGCCGAAGGGCCGCGGGCGGGATGGAGAGTATTTCGCGTTCTGCGTCGATCACGTGCGCGAGTACAACGCCGCCTACAACTATTTCGACGGCATGAGCGACTCCGAGGTCACCGACTTCCAAAAGGACGCGATGACCGGCCACCGCCCGACCTGGAAGGTCGGCGCCAACTCCTGGGCGCATGGGACCAGCGAGCGCGTTTCGCAGGGCGGCCCAGGGGGGGCAGGCTTCAAGGCGCACGACCCCCATGGATTTTTTGCCGAACGAGCCCGTCAGGCCCGCGAGCAACCGGTCGAAAGCCGTCGGGTCCTGAAGCCGATCGAGAAAAAATCTCTCGAAAGCCTGCATTTGCCGGAATCCGCCTCGAAGGCGGAAATCAAGGCGCGCTTCAAAGAGTTGGTAAAGCGCCACCACCCGGATTCCAACGGCGGCGATACGCGCTCCGAGGACACGTTGCGCGAAATAATCCAAGCCTATAACTATCTGAAGAAGGCGGGTCTCGTCTGAACCGCAGCCGCGGTCCGCTTTTTTGCAGCGGATCGCGCGCGGGCCGGGCGACTCCGCAAGTGTCGTTCAACATCGCCTCCAGGGGCGAAACTCACGCGGCGGAGGCCAGCTCTTCGTCGCTCTGCCCGAATAGGTTCCAATGCGCGCGCAATCCACGACAGGCACGGCCTCGGCAACGGGGCTCCCCGATATGAAGCTCTCGGTCCGTCAGGTGTTCGGGATCGACTCCGATCTCGAGGTGCCCGCTTACGCTCAGGCGGACGAGCACGTTCCTGATCTCGACCCCGACTACCTCTTCAATAGGGAAGTGACACTCGCGATCCTGGCAGGCTTCAAATACAACCGCCGCGTCATGGTCCAGGGCTATCACGGCACCGGAAAGTCGACGCACATCGAGCAGGTCGCCGCGCGCCTCAACTGGCCGTGCATTCGCATTAACCTCGACAGCCACGTTTCGCGCATCGATCTCGTCGGCAAGGATGCGATCGTGCTCAAGGACGGCAAGCAGGTGACTGAATTCCGCGAAGGCATCCTGCCTTACGCGCTGCAGTCGAATACCGCTCTCGTCTTCGATGAGTATGACGCCGGCCGGCCTGACGTGATGTTCGTCATCCAGCGCGTGCTCGAAGTCTCGGGCAAGCTGACGCTGCTCGACCAGTCTAAGGTGATCCGCCCGCATCCGGCGTTCCGCCTCTTCGCGACGACGAACACGATCGGTCTTGGCGATACGTCGGGCCTCTATCACGGCACGCAGCAGATCAACCAGGGTCAGATGGACCGCTGGTCGA
>VFQQ010005364.1_pt1 | contig 10658 bp, 11 predicted proteins | sample 3512341 | NCBI WGS metagenome assembly VFQQ01 (sample SAMN10412373, study PRJNA504923) | tailings metagenome | isolation source: Relicate 2 Philex TSF1 revegetated site | place: Philippines: Tuba, Benguet | collected 2017-08-29
GTCGAGCGAATCCTTGGCGGCGAAGAGGTGGTAGGAGTCGATGCCGATGCCGAGGTTGGGCTGGTCGGCCATCTCCACCAGCTCCCAGGCCTGCGTGAAGCGGTTGACATGGCGGCCCCACGAGAGGCCCTCGTACGCCACCCTGATGCCGTAGGGCAGGGCCAGCATCGCCAGCTTGCGCAGGTCGCGCGCCAGCGTGGGCTTGTCGTCGCTGGCGTGGCGGCTGGTGCTGCTGCAGGCCAGGAGCACCCTGCAGCCGAGCGCCGCGCACATCTGGATCATGCTCTTGGCGATGTCGACCTTGTACGCGTGCAGCGTGCCCGAGAGACCCTCGAAATCGCGCAGCACCTGGAAGCCGGTGCCCCGCAGGCCGCTCGTGCGCACGGCCTTCACGGCGGCGTCCAGGCCCTCGGGGTGGCCGACGACGTCACGCGCGCTCAGCATCACCTGGCCGAAGCCGGCCTCCTTCATCGCACGCAGCTTGGCCTCCAGCGGGCCGGCCAGCGTGATGGTGTCCATGCCGAAGTTGTCGATGCGCATGATCAGCGTTCGTCGTGGACGAGTTCGAACACCACGCTCTGCAGGAAGTGCCGCGTCACCGCGCCACGGTCGGTCACGTGCACGCCGCTCGATTCCACGAACTCCAGCCCGCGCTTCTTGAGCGCGGCCACCGCGCCGGGCACGTTGGCGGTACCGAGGCCGATGCGCTGGAACAGCTCTTCCTCATCGTACGAAGCGATCTGCGGATCGGGCTCGATCAGCTGCAGGTAGAAGCGCTGCCCGGGCTCGCAGGGGCTCGCGAGCAGCGTGCCCTTGGGCAGGATGCCGAAGCGCTGCCCGGGCGGCAGCGGCGCAAAACCGAGCAGGCGTTTGTAGAAGCTCACCCAGTCATCGGTGCGGCCGCGGCCGATGTACTGCACGATGCCGAACCAGCGCAGCGCCGCCGCCGAGGCCGGCTTCGGATCCACGCCGGGGATGGGGCGGAAGTCGATGTCGAAGATCGAGAACTCGCGCCAGCGGTCCACGAAGTACAGGTGGGCGCCACCGGGCCCGTGGATGCCGGGGATGTTGAGCTCCATCGCCTGCGCGTGGGTGGGCACGTCCCAGGCGCCTTCGGCGAGCGCGCGTTCGCAGGCGGCACGTGCGTCGTTCACACGCAGCGCCACGGCGCTGATGAAGGGCGAGCCGCCGCGAGCTGCCGTGCGTTGCACCACGCCTGGCTCGGCGTTGACCACCAGGTTCATCGGCCCCTGCCGGTACAGCGTGACCTCGCGCGAGCGGTGCCGCGCCACCGGGCTGAAGCCGGCCAGTTCCAGCACGCGGCCCAGGGCCTGCGGCTGGTGCGTCGTGTATTCGACGTACTCGATGCCGGCCAGGCCCAGCGGGTTGGGGATGTCGCCGATGGCTTCGCGGTCGGCTGAGGTGGTGGGCATCGCTCGCTCCTGTCGTTCCGGGCCCGCGGTTCAGGCCCGCTCGGCGACCATGCGCCTGAAATGCGCGTCCATGCGCGCTGCATCGGCGGGCAGGCCGGTGAAGAGCCTGAACGCGTCCACCGCCTGGCCCACCGCCATGCCACCGCCATCGGCCACGCGGCAGCCGCGTTCGCGCGCGGCCTTCAGCAGCGCGGTCTCGAGCGGGAAGTAGACGATCTCGCTCACCCACAGATCGGGGCGCAGCAGCTCGGCGGGCAGCGGCAGGCCGGGCAGCTTGTCCATGCCGGTGGGCGTGGCGTGGATGAGGCCCGTGGCCCCTTGCAGTGCGGATGCGACATCGCTCGTCCAGCTGGCGCGGCGGCCTGTGTGCTGCTTGTTGAGCTCCTCGGCCAAGGCTGCGGCGCGGGCGCCGTCGCTGTCCACCACCACCAGCACACCCGAACCGGATACGGCGCCCAGGCGCAGCACCGCATGCGCGATGGCCGAGCCCGCGCCACCGGCGCCCAGCAGCACCACGCGCGAGAGGTCGGCACCCGGCAGCTGGCGCTGGAAGCCGGCTGCCCAGCCGCTGCCGTCGGTGTTGTGACCGGTGGCCTTGCCGCCCTGGAACACGACCGTGTTCACGGCACCCATGGCGCGTGCCTGGTCGCTCAGATCATCGAGCAGCGGGATCACCGCCTGCTTGCACGGGTAGGTGATGTTCAGGCCCGCGAAGCCCATGAAGCGTGCTGCGCTGATGAGCCCGGGCAGCGCCGCCAGCGTGGCCTCGGCCGTGTGGCCGTCGATCAGCTGGTAGTGCAGCCGCAGGCCCTGCGCCGCCGCCTCGGCCTCGTGCATGGCCGGCGTCAGCGAACGCTGGATGCCGGCGCCGATGAGGCCGACCAGGCGCTTGACGGGCTCGGCGTTCACTTGCGCAGCTTGGCGAGTTCAGCCTGCAGCTCGGCCACGGTGGCGGCGATGGCGGCGCCGTGTTTTTCGATGACGGGCTTGAACTTCTCGCGCAGCTTGGCCTGCTCGGCGGCACTCAGCTCGGTGACCGACATGCCGGCTTTCTTGAGCTGGTCGAGCTGGCTGGCGGCAGCGTCGCGCGAGACCTTGCGCTGGTACTGGCTGGCCTCGTCGGCCGCGTCCTGCAGGATCTTCTTCTCGGTGGCGCTGAGCGTGTCCCAGACCTTCTTGCTGATGATCAGGCTCTGCGGGTTGTACTGGTGGTTGGAAAGCACCAGGTGCTTCTGCACTTCAGCGAACTTGTTGGCCAGGATCACCGACAGCGGGTTCTCCTGCCCGTCGATGGCCTTGGCCTCCATGGCCGCGTAGACCTCGGGGAAGGCCATCGGCGTGGGGTTGGCGCCCACCGCCTTGACCCAGTCGACGTTGATGGCGTTGGGGATCACGCGCAGCTTCAGGCCTTCGAGGTCTTCCACCTTGTTGATGGCGCGCTTGCTGTTGGTGATGTTGCGGAAGCCGAGCTCGAAGAAGTCGAGGCCGACGATGCCCTTCTCTTCCAGCCTGGCGTGCAGCTTGCGGCCGAAGGGGCCGTCGACCACGGCGTCGGCTTCCTTGGCGTTGGCGAACATGAAGGGGAAGTCGAAGACCTCGAAGTCCTTGACCTGGCTGGCGAGGATGCCGCTGTTGAGCATGGTCATCTCGATCGTGCCGCCCTGCAGCGCGCTCACCGTGGGCGCGTCGCCACCCAGCACGCCGCCGGGGAAGAGGTTGATCTTGATCTTGCCGCCGCTCTTGGCGGCCACGATCTCGGCGAACTTCTCGGCGCCCATCACCACCGGGTGGCCCTTGGGGTTCTGCTGCGCCAGCTTGAAGGCGCGCTCCTTGATGTCCTGTGCGGCCGCGCCGCCGAAGGCGGCGATGGCGGCCACGGCCACGAGGGTCTTGATGATTTGTCGCTTCAGCATGTGTATGTCTCCACCACGTCAATAGAACAACTTCAGGGGCCACAGCACGAGCTGCGGAAAGAGAACCAGCAGGAACAGCACCACCAACTGCGCCAGCATGAAAGGCATGACGCCGCGCGTGACCTCGTCCATCTTCATCCGGCCGACACCGGCCACGACGTTGAGCACGGTGCCCACGGGCGGCGTGATGAGGCCGATGGCGTTGTTCATGATGAACAGCACGCCGAAGTAGACGGGGTCGATGCCGGCGGCCTTGACCACCGGCATCAGCACCGGCGTGAGGATGAGGATCGTGGGTGTCATGTCCATCGCCGTGCCCACGGCGATGACGAGCAGCATGATCACGATCAGCAGCAGCGTCGGGTTGTCGAGGAAGGGCTGCAGCAGCCCGACCATCTGCTGCGGCAGCTGCGCCACCGTGATGAGCCAGGCGCTGACCATCGCCGCAGCCACCAGGAACATGATCACCGCGGTGGTCTTGGCCGCGGTCACGAACACCGGCAGCAGGTCCTTGAGGCTCATCTCGCGGTAGATCACCGTGGCCACGAAGAGCGCGTAGACGGCGGCCACCACCGCGGCCTCGGTCGGCGTGAACACACCCATCTTCAGGCCCACCAGCACGATCACCGGCAGGAACAAGGCCCAGGTGCTCTGGCGCAGCGCCAGCCAGCGCGCGGCGGCCGGCGCCTTGGGCGGCGGCGTGGTGTTCTCGCGCTTGGCCACGAAGTACCAGGTGACGGCGATCGCCACGCCCATCAGCAGCCCCGGCACGATGCCGGCGATGAACAGCTTGCTGATGCTGACGTTGGCCGCCACGCCGAAGATCACGAAGCCGATCGACGGCGGGATCACCGGCGCGATGATGCCGGCGCTGGCGATGAGGCCGCCTGCGCGTGCCTTGTCGTGGCCGGCCTTCACCATCATCGGCAGCAGCAGTGCGGCGAGTGCCGCGGTGTCGGCCACGGCCGAGCCCGACAGGGCTGCCATCAGGCACGCTGCCAGGATGGTGACGAAGCCGAGGCCGCCGCGCACGTGGCCCACCAGCGTGAGCGCCAGGTTGACGATGCGGCGGCTGAGGCCGCCGACGTTCATGATCTCGCCGGCCAGCATGAAGAAGGGCACGGCGAGCAGGGGGAAGCTGTCGGCGCCGTTGATGACGTTCTGCGCCAGGATCTGCGCGTCGAACATGTCCAGGTGCCACATCAGCGCCGCACCGCTGACCAGCAGCGCGTAGGCGATGGGCATGCCCAGCGCCATGGCGCCGAGCAGCGAGCCGAGGAAGACGAAGATGGTCACTTGCCGTCTCCCTTGCCTTGTGCACCAGCCTGTTGCTGGACGTGGGCGAGGTCTTCCGACTCCTGCACCATCACGAGTTCGTCGTCACGCAGCTGGCCGCTCACGGTCTGCCACAGCTGCACCAGCAGCAGCAGGATCGCCGGCACCGCGAACACCACGCCGGCGCCATACACCACGGCCATCGGCGCGCCAGTGACCGGTGCCTCCACGTCGAGGTTGATCCTGGCCTGGTCCCAGCTGCCCTTGAGCAGCATCAGCGTCACGCCGAGCATCAGCAACTGGCTCACCGCCAGGCACACGATCTTGCCGGCGCGGGGCAGGCGCGACACCAGCATGTCGGTGCCCAGGTGGCCATGTTCCTTGAGTGCCACGAGTGCGCCGAGGAAGGTCATCCAGACGAAGAACCAGCGGCTGAGCTCTTCGCTCACCGCGATGCCGGAGTTGAAGGCGTACCGCAGCACCACGTTGCCGAAGACCATGGCCACCATCACCAGCAGGCAGGCGGCGATGGCCCACTCCAGCAGCCGCATGGCGTGGTCGAGCGGGGAGGTGGGGGGTCGCAAGGCTTGTCTCCAGCATGGCGGGTGCATGGCCCGCCTTGTTGGACACGATAATGTACGAACTGGTTAGTTTTGCAGATTCGGGGAAACCCTGGGTCTTGGGCTTTCGCGCGGCAAAGGCTTGGGCGGGGAGCTGGGTGTGGGGCTGAGCTGGGGCGGTCTCCGCTGCGCTCCGACCGCCCTGCGATGCTCGGAGTCCCGGCCCCACGGCGGAACTCACTCCGCTCCTCCGTTGCTGCGTTCGAACAGCCGCCGTGAGTCAGATGACGAAGCGGAGACCGCCACAGCCTGCGCCCCCAGCGGGCACCGCCTGCCGCGACGCGCTACCAGCAGAACTGACCGAACCTCACCGCCTGACGAACCGCACCACCATCTCGATGATGCTGTCCCTGCGCGCGATCAGTGCGGCCGGCGACTCCATGTCCCGCTTGAAGATCAGCGAGAACGTGTGCCGGTTGGCCGTGTTGAAGATGCTCAACGCGCTGATCGACATGTGCAGGTCGATCATGTCCACGCCACTGCGGAACACGCCTGCGGCCAGCCCACGCTCGTACACCCGCCGCAGCCCCTCGATCGCCGGCACGTTGAGCTTGTGGATCACCTTGCTCTGCGCCAGGTACTCGCCGCGGTGGATGTTCTCCGTCATCACCAGGCGGATGAAGTCGGGGTTGGCGAGCTGGTAGTCCACCGTGAAGCCCACCAGCTTGCGCAGCGCGTCTTCGGGCGCCAGGTCTTCCAGGTGCAGGTCGGCCTCGATGGCGCGGATGCGCCGGTAGGCCTCTTCCAGCACGGCGATGTACAGGCCTTCCTTGCTGCCGAAGTAGTAGTAGATCATGCGCTTGCTGGTGCGCATGGCCTCGGCGATGACGTCGATGCGGGCCCCGGCCAGGCCCTTCTCGCTGAACTCGTGCGTGGCGACCTCGATGATGTCGGCCATCGTGCGCTCGGGGTCGTTGGTGCGCGGCTCGGCGGCAGTCTTGGGCCTGCCACGGGGCTTGCCGGCGCGGGTTTGTACTGCCTGGTTCATTCCGGCAGTGTAGGGGAACGCCGCGCCACCGGCACGGTGTTCTGGCGCTCAGACCGCGATGCCGACCTGCAGATGGGCGACGTAGCCGTTCGTCAGGTCGCCGCTCACGCTGGCCAGCTGCGTGGTGTAGCCGTCGCTGAAGATGTTGTCGGTGGCGAAGCTGATGCGCGCGAGGTTGCTGGCACTCGTGCTGTAGCCGCCGCTGGCGTAGACGGTGTTGCACACGTCGGTGGGGAACGCGATCTGGGAGGTGCGCAGCTTGTTGCCGAAGCTCGTGGCCGTGCTGGTGCTGCGGTAGACCTCGAAGTGCATGTGCGGCATGCGGCCCGAGTAGCAGCCGGGAAAGATGGTGGTGAAGGTGGCGGTGCCGTCGCTGCCGGTGGCTTGCACGCCGCGCAGGTAGTTCTCGGCCGTGACGCCACTGCTGTACATCGAGTAGCGGCCCTCGCGGTCGCAGTGCCAGAGGTAGATCGCGTAGCCGGAGAGGTCGGCGCAGCTGCCGTTGGTGTTGACGAGGTCGATCACGATCGACAGCGGCACGCCCGCCGCCACGCCGCTGGCGCCGGCGATGCTGGTGCGGATGTCGCTGCGCACGATGCCCGAGAGCATCAGCGCGTTGGCCACGCTGCCGTTGCTGGTGTTGCTGCCGTCGCCGGGGTAGGGGCCGGCGGTCTCCTCGGGGATCACCGAGCAGGTGGCGGAGGTGCCGCCGCCGGCGCCCGTGCCGCTGCTGCCGGCATCGGCATCGCCACCGCCGCAGCCCACCAGCGCGGTGGCGCCGGCGCCCATGAGCCAGCGCAGCGCGCGGCGGCGCCCGGCTGCCTGGTGTTGAAGGTGTGTCAGGTCGTGGGCCAGGCCCAGGTCATGGTCGTGCATCTGCGGGCGCAAGCCGTTGTGGAACGGCACCCATTGCAGTGCGACGGCGTTTCGGGTGGATTGCCGCTGTGTGACATCGCGTCACACGGCGCCTCCAGCCCGCGGATCAGAACGGGATCCTGCCGGTCCAGATGTCCTTGTACATGACCCAGTCGCCCATGAAGCTGTACAGCGGCCGCTTGAAGCTGGCGGGTTTGTTCTTCTCGAAGCCGAAGTGGCCCAGCCACGCAAGGCCGTAGCCGCACAAGAGCCCGTACAGCAGGTACTGCGGCTTGCCGGTGGCGATGAGCATGGCCAGGCAGACGAGGGCCAGCGTGCTGCCCAGGAAGTGCAGCCGCCGGCAGGTGCGGTTGCTGTGTTCGCCCAGGTAGAAGGGGTAGAACTCGGCGAAGCTGGTGAAGGACTTCGGGTCGACGGTGGCGGTGCTGGTGTTCATGCGGGCCTCAGCGCAGCAGCGTGCGCAGCGCATTCAACACAGGGTCGGGGCTCTCCTGCATCAGGAAATGCCCGGCAGGCACCATGTGCACGGCGGCCTTGAGCCGTTGCGCCAGGGCGGTGGCGCTCTTTGGCAGCGTCATCTGGTCGAAGCTGCCGAGCACCAGCGCGCTGGGCGCCTGCACCCGCTCGGACGCCGCCAGCCCGCCGGTGTAGGTGCTGCACACCGAGAAGTCGGTGTGGAAGAGGCGGGGCTCGCCCTTGGCCACCACCTGGCGCATGAGCGCGCGCCCCGCACCGCGCAGCCAAACGCCGGGGCCGGGGTAGGAAGGTTTGGCGGCGAGCGTGGAGTACGAGAACATGACCACGCGGTCGATGGCGGCGTGCACGTCGCTGAGCGACAGGTCCAGCAGCGGCTGCGGCACCGGCATCGGCACGCAGGTGCCGAGCATGGCGAGGTGGCTGACACGCTCCGGTGCACGCGCCGCCACCTCCAGCGACACCAGCGAGCCCATGCTGTGCCCTGCGAAGGCCGCACGCTGCACGCCGGCGGCGTCGAGCAGCGCCAGCGCCCAGTCCGCCAATGCCTGCACGCTGGTCAGCGCCGGGCCGGCGCTGCGCATGTGGCCCGGCAGGTCGACGGCCAGCACCGCGTGGCCATGGTGCACGAACCAGCGCGCGAGCAGCGTCCACACCGTGTGGTCGTTGATGGCGCCGTGGATGAACACGATGCAGGGCAGGCCGGCGTCGAAGGCCTTGCCGCCGGTGTAGGCGTAGACCTCGCGGCCCTGGACGGTGAGCTTCATGGCGTGTCCATCTCCTCTTGCTCCTCTCGCACCCAGGCGTACATCAGCGTGTCGCGCGGGCCGCCTCCGATGTTGGGGCGTACCGTGGCGCGGCGCAGCCGGCCCTCGAACTGCAGCCCGGCCTTCACCAGCACCGCGGCGCTGCGGGTGTTGTCGGCATCGCAGGTGGCCCAGATGCGCACGAGGCCGTCCTGCCGCTGCAGCCAGCCCACCAGCAGCGCAGCGGCCTCGCTGCCAAAGCCGCGGCCCCAGTGGGCGCGACCGATCAGGTAGCCGAAGTCCACCGCGTGGGCATGCAGGCGGAACGAGATCGAGCCGATCGCGGTGCCACCGGCTTTCTCCACGATCAGGTACTGGTGTTCGGTGCCCGCGGCCCAGCGGCGCTCGGCGCCTTCGAGGTGCGTGCGTGTCTCGCCCACGCTGCTGGCGCGCGGCCAGTCCATGTACCGCATGAGCTCGGCGTCGTCCACCAGCGCGAACAAGGTGCCCGCATCACCCGGCGCGGCGCGCTTGAGCCGCAGCCGCACGCCCTCGATCAGCACCGGCACGGTCACGGTCACGCTAAAGCGCCTTCTCCGCCACCTTGAAGGCGCGCCTCAGGTCGTCGATGAGGTCGTCGGCATCTTCCAGGCCGATGCTCAGGCGGATGGTGCCGGCGCTGATCCCAGCCGCGGCCAGCGCCGCGTCGTCCATGCGGAAGTGCGTGGTGCTGGCGGGGTGGATGACGAGCGAGCGGCAGTCGCCGACGTTGGCCAGGTGGCTGAACAGCTTCAGCGCCTCGATGAAGGCACGGCCCTGCTGGCGGCTGCCCTTGAGGTCGAAGCTGAACACCGCGCCGCAGCCGCGCGGCAGCAGCTTCCTGGCCAGCGCCTGGCTCGGGTGGCCGTCGAGCTCGGGGTAGCCCACGCCGGCCACCATCGGGTGCGCGGCGAGGAAGGCCACGACCTTGCGTGTGTTCTCGATGTGCCGCGCCATGCGCAGCGGGAGTGTCTCGATGCCCTGCAGGATCAGCCAGGCCGTGTGCGGGCTCATGCAGGCGCCGAAGTCGCGCAGCCCTTCGCGGCGCGCGCGCAGCAGGAACGCGCCGTCGGTGCTCTCTTCGCTGAACACCATGCCGTGGAAGCCGGCGTAGGGCTGGTTGAGTTCGGGGAAGCGGCTGGCGCTGCCCCAGTCGAAGCGGCCGCTGTCCACCAGCAGCCCGCCGATCACCGTGCCATGCCCGCCCAGGAACTTGGTGGCGCTGTGAAAGGCGAGGTCGGCGCCATGTTCGAAAGGCTTCAGCAGCCAGGGTGTGGTGAAGGTGCTGTCCACCAGCAGCGGCACGCCGGCCTCGTGTGCGATCTGGCTCACGGTGGGGATGTCGAGCACGTCGAGGCCCGGGTTGCCCAGCGTCTCGCCGAACAGCAGCTTCGTTTCGGGGCGGACGGCGGCGCGCCAGCCGTCGATGTCGCCGGGCTTGACGAAGGTGGTGGCCACGCCGAAGCGCGCCAGCGTGTAGCTCAGCAGGTTGTGGCTGCCGCCGTACAGCGCCGAACTGGCGACGACGTGGCTGCCGGCGCCGGCCAGCGTGGTGATGGCCAGCGTCAGCGCGGCCTGGCCACTGGCGGTGGCGATCGCCCCGCTGCCACCTTCGAGCGCAGCGATGCGCTCTTCCAGCACCGCGTTGGTGGGGTTGCTGATGCGGCTGTAGACATGGCCCGAGCGTTCGAGGTTGAACAGGCTCGCCGCATGTTCGCTGCTCTCGAACACGAAGCTCGTGCTGAGGTGGATGGGCACGGCGCGTGCGCCGGTGGCCGGGTCGGGCGCGGCGCCGGCGTGCAGCGCCAGGGTGTCGAATCCGGGGTCTTGTGCGCCTGCCATGCTGCGGGTTCCACGAGGTAGAGCGCGGTCATTGTGGGCTATATTGGTTCGCAACCCGAGCCCACACCCGAGCCATGAAAGTCACCGACATCCTGCGCGTCAAGGGCAACACCTTGTTCACCGTGTCGCCCGACACCCCGCTGGCCGAGGCCGCCAAGACCATGGCCGAGCTCGACATCGGCTCGCTGCCGGTGATGGAGCACGGCGATCTGGTGGGCATGCTCACCTTCCGCGAGGTGATCCAGGCCGTGGTGGGCAACGGCGGCGCCATCGGCACGCGCCTGGTGCGCAGTGTCATGGATGACGCGCCGCTGACCTGCACGCCGGAAACCGAGATCGACGAGGTGCGCCGCATGATGCTGCAGCGCCACGCGCGCTACATGCCGGTGCTGGAGCGCCGCACGCTGATGGGCGTGATCTCGTTCTACGACGTGGCCAAGACCGTGGTCGAC
>VFQQ010005366.1_pt1 | contig 10657 bp, 9 predicted proteins | sample 3512341 | NCBI WGS metagenome assembly VFQQ01 (sample SAMN10412373, study PRJNA504923) | tailings metagenome | isolation source: Relicate 2 Philex TSF1 revegetated site | place: Philippines: Tuba, Benguet | collected 2017-08-29
CGGGTAAGCTTCCTTGGCCCCATGTATGCAGAGCACGCACATGCCTGGCGGCAACAAGGGCATCACGTCAGTGAACTCCTGCACCTGCCCGAAACCAGCGAACTCGCCAATATCGACGTACTCATCCTATGCAACCCTAACAATCCCACTGCTCGGCTGATTCCCCCAGAAACCCTGCTGGCCTGGCACCAGGCACTGGCCCAACATGGTGGTTGGCTCATTGTTGATGAAGCCTTCATGGATACAACCCCGGAACATAGCCTGGCCGCATACAGCCACTTGCCGGGCCTGATTGTCTTACGCTCCTTGGGGAAATTTTTTGGCCTCGCCGGTGCCAGGGTCGGCTTTCTGCTTGCCGAGCCTAGATTGATGCGCAAAGCAGCAGATATTTTAGGGCCATGGCCTGTCACTGGCCCAGCGAGAATCGTGGCCCAAGCAGCCTTGGCTGATGTGAACTGGCAACAGCAGAACCGCGCCCGGCTACTCAACGAAAGCCAACAACTGGCTGCGTTACTGCAAGAATCTGGCCTGGGTGCGCTCAATGGTTGCGCATTGTTTCAATGGCTGAAACCAGATCATGCTGAGGATTGGCATACCCAGCTAGCGAGCCTGGGGATATGGACACGCCACTTCCCTGCCCAGCAAGGGCTACGCATTGGCCTACCTACCACAGCTGGCTGGGAAAAGCTGCGTCAGGTGCTGCTAAGGCTCGTCACAGATTAGCCTGACTCACACCCGCTTAGCGATTCACGTAGGCTACCTTGGTGACACGGTCATCCAGAATGATCTTGCTCACGCTGGCATAATCTACCTGTAATTTAAATGTGTGCACCAAAGGCAATTCCAGCGCATACCCCGTCAAGGCACGGATGACACCTGCATGCGTGAACACCAGCGCTGGCTGGTCATCGTGATGCAACTCGGCAATAAAGGCTTGCGCACGCTGTGACAGCTGCAAGAATGATTCCCCGTTCGGTGGCACATGGCGCACATGATCTTCTGCCCAAACATCCACCAGGCCACGCGGAATATCGTTCCAGGACTGCATTTCCCAATCGCCGAAATTCAGCTCCTTGAGCCTGGCATCGGTCTTTACCGTGATTTGCGGGCTGAATGTCGCCGCCATCGCCTCTGCCAACTTGACGCAACGCTGCAAGGGGCTGCTATAAATCACGGGATTACTCAAATGCCCGAGTTTAGGATGCAAGGCTTCAAACTCGGCAAGGAAAGTTTCCGTCACATCAACATCGCTATGCCCGTAACAGGTGCCAGGCAACACGGCAGGCGTCGTATGACGCACTAGGTAAATTTCCAAATCACTTACTCCACACTCAATGTGCCACACATAGCAATACACCCAGATAAAACGCCAGCTCAGTGAACTGCTGCATGGCACCCAGGCAATCTCCGGTATATCCACCCAGGCGGTACCTGAGCTTGCGGCTGAACCAAAGCCAAACCAGCACAACAGGTACCAACGCCAGCCACAAGCCAGCTGGCAATAAAGCCAATGGTGCAAAACCGGTGAATAATGCCACGCATAAACTGGCAGCACTCAGCTTATGCGCCAGCGGCTTGGCCTTGCCCTCTTCCCGCACATATGCCTGCGACGCAATGACCAACACGGCAGCCAGGCGGCTCACCGCATGCGCTGCCAACATCACGCAAGGCAGTATCTCCAGGGAGATATGGCTTAGGCTCACAAATTTGAGCAGCAAGGCCAGCACCAAGGCGATCGCCCCATAACTGCCGATGCGTGAATCCTTCATGATGGTGAGCGCCTGCTCCTTGGTCCAGCCGCCGCCTAGGCCATCCATGGTGTCTGCCAGTCCATCTTCATGAAACGCACCCGTCAGCCACACACTAGCCACCATACTCAGGCTAATGGCCACCATCACGGGCAAGTGCAGGTACAAACTTGCCATCAACACCAGCGCGGCAAGCAAGCCCACTATCATGCCCACTAATGGAAAATAGCGTGCGGCATCATTCAACTCTGCCGGATCAAAACCTTTGATGACAGGCAAGGGCAGGCGCGTCAAAAAGCCTAATGCCAGGAGAAACAAGCGCCACTGCTGCCTCATGAAGCATCCTGGCGACTGATATTTGCAGAGTCAAATGAGGCCATCTGGTTAAGAAAATTCACGGCGGCCTGCACTAGCGGGTAAGCCAGCGCTGCCCCTGTTCCTTCACCCAGTCGCAAACCAAGATTCAGCAATGGCTGCGCCTGCAACTGCTCCAACACCAACTGATGTCCAGCCTCATCAGAACAATGCGCAAAAATACAATACTCCAATATGGCAGGCGCAATGCGGCTCGCCACCAGCAAAGCGGCTGTGGCAATAAAACCATCAATCAACAAAGCCACCCGACGCTCCGCAGCGCCCAGCATGGCACCCACCATCATGGCAATCTCGAAACCGCCAAATGTTTTCAATACGACCAACGGGTCACGACTATCCACCTGATGCCGTGCGATTGCCTGACTGATGACCTCGGCCTTGTGAGCGACCCCGGCATCATCCAGGCCAGTGCCCCGGCCCACACATAGCTCCACAGGCAAATTGCATAACACCGCCACCAGCGCCGAGGCAGAAGTGGTATTACCTATCCCCATTTCGCCAAAACCCATAATATTAGAGCCAGCATCGGCTTCTGCCTGGGCAAGCTTGTAGCCTTTGATCAAGGCCTGTTTACACATACTGGAAGACATGGCCGCCATCGTGAGGAAATTATTGGTGCCCATGCTGACCTTGGCACGTATCAATTCCGGATGCGCAGAAAATTCGTGGCAAACCCCTGCGTCGACAATGCGGATACGCATGCCATTCTGCTGGGTAAACACATTAATACCCGCGCCACCGGAGAGAAAGTTCATCACCATTTGCCGCGTCACTGCCTGCGGATATGGGCTGACACCTTCCTCAACCACGCCATGATCACCAGCAAACACCAGCATGGCAGGACGTTGCAGCACTGGCGTCAAAGACTGCTGGATTAATCCCAGCTGCAAAGCCACATGCTCCAGCTTGCCCAATGCGCCAACAGGCTTGGTTTTGTTATCGATCTTGGCTTGTAATGCAACTGCCAGGCTTTGATCCAAGGGAGGTATAACGAATGCTGGCAAGGACGACGTTGGGAAGCTCATGAAATTTACTTTTCAAATCAAGCCCGAAGCATAACCGACCCCGCCATTTTTTTAAACTAGAGGAATAAAACCGGAAAATTTTCGATCTCAGCTAGACGAAACGCCGAAGTTTGCTATAATGCTGGCCTTGCGTGAGCTTCTAGAGCCAACGTAATCCAAGTAGTAAAGGCCAGGTAGCTCAGTTGGTAGAGCAGCGGATTGAAAATCCGCGTGTCGACGGTTCGATTCCGCCCCTGGCCACCAAAGAATATTAAAGGGTTAGCTTCAGTGATGAGCTAGCCCTTTTTCATGTCTGGCAATTGCCTGCAAAACATTGCGCAATTCAGCATTTCAGGCACCTTCAATAGCCAGTGCTTGTAAAATGTCCGATTCAGCCACTTCAGCGCATTAAAAAAATCCCATGAAAGCCCTCTCCTTTTATCAGCCTATTGCCTGGATGCTGGCCCATGGTCATTTTGTTGTCGATGACAGAACCTGGATCCCTTATTACCGAGGGCCAATTGCGATTCATGCCAGCAAAACAGGACTAGAAGAATATATTCATTACTGCAGGCAGATTGCTGGCGTTGATGTGCCTGATATGGTCGACCTCGAGCGTGGAGGGATCGTCGGCGTGGGTGAGCTGGTTGATGTGTTGAGGCCTGGTGAATCCGGTGGCTTCCCGCTTGAAAAGCGCGCCTATAGCGGTCCCGGTCACTATGGGCTGGTCTTTGCAAATGTAGTCCCTGTGGCATTCATCCCATGCAGGGGCAGGCCTGGGCTGTTTGATCTTGATTTCGATCCTCGAACGTACCAAGCGCCCAAGGTGATTGCTCCCCAGAGAAATTTATTCGATTAAAACACCCTATCATTTTCCATGGCACATCTCCCCTATCTCAACGGCTACCCCGCACCCCTAGTTACACAGGTCTGCACCATGCTGGAACAAGGGCGGCTTGGTCAGTGGATAGCGCACAAATACCCTGCGCGGCATGATGTGCAAACGGATAAATCTCTGTATCAATATGTCTCTGACATTAAACAGCGCTATCTGAAAAATGCACCGACCATCGCGAAAATATTGTTCGATAACCAACAGCACCCGGTAAAAGGCACGCTGGGGACAAATACCTTTGTGACCCGGGTACAAGGCAACAAGCTAAAGAACAAGAATGAGATACGCATTGCCGCGCTTTTTCGTGAGGCGCCGGCAGAGTTTTTACGGATGATTGTGGTACATGAGCTCGCGCACCTGAAGGAAAAAGACCACAACAAGGCTTTTTACCAGTTGTGCGTCCATATGGAGCCTGATTACTTGCAGCTGGAATTTGATATGCGTGTATGGCTGACTTGGCGCGAGCATCAAGCAACATTGACTGCAAAATCTATCCCTGCCTCAATGTAGCCCTTCATGCGGCTTTGATCTATGTCATCGGGCTGTCAAACAACAGTGATAACGTGCTGGAAAGAGATCAACATTACCCTTGATCCTCTGCCATCTGGTTGTCAAATAAGCACAAACACTTTATCTTAGGCTCGTATTTCATAGGCGTCCCAATCACTTTCATGCTTTCCCGGCGGTTCAAGAAATTCTCGATGTATCTGGTATTGCTGCTTGCCATGTTGCAAGTGCTTTTGCCATTGATACATGCACACCCTGCCGGGACACCATTGTCAGGCATGGGTAGTGGCATTCATATGCATGACGTCGTTAGCGAGTTTGATAACCACTGGGCCATACCGTCCCTCCATATCCAGCATGATTACGTGCAGGTGATCGGCGTAGGCAATGCCCATGAGCCCGAGCGCCTGAATCTGCCGACATTATTCCTGCTAGCCTCTTTCCTGCTGCTGGCCCTGTGTTTTGGCGGATCAATCCGCCGCATCTATTGGCGCGAGCATAATTTTCACCCGGCGCCTGCTCCCACTTTTTCTCGCTCCCTACTGCGCGCCCCTCCCCTGCGTTGATCCACACGTCTAGCCTAGCGCTGTTTTGCGCCGGGCTCACTACGCTGCCTTGTATGGCAGTGCTGGATCAATGATCAGAGGGCCTTGACCTTGAAAGCATATCGAACGACATGGCTGGTGTTCGCCATGAGTTGTCTATTTTGCCAGGCGCATGCATCGCCTTTTGAAATAGACAGTAACGAAGCATTACCTATCCTCCATATTGACCATGACGATGTACTGGAGGGTAGCGCCACACTTTCGATGTATCAGGTGTTGGAAGCAGCCTATGCCCGCAACCCGCAGCAAAAGCTGTTGCAGGCACTGGATGGCGAGGCGCAAGCAAGCTATACACGCGCCAAAAGCATGTTGCCCATGGCACCTGCCGTGGGTGTGCGCCATGTCAACGATCGCCTCAGCAGTGGCCGTGGAGAGCGCGAGTGGGAAGCTGGCCTGGACCTGCCGGTGTGGTTACCGGGGCAACGCGCCGCCAGGCAAGCCGTGGCAAATCATGCCCAGGAAGGTGTAGCCGCCAGCCGTGAAGGCTTCATGATGCAATTGGCGGGGCTGGTACGCGACACGGTCTGGGATGTGGCGATGCGTGAAAACGATTTCAAGCTGTCGCAATATCGGCGCGAGAACGCGCAAGCTATCCACAAAGATGTCATGGCGCGCTTCAAGGCCGGGGAACTGCCACGTACCGACACCATGCTGGCTGAGGATGAAAGCTTGAAAGCACAAGCCGCAGTTATCCGGGCCGAAGCCGAAGTCAAGCATGCACGGCATCGTTATACGCAGCTCACCGGCCTCGATATCTTGCCAGCCAAGCCTACAGAAGATTTGGCCAGTATCCGCAGCTTGCAGGACAACCATCCGTTGTTGCAAGAAGCCAGAACCAAGCTGGCTTTGGCAGAGGACGAGGTACACTTGGTCAACATCGAGAAACGCGAGAACCCGATGGTGAATGTGGGCACACGCACGATCCGCGGCGGCTTTGATACGCAGTTCAATAGTGCACTGACCTTGAGCCTGCGCATTCCTTTCGATGCCGAAGTGCGCTCTGCCCCCATGCTAGCCGCCGCCAACAGCAATCTTGCCCGTGCATCGGCCGAGCTTGATCGCCTGCGATTAACCATGCAAACCATGCTGCATGAAGCCATGCACAACCTGGAAGTCACCCACGAAGAATTGGAGATTGCCACCCGCCAACGCGACCTCGCCCAGGAAAACCTGCGCTTGGCACGCAAGGCCTTCCAGCTTGGCGAAAGTGATCTCGTCAGCCTGATGCGCATCCAGGCACTCGCCACCGAGGCTGAGCGCGCATACCGCAGCCGCCAAACCCAAATGAAATGGGATATCGCCAAATTCAACCAGGCAGTAGGAGTTTTGCCATGAACCAGCTTGCATTGACCATCATCTCGCTCTGTCTGGGCTGGAGCCTGCAGGCAACCGCCGCTGACACCATCAACATCACACCACAGCAACAAGCAGCGCTGGGGATACGTGTTGGGCAGGCCGAACCTGCGAGCACCATCAACAGCCTCAAGCTGCCAGGTGAAATCATCCTGCCCGTAGGCAAAGAATATGTCATCAGCGCGCCCCAAGCAGGCTTGATCGACCAGATGTACGTCGCGGCAGGCCAGCAAGTACAACGCGGACAAGCCATGGCACACCTGAGCAGCCAGGAGCTGACCGCCTTGCAGCGAGACTACCTGCTGTCTCAGACACGGCAACGTCTTGCCAAGAAAAACCTGGATCGCGATGCGGAGCTGTTCAAGGATGGCATTATTGCCGAACGCCGCTATCTCGCCACACAAGCCGAGTTTGAAGAGGCCGACACTGCCTTGCAACAAGGCCGTCAAAGCCTGCGCATTGCCGGGCTAGGCGAGGCTGCCATCAATCAGATCAAGGGCGCGCGCAACCTGGGAAGCGGCACGACATTGACCGCCCCCATCAGTGGTCAAGTGATTGAGCAAAACATCCAGCTCGGTCAGCGCGTGGATCCGGCTACACCGTTGTTCAAAGTGGCCGACTTATCGACCTTGTGGCTGTTGATCCACGTTCCTGTAGACGCACTGGCTTCCATCCACGAAGGTTCACGCGTCAGCATCGGCGCGGCTGGGATGACTGGCAAGGTCATTGCGATTGTGCGCAACACCAACAGGCAGCAACAAACCGTGCAAGTGCGAGCAGCATTCAGCGACCCTGAGCAACGCCTGATTCCCGGTCAATTTGTCGAGGCACAGTTGGCGCTGGAAAACACAGCGCTTGCAGCAGGCCAAGGCAGGCTATACCGCTTGCCACGCAATGCAGTCGCGAGACATGCGGGCAAAGCCTATGTCTTCTGCAAGTTGGACCAGCAGCGTTTTGTCGCACAGCAAGTAGACGTCATTGCGGAGCACGGTGAACAGCTCACGATCAAAAGCCAAAGCGCATTGCATCATCCAATCGCCATTAGTGGCATCGCCACACTCAAGGCAACCTGGATTGGCCATTCAGGGGAGGAGCAATAAATGTTGTCTTCCCTCATACGGCTGGCATTAACGCAGCGATTGTTGATACTGGTCATGACTGTGCTCTTGATAGGTGCGGGTATCCAGGCGTTCCAGCAATTGCCAATTGATGCTTTTCCTGATGTTTCCACTACCCAGGTCAAGATCATCATCAAGGCGCCCGGCATGCCGCCGGAAGATGTAGAGGCACGCATTACGGCCCCCATCGAAATCGAAATGCTCGGGCTACCACACCAGACCATGCTGCGCTCAGTAGCAAAGTATGCACTGACCGACATCACCATCGACTTTGCGGAGGGCACCGACATCTACTGGGCACGGCAGCAAGTGACTGAGCGCCTCAACGGCGTGTGGGATAAATTGCCGCCTGATGCCACTGGCGGCGTTGCGCCACTCACAACCCCACTAGGTGAAATGTTCATGTTCACCATAGAAGGTGATCTAGCCTTGCAGGAAAAACGTAGCCTGCTCGACTGGGTGATACGCCCACACTTGCGCACTGTTCCAGGCGTCGCTGATGTCAATCCCTTGGGTGGCACCGTGCGCAGCTTCGAGATCATCCCAGACCGGGCTCGTATGTATGCGCGTAGCATTAGCCTGGTGCAATTGCAGCAAGCGCTGGAGCTCAACAACCGCAATGACGGGGCTGGCCGCCTGGATGATGGCGAGGAATCATTGTTGGTGCGCGCAGAAGGCAGGTTCCAGGCTTTGCAGGATGTGGAAGCCACCGTCATCCGCAGCCAAGACGGCAACCCTGTTCGTATTGCTGATGTGGCCGAAGTACGCATTGGCGCATTGACACGTTATGGTGCAGTCAGCGGCAATGGCGAAGGCGAGACCGTGCAAGGGCTGGTGCTCAGCCTGCGTGGCGCCAATGCCAAGGAAGTGGTACAGGGCATCAAGGCAAAGCTTGCCGAGATTGAATCGCAATTGCCCAAGGGCGTCAGCCTGCATGTTTTCTATGACCGCAGCTCCTTGGTAGATCGCGCTATCGGCACAGTCAGCAAGGCACTGATGGAAGCAATTGTGCTGGTCGTCGTCTTGTTGATCCTATTCCTGGGCAACCTGCGCGCGGCCATCACCGTGGCGCTTTCATTGCCATTGGCGGTACTGATCACCTTTATCCTCATGCGCCATGTTGGCATTTCTGCCAACCTCATGAGCCTAGGCGGGCTTTCCATCGCCATTGGCATGCTGGTTGATGCCGCCGTGGTCGTGGTGGAAAATGTCGTATCCCACCTCGCCCATGGCGAACAATCACGGCTGCCACGCCTGCACCTGATTTTCCGTGCGGTGAAGGAAGTCAGCGTGCCCGTGACCTCCGGCATTATCATCATCGTCACCGTATTCCTGCCGCTGCTGACCTTGCAAGGGTTGGAAGGCAAGTTGTTCTCTCCGGTGGCGCTGACGATTGTGTTTGCCTTGTCTGGCTCACTCTTGTTGTCTTTCACCGTCATCCCCGTGCTCGCCACCTTCCTGCTAGGCAAGGTCAACCATGAGGAACCCTGGCTAGTACGGCAGGCATTGCGGATTTACCAGCCGGCATTGCACTGGGCACTGGAGCATAGTCGCCTGGTCTTCACCGCTGCCCTTTTATTGCTGGCGATCACGGCTTTCGTCTATACCTTGATCGGTAAGACGTTCATGCCAGAGATGGATGAGGGTGACATCGTCATGCAAACTGAAAAGCTCCCCTCTATCAACCTTGAGTCAGCCCTGGCCATCGACCAAGTCGTACAGGCAACCATCCTTTCCCAGGTGCCGGAAGTCACGCAGATCATCGCGCGTACCGGCACGGATGAACTGGGGTTAGACCCCATGGGCCTCAACCAGACGGATAGTTTTTTGGTGCTGAAACCACGCGCCGAATGGCGCTCACCTGATAAAAACATGCTGCTAGACAAGCTGCGCCAGGTGATGCACGACATTCCCGGGATGCACTATGCGTTTACCCAACCCATCGAGATGCGGGTGAATGAAATGATTCTCGGTGTACGTGGGGACCTGGCGATCAAGATATTTGGCAATGATATTGATGAGCTGAACCGCCTGGCACTGCACACCGTTGATGTCTTGCAAAACATTCAGGGCTCGGAAGATGTCTACACCCCTATCAACAGCGGCGTGCAGTACCTGCGCATCACAATAGACCGCCTGGCAGCCGGACGGCTTGGGCTAGACATCACGCAACTGGAAGACACCCTGCGCGCGCAACTGGAAGGCAAGCAACTTGGCATCGTGCAGGAAGGCCAACGACGCACGCCAGTGCTATTGCGCGGCAGCAAGGAGTTGCAACGCTCGGCAGCAGAGTTTGGCAATCTCCGCATCACCTTGCCGGATGGCAGCAATGTGCCCATCAGCACGGTCGCCAAGCTGGAGCGCGTCGATGGCCCGGTCAAGATAGACCGCGAACGAGGTAACCGTATGGTCGTCGTCATCGCCAATGTGCGTGACCGCGACCTGGTCGGCTTTGTTGAGGAAGCCCAGCACAAGGTGCAACAACAAGTGCAGCTGCCGCAAGGCTACCTGATGAAATGGGGCGGCCAATTCGAGAACCAGCAACGTGCTGCTGCAAGGCTGGCGATTGTCGTGCCACTGGCTATCGGGCTGATTTTCCTGCTGCTGTTCGCCACCTTCCGCTCGGCACGCCAAGCTGCGCTGATACTCTGCAATATTCCATTTGCCATGATAGGCGGTGTGTTTGCCCTATGGGCCTCGGGAGAATATTTATCGGTGCCAGCCTCCGTCGGCTTCATCGCCTTGCTGGGCATTGCGGTGCTTAATGGCGTCGTGATGATGAGCTACTTCAACCAATTGGCAGAGCAAGGCATGGGCATCGCGCAAGTGGTGGTTGAAGGTGCCAAGCGCCGTCTGCGCCCCGTCCTCATGACAGCCAGCATCGCGGCATTCGGGCTGGTACCCTTGCTGTTCGCGACTGGGCCGGGTTCTGAAATCCAGCGTCCACTTGCCATCGTCGTCATTGGCGGCCTGGTGACGTCTACCTTGCTCACGCTGGTGCTGCTGCCCATCCTCTATCGCCGCTTCGGCATGCCGGAAAGGAATTGATATG
>VFQQ010005367.1_pt1 | contig 10657 bp, 7 predicted proteins | sample 3512341 | NCBI WGS metagenome assembly VFQQ01 (sample SAMN10412373, study PRJNA504923) | tailings metagenome | isolation source: Relicate 2 Philex TSF1 revegetated site | place: Philippines: Tuba, Benguet | collected 2017-08-29
GGTGGCTGTTCCTGTAAAGGCCGTGTTGGCTTGTGGAGTAGCCGAAAAGGTCACCGACGAACAGTTCAAGGCCGTCACTGTGGCGGTTGAAGTGGTAGGAGTAAGGTTATTGTCCGACTTGTTGCAGGCAATTAAGAGTACAATAGTGCTAGCCACTATACTCACAAGAAAATGATTGATGTTCATGCTTAAACAATTAATTTTAGTTTCGATTGTTTAGACGCAATTACTTATCGGAATGTGGAGAAAAGGCGAGGGTTTAGAAGTGAATTGGAAAAAAACGTAAGTGAATCGCTATTTTTAGCCGCCTTCATACCATTTTTTAAAAGCAGTTACTTTTTCTTTACTGATAATTATCTCAAAAGGTGCTACTGGAAATACCCTAACAATCACTCGACTGTTGATGAAAGGGGTGATTTCGGTTACACTTTCACGAGAAAGAATATACTGACGATTGGCCCTGACAAATTCACTTGGATTCAATTGTTGTTCCAAATCTTCGAGCTTAAAATCAATAATATATTTTCTGCCATCTTGCACCTGTCCATACACCAAACCATTGTCAATATAAAAATAGGCAAACTCAGCCGCTTTAATGGGAATTAACTTATCACGAAGCCGGACTAAAAAACTTTTACGATAAGATTTAGGGGTAAAAACTTGTTGGATAATGAGTTCGTTGAGGATTTCACGACGCAGCATTTGATGATTGTTGAATTTTTGTATGGCAAACCTAAGGGACTCTAAGTCAATAGGTTTTAATAAGTAATCCACACTGTTCAACTTAAATGCTCGGATGGCGTATTCGTCAAAAGCCGTCGTAAATATAATGGGTGCGGTGGTTTGAATTTGTTCATAAATTTCGAATGAAAGCCCGTCGGCCAATTGTACATCAGAAAAAATCAAGTCAGGGTTTGGATGAGTCGTTAGCCAATGTATGGCTTCCGAAACGGTCTCAATAATTGTCAAAACGTGATGAGGAATTCCAAGTTGCGCTATCAAAAACTTTAGATGATTAGCCGCCGCTGCCTCGTCTTCTATGATTAAGATATTCATTTAAGTAATAGGGGTAATGTAACACAAAACAACTCTTGGCTTTGCTCTATCTCTATTTCTTTAGAGGCAAGTAGTCTAAATCGTTCGTTGAGGTTGACCAAGCCAAGACCTGTGCCTTCTGAGTGTGTTCTGATGCGTAAGGTGTTGCTTACAGATATAGAGCATTTATTATTGTCTGTTATGATGTTGATTTCCAGAGGAGAATGCGTGGAGATTATATTATGTTTAACGGCATTTTCAATCAACAATTGAATAGATAATGGCGGAATTAAGAAGGAAGTGGTTTTGTCGGTTTGCCAGTGTACTTTTAGGTTGTTGCCAAACCTTATCTGTAACAAAAAAATGTAGCTTTCTACTAGCTCCAATTCTTCTTGTAATTTAACCAAAGATTGTTCTTGAATACTTAAAGAGTATCGTAAGACTTGAGAAAGTTTTTGAAGATAAAGTTGGCTTCTATCTTTATCTTCATTGATGAGCCAACTCAGGGTATTAAGAGAATTAAACAGAAAATGAGGATTTAACTGATTTTTGAGAGAGTTGAGTTGAACCAAGAGATTTTCGTGTTTTAGCTGTTCATTTTCCAGTAGAACCTCATTTTTTCGTTCAGTTTCTAAGATAAATCGGCTAAAAAATATTCCCAATAAAGTCAGTAAGGCACCTCGCATAAGCACCGTGGGGAGAATTTTGAAAGGGAGTTTAATGAAAATGATGTTTACACTCATCAATACCACCACAAATCCGACAAACATGACACTGCTAGAGATTATTTGTTTGATCTTGGGCTGTGATGAATGGGCTTGTTTGTACATCAAGTGAATGGCAACTACCATATATACCGAGCTGATTATCACTTGCAAAACCACATCCGCAACGGCAAGTCCAGACTTACGTAGTTTGGGAAGGTTAAAAAAAATGATAGGGAAGTTGATAAACAGAGCGGCAAACAAAGAGACTCCCCAAATAAATCGACCTAATGTTGGATTCTTTGACATGGTATTACGATTTTCGACGTGTCGAATGTACTGATATTAATGCTTGGGTTTAGGAAAACAGAAGTGAAATGGAAAAAATAGACTCTCAAGCAGCAATGGGCTTTTGAGGAAAAGATAAGTTATTTTATCTCTTATTTGAGCGTTTATTATCAAAAAAAGCAATTTTTGCCTTTAGCTTGGCGTGAGTATTGAAAAAAATGAGCAGTTTTGTTTCGTTTTTAGCATCATTAACCTAGGATACCTTTGAATTTCACCGACGAAATAATAGACGCATTGTCTATCGATTGCCTTATTTTCGGATTTAAGGACGCCCAGCTTTCTATTCTTTTAGTCAAACACGGAATCGGGCCTACACTAGGCCAATGGGCCTTGCCAGGCAGTTGGATAAGGTACAACGAAAGTATCGACGAAGCGGCGGGACGAATCTTGTCGTCGCAGACTTCTGTGGAGAATATTTATCTAGAGCAGTTCAAAACCTTCGGCGAAGTGCGTAGATTTCCACCTCGACGCGTCATCACGATTGCCTATTATGCCTTGGTCAATATTGAAAAGTTTGAACTTCACCCTGGCCCTACCGAAGCCGATGTGTCGTGGTTCAATATCCAAGATATACCTACGATGCCTTTTGACCACAACAAAATTTTTCAAGATTGCCTTGATTTTCTAAAGCACAAAATCCAACATGAGCCTATTGGATTTAACTTACTTCCGTCAAAATTTACGCTTTTGCAATTGCTAGAACTATATGAAGCGATTTTGGGGCAAAAACTCGATAAATCGAATTTTCGAAAGAAGTTTTTGAAAATGAACTTGTTAGTAGACACCCACGAACGCCAACAGGATGTATCGCACCGTGCGGCTACTTTGTATAGGTTTGATGAAAACGTGTACAATAAACTGTTGGCGAAAGGGTTTACATTTGAAGTATAGTAGAGCCCTTTCGCCTAAAATCCACCTTATAAGTAAGGTTCAATGGTTTGGATTTTGCCCTCCGCATCGTATACCAACTCCGTCATTTTGATGCTGCGTAAGTGTGTAACCCCTTCCGAGAGGCTCGAATCGTGGTAAAAAAGATACCATTTTCCGTCTACTTCACAAATCGAATGATGCGTAGTCCAGCCTATCACGGGTTGAAGGATTTGACCTTGATAGGTAAAAGGGCCATAAGGCGAATCGCCAATAGCATAACAAATGTAGTGCGTATCGCCTGTCGAATACGAAAAATAATACTTGCCATTGTAGCGGTGCAGCCAAGGAGCTTCAAAAAAACGTCGTTCGTTGTCGCCTGCCAGCAACAAATTTCCTTCTTCATCCACAATCTGCACATCTCGTGGACTTTCGGTGAGTGTTAGCATATCATCGGTCAACTTGGCTACTTTAGGGCAAAGAGCGGGTTCGTGGGCCAGAGGCTCTTCATTTTTAGGGTGATAGATGTTGTCGCGGTACTTTTGTAATTGGCCGCCCCAAATCCCCCCAAAATACAAGTAATAACTTCCGTCGGTGTCTTCAAACACTGCGGGGTCGATGCTATAGCTGCCTTTTATGGGGGATTCTTCTGCTACAAAAGGCCCCGTAGGAGAGTCGGCAATCGCCACTCCAATCTGAAAAATTCCTTCGTGGTTTTTGGCAGGAAAATAAAGATAGTACTTACCTTCTTTGTGGGCGGCATCAGGTGCCCACATTTGTCGCTCAGCCCAAGGAACATCTTTTTTGTGAAGCGCCACACCGTGGTCAATCACTTCGCTGTCAGGAGATTCCATAGAAAAGACGTGATAGTCTTCCATCCCAAAATGATCTCCGTCATCATTAAACGGCACTCCTGCGTCAATATCGTGGGAAGGATAAATGTAAATTTTTCCGTCAAAAACGTGCGCCGAAGGATCGGCGGTAAACAAATGTGTAACCAGTGGTTGAGAAATAGCTCGTTTGTTAAGCTCCTCAAAATCAATGTGTGACGTGCTTTCTTCTGGCATTTTTTTATTTTTTATTAATTGCTGTAATCAACTTTTGTCGGATGTGAGAAATTTTTGTCATTCCGACGAAACTTTTGACACTTTACCTAAACTTTGTCACTTCGCCTAAACTTCTATCACTTCGTCTAAACTTCTATCACTTCGCCTAAACTTTGTCACTTCGCCTAAACTTTTGACACTTTACCTAAACTTCTATCACTTCGTCTAAACTTCTATCACTTCACCTAAACTTTTGTCACTTCGCCTAAACTTTTGTCACTTCGCCTAAACTTTGTCACTTCGCCTAAACTTTTGTCACTTCGCCTAAACTTTTGTCACTTCGCCTAAACTTTTGTCACTTCACCTAAATTTTTGTCACTTCACCTAAACTTTTGTCACTTCGACGAAGGAGAAGCCTACACCTACCGCTGACGTTTTTCTTTCAAGTCGGCTTCAATACGTACTTCCATTGTTTTATTTATTTCATACCAAAACAACAAAGCAGTACCTACCAAGAAAATCAATCCCGGATAAATACTGACGGCCATTTTAATGCCATTGACAGCCTCTAAGGTTTGTTGAGTTTGCTCCGCTATATACCCGTATTTAGACAATATACCCGCTCCTAAAGCTCCGCCGATACTTAAACCTGCTTTTAATCCAAAAATCATGGCTGAAAATATAATAGCCGTAGCGCGCCGGTTGTTTTTCCATTCTGAATAATCGGCCACGTCGGCTATCATGGCCCAAAGCAACGGAATCGTTACACCATAAGTAAAGCCGTGGAGAATTTGGGTAAAAAACACCAGACCAATGCTGGTATTGTCATAAAAATTGAACATCAGCAAGCACAGTGCCGATAATGCAAGGAAAATTCCGAAAATGTTACGCTTTCCAAAACGGTCGGCTAGGGGTTTTGAAAACATGATTCCCACAATCATAAAAATAATCCCACCCGCATTAAAAACGCTGTTGGCGGAGGTAGGGGCATCTTCAGGCCATTCAAATTTGCCTAGTCCTAAGCTTGTAATCGTAGTATTTAAGCCCTGAATAAAATTATTGAAACCAATGGATTCTAGATAAGCCGCTTGGGCAGTGGGGTCGAGATAGTATTTGAAATAATAAATGTACATGCCGCCTTTGAGGGCTAAGGTGACAAAAACCAAGATGGTTACGACCAGCATAATGACCCAAGGTCTGTTTTTGACAAGGTCGGTTAAATCTTGTTTGATGGAGTTTTTTTCTTCAACGGGGGGCACTATACGCTCTTTCGTAGTGAAAAAAGTAATCCAAAAACAAATCACCCCTACAATGGCAAAAAATAGCATTACCTTTTCAAACCCCACGGCCTTGTTGCCATGACCAAGTGACAACGCCAGAGGCAAAAGCAATGATTGAATAATAAATTGGGCAACCATTACGGCTACAAAACGATACGATGAGAGGCTATTACGTTCTTTCATGTCGCCCGTAATAACCCCACTCAACGCCGAATAGGGTAAGTTGTTGGCCGAATACACAATGACGAGCAGCAGATAGGTGGTGAGGGCATAGACAACTTTGCCTGTTTCCCCAAAATCTGGCGTAGAAAAAGCCAACAATGAAATCACGCCAAAAGGAACAGACGTCCAGATAATCCACGGCCGAAATTTTCCCCAGCGTGTATTGGTTCGGTCGGCGATGAGCCCCATCAAGACATTGAAAAATGCCCCTAATAATCCTCCCACAAAAATGATAACACTTGCCGTACCAGCGGGGATTTTGTAAACGTCGGTGTAGAAATATGCCAAAAAGGTCATTAATGTCTGAAAAATCAGGTTGGCAGCTAAATCGCCTAAGCTATACCCAATTTTTTCGAGAACTGATAGTCTCTGATTGCTGGAAGTCATGGGAGTGGTTGATTTAATATGGATTAAATAGTAGGGCTTCATGTCGAAGCCCTACAAAATTATCATAGGTTAATTTCAAATTTTATCTACTTGAATGTTGGTTAAACCCCTTTAACCCCAAAGTACACCCAATTAGGTAGATTTGAATAGGAAAGCAAACTTATGGTAATGTTTACTATAATACTAATGGTATTTTTTACAATATCGGTAAATGTTTTTTGTTTTTCAGGTTAAGTATTTGTTTTTCAGTGTATTGTGTGTTTTCTGGTTTTGTAGATACCCCGTCAGATTTTTGTATTATGTTCAAAATCAATCATTATAAAAAAATAAATTTCAACTTATTGTAAAAAATACCATAAGATATTGAAACTTTATTACTTTTGTTAGACTATTCACAAAAAATCTTTGTTTGATTATATTACTCGGTTTTACTATGGCTTTTCCAGTTCAAGACCATGTACTATGGAAATCATATCGAGAGGGCGATAAGCAAGCGCTTGGGACGATTGTTGAGCGACATTATCGCACACTACGCCGCTATGGTCTAAAATTTATGATTGACGAAGCAACGGTGGAAGATTGTATCCAAGATTTGTTTTTGCAGCTTTGGCAAAATCGCCTTCAAATCAACGATACTTTTTCGGTAAAACATTATTTATTAAAATCTTTGAGAAGCCATATCATTCAATATCTACGAGCCGAAAAACACTTTAGTCATCAAGAGACGGATTGGGACACTGCCTTGCCCGAAGAAGTAGACGCCGAAACGTTACTCATTCAGGAAGAAGTGGCTTTGTTTCAAGTAAATGAACTAAAAAGACAACTTGATACTCTTCCCGCTCGTGAGCGTGAAGCCTTATATTTGAAATATTACGAAAACTTATCGGTATGTGAAATTGCCGAAATGATGAATGTAAATCGCCAATCAGTCTCTAATTTTTTACAAAAAGCCATCAGCAAGTTGCGTAACCGTTGGCTTGTAGCACCTCTCTTTGTTGTAATTTGTACTTTTTTTTAAAAAAATTAGCTTTCACTAGGGTATCTAGGGTACGTATCTTCATACTATCAATAAAAATAGTAGAAAAGTACCAATGAGCCTTTCACCAAACCCTTTTTCAGTGGCTGACCTTCTTGAGGATGAAGCTTTCCAACGTTGGATGAAGGAAAGACAGCCCAACGATCGCCTCTTTTGGAAAGAGTGGCTCCAGGTTTATCCCGAAAAAAGAGAAATATACGAACAGGCCGTTGCTACATTTTTGGCGATTCAAGGCAAAGAAGATACTCTCTCGGCTCAAGACATTTCTCTAAAAAAAGAACAAATACTAGAACTGATTTCTGAAGATTCTTCATCTTCGGCAAAACTGTTTTTGAGCTGGACTTGGCTGCGTGGAGTGGCGGCTGTTATCATCATGAGTGTAGTGACGTGGTATTATTTTCGGGACTCAGATACTTCACAAACAGCCCCTTTGACGACCCGCACCGAAGAAAAAGCCCTCAAGAAAGAGGAATGGAGGCAGGTAAGTAATACAACCCAAGAGCCTATGGTGGTTTTACTGCCAGACAACTCATCGGTGGTGTTGTCAGAAGGAAGTAGTTTACGTTTCCAGACAGTCGTAAATGCTGCTAAACGGGAAGTGTTTTTGAAAGGAGAAGGCTTTTTTGAAGTAAGTAAAAATCCCCAAAAACCTTTTTTTGTTTATACCAATAGTCTCACTACCAAAGTATTGGGTACAAGTTTTCAAGTGCGTTCGTTTGAGGGAGAGACAGTGGCTTTGGTAAAAGTAAAGTCGGGTAAAGTGGCGGTGATGCCTATAGCTTCGCCCAACAAATCAACTTTACTTACTCAACATCAGCAATTGAGTATTGAAGTTAAAACCAACAAAATAACCCAAGAAGAATCGCCAACAGCGCAAGAGAATCCTTCCAACATTGTCAATCAGGAGTTTACATATGAATATGCCCATGTATCTGACATTTTGGAGCAGCTGCAAGAATCCTATAATATGCCCATTCAATATGAGCGAGACAAACTCTCCACTTGCACGTTTACAGGGCAATTAAACGACTTACCATTTCTTGAAAAAATCCGATTAATCTGTCTGACCATTGAATCTACTTACCAAATAATCGATAACAAAGTCGTCATCCAAAGTAAAGGATGTAATTAACCATTTTTTGTCCAAACCTTAACCAAGCTAATAATAATGATGTCTTGAAATCTATCTCTTTCCTTTTTCCAAAAAAGAAAAGCGATAGTGCTACCAACACTATCGCTTGTACTCCTCTAAAATGTGTAGGTATGACACATTTCGCCTAAATGGCAGTAAACTGTTTTTGTCATTTCTTCCAAAAAACAACAAAACAAACAAATGTATGTATTACGATTTATTTAATCACAATGTTTGGATCAGGATTATGAAAATATCAAGCCTGCAATTCTTACTTGTGCTCCTATTTTTTAAAATAAGTTTTGCCCATGATGGCAAAGCGCAGGAGATTTTGAAGCGTCGAATTAGTTTTTCGGCTCAGAACCAAGATGCAGAAGTGGTTATCAAGAGAATTGAAAAATTGGCCAATGTACAATTTTTATTCAGTAGAGAAATTGTACAATCGAAGCGCAAAGTCACCTATCAAGCCAATAATGAAGAACTTTTTGGCGTATTGGAGCACATTTTGACCCCGCTCAATTTGACCTACGAAGTAGTAGGGCAACAAATTTTAATCAAACGGCAACCCGCGCCCACCCCTTTTCTCCCCCAAAATTCGCCCCAAGAAGCAAGTCTCACCGAAATAAAGCAAATAGACATTGCGGGTCGTGTAACAAGCGATGATGGACAAGGCTTACCAGGGGTAAATATTCAAGTAAAAGGCACCGTAAAAGGAACAAGTACAGATGCCAACGGTGACTATAAACTTACTCTTCCTGACGCCAATGGGGTTGTTCTTGTGTTTTCGTACGTAGGATATGTCACCAAGGAAGTAGCAGTAGGCGCTCAAAAAATCATCAATGTTCGTTTGGAAGCCGACAACAAGACCCTCAATGAAGTAGTAGTGGTAGGCTACGGGACGCAACGCAAACGCGATATGACGGGCGCGGTGGTATCGGTCAATGAAGCTACGCTCAAAGAAGTGCCCGCCCCCAATCTTTTGAACCAGCTAAAAGGACGCGCAGCGGGGGTGTCTATTGTCAGCAATGGCTCTACGCCGGGTAGCCAAGGAACTATTCGTATTCGTGGAAACCGCTCTATTACGACCGGAAACGGCGATGGACTTGATGGTCCGCTTGTGGTAGTGGATGGGATTCCGTTTGGGGGGCTCAACGATATAAACCCCGACGATATTACTAGCCTCGAAATCTTAAAAGATGCCTCTGCTACCGCTATTTTTGGTTCGCGAGGAGCGGGTGGGGTGATTTTGATTACTACCAAAAGAGGAAAAACTGGCAAGCCTGTATTGACTTATGATGGGTATCATGGGGTGACTAGTATCATGGGCAAATACAATGTCATGAATGGTGAGCAATATGCCAAATTTAAAGACCTTTCAGCGGCATTGAATACCCAAGGAGCAGGTACAACGGCTTATCCACTCACGGAGGAAGAAAAGACAAATCTTGCCGCAGGAGTCTCGACCGATTGGCAGGATTTGTTGTATAAGCCAGGCTTTAATACAAGTCATCAACTTGGACTGCAAGGTGGGGTAGAAAATACGCAATATGGCTTGGGAATAGGGTATTTTAACGAAACGGGTATCATGCCAAACCAGGATTTTCAACGTATGAATATCCGCGCTACCATCGACCAAAAAATTGGTAAAAGAGTAAAAATAGGACTAAACACTATCAATACCCTTACCTACCGAAATGACCCGGCGGGTGGGGGAGTACCGACTGAGTTGGTTCGTTTATCGCCTTTGATCAAACCGTATAATGATGATGGTACAGTCAACTTGAACCCAAAAAAAGGTACGATTGAAGCGCAAGCTGTGAGTCCATTGACATTGATTTCGCGAGGAAATGATATTCTTTCAAACGAACGCTCCATCCGTACCTTTAATAGTTTGTATGCCGAAGTAAATATTCTAGACGGCCTCAAATACCGTTTCAATGCGGGATTGAATTTTAGCCAAGTACATTTTAACGGGTACGGACCTCCAAATACTTTTGTGAACTCGGGCGTTGACCAAAGTGTATCTAACGCTGACATCCGAAATACTGAGTATTGGGATATAAACATGCAGCATTTGCTTTATTATGATAAGGTTTTTGCTCAAAAGCATAAAATTGGTTTGACTGCTCTTTATGAAATCACCAAAAATCATAACATAGGTAGTAGCTTTAACGTAAAAGGCGTACCCGCTGATTATATCAAAACCTCCAACTTCTCTTTGGCTTCTGGGCAGCCTACCGGTAGCGGTAGCTTTGGCGAAACGGGACTTTTGTCGTACATGGCGCGGGTAAATTATACCTTCAATGATAAATATAATTTGACGGCCACTTTCCGTCGCGATGGTTCTTCAACATTATCACCCGGAAATCAGTACTTCAATTACCCCGCTATTGGTTTGAGTTGGAATATTATTGATGAGCCATTTATGAAAGAGTTACCTGTTTTCTCTAATTTAAAATTGAGGGGCGGTTGGGGAATTTCGGGCAACCGCAACGTAGGGGCTTATGCTACGCTAGGTGCTCTTTCCACAGGGTATTACAACTTCGGTACTACTACGGCAGGACAGGTATTGGCCTATACCGTTACGAGCCTTCCAGCGA
>VFQQ010005368.1_pt1 | contig 10655 bp, 12 predicted proteins | sample 3512341 | NCBI WGS metagenome assembly VFQQ01 (sample SAMN10412373, study PRJNA504923) | tailings metagenome | isolation source: Relicate 2 Philex TSF1 revegetated site | place: Philippines: Tuba, Benguet | collected 2017-08-29
TCGGCGGTACGTGGCGGGTCGGGGCTTTTCGGGGGCAAATGCAGCTTAGCAGCAGGCCAGAACTCCTCCTTTTGGCAGCGTACACACAGGTCAGTCGCACATGTGATGATGCATGGCACATCAAAGCGGAACTCCCTACACACACGAAGCCCCCCGACGGACTCTCCTGTTCACCCTGTACACGCATGCACACAGGCACCAGGCACCGCGTGTGGGCCCCATGCGCATTCACAGTCCCGCGCCGTCACAGATCCCCCGAGAGAAGTAGATAATGCTCGGCATTGGGCACACCTGCGCTGCCGTTGTTTTGTGCGTGGCTTGGTAACACAGTGACGAGTGACATGCTAAGTATGGAGAGCGTGAGACTAGGCACGGGTTTGGGATGGTCGGAAGGTACTGGTGGTGGCTGAAAAGTGCAGAGTGCAGGCTCTGGCATCAGCAGGAGCATCGCATGCAATTAAGTATGATAAACTGCAGTGTGTGGTAGTATCGTGGCAGCAGTTTGGTGGCCTTAGGCAGGCAGCGCGATCAAGACTGTAGCTAAATGTGCGCGTACCAACCGCATAAGGGGAGCTTACCCGTCTTGACATTTGTTAGGGCACACAGCATTGGTGAACACACATCTTACCGTTCTGTTTTTCGTCTGTGTGGTGTCTGACCGGCTTCGTTCATCTCTAGTCAGGTTCTGTTTCTCATGCACTCCATACCAGTGCCCTTGTCTTGCATTCTGTTGGCAGCCTACAGCTTCAGTTTCTGTTTTGCACGTTTTTTGTTTTTGGCACCCTTATCTTAACCCATTCTCCCATCTTGTTCTCATTTGCGTATAGACACCCTTACATCAGCATGCTGCTGTGCAAAGGTCGTCAAACGCATAGTGTCACCGCATGGCCATACCGGTGCTGCATCACAGTGTTGACCTCGAATTCGGTTGCAATCTCCGACGCCATTCTTGTTTCACCACCTGACGCCATGACTTTGCTGTGCTGTTTCTGAGATCGCTTCTGTGTTCGTCTCTGCTTCGGGTCGTTTGTTTCTGCTTGCATTCATTTCCACAGCTTACTCGTGACAATAGGAATCACTAGGAATCGGTTACCGTCACCAACTCGTCGGACCTTGTGTGCTAGCCGTTGGGTCGGGATGGTGGAGGGGACTGCTGATGACTTGCTCCAGGACAGGACAGTGGCGTAGTGTTCAGTTATGTATTCAGCCTCTGCTTTGGTGCCTGGTCAACCCTTGTGAGAGATACGCGCTATGTAAGAGTGGCTGATGAGCTATTGCAGATCGAACAGGCCTCTGTGCGGTCCTGTGCCTCTTGCGTCCTGAGCAGTGTTGTCCGTGTAATAGCGTGCTGAGCGGTAGCCAGTTCCCTGATGGGTCATGATCATCATGAGCCAGGCCCATCAACCCACCACAACGAACTACCCGGGTTTTTCATCCATGGCATCATTTGCATCTGGCCAGTAGTGCAGAGACAGCAGGAGATGGAAGCAGGGTCATAATGCTCACGTAGCGTCTTGCAAGTTATGAGCGCCAGGCAAGCAAGTGAGCATTCATGATGGCCTAGCCAATCGGAAGGTGTTTCCAAGATGCCTACAGGTAGGCCACATAGCAGCACTGCCAGAGCAGCATTGATGGATGGACCAGCGCGCCAGGTCCACTCAGTAGTGAGTCCGCTTCTCGAACTCGCGGCTCAGCCCGCAGCCAATAACAGATGCAACATTTGCATTGCGCTGCTATGACCACAGAGCATCGTGCTGAAGCCAGCACGCAGAGAGGACGGGGCCGGAGCCCAGGCTCTCGTCCTGCTGCACCAGGTTCCTATGCCAAAGCATTCGCATCAGCGCGCATGAGGGCATCACCAGGGCGCAGTGGTGATGCCAGCCTAGGGCAAATGAGTTGTTCACCAGCACGCGGCACATCGGCCTCGCCCCCTCGCACATCAGCAGCACAAGGCGCCCCTGCATATGTCAGGTAAGGCCACTCCCTGCGAGCTGGCACAGTGCTAGGCCGGCACATGACATGTACATGCCGGACATGTGCGGCTGGACATCTGCTAGAGCCCCAGCACCTGCCCAGATACCCCAGCACCTGCCCAGATGCTTGACTGTTGCGAATGCTTGCTGACTGCCGTGCAGGATGAGCCCCAGGGACGCGACTGCGCCAGGCAGCACCGCTCAGAGCGCGCAGAGCACTGATGCCAGCAGGGACCTTGCAGCTGAGCGGGCACCAGACCCTCAGGTCACAGCAGATGCCCACGTGCCGCAGCAGACCGACCAGGCAGCGCTCGCCAGCCACAGCCACGCGCAGGACATGCTGGCAGCCATCCTGCAAAAGCAAGGGCTACATACTTCGGAGCTGGCCGGTTCAGCGAGTTGCCCTGCATCACAGCAAGACATAGCCCGCGTGGCAGCAGCTCTGCTGGAGTGGGCAAGCGGCCGCACGCCGAGCGCAGAGCGCAGCGTGCTGGCAGACGTGCAGAGCCTGCTGCGCGTCCCGTGCACGCCGCGAGGTGTCAGGTACCTGCGGGAAGAATTGAACAAGGGCCACAGCACGCCAGTGCCCAAAAGCAGGCCCTGCAACAAGCAGGATACATCTTCACCCGTGTCACCACGCACAGGTGCGTCACCGTGCATGCACCAGGCCAGCACACGCGCTGACACCACAGGCTGCACCAGTGCGCATGTGCATGTACTCTCAGCGCCTTACCTTGGTGTGTGGTGTGTGGCGTCTGCCCTGCGCAATGCAGAGAGGGCACGGCAAGTGAATGCGACACGCGAAGGGTTTGTGACAGAAGAGACGCTCGCGTACTCCCTACATGGAAAGCTGCTCGCGCGGCCTGCGCGCCGCACACTGCGTGAGCGTGAACGCGGACGCCGCAGGGCCCGGGGGCAGAGTGCGGGCCCTGACTGCAGTCCTGGCATCGGAAGGGTGTTCTTTCCGGTCATCGCTACGTCATTTCGTAAGTGTGACCCATGCATCAGTCAGCAGTCACTCTGTTATGCATGCACCTTTTGCTAGCTCAGACACAGATAGAGACACATGTTGAAACGCGAACAGACCTGCGATGGTGTCGCTGACTCAGGAACAGCATGGTGTCGCTGACATGAGTGTGACCCATGCATGCATCACTCATCAGTAACTCTGTTATGCATGCAGCTTCTTGCTGGTTCAGACTCGCAGGCAGCTGTGCGAGCCTGGAGAACATGATGCACGAGAGAGGGCTACAAACTCCATATGTGTGTGTGTGTGTGTGTGTGTGTGTGTGCGGTCCATGCTGCATGCAGGCATCGAAGAGCAGTGTGCAGTGGCCACAGCAACAACACACAGGAGTGGCAGCTCAGGTACAGCTACACCGCCCGCCACCCAGTCCGCGTTATCAGTGACCCTCAACAACGCCAGCCATACCAACCTCAGCATGCAGCCAGCAGCAAACCCACTTGCCAATGCTACCGTGAGCACTGTAGCAAGCTCAGGCCATGCAGCCGCACCCGTGGGCGATGGTCAGACTTCAAAGTTTGTGCTTGGGAACAGAGATGTGCTCGTACAGGCCAGCCAGAGCTGCGCAGACAGTGCTGCGGCACCACAGCTCAACAACAGCAACAACAGCAGCACAAACGACACGGTCACAAATACGAAGCAGCAGAGGGCAAAGAAGGACGGGCCATGGTGGGCACGGCTGAAACAGCTCTTCAACGACAAGCAACAACCAACAAGCACAGCTTCCCCTACTACAGGCAGCGGTGAAAAGACTAAGGGTGTAAAGTTGGTTTCAGTGGCGACAGTGGCAGCTGATGACGTGGCAGAGGCGACAGTTGGTGGGGTAACGGACACACAGTGTGATTTGCTGTGTGGGGAGGCATCCGTTGCGCACATGGCTTGTGACGAGCCAGTACAGTCTATTAGTGCGCCCACACACCAGCTACAGGGTCAAGACACAGTAGGGGTACAAACAGGGATAGAGATACGGCCCCAGTGTGATATGCAGTTTCCACGGATTACCTTCAACACACAGTGCAGCTCAGTGGCCGGTCCAAGCACCGGCCTACCGACAGCAACAGCGACGCAGGCGCCGTACGATGCGGGCGTAGCGCACGTGCCGGCCCCGCACCAGCTGCAGCCACTGGCGTATGAAGACATGCTGCGAACGCTGCAGTCAGTGCTGCTGCACGGCAGCACTATTACCGGCCCTAGCATTCCACACAAATCTGGTTCCAAACTAGGTTGTGTTGGTACACGAAAGAGGCCAGGTGTGGTTGTGCGTGGTACCGATACAGTAGCTGACGTAGTGCGCAACAGAGCAGTAACGCAGGCAACGCTCCGCTGTGTGCGTGGCGGTGCCGTGGGGAAGCCCCGTACGCGGCGCGCGGGGCCGACCGGCGGCGCGCAGGCGGTCGGCCGCGCGGCCGCGATGCCCATGCGCAGGCCAGCTGGGAGCAGTGGTGGTGGGGCGGGCAAGTCCAAACTCTTGCGGGCTAAGGCACGAAGCAACCGTGTGGACAAGCCATGTCATACTGTAGATGGTAAGACACACACACACACACACACACACACATGCAGGCATTGGCCCTATCCATGATCAGTGTTAGCGCTGTTTGTATTGGCTAGCTGTGTGATTGGCTGTCTCGCTGACTGGTCATTGGCTGAGTAGCCGAGCGAGGGCTGAGTGTGGTGTATGCTGTATACTTCGTGTGCGCCCTCACACAGCATGCGGGCCTGACTTCGTTGCGGTGTTCCTGCGCTGGCTCGCCATGTAAATATGTGGCTGGCTGGCAGACTGACCTGTCTATGTGGTGTATGTTGTGTTGTTGTGTGTGTTCACCGTGTAGGTTGTTCGTTTGAATTGCCAAGGTGGCTGATTCACAGCCCGCGCATGATGACCTACCAACCCCCATGGGAACGCTCCACACACACATACACCCCACACAGCCCCACTCGCGCCGGCACACACAGCCCTAGGGACATTTGCAGCCCACGTGGACAATACGCGGCGACGTCACCGCGCAGCCCGCGGCCGTCGACGGGCCCCGCGCGCCGCGCGACGGGCACTGCGCCACCAGCGGCAGCTGCGCCTGCTGCGATTGCGGCCGTGACGCGCACTTGTGTGTCACCACCGCCTGGTAGGGCGAAGGCTACAGTGGGGGCGGATAAAAATGGTGGCGGTGGTGCAGGGCAGCCTAAGAACATGTCTTGGAGACCAGGGGGTAGCCCGAGTCCGAGGGGCACATATTATGACCTTAAGGTACGACACACACACATACATACACACAGTGCACGTATCTCTGTACGCATGGGCTTGGATGCATGTACCCTGTTTGCATGGGAGCGTGGATGGCAATGTCTGCTGCATGGGTCCTGGTCGTGTGTCCGTGTTTGAATCGGCCTTACAGAACAGACAAACAGGGGACTCGCCCGTGTCGGGCGCACCTCGTGTGTGTGTGTGTGTGCAGGCACCAAGCACTCATACCAACGAGAAGCCCAGAGAGGGTCGGTCAGCCACAGGCACACCCCATGCAAGATCACGCACAGCGTCACCCACTGCCCACAAACAGCCACAGACGACAAATGCAGGCCCGCCCACCACCACAGATGCAAAGCAGGGTGGGTGGCCCAAGGCGCCAGCATCCGCACCAGGGCTACAGTACACTGGCAGAAACGGTACGATAGTGGCAGCAACGACGGAGACGCCCACGATGCAAGCGCCGGCGCGTCGCCGGCGCACCGCCAGTCCTCTTGCGCACGTCACCACGTCACCATCACCACCACTGCCTCCACGTGGAACGCCTGATAAGAAGGGCATGGGGGCTACTCGTGGTGTAGAAGCGGTGTCACCAACGCGAGCTGTACAAGCGCCGGCCGCCACCGTGCGAGGAAAGGCCGCTGCGGCACTTTCGCAGGGCTCGTACGCGGCGCGGAGCCGCGCGCAGGCCGCGGCGCGATCGCCGGCTGCGAGCTCCCGGCACAGGCCTGGGAGCCCCTCGCCTACTCGCCCGGTACAGAACCTCATAATGCTACCTAAGGCCCCCCATAGTGCACCTACGTGCCACTCGTCGTTCACAATCCTCGCGAGCCCTTCTATGGATACACCACAGCCACACCCCACAGAGCATACCAACACAAGCCCACATGCACCCGCCAGCGACAGCGCAGCAGAGAAGCCCCGGCGCAGAACTGCAGAGATTTTTGTGTGCCCACCAGACACACAAATCCCACACTTTGATGTACCAAGGGACGCACAGGGTGTTGAGGTTGGGATGCTGGAGAGCGTAGGTGATTTGGGTGGCGAGAAGGGACGCAGTGGCGGGCTAAAGACAGGGTGTCCTGACAAGGGCTTGGCAAGGGACATGTCGAGAGTGACTCAGTCCTTACAATGGGATGAAGAAACAATGGCATGTGGGGACGAAGGCCGTGAGCTGACAATGGACCTGCGCGCCTCCCTCGCGGTCTCCGTCGCGCTCGCGCGGCCGCGTGCGCTGTCCGTCAGCAGCAGCCTCGGCGGCGGCATGAGCGGCGGCGGCGCGCGTCAGCAGCCGGACGCGGCGGCCGCCGCGGCCGCGGCGCTGCTGACGCCGCGGCGGCCCGGCGGCGACGTGTGCGAGACGCCGCCGGCATCGCCAACCGCTGCATTTCTGCTGCTGGCGAAGGGTAGGCAGCGGTCTCCTGCCGTGTCATCGCCTTTGGCCAGTGCATTGAGTGGCTCGCCACTGCGTAGTGGGTCGCGTGCACCATCGTCAACACTCATCATGGTAAGTACATCATACCTTTAGCTTATACTTGTACTCGTACACTGCCTAAACACGCTGTCACTCTTGCATGCACCTATGCCGCAGCACAAATCATACTGTACACAATGGCTTGAACACACTGTCTCCCTTGCATGCACCTTTGCATACTGTGTGCCTGATGGATAACATGTCAGCATGCATGTACGCCGTTGAAATCCTGTTTTGCTCCATGTGTAGGGGCACGAAATCATGCCTGGTTGTGTATGTGTATGTGTGTTCGCAGGCTGCGTTGGCGCCTCTAGAGAAGCGAGTGCCCTCAGGTGCCGATCACTGGAGTAATGATTCCCTCGCGCACTATGAGTCTGCGCTGCTGCAAGTGCAAGAGTGCCTGGCCTTGCCCGACCAGTGAGGGTCCAGTCTGAAGCTTCTCATGCTGCATCTGCAGCATGGATGCAGCATGCCATCATCAGTCTGCGCCACTGCAAGTACAGGGGTAATGTCGCCTTGCATGATACATGAGAACACCTTTGCCTGGCATGGTCTACCCTATGATCATTTTGTCTTGGCTGCGTATGGGTACAGGGCACACTCTCATCTTCCGCGCTCCATTAATCAGTGTATGCGTGCGTCGTCGCCGGCGCCACTGCGACCGATTTGCGTGCGCGTGTCTGTTGTACTGCCATGACTTATCTAGGCTGCGCTTGCTAATTGCCCCATCATCACCTCTCCCAGGTGCCCATGCTCTCATTTCCTTCCCTTTCATCTTACTTTGCTTGGCTAGCGCCACGTCCTCGTACCACGTGCTTGGCTTGTGCCCTACACCACGTCCTCGTACCACAAGTCATGCCACCACTGTGACACATTCTTGTTCAGCCTGTTAGTGCACTGTTTCAGTTCTTGTGGTCAGCAATCACAGTGTCAGAAACATGCGCGCTTCATGTCTGTGTCCAACTCATGTCATTGGCTATTCAATGTGCGATTGTGCTTCAAGGTACCGCTGCATGTTTGTGCAGCTGCACCTGTTTGGCTCAAGTCCTCTGTCATGTCTGCAGTTCTCTGTAATGTCTGCGTGCTGCCCAAGGCTGCTGAGGGATTAAGTGCAGCTTGGCTGCGAGAGATAACCGCACGCATGGTTGTGGGGAAGCACAGCACTTACACAAACGAAGATAACAGCAACAGCAGAGCTCACTAAACCGCTCACATGCCGCTACCTCTATCCTCGCACAGGGAAACCATTGCCAGGGACATGAGGGTGCAAGGCATCAAGAAAGTGGGTGTGAACGCAGTGGGATGCCTGCAGGGACCTATGACACGCATGCACTGCAAGGTACGCATGCACTGCAAGGTACGCTAGTGTGCAAGGCCAAGGAGACGTGCAGGTGCAAGGGCGATGCCTGCATGCATCTTCTCAAACCAGGACCATAGCAGCTCGCAGGCACGGCTCGCACTTACCTTTGCCGCGCCCGTAGTCGCCCTGGCAGGTGCTGCGCCGGGGCTGAGCTAGCACACAGCCACTAGCTGCTGGCATGGCACTGACAACTGCACACGCCCTGACGCACTGACAGCTGGTTCAAATGGCTTACATGAGACATAGCGGCAGCTGGCAAAACGTGTGCCTGACCTGCCTGCTGCTGTCCGCATATGACTCACAACACTGAGCACAAAACACTGTCCTGTCACTGCCTGCCTCGCACTGTGAACAACCGCAACTGTGTCTGACCACTGCCAGCCACTGTCTACGCAAGCAACCACTGCCAAGCACTGCGACTCCCAAACCAAGCACTGATGCTGTGTCTGCGCTGACACGCGGCAGCCACTGCATCTGAAATGAAATCGCTGCCAACAATCACGAGAGACTGTCTGCCTCTGTCAATGTGCGTTCGGTACTGTGCATGTGCTGTTCCCACGTGCTGCTACTGGGCTAGCTCGTTGCTGGTCCTTCTGTCCGTCACTGTGCTGTCTCTGGCAACCACCAGCACAGATGCCTTGGGTCCTGGAGTGTGCGCTGGGACTGGGTAACATGCTGGCAGCAGCCTAGCAGCTGACCCGCACGCTGCACTTCACTAGGACTGCCGAGGGATGCCACACTGCCACTGGGCCTGGCGCTGGGACTGAGCTGCCACGCTGGCGCTGGCGTGTACCTCGGTTGTCAGCCTTGCACGGTCCGTGTGCGCTGCATTGTGCCTTGGACAGTGCAGAGGGAAAGGTCCTTAGCGGCGCGGGCCAGGTTCAGCAGAGCGACGCTCTGGCCTCTCCCCGTAGGGAGCGCTGCGTGCACTGGACGTGTAGCCCCGTCTATCTGGGCCACCAGCACCCCTGCAAACAAGGCAATCCCACGCACATACGAGGTGAGCATGGCGCCTGGCCAGCTAGAACTGGCGGGCACTGTGATGCGGGCAGACAGATCCAAGGCAGGGTCAGAGCGCGCACCTGTCATCGTATCCACGGTCATATCCGTATGAGCCGCCGTAGCCGCCTGTGCGGTCGTCGTATGTGCCATAGCCACCATAGCCTCCATAGCCGCGGTAATCTCTGCGAGGAAGACACGGAGGAAGCACGCCAGTGTCTTTTGGACGCTTCGTAGAGCTGCTGTGTCTTGACTCTGGCCGCGCGCGCCAACATCCCTGCGCATGGCCTTGGCTGGTGGGCTGGTGCAGGTTGTATCAGCACGGAGGGGGGAAAAAGGCGGAGGCGGGGATGAACGGCACAGCACTCACCCGTAGCCTCCATAGGCCCCGCCATAGCCTCCGTATGCCGCACGGTCGTAGCCTCCACGGTCATAGCCTCCATAGCCACCACGGTCGTAGCCACCGCGGTCGTAGCCACCACGGTCGTAGCCTCCGCGGTCGTAGCCTCCTCCATACCCTCCGCGATCTCCATAGCCCCGGTCACCGCCATAGCCTCGGTCCCTGCGGCCATAGTCCCTTCTGGAACCATTGCCAGCACCTAGCATTGCTGCTGGAGTGCCTGGGGAGGTCTGGTTCTCAGGAACAGCCTTGACCACGGAGATGCGCCTGCCCTCCAGCTCCTGCGCATCGTCCCGCCACGAACAGAAGTCAGGGCCTGGTCCATATCCTTTGTCTCCCCGCTCTGGCAGACGTACTGCACTCTGTGTGGTCCTTGCTGGTGCTCACCTTGTTGTGCATTTGCTCGATCGCCTCCTTCATGCCCGCCTCATCCTTGAACCACACGAAGCCGAAACCCCTGGGTCTGCCAGTGAACTTCTCAATCATGATCTTGGCTGATGAGCAGTCGTAGCGGTCAAACGCAGCCTTGAGGTCTGCATCTGTGATTTGGTAGGACAGCCCGCCCACGAAGGCCTTGAACTGCGATGTCTCCTCGGTGCCTGGTGCCTCGTCCCTCATCTTGACGTGCGATGTGGATACAAACTAGCTGCAACCTGGGGCCCAAGCGAACCAAGTTGCCCAGCAAACGGTGGTGTCACTGGGGCGGAGAGTGAGGTGCCCTGTTGTCTCCCTGCCTGTCTTCCTGCCTGCTCTGCCTCTGCCTGTGGCATTCTAGGAGTATCACTTGCTGTGAGCTGCTCTGGGGCGGCTAAGAAGACAAGGTATGTCATACCCATATCTTACACACCGCGCCAACACACTGCATCATCAAAGCTCACCCTGGTACACAACATGAGAGCTATGCTGCGTCTCTCGCGCGTGTTGTGTTGTTGAGCCTCACGGTATGCTACTGAGATAATAGGCCGCTCCTAGACACACAAGGTCAGTCATACCCATATCTTACACGAACGCTTTAGCACGACACTAAACACGAACCGACCCGTTTGTGGCCTTGCCTATTTTTTGGCATCGCCAGACCTCGCTATGCTGCCTACAGCCCTTGCCAACGTCGAGGAACAGACAGCAAAGCCCAACAGCGTACACAGCCAGCACCGCACGTATGAGTCAGCCTGTCTACGGTACGCCT
>VFQQ010005370.1_pt1 | contig 10645 bp, 11 predicted proteins | sample 3512341 | NCBI WGS metagenome assembly VFQQ01 (sample SAMN10412373, study PRJNA504923) | tailings metagenome | isolation source: Relicate 2 Philex TSF1 revegetated site | place: Philippines: Tuba, Benguet | collected 2017-08-29
TTCGAAGGCGACAGCCATGTCGAATGGTTCGAGGGCAACTTCGAGGACTACGAGAAGGACAAGATCCGTCGACTCGGTCCGGAAGCGGTGAACCCGCACCGGATGACCTACAAGAGACTGACGCGATAAGAATACCGACGCCCCGCCCAAAGCGGGGCGTTTTTCATTCGAGCATTTTCGACTGGAGTTCGTACGATGAAAGACTGGTCCGCTTCGCTCTATCTCAAATTCGAGGACGAGCGCACGCGCCCCGCGCGCGATCTGCTTGCGCAAGTGCCGCTTGCCGATGCCCGTCGCGTCGTCGACATCGGTTGCGGACCGGGCAATTCCACGGAGCTCCTGGCCGATCGCTGGCCGGAAGCACAAGTCACCGGCTTCGACACGTCGCTCGACATGATCGAGAAGGCGAGGGCGCGGTTGCCAAAACTTTCCTTCGAGCTTGCCGATGCGGCGAGCTGGACGCCGGTTGAGCCGGTCGACGTCATCTTCGCCAATGCCGTGTTCCAGTGGCTGCCGGATCATCCGGCGGTGCTACAACGGTTGCTCGGCCTGCTGGCCCCTGGCGGCGCGCTCGCCGTGCAGATGCCCGACAACATGGACGAGCCGTCACATCGGCTGATGCGTGAAACCGCAGCGTCAATGCCTTTCGCTGAAAAACTCGCCAAGGCGGCACGTGCCCCATTGCCTCCGGTGTCGTTCTACTACGACCAGCTCAAGCCACATGCGGCCAGGCTGGATATCTGGCACACAGTCTACAATCATCCGCTGGCGAATGCGGCCGCGATCGTGGAGTGGGTGAAGTCGACCGGGCTCAAGCCGTTTCTCGACCCGCTGGATGAGGCGGAAAAGCATCAGTTTCTCGACCACTATACGGCGAGGATCGCGCAGGCTTATCCACCGACCGTGGACGGCAAGGTGCTGCTGCGCTTTCCAAGGCTGTTCATCGTCGCCACGCGCTGATCCTGCGGTTGGCAGGTCGACATCTTCGTCGGCGTCGCCGTTATTTTGCCGCCTCTGGAGCAGACGCAGCGTCAACAGCCCTGCGTGAAGTGGGATCAGGAAAGGCTCGCTTCGCGCTGGAAGGTAGCGTAAACCGCATAGAAACGCCGACCGCATCACCTCCCAGGATGCCGGCGACAGCGCGGCTCCCAACCGCCAGGAAAACGAGTTGAACATGCATCGCGTCATCATCAGCGGCATCGGTGTCGAAATCCCGGAAGCGTCAATCAGCAACGACGAACTGGTCGAAAGCTTCAATGCCTGGGTCGATGTGGAAAACGCCAGGCGGATGGCCACGGGCGCGGAGCCGTTGCAGAAATCCGACGCCGATTTCATCGTGCATGCCTCAGGCATCAAGAAGCGCCACGTCGTCGAGCGTACCGGTATTCTCGATCCGACGCGGATGGCGCCGCGGCTGCCGGTACGGCCGGACGAGGCGTTGTCGCTGCAGGCCGAGTTCGGCATTGCGTCGGCACGCAAGGCTCTGGCTCATGCGGGTAGGGAACCTGGCGAGATCGATCTGGTGATGGTCTCGTCCTCGCATCTGCAGCGGCCCTATCCGGCGATCGCCATCGAAATGCAGGAAGCGCTCGGCACCAGAGGCGCCGGCTTCGACATGGGGCTTGGCTGTTCTTCCGCGGCGGCGGCATTGCATGTGGCGGTCAATCTCGTGCGCTCGGGTGCGCAAAAGAAAGTGCTGGTGACGACGCCGGAGATCATCACCGGCCATCTCAATTTCCGTGACCGCCAGACGCATTTCATCTTCGGTGACGCTTCCGTTTCAATGGTGGTGGAAGCTGTCGGCGAAGAGGAGACGAAGCCGGGCCGTTTCGAAGTGCTCGATACCAGGCTGTGGACACAGATGTCGTCCAACATCCGCACCAATCTCGGTTATCTGACCCGCACCACGCAGGACGATCCCTATATGATCGATCTCGAGGGGAACATGATCAAGCAGGTCGGCAACAAGGTCTTCAAGGAAGTCACCGTCGCCGGCCACAAGTTCATCGTCGAGTTCCTGGCCGAGCATGGATTGACGCCCGATGGCATCCGCCGGTTCTGGCTGCATCAGGCCAATGCGCGCATGAACGCGATGATCCTGAAACTCGCTTTCGGCCACGAAGTGGGGCACGATCGCGCGCCGATGGTGCTTGAGCGGCTGGGCAATACTGCCGGTGCCGGCGCCATCATCGCGCTCAGCGAAAATCATGCCGATATGAAGCCGGGCGATTTCGGATTGTTGTGTGCGTTCGGTGCCGGCTATTCGATTGGTGGTGCACTGTTGAAGATGCAGTAGGCGCATACTGCATCAGAAACCTTCATCGGTTCATCAGCGCTTTCGACTGGACCGTGCGAGGGCATTGCGACAGGTTGCGCCTCCAGATGTGCAGACTGCGGACAGGTAGACCATGCTCGATATACAGCCCGAGATCGTGCCGGGGAAAAAGCTCAGCGCCAAAGTCGCCGGCCTCTACGCAGCGCCATCCGAAGATTTCCAGACACGCGCGGTAGAGCGACTGCAGCTTGGCTTCGAAGGCATACCGGGAGACTTCCACGGTGGCCAGACTCGCCGGTCAGGTGGGCGTGAGCCATGGTATCCGCGCGGCACGGAAATTCGCAACGAGCGGCAGGTGTCGATCGTCGCCTTCGATGAACTGGCCGTGGTCGCCGAGCGCATGGGACTTGCCGAGATAAAGCCTGAATGGATCGGCGCCAATCTCGTGATCGACGGCCTGCCGAACCTGTCGATGCTGCCTTCTGCCACGCTGCTGTTCTTCACGGGTGGGGTGACATTGAAGATCGATGCGCAGAACGGTCCATGTCGTCTTTCCGGCCGTTCAATCGCTGAAAATGCCCGCATGGAAGACCAGGATGCCGGTTCACTGCTGTTTCCCAAGGTGGCGAAGCGCTTGCGCGGCCTGGTTGCCTGGGTGGAAAAGCCGGGTGTGATCGAAGCCGGAGAGGCAATTTCCGTGCGCGTTCCCGAGCAATGGATCTATCAGGCCTGAGCGGAGAAACTTCAGGAAAAACGCGCGGCGTTTTTCTCGAGGAATTGCTTGAAGACAAAGACTTAGAGCATTCCGCGAAACCGAAACGCTCTATTGGACGGCACGCAACTGTCGGTAGGCCAGCGCAGCGAGCACGAGCACACCGAGCAGCATGGTGGTGTTGACCGCGTATTTCACGGTGAGCGCTGCATCGCCGGCAGGCTGAACGGCAAAGGACGTCAGCGCGTAGGCAAGGAGGGCCGCAGCGGCCGCGCCAAGCACGTGGATGCCTTTCCACGCAGCGCGACCCGACCATGTCGAAATCAGCATGGCACAGCCGGCGAAAGCGAGCAGCGAGACCGATACGCCTGTCCAATCAGGTGACGAAAAGATGTGCAGGGCGAGTACGGCCAGAACAAAGACGGCAACCAGCCATGGTGCGGGCACGTAGCCGGCGCGTTTTCCGGTGTAGACCGGGGCGAGAAGGGCGGCGATGCCGAGAAGCAGGGCGCAGGCAACCGTCGCCACGAATTGCGCCTTCGTCGCCATGAAACCGGTGACCCTGAGATGGTCGTCGAAAACGAAGGCGGCGGCAGCCAGATAGAACGATATCATCAAAAGGATGCCGATGCGCCCGAGCCATGGCCGATCGGCAATGCGTGGCGCGCAGCATTCCACCACTGCGATCGGAGCGGCGAAACTCCAGACGACGTGAGTACTGACGAAGTCGAGGGTCAGGTTGGCACTGATCCCGAGTGGACTTATCCAGGTCGGCAGCCTTTCAGTGTCCCAATAAGCGATGTTGAGATCGGTGCCGTAATGAGGGTTGAACAGGCTCTGGTCGATCAATCCAGCCTGGATAAGGCCGAAGGCGGCGGCGAGCAGAAGCATGGTCGGCCACCCGCGTCCGGTGCGTCGCGTGATCTCGCGGATGAGCAGCGCGACCGAACCGTAGAGAGGGCCGAGAATCAGCAGACCCCACAACATTTCCAGCGGGTGGTAGGTGCTTTCGGCATAACCGACCAGATATTCAGCCGAGACGGGCGAGAGCAGGAAAAGGCCGATCACCGGCAGCAGGCGCCGACCAAGCTCTGGCTTCGACAACACTGTCACCGCGGAAGACATCCGAAAACTCTTGGCCAATAATAGAGTGTATGCTCTATTATTGGGCGAAATGCAGAAAGCAGTCAAGCGCCAGAGATCGCCCGATGCGGACCGTCGATCCTGAGAGACATGCCCGCAAGCGTGCCGACATCCTCGTTGCCGCCGCCGAGGAATTCGCTGCCAATGGTGTCGACGGCACTTCGACCGCTGCGATCTGCCGGCGCGCCGGTATCGGTTCCGGCACGTTGTTCCACTATTTCCCGACGAAGCTCGAGATCGTGCATGGCCTGTTCGGCGACGCTTTCGAGCGTATGGCGGGGGTCTATCTGCTAGCCGAGGCTGAAGACGATCCGCAGGCAGGGTTCCACCGTATCCTGCGGCACCTGTTCGATGATCTCGCCAACCCATTGGCGCCGGGGCTGATGGCGGCGGCGCTGCTGCAAATCGGCCGCGACGAAGCGTTTGCGCGGATGTTCAGCGAGGACGAAGAACGCGCAAGGCGTTCGCTCACCATCCTTCTGGAGCGGATGGCCGATCGCGGCATGCAACTCGCATTCCCACCAGGACGTGCTGCCACCTGGATCCAGCACCTGTTCGATGCCAGCTTCCTGGCCTCCGGCAGCGCCGGGTTCGACGCCGCCCGCCAGACGACGGAGCTGCGGATGGTGATCGATTGGCTGGTTGGCGTGGAGACTTTGGAAGCCGCAACAGCCCCGGCTCAGCCGGGGTAGGTCACAGGTGTCGACCATGCCGGGTCTTCATGTCTGTCCCAATAAAGTTGTTCCAGCCGTCTGGTAATCGGCCCAACCTTTCCGTCGGCGATCGGACTGCCGTCGACCACCGTCACAGGCATGATGCCGCCAGCGGTGGAAGTGATGAAGACCTCATCGGCCCTCTTGAGCGTGCCCACACCGACGTCGACCGCCTTGCAGTCGAGTCCGAGTTCGCTTGAAAGCTCGAAAACCGTGCGCCGGGTTATGCCGGCCAGAACGCCGACTGCCGGCGTCACCAGCGTGCCTTGCTCGACCGCGAAGACGTTGAACCCCGGGCCTTCGGCGACATTGCCGTTGAAGTCGAGCAGCAGCGCTGTTTCGGCGTTGCGGTCGTAGGCATCGTAGAGGCCGCGCACGAGGTCGAGCCAATGGTAGTTCTTGATTGCCGGGTCGACCGATGCGGGTGGGATGCGGATACGGTCGCTGATCGCGACATGCAGCCCGCGTTCACGCTGCTCGGCATTGGCCACCGAGCCGAAAGGCACGGCGAAAGCCATGAAGCGGTTGATGGCGTCGCGCGGGTCGCGGCTGAAACTCGGAGAAGCGCCGCGCGTGCAAAGCATCTCGACATAGGCGGCGCGGTGGCCGGAGAGTGCCACGCAGTTGTGCAGGATTTCCGCCACTTGTTCCCGCGTGAACGGGATCGACATGCGCAGCCGCTCCAGGCCATCGAAGAAACGCTCGATATGCAGGTCCAGCCGGAAGAAGCGGCCATTCCAGACATGAACAGTGTCATAGGTGGCGTCCGAATGCAGGAAGCCCCAATCGAGCACCGAGATCCTGGCCTGCGACATCGGCAGATACTGTCCATCGAGGAAGGCGATGCCTGCTGGATAGCTGTGCGGGTCGATATGCCGGCTTTCGAGGGCGGGCAGCGCGCTGACGATTTGGTCCATGGTTTCTCCTTCGTCCGACTGCATCTTTCGACGGAGATTGCCCATTCACGATGCGCCATTTCCACCAAAATGGCGTTCCACATGCGCGTGGCACTGTCAAAACGACGAGATGGTTGAAACGGAACGATCAGCGCAACAGTTGTTTCAAACCTGCCCTTGCCTTAGCGGACACGTTTCATCGATCGGCTGTCTTTGACGCCTGCGATCTCAGCGGGTGCCTTATCCTTCATATCGTCGAAGAGGAGACAAGTTATGGCGGTGAGAGAAGTCGTTCTGATCGGCGACACACGGCTGCGGCAGGTCGCACTAGCAGTCGATCCGACCAGACACGATTGGCGGCAAGACGCCATGGACCTTGCCGATACGCTGGCCGATCTCAAGGCCCGCCTTGGCTTTGGCCGTGGGTTGGCCAGCCCGCAGATCGGCTCGCCCTGGCGGTTGATCGCCTTCGATTGCCGCCTGGGGACCTTTGTTGCCGTCAATCCGCGCATCACCTGGCGTTCGGATGAGACCTTTTCGGTGCTGGATGACTGTTTCAGCATCCCTGGACGGAAAGTGCCGGTCACACGTAGCAAAGCCGTCGCTTTCGAATGCCTGGACATTGATGGTGATGTTCATGTCTTCAAGCGTCTCGAACCCGATCTTGCCGAACTGGTGCAACATGAGGTGGATCATCTCGACGGGATCCTGATGACGGACCGCGCGGCTCAGCAGCACGGTAGCACTGCAACCGGAGTTGACAGTCGGATGGGCGCGACCTAGTTGATGGGGATCAGCCAGTTGCACTGGCCGTAAGCGTTAACGTCACTCAACGCGCAAGATCGAACGGCTCTCCGCCGCGATCTGCGCGGCTGTGTCCAGCAGATCGAGGCAAGGAGCCTTGAGAGGACACAGATGAATATCCAGACCACTCCAAACTTCGCGGGTGCGCCCCACATCGAGCGCGTCCGCTTCGAAGTCAGGCGTCGCTCGCTTCAAGTCGAGCGCAGCATCCGCCTGACACCCGGCATGCTGCGCATCGTCTTTTCGGGCGACGACCTGCACGACTTTGCAAGCCTCGCACCCGATGACCACATCAAGATCTTCGTGCCGACGCCTGCTGGCGAAATCGTGCCACGCTCCTATACGCCGCGGCGCTTCGATGTCGAGGCGCGCACGCTGGCGATCGATTTCGCACTCCATGATGCCGGACCGGCAACGAACTGGGCGATCGACGCACGGCCGGGCGACCGACTGGAGGTTGGTGGTCCGAAAGGCTCGACGATCGTTTCGCCGGACATCCGGCATTGGCTTCTGATCGGGGACGAGACGGCGCTTCCGGCCATCGCCCGCCGCATCGAGGAAGCCCGCGAAGGCAGCCGCATGACCAGTATCGTCGCCGTGACCGGACCGCAGGAGCATCTGGTGTTCGATACGCGTGCCGACCTGCTCACGCTTTGGGCACATCGTTCGATTTCGGACAGCAGCGATCCGACCACGCTGCTGGCGATCCTGAAGACGATCAGCCTGTTGCCGGGAACCTTCGTCTGGATCGCGGCCGAGGCGCTGGTGACGCGTGCTGTCCGCAGCTATCTCGTCGAGGAGCGGGGCCATCCGCTGAGCTGGATGAAAGCATCCGGCTATTGGGTCATAGGCCGTGCGGATGCCCATGAAAAGTTCGAGTGATCGCAGGCAATTCCAGGGACAGTGTTTGGTGTTTTCCGTCCGGAATTGCGTTCAGGATCCGGAAATGGAGCGGATCGCCGTTTCCATGAGACGGTGAATCGCTCTAGCTGTGGAGCGAACCTGACCGGCTCCGGAGCCGCGATCATGCATATGAACAGCATGGGAAAAGCCGATCATGAAGAACGACAGATCCTCACGTGAGTTGAGCGAGATCCTGGGCGATCTCGCTCGTGAGGAGGACAGGCTGGGAGAAGCATTGCAGCTCACTGAAGATCACCTTCTCGCCGCGCCTGGTGATACGGACATACTGGAATGGCGCATTCGCCTGCTTGAGCAGATGGGGCGCAGCGACGAGGCGCTCGTTGCATTCGATCGCTACAAGACCGCAATCCTTGCACGGCAGCCTGGAAGCCCGCATCGCTGGCAGGAACTTGGTTTCGCACTGTATCGGCAAGCCGAGGTCTGCCGTGCCCTCGGCCGCAGGGAAGAGGCGCGTCGGCTGATTCTGGAAGCGGTTACCAGGATCGGCAGCTTCGCCGATCATACGGCCTGGATGACTGCAGCGCGATGGTTCTGGGATGATGGCGAATTCGATGGCGCCGGGCGGCTGTGGTACGATGTCATGTTCAGGAGCAACGCCGATGTCGGCCTGGCCGCCGAAATTCTCGAAACCACTACCGCTCTTGGCGACGAGCACAACCATGATTGGGTCTGGCTCGCGCGCATGCGGGCAACGCTGACCGTTCCTGCGCGAAGACGTGAGCGCATCGAGGCCATGTTCCAGCGTGTCGCGCACCAGCCCTTGGCCTGGCGCATCAGGGCCAGGGCACGCGCCATGGCGGATGACCTGGACGGAGCTTCCACTGATCTCGACCGCTACCTTGAATCCGGTGGCGACCCCAGGGCACAGCTCTGGCGGGCAGAGCTCAACCACCAGATGGGGCGAGCCCATGGTCTGGAGCAGATCGTTTGGAACCGGACACCCGAGGCGGGCGCGCGCGATTATTATGCGGCAGGCTGCGACGTCGCGGAATTCATCGAGGAGCTGCAGCAAGAGGGGGAATATGTCGGTGCCGACGATTTCGCACGTGCCCGTCGGGTGGAGGCCGAGGTCTACAAGCTTGGAGCGGAGCGCTTCGAACATTATTTCAGGACGGGAGACGGCAACAGCGAGGATGCCGATCCGCATGTCTACGCAATGCTGTGCAACAATCTCGGCTCATCCTGGGGCATCAATCAGGAACGCTACCTGGAAGGCATAGCCTGGCACGACAAGGGTTGGGCGGTTTCGCCGTTCTGGGAGCAATACAGCAACCGGCTGCGCAACCAGCTCCACGCCCGCCAATGGGCAGGCGTGATCGAATCCTATGAAGTCCTGCGTCGGGCTTTCGGCAGGAACTGGGGATATGAAAAGCGGTTGAATGGCGTCGGCTATGCATATGATCAGCTCGGACGCCATGGCGATGTACTCACTCTCTATGATGAATTCGCCGACTGGTGCTGGGGGTTCGAGACGAGCTGGCTCGAGTTCGACGAGGAAGAGAGCCAGATCGGGCTGGTGCTGCGGGCGGCAAAGGCAGCAGCGCACGAGGGCCGCGACGATCTGTTGCGCGAAATCACGGGCAGGCTGCTGGCCTCCGATCGCCTGACCACCAACATGGCGGGCTTTCTTGCCAAGGTCTGGGCGGATCGCGGTAATCCCACCGAAGCAGAGCGCTGCAGGCAAGCGCTCATCCCGCAGGAGCCGCCGGCGGCGCCGGACGCACAGAGGCTTCCTGACCTCCAGACGCTGCAGAGAATTCATGATGGCGTGCTGTTGAATTCGGGTTACGGCGCTCTCACCCTGGCAGCGGAAGATGAGCAGGCCTGGCATTTCGTCGTCACGCGCTATCTTGCGCCGGCCGATGGCGGTCCCTTTTGTCCCGTCAACATCGAAGCGCAACGCGGAAAAGAACCGGGCACCCAGGCCTGGCAGGTCGGCCTGGTCGAGGAGCCGGCCGGATGGCTGGGACGCCTTGGAGGCCGCAAGGTCAATCGGCGTGTCCAGCTCACCCGTTCTCTCTCAGGCTCGCTCGACGCCGAGGCGCTCGAGAGTGCCGACGATGAGGAGATCGAGGCCTTCTGGCCGCAATTCCTGCAACACTACGAAAGGGCGGGCAAAATCTGGCAGCAACTTTCGGCCACAATCACCATCGAGCACATCAGAGCGCTTCTCTCCGAACTCGAGGCTGCCGGCTATGACTATGGCCAATCGCTGGATCTGGGTATCTGCCTGGCTCAACGTTCGTTGATCAACGGCCGCGAGGAGATCAGCCTTTGCTTCGATCGCTTGCGGGATGGCGACCCCGCTCGACCGGGCAAGGCCTGTGATTTCTATTATTACCGCTATCAGATCGCCGGAACCGAAGAGAAACCTGTTCTCTGCTACATGTATCAGGACAAGAACCAGCAAGCGGCCGGGGATATCGAGCCCAGCGCTCCCGATCTGGCGCAGGCCTCACTCGATCACTTCCAACGCATGATGCGCCGCCTGGAGCGTTGGCGCAGACAGCGGAAGGGGTGAGCGCTCGGGCTCCAGAGGGGCCGTCGCCACCTCCGGGATGGTGCACCAGTTGAAAGCCTACAGCCGAACTCGCGGCTCGAACTTCACGCGGTCGAGCATGATCATGGAACGGAATTTGCGAATGTTGGGGTTGGCATAGAGCCGCTCCCTGGTGAAGGTCTCGAACGCGGCGACGTCTTCCACCATGACGACAACCACGAAATCGGCATCACCGGTGACCATGTAGCATTGCGTTACTTCAGGGGCACTGCGCATCTCGCGTTTGAAGGCGTCGATCAGGTCAAGCCGTTCGCTCTCCAGTTCGATGTTGACCACCGCGGTCAGCGACCGGCCTGCGGGTTGATCAAGGCGATATCGGCTTCGATGATGCCGTCTTCCCTAAGCCGTCGCACCCTGCGCATGCAGGAGGCTGCGGAGGAGGCGACACGTTGGGCGAGTTCGGCAAAGGAAAGACGGTTGTCCTCCTGAAGTGCGTTCAGGATACGTCGATCGAGATCGTCCAGTGGCATACGAAGCGTGTCCTTGGCCATTGCTTCCTGGTTGTCAAAGGAGGTTTCAGCGTTCGCTCAGCAGATGTTTGATGAACAGGTTGAACAGCTCGGTCTGGCTGGAGATATCGAGCTTGGCGTAGATGTTCTTGCGGTGGATTTTCACCGT
>VFQQ010005371.1_pt1 | contig 10645 bp, 8 predicted proteins | sample 3512341 | NCBI WGS metagenome assembly VFQQ01 (sample SAMN10412373, study PRJNA504923) | tailings metagenome | isolation source: Relicate 2 Philex TSF1 revegetated site | place: Philippines: Tuba, Benguet | collected 2017-08-29
ATGCGCTGGTCGCCCGGCTCAAGCCGCGCGTCGAGGCGCTGAAGATCGGCCCCGCGACTGACAAGGACGCGCAGATGGGCCCGATCGTCTCGAGGGCGCAGCGCGACAAGATCGTCGGCTATATCGATAGCGGCGTCGAAGCGGGGGCCGAGCTCGTGGTCGACGGGCGCGGCCTCAAGCTGCAGGGCTACGAGAACGGCTTCTTCGTCGGCGGCACGCTGTTCGACCATGTGAAGCCGGACATGAAGATCTACCGCGAGGAAATCTTCGGGCCGGTGCTCTCGGTGGTGCGGGCCGGTTCGTACCAGGACGCCGTCGACCTGATCCACGGCCACGAATATGCCAACGGCACCGCCATCTTCACCCGCGACGGCGACGCCGCCCGCGAATTCGCCGACAAGATCGAAGTCGGCATGGTGGGCATCAACGTGCCGATCCCGGTGCCGGTCGCCTACCACTCCTTCGGCGGCTGGAAGCGCTCCCTGTTCGGCGATCACTCGATCTACGGGCCGGAAGGCGTGCACTTCTACACCCGGCTCAAGACCGTCACCACCCGCTGGCCCGCCGGCATCAAGGAAGGCGCCGAATTCACCTTCCCGAGCATGAAATAGGCAAATGCAGCGTCTCGCGCACATCGCCGGCGACCTGACCGCTCCGCTTGGCGGAGGGGTACCGGCATGCGCGCGACTGGCACGGCGTTTGCAATCAAATTCAGCAGCCGGGCGGCCAAGTCCGGCTGAAAGTTCAAGGACCTAGGATCCCAATGGCATCTCCCGGCGAAAATCTTCGGATCAATCCTGATCGCCTTTGGGGCTCCATTCACGAACTGGCCGAGATCGGCCCCGGCATCGCCGGCGGCTCCAACCGGCAGACCCTCACCGACGACGACGCCAAGGGCCGCGCGCTGTTCCAGAAATGGTGCGAAGCGGCTGGCATGAGCATGGGCGTCGACGAAATGGGGACGATGTTCGCCACCCGTCCGGGCACCGATCCTGATGCGCTGCCCGTCTATGTCGGCAGCCATCTCGACACCCAGCCCACCGGCGGCCGCTATGACGGCGTGCTCGGCGTGCTGGCCGGCCTCGAAGTCGTGCGCTCGATGAACGACCTTGGCATCAAGACCAAACACCCGATCGTCGTCACCAACTGGACCAACGAGGAGGGCGCGCGCTTCGCACCCGCCATGCTGGCTTCGGGCGTCTTTGCCGGCATCCACACGCTGGACTATGCCTATGGCCGCAAGGACCCGGACGGCAAAAGCTTCGGCGATGAACTCAAGCGCATCGGCTGGGTCGGCCCCGAAAAGGTCGGCGCCCGCAAGATGCACGCCTATCTCGAATATCACATCGAGCAGGGCCCGATCCTCGAGGCCGAGGGCAAGCAGATCGGCGTCGTCACCCATGGCCAGGGCTTGTGGTGGCTGGAGTTCACACTCACCGGCAAGGAAGCGCATACCGGCTCGACGCCGATGACCATGCGCGTCAACGCCGGCCTTGCCATGGCCCGCATCTTCGAGATGGTGCAGACTGTCGCCATGGAGAACCAGCCCGGCGCCGTCGGTGGCGTGGGTCAGGTGAAATTCTCGCCCAACTCGCGCAACGTGCTGCCGGGCACGGTGGTGTTCACCGTCGACATCCGCTCACCCGAACAGGCCAAGCTCGACCGCATGCGTGCCCGCATCGAAGCCGAGGCCCCGAAAATCTGCGAAGCGCTGGGCGTCGGCTATTCCGTCGAGGCGGTCGGTCACTTCGACCCCGTGACGTTCGACCCGACGCTGGTCAAGCGCGTCCGCAAGGCGGCCGAGGACCTGGGCTACTCGCATATGGATATCATTTCAGGCGCCGGCCACGACGCCTGCTGGACCAACCGCATCGCCCCCTCCGTCATGATCATGTGCCCCTGCGTCGATGGCCTCAGCCACAATGAGGCGGAGTCGATCAGCAAGGACTGGGCGGGCGCCGGCGCCGACGTGCTGCTGCACGCCGTGCTGGAAACGGCGGAGATTGTGGCGTGATGACCACGAACACCTCCACGGACGGCCCCTCTCCCCGACGGGGAGAGGGTGGCGCGAAGCGCCGGGTGAGGGCCAGTCGACCGGCAACCGCAATCCCTCGTGCACGCAGGCTTCGCGTCGAAATGACGGACGCCGAGCGTCGACTCTGGAACTTGGTGCGCAACCGCAGCTTCGATGGGCTGAAGTTCGTCCGGCAATATCCCGTCGGGCCATTCATCGCTGACTTTGCCTGTCGCGAACGGATGCTGATCGTGGAACTCGATGGCGGCCAGCATGTCGCTGAGGCGACCTACGACGAGCGGCGGACCGCCTTCATAAACAGCGAAGGCTATTCGGTGCTGCGCTTCTGGAACAACGAGGTACTGACCGAACTCTCAGGCGTGCATCAGATGTTGCAGGCGATACTGGCAGGTTACGAACCCTCACCCGGCTGGCGCTTCTCGCCAGCCACCCTCTCCCCGTCGGGGAGAGGGGAAGACAGCGGGAGAATTGCGAAATGACCATCATCAAGAACGGCACTGTCGTCACCGCCGATCTCAGCTACAAGGCCGATGTGCGCGTCGAGAACGGCGTGATCACAGAGATCGGGCCGAACCTCACCGGCGGTGATACGCTGGATGCGACCGGCTGCTACGTCATGCCGGGTGGCATCGATCCGCATACCCATCTCGAAATGCCCTTCATGGGCACCTATTCGAGCGACGATTTCGAGTCCGGCACGCGCGCGGCACTGAGCGGCGGCACCACCATGGTGGTCGATTTCTGCCTGCCCAACCCGAACCAGTCGCTGCTCGAAGCGCTGCAGATGTGGGATAACAAGACCGGCAAGGCGTCGGCCGACTATTCTTTCCACATGGCCATCACCTGGTGGGGCGAGCAGGTCTGGAAGGAGATGGCCGAGGTCGTCGATCGCGGCATCACCAGCTTCAAGCACTTCATGGCTTATAAGGGCGCCCTGATGGTGGATGACGACGAGATGTTCTCGTCCTTCCAGCGCTGCGCCGACCTTGGCGCTCTGCCGCTGGTCCATGCGGAGAATGGCGACGTCGTCGCGCAGATGACGGCGAAACTCCTTGCCGACGGCAACAACGGCCCTGAGGCGCATGCTTACTCGCGTCCGCCGGAAGTCGAGGGCGAGGCGACCAACCGCGCCATCATGATCGCCGACATGGCGGGCGTGCCGCTCTATGTCGTGCACACCTCCTGCGAGCAGAGCCACGAGGCGATCCGCCGCGCCCGCCAGAAGGGCATGCGCGTCTATGGCGAGCCGCTGATCCAGCACCTCGTGCTCGACGAGACGGAATACCAGAACCCCGATTGGGACTATGCGGCGCGCCGGGTGATGAGCCCGCCGTTCCGCAACAAGCAGCATCAGGATTCGCTTTGGGCCGGCCTGCAATCGGGCTCGCTGCAGGTGGTGGCGACCGATCACTGCGCGTTCACCACTGAGCAGAAGCGTAACGGTATCGGCAACTTCGCCAAGATCCCGAACGGCACCGGCGGTCTCGAAGATCGCCTGCCGGTGCTCTGGACCCATGGCGTCTCGACCGGCCGCCTGACCATGAACGAGTTCGTCGCCGTCACCTCGACCAACATCGCCAAGATCCTCGGGCTCTACCCCAAGAAGGGCGCGGTGCTGGTCGGCGCCGATGCCGATCTCGTGGTCTGGGACCCGAAGAGGAAAAAGACCATCACTGCCGGCAAGCAGCAGTCCGCCATCGACTACAACGTCTTCGAAGGGTTCGAGGTCGAAGGCCTGCCCCGCTTCGTTCTGACGCGTGGACACGTCGCCGTCAGCGAAGACAAGCTCGATGCGCGCCAGGGCCACGGCAAGTTCGTGCCGCGCGAGCCCAAGGGTGCGGTCAATCGCGCGCTGTCGCAGTGGAAAGACATTACCGCGCCCCGCAAGGTGCAGCGCACCGGCGTGCCGGCAACCGGGGTTTGAGTTTGAGCGTCGTATCCGCCAAAAACCTTGGCCTGACTTTCAAGACACGGGATGGCGACGTCGTCGCCCTCCAGGACGTCAATCTCGAGATCGAGCGCGGCGACTTCGTCTCGTTCATCGGTCCGTCGGGCTGCGGCAAGACTACGTTCCTGCGCGTCATGGCCGATCTCGAACAGCCGACGTCCGGGACCATCACCGTCAACGGCACCAGCCCGTCCGATGCACGGCTGAACCGCGCCTATGGCTATGTGTTCCAGGCGCCGGCGCTCTATCCGTGGCGCACTATCGAAAAGAACATCGCGCTGCCGCTCGAAGTCATGGGGCTGGGCGATCGCGAGGCGCGTATCAAGCGCGTGCTCGATCTCGTGAACCTCAGCGGCTTCGAGAAGAAGTTCCCCTGGCAGCTCTCGGGCGGCATGCAGCAGCGCGCCTCCATAGCGCGCGCGCTGAGTTTCGACGCCGACCTGCTGCTGATGGATGAGCCGTTCGGCGCCCTCGACGAGATCGTCCGCGACCACCTCAATTCCGAGCTGCTGAAGCTCTGGGCTCGCACGCAGAAGACCATCGCCTTCGTCACGCACTCCATCCCCGAGGCGGTCTATCTCTCGACCAAGATCGTGGTGATGAGCCCGCGGCCCGGTCGCGTCACCGATGTGATCGAGTCCGACCTGCCCAAGGAGCGGCCGCTCGATATCCGCGAGACACCCGAATTCCTGCGCCTCGCCGCCCGCGTCCGCGACGGCCTCCGCGCCGGCCATTCCTACGAGGAGTAGCCGGCTGATGGGGGGCAAGACGGTTCCGGTCCTGATCGTGCTGCTGGCGATTGTCGTCGTCTGGTACGCTGCCGCCATCGGCATGAATGCGCCGTGGCAGCAGACGCTCAACGGCCGCGCCAATCTGACTGACGTGCCGTTCACCGAATTCGCGCAGCAGACCTGGTCGCAGGACAAGCCGGTGCTGCCTGCCCCGCATCAGGTGATGGGCGCGATCTCGACCGGGCTGTTCGGCGCCGCCATCACTGCGCCACGCTCGCTCGCCTTCCATGCCGGCATCACTCTGGGCGCGACGCTGCTCGGCTTTGTCCTCGGCACGGTGCTTGGCGTCGGGCTTGCGGTGGTCATCGTCCACAACGATGCATCCGATCGCTCGCTGATGCCGTGGATCATCGCCAGCCAGACCATCCCGATCCTCGCCATCGCTCCGATGGTCGTGGTCGGGCTGGGCGCCGTCGGCGTTACAGGGCTGCTGCCCAAGGCGCTGATCTCGATGTATCTGAGCTTCTTCCCGGTCGTGGTCGGCATGGTCAAAGGCCTGCGCACGCCGGAGGGCATCCAGCTCGATCTGATGCGCACCTACAATGCGACCCCGTTGCAGGTATTCTCGAAGCTGCGCTGGCCGGCTTCGGTGCCGTTCCTCTTCGCCTCGATGAAGGTCGGCATCGCCATCTCGCTGATCGGCGCCGTGGTGGGCGAGCTCTCCAACAATGCCGGCGGTGGCCTGGGCGTCCGCCTGCTCACCGGCAGCTATAACGGCCAGACCATCCAGATCTGGGCCGCGCTGTTCATCGCCGCGGCGCTTGCCGCCGTGCTGGTGATCGCCGTCGGTGCCGCCGAGCGGCTGGCCAACCGGATGATGGGAGCGCGCGCATGAGCAAGCTCCAGACCTTCCTCGCCATGATGGCGGGGGTCCTCTCGGGCCTCGCGCTGGTGATGGCGCTGGCGACCGGTGGCGCCCCGCTGGAGTTCCTCGCCTTCACCGCCGCCGGCGTACTGACCATCGTGCGCTTCAAGCTACCGGTGTCGCTCTGGATCGATGGCGCCATCATGGTGCTGGGTGCGTTCGGACTGCTCTCGACCCTGCCGGTCTACGAGCACGAACCGGCCTTCTTCTGGTTTGCGCTGATCGCCTGCTGGGGCTTTGCCTGGCTCTTCGTCGAGCGGCTGTCCAAGGCCATCCGTGACGGCAGGCTTCCCGGCAGCATCTTTGGCGTGGCGATCCCGGTGCTTTTCGGCTTCTCGCTGCTCTTTGTCTGGGAGATCGTCACCCGGGGCGCCAATGTGCCGATGGTGCTGTTGCCGGCGCCGAGCCAGATCTGGGCGCGCCTGATCGCTTCGGTGCCGACGCTGACGGCGGATTTCTTCCAGACTTTCAAGGCCGTGCTCGCCGGCTTCGTGATGGGTTGTGGTTCGGGCTTCGTCGTCGCCATCCTCGTCGACCGCTCGCCCTTCCTCAAACGCGGCCTGCTGCCGATCGGCAATTTCGTCTCGGCGCTGCCCATCATCGGCATCGCCCCCATCATGGTCATGTGGTTCGGCTTTGACTGGCCCAGCAAGGCCGCCGTGGTCGTGGCGATGACCTTCTTCCCGATGCTGGTCAACACCGTGGCGGGGCTCAACGCATCGACCAGCATCGAGCGCGACCTGATGCACACCTATGCGGCCAACTATTGGGAAACGCTGGGCAAGCTGCGGCTTCCGGCAGCGGCGCCCTTCATCTTCAACGCCCTCAAGATCAACTCGACTCTGGCCTTGATCGGCGCAATCGTAGCGGAATTCTTCGGTACGCCCATTGTGGGAATGGGCTTCCGGATATCGACCGAGGTCGGGAAACTGAACATCGACCTGGTCTGGGCAGAGATCGCCGTGGCGGCGGTGGCGGGTTCTGCCTTTTATGGGGTGATCACCCTCGTCGAGAGGGCAGTCACCTTCTGGCATCCGTCTATCAGAAGTGGACGGGCATGAAGTCCGCCTGGCCGTGGTGGTCGGGCGTAACAGGGGTAAGGGACGAAACAATCATGAAGAAACTTTTGTTGGCATTGGCGGCCGGCGCCATGGCGCTCACCGCCACCGCGGCGATGGCCCAGGACAAGCTGACGCTGCAGCTCAAGTGGGTCACCCAGGCCCAGTTCGCCGGCTACATCGTCGCCAAGGCGAAGGGCTTCTACACTGAAGAAAATCTCGACGTCACCATCTTGCCGGGCGGTCCGAACTCGGCTCCCGAGCAGATCATTGCCGGCGGTGGCGCCGACATCATCGTCGACTGGATGGGTGGCGCGGCCGCGGCACGCGACAAGGGCGTCAACCTCGTCAACATCGCGCAGCCGTTCAAGCGCTCGGGCCTGATGATGATCTGCCCCAAGGAAACCGGCATCAACACCGTCGCCGACTTCAAGGGCAAGACGCTGGGCGTCTGGTTCTTCGGCAACGAGTATCCGTTCTTCGCCTGGATGAACAAGGAAGGCCTGTCGACCGCCGAAGGCGGCGACGTGAAGGTGCTGCAGCAGTCCTTCGACATCCAGCCGATGATCCAGAAGCAGGCCGACTGCATCTCGGTCATGACCTACAACGAATACGGCCAGGCGCTGGCCGCCGGCTACAGCCCCGACAACCTGACCATCTTCAACTATTCCGAGATGGGCAACGACCTGCTCGAAGACGGTCTCTACGTCATGCAGGACACCCTCTCCGACCCGGCCAAGGTCGATGCCTATACCCGTTTCGTGAAGGCCTCGATGAAGGGCTGGCAGTACGCGCTCGACAACCCCGATGAAGCCGCGCAGATCGTCGTCGACAGTGACGACACCGGCGCTGCCGAACTGGCTGCCCAGCGCTACATGGTCGGCGAAGTGAGCAAGCTCGTCGACGCCAACGACCCGGCGCTCGATATCGCGGCCTACGACCGCACCATCAAGGCGCTGGTCGACCAGAAGATCATCTCCAAGGCTCCGGAAGGCGCCTACACCACCGTCATCACCGACGCGCTGAAGTAAGCGCTTCTGCACAATTGGAATGCCGAAGGCGGGGAGCGATCCCCGCCTTTTCTGTTTCTGCCGCTGCAAATGGAAGTCGCCAAAAGGTTCCCGTCTGCGGTGCTCAATTTTTAGGCGATTGCCTCGGAACTCAAAGCCGTCGCCGCAATTGAGTCACAATCGAAAACGCGTCCAAGAAGGCATTCCCATGAACGGCATCATTTACCTCGTCGGCCTCGTCGTCGTCATCCTGGCCATTCTTTCGTTCTTCGGCCTGCGCTGAGCAGCATCCCCATCCCTACGGAGAACGAGAACATGACAGTACCATCCGCAGTCGATGTCGTAGTGACGCCCGCGCCGGCCACCAACGACGACCGCTCCTATGTCGATTGGCCCGCGATTATCGCCGGCATCGTGCTCGCTTCGGCGATTTCCCTGTTGCTGCTGACCTTTGGCTCGGCCATCGGCCTGAGCTTCACCAACTTCAACGCCGCCGCCGATGTCGATCCGCTCTGGATCGCGATCGCTGCCGCGAGCTGGCTGCTCTGGGTGCAGATCTCGAGCTTCATGGCCGGCGGCTACATCACCGGTCGGCTTCGCAAGCGTCACAACGACGCCACTGAAGATGAAAGCGATGTCCGCGATGGCGCGCATGGCCTGCTCGTCTGGGGCGGCGCGCTGATTGTTGGTGCGATAATCGCCGTGGGCGGCATCGGTGCGGCGGCAAGTGCCGTCGGCAACGCGGCCGGTGCGCTCACCAACGCGGCGTCCAACGTCGCTGGTGGCGCCGCGGAAGGCGCGGTGGCCGATCCAAACGCCTACTTCACCGACATGCTGTTCCGCCCCGTCGCCACGACCGCTCCGGTCGAAGACGTGCCGCCGGCTGCCGAAACCCCCGCTGCTCCGGCCGCGACGGAAACCCCGGCCGCCACGACTCCTGCGGCTCCCGCCACAACCACCGAAGCTCCCGCGGCAACGACCTCGGCAGCGCCTGCCGCTGCGCCGGCTCCTGTTGCAACTCCGGCCGCTCCGGGAATGGCAGCAATGGCTCCGGCTGACACCACCGCCATCCGTGGTGAAGCTGGTCGCATCTTCGCCCAGAGTGCCCTGTCGGGTGAACTGGCCGCGGACGACCGGGCGTATCTGGTGCAGGCCGTGTCGGCCAATACCGGCCTGCCGGAAGCCGAGGCCCAGGCTCGCGTCGACCAGGTCGTCGCCGCGATCGACAGCGCCAAGGCCAAGGCGGCCGAGGTTGCGGAAGATGCGCGGAAGATGACCGTGCTCGCCGCCTTCCTCACTGCTGCCTCGCTGCTCGTCAGCGCCGTGGGCGCCTACTGGGCGGCCCAGAAGGGCGGTAATCATCGCGACAAGAACACTGCCTTCCCGGGCGTGTTCAACCGCTGGTAAGCCGAGAAAAGGAGAACGACATGCTACGTGGAATTGGTCTCTGGCTGCTCGGTGTGCCGATCTGGCTGATCATCATCATCATTTTCTTCATCCGCTGACGCGGACGGAAGCTGAGAATGCGAAAGGCGGGAGCGATCCCGCCTTTTCTTTACCCGGCCTCTCTGGTCTGGAGCGGCGCCTCCGGCATTCTGTCGTAGGTTTTGGCGAGAAGCTTCTCGACGGCCGGCTGGCTCATCGGTCGTGAGATCAGATAGCCCTGCGCCTCGGCGTAACCGAGCGCGTGCACGTTGCGCAACTGCTCGGGCGTCTCAATTCCCTCCGCCGTCACGGTCATGCCGAGCCGGTCGCCGATCTCGGCCACGGCATGGACGATGGCCTGCGCTGCTCCCGCATTGTCGAGCGCTCGCACGAAAGAGCCGTCGATCTTGATCTTGTCGAACGGGAACGCCAGGAGGTAGCTCAACGCCGAATAGCCGGTGCCGAAATCGTCCATCGCGATCCGCAGTCCGAGCCCATGCAATTGGCGCAGGATCTCGAGATTGGCCTCGTCGTTCTCGAGGAACAGCGACTCGGTGATCTCGATCTCCACCCGCTCATGGGCAAGCCCGGTGGTGGCGAGCGCATTCATGATGACGCCGACGAGATTGCCGCGCCGGAACTGGCTCGACGAGACATTGACGGCGACGCGATAGTCGGCGGGCCAGCGCGCGGCTTCAGCGAAAGCCTCGCGGATCACCCATTCGCCGATCTGCGCGATGAGGCCGATTTCTTCCGCCAGCGGAATGAAGTCGCCGGGCGAAACCATACCGCGTACCGGATGCCGCCAGCGCAGCAGTGCCTCGAAGCCGGAAAAGCTCTGGGTCCGCAGGTTGAGGATCGGCTGGTAGTGCAGCTCGAACTCACCCATCTCCAGCGCCTTGCGCAGGTCGACTTCCAGCTGCTGCTTGTCGCGTACGGCGTTGTCGAGCGCGACCTCGAAGAACCGCGTCGTGCCCCGCCGGTCGTTCTTGGCCGCGTAAAGCGCGAGATCGGCCGAAGTCAGCAGCCGGTCCATACTGTCGCCATCGCGCGGCGCCAGTGCGATGCCGATGCTGGCCGCAAGGCTGACCGGCTGGCCGTTGATGCTGAACGGCTCGGCAAAGCTCTCCTGGATCGACCGCGCCACCAGCGCCGCGCGCTCCGGGTCGCCGCCGGCGACGAAGACGGCGAATTCGTCGCCCCCCATGCGGGCCACCAGTTCGGGTGAGGCAGCAGCCTTCAGCCGCCGGGCCATGTTGCAAAGCAGGCGATCGCCGCTCGAATGACCGAACGTATCGTTGATGCTCTTGAAGCCGTCCAGGTCGACGCAGAGCACCGCAAAAGGTTCGGCAGCCTCGAATGCCTTGCCCACCGTCTGCTGGAACAGGTTGCGGTTTGCGACGCCGGTGAGCGGGTCGTGATAGGCGAGGCGCTTCATCTCCTGCTGCACGCTGTGCAACTCGGTGATGTCCTTGTGCATCGATACCCAGCCGCCATCGGGCATGGGCTGATG
>VFQQ010005372.1_pt1 | contig 10644 bp, 13 predicted proteins | sample 3512341 | NCBI WGS metagenome assembly VFQQ01 (sample SAMN10412373, study PRJNA504923) | tailings metagenome | isolation source: Relicate 2 Philex TSF1 revegetated site | place: Philippines: Tuba, Benguet | collected 2017-08-29
TGTGTGTGTATTGCACACAGATGCTCAAGCTGACGGGGCAACCAGGAACGCAGTGTGTGCTGCTGAGCCGTGGCATGCAACAGACAAACAAACTACACAAGACGCTCTTTACAGGTGAGGCTCTTCGTGCAGCCTGTGCACCCACCAGCGATTGCTGTGTCATTGATCACTGTGCAGTCCCTCGATGTCATAACTGCAAGACAAGGGTACGACGCCGTGTGTGCGTGTGTGCATGTGTGTCCGCGCAGCCACCCAGCAGCTCATGGCCACACAGTACGCCCAGCAACGCGCCGAACTCGAGGAATACTTCGCCAGACGAGAAGTCATGCAGCTATACAACCAACAACAACAACAACAGCTCTTACAGCAGATGCAAGACATAAAGCGGGACGCGGGGGCCGCGCAATTGGTGGGCGCGGCGCCCACCACCGCGCTCGCCAGCGATTGGATCGACGCGGTCATGCAGCCTGCGCCGCATGCGCCATTGGCTGGTGCTAGTGACAGCACGCATGCAGAGCCGGGCTCAGAGCCGCATAGCGTCAATACATTGGCAGCTGCAGCACATGATAGCCCCAACAGTGTACAACAGCCTGCATTGCAAGGGTCCATGGGGGTTGTAGATGCACTACAAGGTAGCCAGGGGACAGCTGGTCTAGCATCCGCCCCACAGTCACCCTCGCTACTATCCCCACCCATGCCAGTGCCAGGGCCAGCAGCCACACCAGGCCCGGCGCCGGCCGGGCTGGCGCTCGCCGCGCCGCCGCCGCGCCTCCTCCCGCAGCCACCGCAACCAGCGGCGGCCCCCCCGGACGCTGCGGCCACTCCGCGTGCCGCGCCCTTGCCGACGGCGGACAGCCTCATGTGTTCGCTGACGGCGCAGGATGACGTTGGCCCGCCTTCGTTTGGCACTGAAAGCAGGCAGAGGGCAGTGGCTGGTGCGCTCAGAGCCGCGTTTGGACCGGATGTGGAGAGGCCTCCTGTGCTGCCCCCGCAGCGTGTGGTGGTGTTCAAGGTGAGTGCACACGTCAATGGCACTGCATGACGCCCTGATCGGGGCCAGGGGTCGTGCTTTGCGCCTTGGCACTTGGTCTGGTCTTTTTGGTGGCAGTCTGGCACCCATACTATGCGCCGCCCTTGCCATGTCATCATGTGTAAGTGGAGTAAAGAGCATCAAGTGTGTGATGTCACTACCCTACTGAAAAGCAAGCATTATACAGTGTGGTGCTTTGTTTTGTGTTGTATATAACAGGTGCGTCACTACCCTGACGAAGAAGACACAGAACACTTTGATCTATTCCCCTCCTACCACGGACTTGCCACACACATCGTGCAGCTCAGCGCAAACGCAGTACAGCGGTACGTCGACGCCGCGTCGCAGCCGCCGCCCGGCCGCCGCGCACGCGCCGGGCCGTACGACTTCTACCTGCGCGTGCCGCGCAACCCAGGCCCCACGAACCATGCGGCCGCGACCGCGGGAGCGGAGGACGCAGCGGCAGGAGCAGAAGAGATGACAACAGATGGCAGCAGCATGGCAGATAACTCTGCGTCTGATGAGCTCAGCCTGGAGGGCAATAGTGGAGGCGATGGGGCCAGTGGTGGGGAGCATGACAACAGCAGTGGCATGAGTGACGAGGATGACAACAATGACACGATTGATGATGATGCATGGACTATGGGTGCCGATGAGGTGAGTCTGTGACACCTACATTGCATATGGTACTCCGTGTGTGTGCAGGCCAGATTGGTTTAAGTTCATACTCAGCAAACGAATGCAACGCAGCACGTGCAGCAAATCACAGCGTCCAGTTGCTCAACCTCGTAGACTGGGTGCATGTGCCATTTTGACAGGCGGGTGCTTTCATGCACAGGTCCTGCAACATGAGCCAATGTCTGCAGGGTGGGTGCATGTGTGTGTGTGTGTGTGTGCAGATCACACCCGAGTCAGATCTGGTCATTCGTAACCTAGTCAAACTCATGCTTAGGCGTCTGGCCTCCCGTGGCATGGCGCACGTGGAGGTCTGCGACGGCTGGTCAAGAGCCTGTGTGGTGCACGCACTCGCACTTGTCAACGATGTGCTGACGATACGCGGGGGGCTGGAGGCAGTTGCTATCCTGACAGAGAAGGTGAGCCATGGCGCTTCTTATCTCTGTACCCTGTGCCGCACTGTATGTATGCAGTAGTCTATGTGGGCGGCCGTGGCAGCCATGCTTGGCTTCGCAGCCTGCGCAGTAAGCACTGAGTAAGACACTGAGGTTCCCTGCGCCCAGCCCGGCAGCCGTGGCAGCTATGCTCTCTGCCAAGGGCGAGTGGGTCACATGTGTGTGTGTGTGTGTGTGTGTGTGTGTGTGCGCGCGCAGAGGCGGCGGTCCGTGGCCGTGTTCACAGTCTTGCTCGCCAGTGACATCGCCGCAGGGGCGCTTGGCAACCCTTCCAAGGCCCCTGTGGCGCCCATCCAGCAATTGTACTACAACCCTGCCTTCCAGCCTGCGAGCAAGCCAGGGAAACAGGGACCCAAGGCACCTGCGGGCAGGAGAGAGATGCGGCCATCCCAGGTCGCAGCCAAGGTCACGCCAGCGGGGGCAGCTGAGGCGAGTACGAGTGACGCACAGCGCGAGAAGGCCAATGCTGTGGCCAGTCAGGGCAGCCAGCCTGCGAGCAAGCCGGGAAGAGGGGCATCCAAGGAGCCTGCGGGCAGGACAGAGATGCGGCCATCCAAGATCACAGCAGGCAGCGCTGAGGCCAGTACTAGCGACACACAGATAGCTAAGGGAAATGCTGCCCCCAGTCAGGGCAGCAAGGTAGCCACGGACAGAGGGCAGGGGGAGGTTCAGCGGAGTGTAGCAAGTGCAGAGGGCACTAGTGCAGCGGGCCAACCGAAGCTAAGCAAGTCACAAAAGCGGAGACTGCAGAGGAAGCGTAGTGCTGCTAGGAAACGCGAACAACAGTCTGTCGTAGCGTAGTGGTACGTGTAACCAGTCATACGTGTTCCGTAGGCTTGCCGCATCCGCAGACACAGCTTGACATGTGTCCTGACTGTGCTGGGCGTAGCTGGCTCACAGTGGCGCTGCTGAAGAGCGTGGAGTTGAGTGGGAACTCGCCAACGACGTTCGTTGTGGGCTCACTGGCCGACACGCTTGCACCTGCTCAGCTTGCACATTCCCTTCCATTATTTAGCTCTCATACAGCAGCTGTCTTATGCAAGGGTAAAGGTTGTGAACATCTGGAGGAAGGCCGAAGTGGAGGCGCATGCTGGCTGCCATGCGCAGCCACTCAAGAGCAGCAGGTAAGCAGAGCATGAAAGGCAAACGCCAGGATTGCACGTGAGAGTGCAGCGTGAGCTGTAGCAGTGCGAGGGGTGCAGCTTCAGCCTCCCTTCCTGCGTCCTGCGCCGCGTTGGAAAGTCCTCTTCGTCACATCTTGACCTTGCAGGGTCTCTCCCAGCAAGCCTTGCCATTGCACTGGTGCTTGCCAGCTCATGTTGGCTGCTTCCAGCCCACGCCCAGCAGTCTGCAAGGACATATCTAGACGGCCCAGATGATGGGACACAGCAGCTCAGCAGGAAGCTCCTGGGCGCTCCCTGCTCATCTGTGGAGCCTCAAAACACTCCAGTAGTTAGTACAGGCACCACAGACATCACTAAGGTACCCAGAGTGGGCTCGGTCGTGGGCCTCTACCCACCAAACGGCAGCATTTTCACGTATCCTCCCTCACCGCCCCGGCCTCCGCGTCCGCCTTCGCCCCCCAGGTGCGCAGATGAGTCGACCACCACAGCGTCTGGTAGCCAGGAGGCATACGTGGGCTCCCTTGGGAGCAGGAGGGCACGTGGAGTGCAGTTGCGCAGCGATGCTTGTACCCGCGCACGTCTGCATCCACCCTGCAGGCCCCCATCTCCACCCCGGCCTCCTAAGCCACCATCCCCACCCCGCCCACCCAAGCCACCGTCCCCACCCAGACCACCAAGGCCGCCTCCACCCCCAAGGCCGCCACCACCGCCAAGACCGCCACCACCCCCACCCTGCCGCACCATGTACGATGTTCTCAAAGCGCAGAACCAGACAACTGCCTTCTTGAGACTCGTTGACAAGGTGCGTCTCACACAGGGTCATGCTCAGTCAGGGTTTGGTTCTCTCATACGAGCTCCGCTGACCAGGTAACCACGGCCCCAGCTACCACAGTGCGTGTGTGTCTGTGCCTGTGCTTATGTAAGCAAGGGCTGACGCACACTCTCCTGTGCCTCATGGCGCTGCGTGCTGATGACATATGTGCTTGTTGCGTGCAGGTACCAGAGGTGCAGACTTTGCTACGCAGCAGCACAGCCAAGTTCACGCTGCTCGCACCAGTCAATCAGGTAAAGTGACACACACAAAGCAAGACCTAGAAATGCGCCTGTACAGACAACACAGTGCACAGAACGCACATGGGCCCTTGAGCGCGTGTCTACAGACTGTGCACGTTCCGTATGTCGTGCCAGGCACACATGAAGTGTGTGTGTGTGTGTGTATGTGCGTGTGTGTGTGTGTGTGTGTGCGTTGTCATGCCCACAGGCAGCAGGGGTCAACTCCTTCCCTGCGCTCAACGCACTGCCCCTAGCCAATCTGACCACTGTGTTGAAGTGGCACATAATTAACGCTACCAGAGCAGTGGACGATATGACTAAGTATGGATACGATTACAAGTACCCTAGGCTAGCGGGAAAGTAAGTTTATGCACACACACACACACACACACACACACGACACATCGACATGTGCTCAGGCGCCTTCCATGCCTTGCTCTCTCAGCTCTGACGATGTGCTGACAGGAGGCGCACCATAAGCATAGCTCCCATGACTCTGTGTGTGTGTGTGTGTGTGTGGCCACAGGCCCGTGACCATCCAGGTGTTTTCTGACGAGTTCGGCAGCACAGCCATCTTTGCTGTCGATGGTGCGATCAGCTCTGTGAGCATCAACCTATCGCCTATGCATGCTGGGACAGCCGCGTGCCAGGTGCGTGCTGACACTTGCACAGTCATAGCGTGCACAGGGACCTGCAGCCCACACAGAAAACTATTGCTGCGCGCATGCATGCATATGGTACACACATTGGGTGTGTCTGGGGCACAGGTGCCAGTGCTAGCAATGACACGACACACAAAGCCGCGCGGCAGATGTGCTAGCACTAACAGCTGTACTTGGGCATGCAGCGATGCTCAAAGCGATGCTCATTCATGTGTTTGATACTCTGTGCGTGTGTGTGCGTGTGTGTGTGTGTGTGTGTGTTCCATTGCTTGTGCGCAGAGCACGGTAGAGTTCGTGAATGGCGTCTTCACGTCTACGTGATAGCGGCCAACAGCCCGCCAGCAAGACACACATAGCCCCGCATGAATCTACAGTTACAGGAAAGGCGTCACGCAGCGCATCATTTTCTAGCTTATCTAGACACACACACATACAGAACACGCAAGCTCGTCCTAGCACGCAGGTCGGAACTCTGTCCACATAGGGGTCGAAAGCGCTTGGTTTCTTGGCAGATATAGTAGCAGGCGTGTCTCTCGCAATATAAACATCATAGTGGCCTTAAGGCACGCCGTTTCCTATCGTGACTTCGCGTGCGTGCCCTTCTGCACAGTATTGTGTGCATCAATCCTGCCCAATCAGCACATCATGTTGGTATCTCTTGCTCGGTTGTATAGTGCCAGTTACACAATCATAGCACGCTATGTAATACTCTGGATCACCTACCTGTGCAGATGTGTGTGCGCAACCCAATGTGGGCACAGCAAGGTACTGGCGGTCCAAGGTTGAGGAACCCTGGGTCGTTGGTCTCTCTCGCTGTGAAGTCTTCCTCAGCCCGCTACGTACACTATGACTGATCCCATGAGCATGTCAATGCGCAAAGAAAGCTAGGAGAAGCGTTGCAGCGTGTCTCGAGCAAGTCGGAACTCGCCGTCCCTCTTTACTTGTCTCTTCGCCACTCACCAGCTGAGCACAGGCATGAAATGAGTGCAGGGAGTCAGCTTGCAGCGATGTTCAGGGAAGGGTCTGCGGCTTCCTGGCAGCCCCGGCTGGCCGCGCATCTGGCCCAGTAGCGCAGCCCAAGAGGTGCGTTCCCTTTCGCCTGCTCAGTCAGTAATACTGCAGCATATTTTCTGTGACCAGGTAGCCTGAATCCTGACTCCAAGCAGCGCGGTGGGCCAGGCTTGGCTTTTCACCTTCCTGCTTGCAACGGGGCGCCGCGCGTGTCTGCCCTCTTTGCCGCCAGGTCTAAAGCGGTCTAAAGCGGTCTAAAGAGACCGGGACTCGGGGGTCAAGGGGGTCTAAACCCCTTGATGTCAGAGCAGCACCGCAGGGCAGCAACCTACGTGCTGCTTGTCCTGGTGGCTACGGATGCCCTGATAGGACAGCAAGGTCGGGCAGCCGCGTGTCGGCATCCTCCGTTCTCCGGTCCAGGCAGACCTGCGCTGTACAAGCACCTGTCCCCACCCCCTCCGCCCCCAGCCGTGCCTCAAGCGGGTGCAGCACAGCCCTTGCCTCCCCCGCCGCGCAAGTATCGAACGCGGCCACCCAGGCCACCACCAGGCATAGCTACAAATCAGCCACCCTCACCCCTGCCAGCCCCGGCACCGCCACGCATGACACCGCCAGCGCCACCACCACCGAAGCAGAGGCCCCCGCCATTGCCGCCTTCGCCCGCACCCCCAGCACCAGTCGCCAAATTACCACCAGCAAAGCCACCACCAGCAAAGCCTACGCCAGCGCCAGTGCCTGCAGCAAAGCCTACGCCCCCGCTAGCGAAGCCGCCACCAAGGCCACCCCCGCCGGTGCGCAAGCCCGCAGCAAAACCGCCCCCGCTAGCAAAACCACCACCAGCGAAGCAACCGCCAGCAAGGCCATCCCCGCCGCGGCCCAAGCCGCCTCCGTCGCCCCACCCCTCGCCCCCACCGCGGCCGCCGGTTGCCAAACCCTCTCCAAGCCCACCGCCAGCCTGTGTCACGATGTATGGGTACATAGCTACACACTCGGACTTCTCTATGCTTACCAGATACGTCAACATGGTGAGATGGATGTGCATGTGTCAGCTTTTCCTCAGGCTGGTGTCACGGTATGGCGATGCCCTGGCAGCTGGGTAGCAAACATGCTGCCAGCACAGTAATGAGAAAGGACGAGGAGTGTTGTTTGTTGGTGTGTGTGTGTATGTGTGTGTGCAGGTGCCTAACGTACGGCGTATACTAGACGACCCGCGCGCTAACTACACATTCCTTGCCCCCATCAACAAGGTGCACACACACATACACACACACACACACACACACAGCCGTGTCCCTCCAACAGCATGTGAAGGTGTACGCATGCGCTGCACACCAGCATCCCATACTGCGCGATATGTGCATATTCAGCTCTCAACACAACTTGCACGTTCCATGCACAGAGTGATTGTTTCTGGTGCTTTTGCGTAGGCCTTTGATTCTTGCATGCACTGGCTCTTGTACGAAGCATGAAGCTTAAACCGCCCCTGCATGGTTCTCTCGCATGCTGCTCGCACGCTGTACTGTTTCTGGTGCTTTCGTGTAGGCCTTTGGGTTCGCACCTCCCATGGACACACGCAATGCCACTGCTCTGTCGACCATGCTGCTAGGGCATGTGTTGATAGGACGCATGACTACAGAGGACATGCAGCGTGTCGATCCTTCGAAACTCCTTACACGACTAGCGGGAGAGTGAGTCGCATGGACACACAAACACACACTTCCTGTCCTTGTCCTGACTTTCGAGTCCAACACGGGTGGGCCCCTTGTCTGTATGCTCCGTACGGCCGATCGAAACACACACACACACACACATACACACACACACTGTGTAGACACGACATCCACACTCGGACGCACCCGCTGATGCTTACAAGATGTTTGCGTGCGTGCGTACGTGTGTGTGTGTGTGTGTGTTTTGCAGGCCAGTGACCGTCTCCATATACGCCTACTCAGGACTGCTATCTGACAACAAAAAAAACAACCAACAGCCGTTTGTATCCGGTCCAGACCCCTCCGCAGCCTTTAGACCCATACCTGACTACAACACAGACAGCAGTGGGCCTGGGCCCAGCGGTACAGGGTTTGCACCCAGCGAACCATCGCCATTGAGGCCACTACCAGATCCCAATGCTGGTGGGGGCGGTGGTGAAGTGCCAGGCCCTTCAACGCCAGATGACCCTTTCAGGCCACTCCCAGATCCCAACACTGGTGGGAGTGAGGTCCCTTCAAGCCCAGATGGGTCTCAGTCTCTGCCGCCTATGATCACCGTACAGACACCAGACTTCATGCAGATTGTGTCTCTGGACATGTCACAGGTGGACATTGCAGCCTGCCAGGTGCGTTGCTGTGTGGTCATGTGCGTGGTGCTTTGCATGCATATGGCGCTTTGCATGGTGGTGGTGCTTTGCATGCATATGGTGCGCCCACACATGAAGGGCGGGTATGCACACATGCGCCCGTTTCTGCATGCAACAGTGGCGGGTAGTTCTGGCACACAGGCATACGAAAGGGATTGTGTGTACGTGTCTGCGCGCAGCGCGGGCGGCAAGTGAGCATGCAGTTAAGCATGCAGCTTGGCACATAGGGTGTACGCATGTGTGCTCTGTGTGTGACATGCCATACAGAGTGTGATTCAAGCCGTCACGAACGCCTTCAGCATCCCAGGGACACCAGGTGGCGACAGTGGCGGTTTCGGACCCTTTGCGTAGCAGCATGGCAAGGCAAAGTCAGGTCTTGTTTTGATGCCTTTTCGCATGCAGTGTGCAGCTAGCAAATCGACCTTTTGCGTAGCATGGTCGCAACCGTATGGGCCCTTGCATCAAACTGGGGCTAGGCACAGTGTCATGGCACATTGTGTGTGTCAGCATGGTACCGGACACGCACACTATCACCCCCTCAGCAACGGTGCGACCATGCAGCCAACGCTCAGCTAGGTACATCATGAGACAGGTGCAACGATGAAGCATGACAACAGACGCTCGCGTCGCATGGATAGGGGACGCAATGGCTTCGGACCTCTCGCTTGGTAACACGACACAATGCAGGACCTGTGAGCATGCAGCAGTGTGCAGCAGTGTCAAAATTAGGTTGCATATAGTGCATTGCTCCTTAGTGACGGCATATGTAAGGGTCTGGTTTTTTGGGCGCGTATACGGTATTGTGTTGTCTGGTCGTCTGGTTGGGCCAGTAACAGCAAGTACGCATTCTTGGGTTCGTATTCGGACCACTTGCACACCCGTACATGTACATGTGTGCAAGGGTGCTTGCTGCACACGGCAGGCCAGACACTCGGCGAGGTTTGAGCGTGCATATCGCCGCGTGCTGATGTGCTGGTGCGCCTTGACGGTACCTCGCTGAGTGGGTGCAGCGTATGTATTTTCTTTCACGCTTATGCAGTTGCCTTCAGCCTTTGCTGTCAGCAGTGCTTCTTTTCTGTTTACCTCTTTCGCAGGCCCCGAGCAGCGTCCCTGTCCATGTTGCACACCTGTGTGTGCCTGTTGCACATGTCCAGCGTGTCCATGTTGCACACCTGTGTGTGCCTGTGCTCTGCAGCTCTGCCCTAGACTCCAGTCGCTCGCACACGCGTACATGCATGCATATGCCGGCTAGCTTGTATTGCATTCACTGCTGAACATTATTCATGGCTATTCTCCCAGTTCAATTTGCCCCCCTGCGCATTCGGTGCTTCACGGAAGTGTGCAGACACGCTAAGCTGTTTTGTGTACACTTGTCATAGGCAACTGGCTTGCCTATGTTCGGTTAACTGGTTAAGTCCCTCACCTAGGTTCTTTGGTCATATCATATCTCGTATGTAACACTGTCCCTCGCTGATTATACCAGAACTGTCGCGTATGTGATGCTGGCGCTGGCTGCATCATAACAATCTCATCCGCACGGGCGAAGTTACACTGTAGTGCACACATTTGGGCTCAAAACAGACAAAATGTAACAAAACGACCTAGCAGCAGCCCTCAGATAGATTGAACAAAGCCGTGTCTGGCTTGTGCACAGATGCGCGTACTCTGCACACGTCTGGGCTGAAGACAAGCAGGCCTGCTACAACAACAAACGAGGCAGCAGCCCTCAGATAGATTAATAGAACATGCCTGACATCTACCGCACAAACATCTACCACACAACCTATCATCCCTTCTTGTTTTGTCTGACTTGTGCACGCACCTGGGCTAGCAACAAACCAAACATCACAAAAGGACCTGGCAGCAGCCCATAGATCGAACAGAAGCCTGGCGAACACTACCCCTTTTTGGTTTGTCTTGCTTCATGTCTCATTCTGAGTGCTTCTGTAATCGCGTACTCATCCGCCGCTGACGCCCCACACTGACGTATGTCCACACGCATGAGACCTGTGTTGTTCTCAACCGCACGGCGAAGCTGCTCGCACCTGCGTGTTGCACGCACACACATGCACACACATGTCAACGCGCATGAGACCTGTGTTGTTCTCTACTGCACGGCGAAGCTGCTCGCACCTGCGGAAAGGACAAGGGCGCACAAGGCAGATCACAAACCGGGGTTTTGCAACGCCCCCCTCTGTGTCTGCGCGCGCGCGCGCGCATGTGTGTGTGTGTGTGTGTGTGTCACAGCGTACCTGTGCTTGCAGCCCCTGTGTGTTCA
>VFQQ010005373.1_pt1 | contig 10643 bp, 17 predicted proteins | sample 3512341 | NCBI WGS metagenome assembly VFQQ01 (sample SAMN10412373, study PRJNA504923) | tailings metagenome | isolation source: Relicate 2 Philex TSF1 revegetated site | place: Philippines: Tuba, Benguet | collected 2017-08-29
GCGAGATAACTGGCTGGTGGAGGGCCGCAGCATTGAATGGAGGCAGTGTTTGTATCCCAAGTGCAAGTAGGCAGCTGGGCCTGTCCAAATCGCCCCCTTCTCTTGCGTGCCAAGTGTGCAATCGCTGCCTCTGCTCATGCCGGCTTCTGCTGCGCCGGTGTGCGAGGCGGTGCGGCTGGTGGCCACGCAGTTGCATGCTTGATGTACATGCTGATTTGCAATGCCTGCTTCCCCATGCAGGTGTACGAGGCGGTGCTGCTCATGGCCAGCCGCCAGTTCAAGCGCGCTGCTGAGCTGCTGCTGGACGCCATCGCCACCTTCACCAGGTGAGGGGCTGTGCAAACACTCCTGACAGCTGACTTGGTCAACATGGTCAGTATGCATCCGGGCCCAAGCGCGCGCCACTCGGTCAACATGCCATCGAGACCAGGTCCTGGCCTTCACCTTCCTGAGCGCCGTTCCTCCATTCCGCTGCCGCAGCGGCGAGCTGATGCCGTACGAGCGCTGCATCTTCTACACCGTGGTGCTGGCGGTGGTGGCCCTGGACCGCCCCACGCTGAAGAGCAAGGTGGGCGGGGCGGTGGCAGGCACTGCAGGGACCACCGACCTGCAAGCTGCTGTCCACGACTCGCCCCATGACATACTTGCAACGCCGTGCGCTCGTTTGCTGTCCCTGCTGCCACCGGCAGGTCGCCGACTCGCCCGACATGCATTCTTCAATAATGCGCCCTTGACAAACTTGCAAACCGTGCGTTCCTTTTGCTGCCCCCCTGCCCCTGCCAGGTCATCGACTCGCCCGAGGTGCTGTCGGTCATTCACTCCTCCCTTGGCAGTGCTTGAGAACGGGCATCCGTTGTTGTTCTCCTTCCTTTGTGCCAGGTCATCGACTCGCCCGAGGTGCTGTCGGTGATCGACTCGCTGCCCCACCTGCGCCCCTTTGTCTCCTCCCTCTACGACTGCCGCTACGCAGCCTTCTTCCAGGTGCGGCTGGCCGCTTGTTTACCTGGACCTGGGAATGGTTGTGTTGCGTTGAGAGTCATGCACGGCCTTTGTCTATTTGGAGCTTGGCCTTGCTATAAATACGGATTGGTATGCTACCGTCCCGCCGGCAGCTGCTGTGCGTTTGCAAGCCCGCAGCTTCGCACATCCACACCCAGCCCTTCCCTCACCCTTCCGCCCGCCCGCCCTGCCCCGCAGGCGTTTGCGGGGCTGACAGACGCGATTCGTGCCGACGAGTACCTGCACCCCCACTTCCGCTTCTACATGCGGGAGGTGCGGGCGGTGGCGTACGCGCAGGTGAGGCCCTGCTCCTGCCAGAACCAGAATGCACCTTGAAAATTCGAGGAACTGCGTTGCGTTGGGACAGGTGCCCCAAGTGCTGCGCGCTGCCCCAGGCGGTTATTGCAGCCGTCGTGAAGTTACGATGTTGCAAGCTGTGCCCCGCTGCCTTCTCTTTCCTCCGCGCAGTTCCTGGAGAGCTACAAGAGCGTGACGCTGGCCAGCATGGCGGCCACCTTTGGCGTGTCCCCCGAATTCCTGGACGCGGAGCTGGTGAGCGAGTAGTCGTAGACCTTTGTAATGTAGTGAGCATGGCATATCTCAGCGGTTTGTTAACTTATCGGCCTTGAGAATTGGTGGGATGAGGGGCTTTGGTTTGTAGCGCCCCCTGCTGTTGCGACTCCCCCGTCGCAACCCCGCACTGCCTGCTGACCGGGTGGCTCGCGTGCACGCCTGTCCGAGGCTGCGCCCTCTCCTTCTCCTTTTCGAAATGCAAGTTGCCCGGCACTCTTGTGCTTGCCGCCTCGCTGTGTACCCAGTGCAACTGCCCACTGCCCTCAAGCCATTGCGCGCTGTCCTGGCCCTGGTTGTATGTGCAGGCTGACTTCATTGTGGCCGGCCGCCTGCCCGCCAAGATTGACAAGGTGGCGGGCGTGGTGGAGACCAACAGGTGCACCTGGCGCTGCGCTGCGCATGCTGGGGTGCTGAGCATGCTGGAGACCAGCCGGTGCACCTGCTGCACGCTGGGGTGCTGAGCATGCTGGGGTGCTGAGCATGTCGGGATTGGCTGTTGCCATGCTGGAGAATTGGCTATCACAGGAGTTGATGCGCCTCCCACTTGCCCATTCCATCCCAGCTGCAACACACCTGCAGGGCCCAGCCAACTGCCCCAATGCTCACCCCGGCCCTCTCCTCCCCATTACTTTCTCTGCAGGCCCGACGCCAAGACGGCTCTGTACCAGGCGGCCATCAAGCAGGGAGACCTGCTGCTCAACCGTGTGCAGAAGCTGAGCAAGGTGGTGGACATCGAGTAAACACTCAAACAAGAGTGAATACTCGAATGCAACCAGTAGGAAACAGGACGACACGGGCGGCAGGTTGCCAGCCCGGCAGCCCCGCACAGCCACGGCGCAAGCTGGTCCCCAAGCGAGCCAACCAGGCCTTGCAGCGCCGAGGGACTGACTCGCATCGGCCATCTTCTGACCCAGCAAGGCGCTGGCCAGCCAGCCCAATTGTACTCTGCGCCATTGTAACATCGCATTCTGACGCTCCACCGGTGATAGAGCAGCGCTCGATGGGAGGCATGCACACATACCATGGTTTCAAAGGCAGGAGGCAAGGAGTGTATCGCTCAAGTCGGGTCTGTTCGGGTCAGTCAGTCCAAAAAGGTGAAAGTTGTGAGCGCATGCATCACAGCTGCATGGGCTGCGGCTGCACTTCAGCCGCCTCCGGCCCAGCCGCCACGCCCGCTGTGCCAAGCGTGTAAGGCACTGAAATGCCTGGTGGCAGCAGTGGGCTGGCACGCAGCACAGCTGTACACTGCTGCTCGCTGGCGCTGCCCGGCGGCCCCTTGCACAGCTGTATCCTGCAGCAGGCAGGCAGCCAAAAGGAGCAATGGGCGTGTTGGGTGGTATGCAGCGTGCAAAAACAATACACGTGTGTACATGCAGCCGGCCGCCGCCCCTGCAGAAGAACACACACGCCCGCCACAGCCCCGCCTCGCAGCCAGCACGCCCATCTAGTCTAGTCTAGTCTAACAGCTTAGCGCCAGCCCCTGAGGGCCCAACTTCATGAGAGAATGCAACCAAGGCCACCTGCTGTGCGGCTGGTTGCGCCAGCTCTCTCCCATGGCCGGCCGCTTCTCGTGCCGCCGCTCATCGCTGCCGCCCACCATGTGGTTGGTCACAACCACCGCTGCAGGCGGAGGTAGGGTGGGAGCCAAGCGTGCACATTAGCTGCCGGCCTGCCTCGCTCATGCTAGGCCAGCTGGCAGCCTCTCTACCTACATTGACACACTGCCCAGGCGCTGCCTGTTGTGACCGCAGCCCTGATGCACCCACCCCCTGGCAACCAGCCCACCTGGCAGCCCCGGCCCCGCTGCAAACGCCTTGAGGCTTGTGGCCGCAGCCGCCAGCAGCGCGTGCCCCTGGCTGTGCTGACCCGCGCCGCCGCCCAGCACTGGTGTGATCAGTGCTGACAGGCTGTCAATGATCAGCAGCTCAATGGGCAGGTCCTCTAGCCGCCGCCGTGCACCGCCAGCCGCTGTTGGGGCCGCGGTCATCGCCGCTGCTGGCTGCTGCTGCTGCTGCTGCTGCTGCTGCTGCTGGACGTTCTGACCAGGATTCTGCTGGTCGTTGGGGGCCGGCCCACCGCTGTTTTGTGGCGCCCGCTGCGCCTGCTGTGCCTGCTGCACCTGCTGCGCCTGGTGGGCTAGCAGCTCGTCCAGGGCTTGCAGCAGGCTGTGCACGTCGTAGCAGCGCCGCACTTCCACAAACTTTAGCGGGTCCGCAGCAGTGGGCTGCGGGGCAGATTGAGCAGCAGCAGATGTAGGCATGAGCTCTCTGGGCGCAATGGCCGCTGAACATACTGTGACAAGGGCATTAGTGGTATGGGGACCTGTGCGGCATGCCAAGCACGGCAGCACAGCAGCTGAAACGAGACAATTGACACTTGTCACCTTCCCCCAAGCATTCCTTCCTATCCACGAGCTCACCTGGTCTGCCTGCGGCGCCAGCGGCGGCAGCGACTCCACCACCTGCTGCAGCCGCTTGCCGCGCAGCGCGTTGCTGGTGTCAATATATACCACCCGCTTGGCCTGGCGCGCTGCCGTGGCCGCCGCTGTCAGGCACAGCTGTGTCTTGCCGCTGGCTGTGGGGGCAAAGGGCCCGTAGGGGCAGGTATTAGCACACACTGCCAGAAACCCCCAGTTTCTTGCATGCTTGAGTGCATGGATGGAATGACTGGGCTGCCGCAGCAGCTGCAACTCGAGTGGCATTGGCATTTGCGGGCTGCTGCCAGCAGCAAGCTCACCAGACTCTCCACAGACCTCCACCAGCTGCCCCGGGCGCAGGCCCCCACGCAGCAGGTGCTCATCTATTGCCTCGCAGCCCTGCGGCGGCAAGCCATGGAACGACGGCAAGCCAGCGTGCATGCATTCAGCGTGCACGAAGCGCCCCATGTCTAGCAGCACTCGCATACTGAGCAGACGCTCATTGGCTGAAGCAAATCAGAGCAGCATTACCACACTGTGACTCACCGTGGACAGCAGCTTGGAGGCAGCCAGCTGCAGGTACAGATCCGTGCCGCTCAGCACCGGCGGAGCGGCGGCTGCCGCCGCCGCCCGCAGCGCCTCCAGCGCCTGTGCCTCGTGCGGCAGCAGCTCGCCCTCTGCCTCTAGCGCATCGACATTGGTGGCTGTCAGATACGCCTCCACTGCGGCAGGAAATAGGGGGCGGCGACACAGCTGGAGGAGCGCTCGGCAGCGAGCGATGGCAGCGGCGGCGGCGGCGGCGGCAATGCTCGCGCATGGCAGCGCAGCACCTGTCTTCGGCACCCGGCTCATTCCTTCTTGCACTGCCTCAGGGACCCGCGGCATGCCGTCGCCTGAGCAGCCCGTCAGGAAACGGGGCGTTGCGCTTGAGCTGTTATCGCGGCTGGCATGCACATGAAACTGATCTTCAGCGAACTACAAAGCGATCACATCCTGCCGAGCGCCTGCCGACGCTGCCAAGTTCACCGCCCGCGCGCTGCCCGCTGCCGCTGCCGCTGCCGCTGCTGCCGCTGCTGCTGCCGCCGCCATCGTTGCTCAATGCACGCATGATGATGTGCTGCACATGCCTTGCGGGGTAATCGGCATGATTAGACTGCCAACCAACCAGCTGGCTCCTCCACCTTGCACTGCCCATCTCTGGACGAGTGAGCAGGGCGTTGCAGCACGTGGCGCCTCAGCGAGCATGGCACAAGCTGCTGCATATCCGCAAATCAAGCCACTAGCAGCGCGCACGTTGCTGTGCTTGGCAGCCGATCCAAGCTTGAAAATGCAGTAACGTAACGACATGCAGCAGACATGCAGCGCTGTGCCAACCCGAAGCGATGGCGGCGAGGAGCCGGGGCGGCGGGCGGACACCAACGCCGCCGCCATTGTGGAGGGGCTGCTGGGTTAACTTTTTGTGAGCGCGAACGCCCCTGCAAGCTGTGCCAGTGGGCCCGAGACGACTCATAAGGCTCGCATGAGCCGCACGGGGGAGCATCCCGAGAGCACCAAGCCGGGAATAACAGCGGGCTCAACAGGCCTGCAACCCGCCTGTATGGCTTCAAGAGAGACCACAAGTCGGCCTGCAAGCAGTGCGCAAGCAAGATCCCCAGCCCAGCGTGCCCAGCTGAAGCTCGGCTATGGGCGCCTGCCTCTCCGCAGGCCCAGTGGCTGCCGAGGCAAGCAGAATTGCCACATCGCATGCCAGCTCGTCCGTTGATCGCGGCCCAGCGCCGCCCTGCGCCGCTCTGAACCCTGCCGCTCCGCCGCTGTGCCCGCCGCTGTGCCGCAGGAGGTGCCGCGGTGCCGCGTGTGTGGGGCCACCGCACCAGCGCCATGGGGGCAGCTGGACGCGGTGCAGCGGGCGGCATGGACGCGGGACAGGAGCACAGTCTGCTGCAGGAAGTGTCTGCTGGCCGCCAAGGTCGAGCGCATCAAACACCAAAAGGTCTGTTCTCGGTCGGACCTGTATCGCTGAAACGCAGCGGAAGTGGTGATGTCAAGTGCCTGCATGGCGGGGGCTGCTTGCCCGCATGCCAAGCAGCCGCCAGCTGGGCAGCCCAGTTTGGGCGGCAAGCACTCGAATGCACCAACCAGCACCCATTTTCTAAAGCCTAAAGGCGCTTGCTCTTGCATGCGTGTGCCGCAGGAGCGGGAGGCATACAAGCAGGCCAAGGAAGCGATGTGTGAGTTGATTCAAAAGCCCCTGCAGATGCAGCAGATATGCAAGAGGAGGTTGGCTGCTGCTCGGGCTCCTCCTGCCGCCGCCGCCGCTGCTGCTGCTGCCGCCGCAGTCTTTGGCCTGGCTGCCGCCACAGCTAATCAGGAGCACCGCACCCCTCCCCCTTGCCACCGCCACAGACCCCAAGCCATCCAAGCTCGGCCGCCCGCTGCTGCATCGTGTGCGATCTGGGGAGGAGTGGAAGGACACCCACAGCTTTGGGCAGGGCTGGCGGTGAGTGGACACTGGCATGTTTCGCTCTGTGTGCAACAGCCTGTTGCTACGGGTAGCCTACTGAGCTGAGCGCTCTCAGAGCGGAGGCTCCTGCCTTGCCTCACGGCTGTCGCCAACAATTACGCACCGGAATCGACCCTGCCCAGACCTTGACCCAGCTCCTCTTCTCATACCTCCCTTGTAACACCCGCTGCTGTTGCCCTCTGCTCCATTCTGCATCGCCGCAGGCCCAGCGACACGCTGCGCAGCCTGATGCAGTCCATTTTCGAGGCGCAGCGGGAGGACCCCAAGCTGCACGTGGGCATCCAGCGCAAGCCCTGCGGCTTTGTGCCGCCGACTGCAGAGTACCTGCGGCGCGCCAGCCCCGCGCAGCGCGCCCAGCTGCACGCCGCTGCGAGCGCTGTGGTGTGCGCTGAGCTGGCGCGTTGCTCAGGGGGTTCGGTTGCCTCCTCGGCGGCCGGCGAGCAGCGCAGGGAGTATCTGCTGGAGTGCCAGGCCAAGCTGGCTGTGCTGGTGGAGGGGTGTAGCTCAGGTGGAGCAGCTGAGGTGCACGAGCAGCCGCAGCTGAGGCACGCCGACAGCACATGGAGCACCGGCGCCTGTGTCCACGGCCGCTGCAGCCTGAGCCGCCGCGCAGGTGCGCAAGGGGAGCGGCTGGTGGGGAATTGGTGCACGGACGGATTGGTTGCGACCCGGGCCCTAAGAGTGTGCCGTGCCGGGCTGCTGCGGTGGATCATACAGGCCAGCTGCTGACCTGCTCTTCTGCCACACTGCTCATGTCTGCCGCAGCTTCGGTGGCAGCGCAGGCGGTGGCGGAGGTGGCGCTCGACGCAGCGCAGCGTGAGGCAGCTGCCGCCGCGGCACGGGAGGCCGACGAAGCCCGTGAGGCAGCAGAGGCAGCTGCGGCGGAAGCGGCAGCAGCGGGGCCTGCTCCCCTGACGCCGATTGCAGAGTCGGAGGGTGAAGGGGATGCAGCCTCTTGGCAGCGCCGCCGCGTGCTGTGGCAGATGCACCACCAGAAGAGCCGGGTGTTTGGGCCGGATGGGTGCAGCCCAGAGGCCCTCGGCGAGCTGCTGGATGGCGGCAGCGAGGATGGGAGCGGCAGCTGCGGCAGCTTGGCGGCGCTTGGCGACTCAGCATCCAGCATGGATCGCCGCGGCCCGCCCTGCAAGTGTGCGGTGCAGGGTTCCGAGATTGAGCCTGCGCCGCTGGAGGCACCCCACCCCGCCGCAGCCATCCGCTGCTAGGCGGCCGCACAATTGCGGTGCTAGTTTACAAGGCCCCATGGTGCCTAGCGTTTCATGCCTGCAGTGCCATTTTTCCAAAGCACGCCCACGCACCCACTTTCGACCCAGCACTGCACTCGTCAAGATACCTCTTACTATGTAGTAAGAGGTTGGTATACCAACCTGCGATCCCCATGGACCGCCGGAGCAGCCCGTTATACACTTCTTCCTCCTCTCTTTCCAAGCTGCTCGTCACTCGTTGGCCTATTTCCTCATGCATATCTTCAAGCAGGGCGTGTGCTGCGTTTTGCCTTGATTTCTTTGCACTTCGTTGCTGAATTTCTGCACCTGTCCGCCCAACACTTTTGTCTGCCATTTGATTCACTCTGCTGGGCGCCCCCTCTTACCGCCGTCCCTGCCTTCCTTTGCGACGCAGTGCCACACCTTGACTTGATGCTGTGTTTGAGAATACACCTTACTGGACGGCTGTGACATTGCATGCCATGCTGCGAAGGGAGGGAGGCTGGCGCTGCCGCTTGGTGGCGGCCGGGCACAGCTTGCGGCGGCATCGTCGGCGCCATGCACTGCCTCGGACTGCTTGCGGGGCAATATCAATCACGCCGCAGCTGTTTGTATCGACGCGTCAAGCCCCAATTGAGCGGCAGCGTGGCAGGGGCGGCAGTTTCACGCCAATGGCATTCGCCTTCGGGCCGCGCTCCCGGCAGAAGCCAGAGAAGCCGCTGACACTGCCTCCTGGAGCGCCACGTCGAGGCGAGTGCGCCGCTGTGCAGCTCAACCCACTCCAGCCGTTCGCGCTACCTCACTGTCCCTCCGCTGCGTCCCTTGCTGCCGTGTGGCGCAGGAAATGGCGCACCGAGAGTCAGGGCTGACGCCGCCAATGGCGGCAGGAGCAGCGGCGCCGGCCGGGGCGGCGGCGGCGGCCGGGCAAGCAAGGCGCCACCGCCGGCAGCAGCCCGGGCTGCTCCTGGAGCACCCGACACGCTGCAACGGCTGGCTGCCGGCGTGCAGCAGCGTGAAGAGGGCAGGGGGACTGGCCCCATGGGCCGACATTCCAAGCGGCAGCCTGCCCACCTGCAGTCTGCTGCGCTCGGCGAGCTGCTGGGCGGCCCGGCGCCGGCAGCGCTGCAGACAGAAGGCTCCTGGGGGATGCAGGAGTTGGAGCAGGTGGAGGCGGCAGAGCCGGTCCACACGCTGCCGCCGTCGCTGCTGCAGCCGCTGCCGCAGAGCCGCGAGCTGCCGCCGGCCCGCGCTGCTCGCCCGCCCAGCCCCCCGCCAATGAGCGAGGCGCCTGCCGCAGACTTCACTCGGCGCAATGCAGCACGCCTGGGCGGGGATGGTGTGGCCGGTATCTTTGGCGGCGCGGGAGAGGAAGGTGAGATGCACATGCACAAGGAGCCGGTGGGGCTGCCGACATAGGAGTGTAAATGCTAGCTGGGTGCCCAGCCCTCTCCCTAATAACTGCTGCTCATTCTGAAGCGCCACTCTGCCACTCGATGCACAGGCACAGTGCGCAAGTCGGGCAGCTACATGGCGGCGCTCTCGAGCATCAAGCCGGGCCTGTCGGACGCGCAGAAAGCCAAGCAGGTGGGCCAGGGCCGCTGGGTGCTCTGCACAACACGGGGGCCATAGCATGCACCAGGACAGCCGTGCACCATGCTGGCCTGGACATGCGAAGATACTCTGAGCTGACATCTCTTAACATCGTTACATGCCCTTTGCCGCCGCTGCTTATTGCAGGCGTCGCAGCGGGAGCAGCTGAAGCGGGAGCTGGAGGAGCAGATCCGGGAGAAGCAGGCGGCGGAGGCTCGGCGCAAGGCGGCGCAGGCGGCGCAAGAAGAGGAGGAGGAGCGCAAGCTGCGTGCCTACTGGGCGGCCCAGGCGGCCCAGGCGGCAGCGGAGCGAGACGGCACAGCGGGACGGCCCACTGGTGCAGCCGGCATGGACCGGGCACAGCATGGAGGCCGCGCTGCCGCTGCGCCGGCAGCGACTGGGAGGGGCAGGGCCTCGGGGGCGCAGGGCGCAGCGGAGCTGCAGCTGGGTGCTGGCAGCGGCCCCACTCCCTCCAAGCGTGGCGAGGCGCTGGTGCAGCCCGGCATCACTGTGTTCCTGCCGCCAGACAGGGCGGCTGAGCGCCGCGGCGCCCTGCAGGCGCGGCAGGCCACAGAGCCGTGCTCGCAGGATGCCGAGACTGTGCAGCCCCTGCTGGCTGGTGCTGCTGACCAGCAGGTGGGCCCAGCAGCAGTAGGAGCCGGCGCAGCCGCTGCGGCCTGGCGGCAGCTGCAGGAGCTTGCGGGTGGCCAGTACCCTGCAGCCGCGGCTGCGCTTCTGGCCCAGCAGCAGGCGGCGGCTGCCCTGCTGGCGGCGGCCAACCCTGGTGTGGCGGCCGGCAGCCTGCACCTGTTTCCCTACTCGCCAGTGCTGCTGCCCCAAGTGGCGGCAGCAGGAGCTGGCATCGGCACTGGCCCGGCGGCGGGTGCAGAGCAGCAGGCACCGCCTGGTGCAGCTGGCAGTGCTGACCCTCAGGTGCTGGGCCTGCTGCGCGAGGTGCAGCGTGAGCAGCAGCGCACGAGGGAGCAGCTGGAGGCGGTGGCTGGAGAGGTGACTGCGGCTCGTAGCGAGCGAGACAAGGCGCGCCAGGATCTGCAGCGAGTGCAGCGCCTGCTGGAGGAGCGGCAGGCAGGAGGACAGCAGGGCTGGGCGGCTGCCTCTGCATCTGCGCACAACGCTAGCTTCGACAGCGATGGCGGCCTGTTGGCGGTGACGTCGCATGTGCTGCCAATCGGCGCCGCTTGCATCCCATCCCGCCTGGGCAGCCCTGCCACTGGTGGCGCAGCACAGCAGGGGATGGAGGGCGTGGCCCTCCCGGCGCGGTACCGGCAGCAGCCGCTGGAGCCCTGGGAGAAGCAGGAGC
>VFQQ010005374.1_pt1 | contig 10643 bp, 14 predicted proteins | sample 3512341 | NCBI WGS metagenome assembly VFQQ01 (sample SAMN10412373, study PRJNA504923) | tailings metagenome | isolation source: Relicate 2 Philex TSF1 revegetated site | place: Philippines: Tuba, Benguet | collected 2017-08-29
GCTACCATATGTGCTCCTTTCTCACATCCTGTTGCCCCATACCCTGTGCTTTCATATGGGCTGGGCTTCTCTCTCGCCTCCTGCTGTGCTGGGAGCATGCGTACCTACATCTGAAGCGTGGCCTAGTGGCCTAGATACGTACGTAGCGCTGTCCTAAAGCGCATTGCCTCGCTACATCGTCTGCCTGGACACATGGAGACAACCATCAACGCCTTACAGTGTACAACATCGCCCCACATGGCAGCAAAACTGATGAAACAGAGAGAAATGGTGCGTGTGTTGCGTGCCTTCATTGTCCACAAGCCGCTGAATCAAGGACTCTGGGGTAACTTAAAGCTCTTCTTGAGATGCACGAAGTGAGCATGAAGTGTGAGCACAAAACAGCCATGAATCAAATCAGCCCAGCGTTGTATGATGTGTCACCCAGCGTGCAAGTCATCAGGGTCAACGTGCGCGGAAGTACAGCGTCCTAGCGCACCACACATGCGTGTCCTACAAACATCAGCAGCCATCAGCAGCAGCACAAACATTGCTGGTCATCATAAGAAATCACGTCTCGTGCAAAACCAAGGCCTGAGGGGGCACAAACGAGCGCGTAACGTCAGCGGCACGTCGATGGCCAAGTGCGTAAAGTCAAAACCGTCAACAACAAGAGTAGTCCCACACCAAAAAGGCAGGCTCACAGAAATGCTAATGTGTGCATACTTTTGTGGTGCTGCGTATGAATAGCTATGCTGGGGTCCTCGCCAGGCAAACCGTATGTAACGGCAAACCATTTTGTAACGGCCCTGCGAGGCCACCACCATCCCTAGCACGCAGCATGGCCCTTATTGCACACACAAACAAAACATGGCCGCCCACCAAACCACCCGACAAAACGTATGCAGACGATGACAGCTCATGCGTGCGAATCTTTCAAGCTCTACATGCCATTCATGACTTAGCAGAGTGTTCCTAGGGCGAATGGTCCTCCGAGAGACAGACAGGGAGCATGACAACGCAACTGTAGCGTACCGCACATAGGCACGTGGTCATACGGCCACGTGTGCACAGTGGGCAAGTAACTAGATGGGTCGAAGGCAACAAGCAGGGTCCAGGGCATGACGTGGCGGGCTGCCAGGGCAAGCAAAAGAGCAGCCGTCGTGGGTGTACAAAACCGAGCCAAAACCATCGTGGCCCAATGCGAGGGCGACTATGGTTTCACACATAATCGCTGCACACAAACCAATCGTTCTTCTCCCTTCGTCGTCAAGCCCAGCAACACTGAGTCACGCCACGCCGCCGCTTATTTGTCTCTCATGCGACGTGGTCTGTGTGCGTTGTGGTCGTCAGCCAGCCACCAGTGCTAGCTGCACTGAATGACTGTCACAATTACAGACTGAGTGGGAATCTCGTCCTTCATTCCTGGCGGGCGGTTGGCGGGCGGGTGGTGGGCGTCTGGCGGGCGGCAAACCCTTGTAGTGCATAGGTACATAGTGTAGATAGGGGATCACTCAGCATGTGTGCCCTTGTGTCTCCATGTGCAGGTCAGTGTGTGTGTATGTGTGTATGTGTTTACACCTCTGCCTCCTTCTTCACTGGGGTGTCTGTGGCAGAGCTGGTCTCAGAGGAGCTCTGCACACACACGCACACAGAAGCACACACACAACACGAGTCGTAAGGTCGCTGCAAGGGCAACAGTATGTGTACGTGCTGTTTCACAAGCTCTGCTGTGTGAACGGGACTTTGTGAACGGGGCCAGGTACCCGTCCCGTCCCATACTACAAGTGCGCGGCTTTGTGTATGCTTGTGAAAAGAGTTTGCGTGTCTTACCGCGTTCGTTCTGCCCTCCACAACCTCGTTGTTGTCATTGTTGAACCCCATGACCAGCGCCATCAGCATATTCAAGCCAGCAGTGCCGATGCAGCCAATGAAGAACACCTGCGTACGCACAAGCAATGCCAAGACAGACGGTCAACACAAACTGCAAACCTATGCAACAGGCGCGTTGGCATGCGTTCGTCAGCAACGAGCTGCAAGCGGGCTGCACGTAGTGAGCTTGTGAAATAGAAGCCAGGCTGTGCATGGCAGGGCACTGTCTGTGCGTGTGTGTGTGTGTGTGTGTGTGTGTGTGTGGCACTGTGCACGTGTCTGTCTGTGTGTGTGTATGTGGCACTGTGCACGTGTGTGTGTGTATATGGTGCTAGCACTTGCCTTGCCGCTCTTCAGTGTCTTGTCTGGCACGTACTTCTCGAATGTGATGAGTGCCTGTGCATTGGCTGTGGAGAGGACGGTGGCATAGATAAGCACGGAGGTGAGGGCCAGACGAGCCTGCAGACAAACAGATTTGACACACAATGCCCGTCAAAGCGCAGCCCTACCCAGTACCCACATGCCTGCGTCTGTGTCCTTGCTGCCTTGCGCGCAGAGCTGGTGGCCGACGCTGGCCTCACGGCGCCACCTTGCAAGTGCTTACTGCTTGGCGGCTGCACATACATTACACTGTATGCACTGGCCAGCACGGAAGACTCCATGGGCCACGTGTGAGGAGAGTACTCACATTGTGCACGACGTTGAGTGCAACGGCCACGGCCACGAGCACAAGCCCAAAGAAGGTGAGGAATGTGTTGAACCACTGGTAGCGGTAGAGCATGGAGCAGGTGTAGTCAGGGGGGAAAGTGTAGATGTTCATGATGCTGCGCGCGGTGAGGCCCTGCATAGCTGAGAGACTGGCAGCAAAGGTCTGCGAAGCACACAAGGACAGCGTGGGACACACATACTCAGCAACGCGTACTCCGCTGCTTGGGCGCCTGTGGGGCAGAGTGCAGTGTACAGAGACTCATCGCTGGCTGCTTTGCCATCAGCGCTTTGCGGGTTGCTTTGCCGTCAAGTGTCTCGCGCAGCAAACTCACCCTGGCTGCAAGAGCGTTGGAGAGTGGTGAGCTCGTGGGTGTAGTGGCCAGCTGCCCGGTGAGGGCCTTGGCGTTGGCAAGGTTGGCCCTGAGGTCGTCAACGTTGTTCAGGTCGGGGTGCAGGTCGTCTGGGCAGGCGGCTTGGAGCCCAGCGATGCCGCCAAGCTGCAGGGCACACGGGAGGAGCCACAAGTAAGCAACAGCGGTGAGCTGGACTGCAGGCTACACATAGAGGGCCAGGCGCAACCCGTAGAGAAGGGAACAGGGAACGGCGGCACAGAACGGGGACAGCTACAGCCCCTGAAGCTGTGACGCGTACCCCGACCCACTATCATGCCAGCATGGGCTTCAGAGTGCTGGTGCTGCCTGAGCATGTGCTCCGAACGCAGAAGGCAAGGCATGCAGTGGCAAAGAGGGGCAGAAATGGCGCGAAAAGGCAAAGCCCGAGATACGAAGATTTGCCTGTGAAGACTAGTAAACTGCGTCGAGCAGCGTCCTAGCATAGCTATGAATGTGATGCAGTGGATGCGAAGGCTGGAGAGGGGCTAGATGACCCAGGTGACGTGGCGCCAAAGCCGGGGCTCGCTTTCTGCTCACCTGGACAGCCCAAACAGCGAAGGCAGCTAGGCAAATCATCATGACTGCTCTCTTGGTCTCTGCAAGGCATCAGAGCGCGCAAAGCCGCCAGTCCGAGGTTACGTAAAATCTGCGCGCTGCTCTTCTGAGCGCGCTCGTGCCTTCCTCTTTCCTCTATAAGTGTTGATGAATGAGGGCAAGACTTACGGACACGGTTGAAGCCTTGGAACGCCATGATGGGCACAAGTTTTGGTCCCGAGGCGGGAAAACTACTGCGGCGGGGGCGAGGCGAGTGCGAGTCTGCGAAGCCACAGGCTGCTGTGCGTAGTAAGCAAGGGTAAATAGACACAAGCTATGCAGGGAGGATGGCGAGGGAAAAAGAGCGCGCCCGAAAAGTGTGACTAGGCGGTTGGGTGGTCGGGTTCCGCTTGGCTTCCTCCCCGGGTCCGCCCTGTTCGGAGCCCGTATCTCTTTGTGTATGTGTCAACATACACGTCCCCGTGTATGCGGCAGCATATCACCCATAGCTCGTGGCCTGCAGCCTCCTCTCGTGTCCTGCACGGAATAGATAAGACCGGGACTTGTCCGTACTATTGCATAGAGGGACGAATCTGTAATGAAGAAGATAGACCGTAATACATAACGCACTACTTACACAAATGGGCCATGTGGCATAAGCCATGTGACGAAGGTGGCTACGCAGGCGAGCTCTGCGCCATGTCAAGCCGTAGGGCACGCGGGGCCAGCAAAAGCCAATCTGAGGTTGAGTACGCAGGTCAGCGAAGCATAAGGATACACTGTGCTCGATCTCAACATGACAGTGTGTCTGTGTGTGTGAGTGTGTGCGCGCGCGCGCGCATGCATCACCAGTACCTGCGCAGCGTAGATAAGACCGACTTGGGACCTGCAGTCAAGATTTGCTTGCTCGGCAGGCCATATGACAGAGAAGGGTCGTGCAAGCCATGAGTGGGCGCAGCTGAGCCTCATCACGCACAACAGACCCACCATCAGCGCCGCCGACACGCCGCCAGCACGCCTTTGCTGCCTTTCTATATCTATCCACACTTTCTTGCCCTTGCTGTACACTGGTGGGCTACCCAAGTGGTCTTGTGGGGCGCGGGAGGGGAGAACAGAGGGTGGCTGAGTGGGTGCGTACCTGTGAACACTGTGCTGTGCTGTGTCGTCTACAGCTGCACACCTCGTTCCTCGGTACACCTTTAAGTGACGATTACAGCTTTACATATTCCTCGCTGAACATGTGATGTACTTCCCCATGCTGACGCATTACACCGAAGCACCAAGCCTTAGCCCATGCATGCTACCGCTACCCCAAACACAAACGCGCGCAAACACCCCACCCTGCATTGCATACCAGCATGGGGCCGTGTGCATGCACCAGCCAAGTCCGATTCTGCGCAAGCTACCGTACCCCAGCAACACCGCAACGCACGTGTACCGCTGAGCGTGCTTCTCAACTCTGTCATGCACAAACACACCATGCACTCCACGCGTAAGACGACCACGCAACAAGCAAGACGTCTGCTACTGTGCACCCCAGCACGTAAAACCTCATGGTATTGTCTTACAGTGTCGTGCCAGCGTCCACAAATGTGCGCATGCAATATGTGTATCTGCCACCAAGCTTGTCCGTCCCTGCCCCTGGAAGCTACGAACCTCTGTGTGAGTGTGTCTACATCACTATCGGCCCCAGAGCATAAAACTCTGTTTCTGTGTGTGTGTCTACAAGTCATCACTATCGCCTCCATCATCGTCCCCCAAATCATCATCCAACATACTGCCCCCATCGCTCTCTTCCTCACTGCCAGCCACCTCCCACCCCTCTCCCCCCTCACTCTCGCTCTCGCTCATCTCGCCCCCCTCGCCCACACCCATCACACCAACCGCAAACGGATCTTCAACCGCCCCATCGTCGGAGTCGTTGTCCTCGAACACGTACTCGGGCTCGGGGATGGCGGGCGCGGTGGCGGGTGCGACCCCCGCGGCCCGGCTGTGTGCTGTGACGAGGCCGAGGCGCCCGTGAAGGCGGAGAAGCTGGGAGTAGACTGACACGCGCGCGTCGATGGCTTGGTAGAGCGACGCAAGAGGCGCCTGTGATAAGGGACACACACACATGCATAAACAGTCTGAAACACTTAGACATCAATATACGCGCATGCGAAAGGTAGCAGGCTACGTTCGCATGGAGAAACAAAGCTACGCAAGCGTCTGTGTGTGCGTGCGTGTGTGCATGTGTGTGTGTGTGCCCTCACCTGTGCGCCCGGTGCTGCCATAATGTACCCTGTGTGATGATACAACACTGCCTTGATCCATGGCGCTAGCTGTCCTGCCCTGGCTGGCGATGACAACAATCTGTCCACAGCAGCGCGTAAGAACGCTGTGGCGTCCACAGGCAACAGTCTTGATACTGTATTCTGAACGACTGTGGCATTTGTGGTGGAGAGACACCGCTCTAACAACACCCGGTCGTTACTGCAAGGACAAGGACACACACACACACACACACACACATGCACACACAAACACTCCAACAAAGACCCTAAACTGGCAGCAGGGTACACGATTACAAACTCAAGTAGGGTGTGTTTTTATCTCTGTGTGTGTGTGTGTGTGTGTGTCGTGAGGCTTCAGGCTATACGAGTGTTGTCCTCAGCCCCGCGCCATGTCGCCCTGTTACAGGCTCTGACGTGGTCGGATTGTTGCAGTATAGAACATCAGCAGCCCCACACAACAACACAACACTACACACGCATCACCCTGTCTGTCCCTTCACCTCAGCCATGCAGACTCATGGGAGCGCGTGTGCGCACACGCGCGTGTGTGTGTCCTTGCGTGTGCGGGTGCCCCTCTCTCTCTGTCTGTGTGTGTGTGTGTGTGTGTGTGTGTGTGTGTCACGTACCTTCTCAGTGCCTGTGTCAGCAGCACGGCAAGCGAGTTTGCCTTATCACCCGCCACTGGCCCTGCATCAGGTCCTGCAGCGGACGAGGGTCCTGCAGCGGCCGCGTCCCCGTCTGTGTCCCCGGCTGGCCGTGCTAACCCTGCCGCTGCTTCAAGGGCAGCTACACGCTCGCCTAGGGGGACCTGTGCGTCTGTGGGGAGCTCATCATCCTCACTGACATCTGTGTACACACACACACACACACAGACACACGCGGGCACACACGCACAGATGAGAAGAGGCAGATTGACTTGTAGATATCATCCAGCGGGCATGGATTGCACAGTACAGCGCATTGTTTGCGCGCAGGGATTGGACCACGCGCAGCTGCGCTATGCATAAGGTAGCATGCAGGGCGATAGAGATGCGAAAAAAGTGCATAAGGCTGTAGAATAGAGATGCGAAGAAAGTGCACAAGCGGTTGCTCACCTGCTGCGGCTGCATCCTGCGCATCCTGTGTATCCTCCCCAGCCGTATCCATGGCCTGCGTGGGCGCCGCAACCTTCGCCGTTCGCAGCAGCGGCGCCGCCGCACCGCTCGCGTCGACCCCTGGCCCCACCACCGTGACCTCCGGCCCGTGCCGCCTTGCTGCTTTATCCTTCCCTGCCTTGCTTGGCCCATTCGCTGCTGCAGCGGCAACGCCGTCTACAAGGCCGCCCTTGCCTGGGAGCAAGACACCGCCTGATAGGGGTGGCAGGGTGATGGTTTTGTTCGTGTGTGTGGCTGAGTCTGTGTGTGGGAGTGTGAGGGTTTCGAATACGGGTCTAGCTGTAGAGCCGCGTGCGATGACTAGGCTTGGGTACCCTGCGATAGCAATGGAACATGAGCCAACACACACACACACGTCAGCTCGTGTATAGTAGTAACATAGCACGCTTGTGAAGGCTGCAAAGCCTAAGGCTGCTGGTACTGTGCAGAAAAGAGACAGCTTACATGGCAGCTGATGTGTGTGTGTGCGTGCGTGCGTGTGTGTGTGTGTGTGTGTGTGTGTGTGTGTGTCACACCTGTCCCGCTGCTGACTAGCTTGGCTGCCAAGATCTTGTCTGACATACCACTGGACCTGCACACACACACACACACACATCCCCACACACATATGTATATGCACGTACGTACGACGCACAGAACATGGCAGCTGGGAGCGCGAGCAACAGAAGATGAAACCCGAGTGCGTGTGTGTGCATGTGTGCGCATGTGTGTGTGTACACTCACCCTGCGTGCTCTATCTGCACCTGCGCCAGCAGACTTCCCTGCAGCTCCGACCCCTGACCCTCCCCACCCGTGCACTCCCACACACACGCATCCCCACTCTCACTGACAGCACACACACAGAACCCAGCCCCATCTTCGCCAGCAGCGATGCCATTGCCCTGCACACCGCCGTTCTCTCCCATGTGTGTGTCTGTCTCAGCTGGCGTGTACGCGCAACTGTCCAGCTGCACAGGCGGCTGCTGCATTGACAGGGTGGCTGCGGCCGGCCGCTGGCCCTTGCGGCCTTTGGCTGCCTTGCCGCCGGCGGCTGCGGCGGCTGCGACGGCGTCGGCTGTGGGCAGCTGCCAGAGCGCGACGTGACGGTCGCCGGGGGATGCGGAGGCTGCGATGGTGCCGCCCGAGGCGAAAATCGCACACGTCGCAGACACCTACGTACACACACACACACACACACACACACACATTTGTCATCCCATGCACTTGTACACATGTACATGACTTCAACTGTGCCTCAGTATCATCTGCGCAAGCGAGGAACAGGGGCATCGTGACCCGTGCAGTGTGCTATGCACGCACCACGTGGCCTGTGTACTTGGCGAGCCGCTCATGACTCGCAAGCTGCCATAGGGACAGGGTAGAGCCGCCGCCGAATGCGCACTTGCCATCTGTACACACACAGACGCACACACCATGGTAATCAAGCCGGCTTCAACGTGTGCTGCAACCCAGGCTCAATGTAAAACGGACGCGCTGTGTGCACATGTGTACGTCTGCACTAGGGGCATGTGTGTGTGTGTCTGTGTGTGTGTGTATGTGTACCTGGCGATGCGGCGAGGCAGCCAATGGAGTGTTTACTGGCTTGGAAGGACTCGACCACTTCGCCGTTCTCCATACTAAGCGAGACCAGCAGGCCTGTAGACCCTGCTGCGAGCACCACCCCTGGCTTCTGCTCGCTGTGGGCCAAAGCTGTCACGCTCCTGCAAGCAGCACACAGCACACCGGGTTGAGCGCAGAGGCCCTCCGTGCGGCACTTCGCTGGGCACGCGGCCGTGAAGCGCTGCTTTAGCGGCGGCGGACTGCCTGCTATGCTCACCCTTCTAGTACGCTGCGTGCACGCCACTTGAGCTCGCCAAGGGCTGAGTCATACGCCTTCACATCGCCAGTTGCTGTGCCGACAACAAGGAGGGCGCTCCACGTGCTTGTCTTCTTCTTCTGCACGGCGGGACACGTGATGCTGTGAGAAAGGCACAATGTGGAGACGCAGCAAAGGCAGGAAGCGGCGGGCCACGCTGCAGCGAAAGAGGCGGCCAGGCGTACCTTGCGCCCCGATGTCGCCCAGGCCATACTGGTGTGCTGCTCTACAAGGTGCCCGTTAGCTAGCGCATCCGCAGATAGCTTTGCTGCCTTGCCATCGGACTGGCCTAGGGTCGTCTTGAGGCGGCCAGACCCTGCAACAGACAGTGGCGGCAGAGGGGATCTTTTGCGCCTGCGGCGTCACCCCGCCTCTGCATCGCGCCGTGTTGCTTTAGCCCTACCAGTGTCGTAGACGCGTATCAAGCCATCGTTGCCTGCAATCGCCAAGCTGTCGCCCGACGCCGAGAAATGGGGCGCGAGGCCCTGTGAAGTCATGTCTGCGCCTCTTTAACCAGTGCCTGGTCTACAGCGCGTGAACACTGAGTCGAAAGAGCTGGCGCTGACTAGCTCGCGTCCAGGGGCTGGCTGGCGCCGGACTTGGGCTGCAGCTCAGAAACCGCTTTGGACTTCGGGTATTTTTGCTCTCTTTCTCTTTGTTTGCTCGTCTCGCTGCCTGCCCTTTGACTCTAGGCATCCGTGGGGTGATGTTCGTAAGCTGTAGGCTTATACTGAGGTGTGTGTACGATGCGGCCAAGTCTCGCCATACGTGGCCATAGGAGCAAAGTGACCGGGTTCCTCCACCAATGTTACAAAACCCATATGTGCGCACGCAAGTGTTATGAGGTGCTGCACAGACATTGGCAACCTTATGTTGTGTGTGTTGCCAAGTGTATGTAGTGGAAACTGTGTCCCACAGAACAGGAACTGCCACAAAGCAAATGATGAATTGTGAAGTGGAAAGTGCTGCTACCCCAAGCAGCCAAAAAAACAAGCTCAATCATACAGGTGGCTGTGTGCTGCTGATGGCTAAATCATGTTGCTGTCACGGCCCTAGGAATACACATTTGGTATACATACATGACTTGCTGGTCTCAGCCCTTGTGCTTCCTTAGGACGCCTGCCACTCGTTGTTGAAGACACCAGTCTGCGCATGCACGGCAACATACAGCAGGCTTACGGCAACACACGCAGTATACATAACCTTACTGCGCGTGATTGCACAGCCGTCAGGGCTGCGTCCTTCACCGCAACCAGATGATAGAGCGCGTATGGGTTGGCTACGCTCTTGTGCCGACTGCACGTGATGACGCTGGCAGGGATAGCGCGCCAAGCGGGATAACAGACGCTTGCATCGCAGTACTCACCTTATGGTGCGCGATGCGCTCGCGGAAGACGCCAGCAACAGAGTCATTCCAGTGCTGAGCACGTTCCTACGCACAGGATGGCATGGCAAAGGCTCGCAGGAGTGCGCAAGGCAAGGAAGAGGGAGCCCGGGAAACAAACAAGAGGCCTGTGCGCGCCCTGTGTCCGCACCCAAGTCACAATGGCTGAGGTAGCTACGAGAAAGCGAAAGCCCCTCCAGCGCTTTGCTGATGACGAGGCCTTTCACCACCAACTCAAAGCTGACATCATTGCACGCTGTGTAGCGAAGCACGGCAATCCTTTACATCAGCTAGCAGCTACCGCAGAGCAGAAGCGCCTCTTACCTGCGCCCCAGGCTTGTCATAGAAGTCCAGGTTTGTCATCTCCGGGTCAGTCGTGAGGGTCTTGAACTGCGGCCCGCCAGGCAAAAGATGCACGACTTGCATCTGGGGCGGCGCTTGCACGGCACTTCCGGCTGTGCAAAACTGGGCTCCTACTCACCACCAGGCCTG
>VFQQ010005375.1_pt1 | contig 10641 bp, 8 predicted proteins | sample 3512341 | NCBI WGS metagenome assembly VFQQ01 (sample SAMN10412373, study PRJNA504923) | tailings metagenome | isolation source: Relicate 2 Philex TSF1 revegetated site | place: Philippines: Tuba, Benguet | collected 2017-08-29
CAGCAGCAGCAGCAGCAGCAGCAGCAGCAGCAGCAGCAGCAGCAGCAGCAGCAGCTAGAGGATGCCGACATTGAGCTGAGCTATACAGTTGTGCCCAAGCCACCTGCGGGCTCCTCAGCAGTGGCAGTCACGGCCACTGCAGGCATCGCTGCCGCCAGCGGCCCGGCAGCGGTCGCAGCGGGCACAGCAGGCACAGCAGCAGCCAGCCCCAAGCTGGGCTCCCCAGCCACGAGCCCCACCTCTGGCAAGCCTCTCGTCTCCTCCCTCACTGCCGCCGTGGCGGCAGCCAGCGGCAAGGCGTCAATTGCCATCTCAGCGACAGCAGCAGCGGCAGCAGCTCCCAGTGAGCCCGCGGCAGCCAGCCACGCTTTTGGCAACGACAACGGCAACGGCCACCACCGCTACGGCGAGCACGAGGCGGACAGCAGTGTGGATTCCGCCGACAGCTGGCAGTCCACATCGGATGACGACTACAGCAGCAGTGCCAGCTCGGATGACAAGGCCACAGCCACCGCCCTGGCGGGCGGGGCAGCCCCACCGCCTGCCACCTTCAAACCGCTTCGGCGCGTGGGCAGCGCTTCGTCGGGCAGCAGCGCCAGCAGCGCGCGCAGCGCCGGCAGCGGCGGCAGCAGCAGCGGCAGCAGCGGGCGGGCGGCCAGCCGCCCCGCCCCCATCCCGGGGCGGCCGCAGCCGGCGGAGGCGCCACTGGCGGGCAGCTATGAAGGCCGCCCCGGTGGGGGCCTGGCTGAAGTGGCGTCAGAGGCTTCCCTGGGCAGCTCTGAGGCGGCAGCCACAGCCGCCAGGCTGCTGGGCACCAGCCAGGAGGAGGAACCGAGCTTCAGAGACTCCTGGCTGGCCGAAGGGGAGGCCCAGGTGTCGCAATCGGCAGCCGAGGAGCAGCGGCGCCTGCGGCAGCAGCGTCAGGCCGAGACCGCGGCAGCGGCGGCAGCCCCCACGGTGGATTTGAAGCCACACCGCGTGCGCAGCCCTAAGGCGGCAGCAGCCCAGGCAGCCAAGGCGGCCGCCAGGGCCAAGGCTTCGGTGGCGGTCAAGGCGGTTGCCTCCGCAGCAGCAGCGGCCAGGCCGGCGGCAGCCCAGCAGCAGCGCGCCCAGCAGGCACAGCAGGCGCAGCGGGCGCAGCGGGCGCAGCGGGCCCAGCAGGGGCACTACTGGGATGTCGTGCGCAGCGTGCAGCAGGATGTGCAGGGCCGCCTGGCCGGCAGCGGCAGCAGTGGCGGCAGTGGCGGCAGCGGCCACACAAACGCAGCCCCTGCAGCCCACCCAGGCACCAGTGAGGCGGTCAAACGCTCGGCGGCGGCTGCTGCGGCTGCCGGTGACTCTTCCGATGAAGAGTTTGAGCCGGTGGTGCCACGTCAGCGCCGCCCGCTGGGCTCGGCGCAGCTGGTGGCCGCTCGCAAGCGGCAGGAAGAAACAGCAGCCGCCCGGGCAGCAGAGGCAGCCGCTCTAGAGCTCATGGCAGAGCAGGCGGCCGCAGAGGAGGCGGCGGCAGCTCAGGAGGCGGCGGCAGCAGGGGCGGCAGCAGGCGCCGACGCGGCTGCGGCCGCCGCAGAGCAGCAGCGGCAGTGGACTGAGTTTTGGCACGCCCACTATGCCTATTATGGGTGCTACCCAGGGGACGCCACCTGGCAGTCTGCCCCTCCTGCCGACCCCGCAGCAGCTGACAGCGCTCAGCAGCAGCCAGCCGCCGCCCCTTGCGGCGTGGCAGCCGCAGCCGCTGCCACTGAAGCAGCCGGGCTTCTGCCCCCGCCGCCGCCCGCCCCGCCCTCCCCGCCCCCGGCGCTCTCAGCCGCAGCCTGGGCCTGCGCCACACCTGAGTACGCCGCTGAGCAGGCGGGCAGTGCAGCAGCCGCAGCAGCAGCCGAGGGCGGCGCCGCTCCTGGCAGTGCACCAGCAGCCGAGGGCGGCTGGGTGCAGGTGCCGGCCGCGCTGCTGGCTCGCTACCAGCAGCTGGAGTGGGAGCAGTGGCAGCGCTCCCACGCCGAGTGGCTGCAGCTGTGGGAGCAGTACAAGCAGGTGGGCAGGGGTGGCCGTATAGTTTGTAAAGCAGGGAGCAGGGCGGGATAATGGTGGTGCAGCATGCCAGCAGCATGAGGTGCCAGAGGGAGCTGTGTGTTGGGCTAGGATGAACAGCACTGCACATGCGCTCCTGCCGCTTCTTTCTGCGCTGCTGGTTGCAGCCACAGCTCTGCGCCAGCATGCTGTGCGGCAGCTCTGCCTTGATTGACAGACCCTGCCCCTCCTTCCCTGCCGCAGTACTGGTCGGAACTGTATGCCCACCAGCAGGCACAGCTGGATGCACAGCAGGAGCAGCAGGAGCTGGAGGCACAGCATGCCCAGCACGCGGCAGGCGCGCAGCAGGCGCAGCACTGAGCAGCTCCCCTGCAAGCAGCAGCAGCAGCAGCAACAGCAGCAGCATATTAGCAAACAGCAGCAACAGCAACAGCCACTAGACACATCCTACCCGCGCCACACGCAGCAGCCGATAGCAGCAGCAACAGCGGCCACAACTGCCGCACCACGAGGCAGCACAGGCAACTCTCAAGAGCGGCCATATTCTTCTTGAATCAGCACGGCGGCAGCCGCCACGGCAGCCGCCGCAGCGGCAGCATCCGCCGCCCTCCCCCCACCGCTCGCAAGCAGCGGCGGCCGTACTAACCCAAACGCAACGAATATACGACTCGGCCCACGGCCATCAGTGCGATTAGGCACCGCACTGCTGCATAAACCGCATGACGCAGCGCTCCTGCTTGTTCGGCTTTTGAGCCAGCATGGAGCAGCAGCAACGCTTACCCACCCCACCTAACCTCCCGTCCCCTCTGCCTGGCGATATAAGCCCCCTTTCGCAAGGAAAGCCTTCCTCCTGCAATTTCTGCCTTGGCCCTGGTACCACGGATTACACTTTTCTTCCCCTCATTACTGCTTTTCAGCGCACCCAGCGCAGATCCTTTTTCATTTTCATGCAGCCGCCGGCTCTGGTTTTTCCGCGCCTGGCAACCAGAGCCCTTGCCCTCCCCCCTGTTTGTTTGATGCCTGCCCGTTCGTGTTGCTTCCGTGTCGCCTCCTGCTCTCCTTTTAATGCATGCTTTCCAGTCTGAACTATGTTGCAACAGTCACATTACATGCGTGAGCTTCAGGACAGGAGAGCTGGTTTGCTAAGCAGCTACGCTGATGCTTCTGTGGCAAGAAAACGACTGGGTTGGGGAGGCACTGCAGGCTGCATATTGATTGTGATGACAGGAAGGGAGGGGTGGCAGAAGGAGCCTGGTATGTGTGCTGTGAGAAAGAACCGTTTGTGTGGCTCAACCGGGTCCCCTGATGCGGCCGGCGGCATCCTCACGAACCATCCACTGCGAACAGGCAGGAGCAGGCGAGAAATGTTTGATGGCACAGGTCAGCTTGCGCTCGCACGCTGCAGGGTACCAGGGCAGCATGCCCCAGCTTTTTCACATATAGAAATTGCCATGCTGCTCCCCAATCCGACCCACCTGGATGACACTTCTGATCCAGCTGGAGGCGGCTGCCACGTCAGCAAAACGGTTTGGCTGCTCTTCCCAGCAGCTGATTCCAGCTTTAGTTCTGACAGCAACTGCGACATCGCCTATGGTGTCTTGATGAACAACTGGAGAGCCAAGGTCTCCCTGCAAATGCCGCATCAGGGGTGGTAAACGCACTGTTGGCAGCTTGCAGGCAGGCTTACAGGCGCCATGCACGGGCCATGATAGCAAGGCCTAGTCGTCTCCGGCACATCCCGTGCACGTCAGGTTCTGCACCCAGCCTCCTACCCAGCAGTTGCTGTCAATCGTCTTGGGGCTCCCTGCGGTACGAGCAAAAGCAGGTTTCGTGCTAGCCAACTTTGGCGCCAGTGTTGCAACTACCTTGCAAGCTGAACGCGACCTTTTATCGATCGCACCATGCAAACGTCTGTATTGGCAACGCCCCCACCATTGAGCCCGCCATCGCCTCACCCGCACACAACTGGCCGGTTAATTCTGCAGCTGTAAAGCCATCAGAACACTTGTCTAGTGACGTTATCTCCAAGGCGGCCTGGAGGGGGGAGCAGGGCAGGCTGGTGGCACTAGAAAGTGAGAGGCTTGGAGCTGACTGTGTGCAAGCCAACTGCAGGTCCGCCGCTGCGCGCCGCCCACCCGCACAGCCAGCCAGTCAAAACCAGCACGCATCAACACAGGCCAACAGATCAGCGTTCATGAACGCGTGGCAGTGCACTGCACAAGCGGTCGCCGACGCATGCGACCTTGCTCACTTCTTGCAGCACACGCTCATCAGGGTCCCAACTTTCGCCCCACCCCAAGACGTTAACAATTGTGCCGAGGACAGCTGCTGGCCGGGGTGCAGCTGTTGCTAGCAGAGAATGGAAGAGGGTCCCTTCAGGACAGATGCAAGCAGGCATGTGCCCTGGCGCCATGTGCCCGTGCATGACTCGCCTCCCCGACCGCCCTCACCTGGAGGCAGTTGCAGCAAGGGGCGCATTGTGGAGGGCTGGTCCAATAACAGTAGCGCAATTCCGTATGGCAGCGTGGGGTGCACGGCTGCCCACTTGACACGCCGAGCCTGCAGGGTGCCAAGTTTGGGCAGTCGGCAAACGTCAATGCACCGCCAGCGTTGTGTGGTTCCCTGCCCAGCCATGGCTGCTCTTGAAATGGATGTTCAGCAAAACAGGCAGCTGCCACTACATCCAGCTGCTGCTTGCCTCGTGCTGGCCCCCGTCATGCTCGTAGCCACCGATGCGAATCTGCCACCAGACCGTTATTGTAAGTTCAGAAGGGGCAAAGAAACTGGTAAGGAACACAGATCAACCTGAATTAGAAGGTGGCTGCACTGCTGCAGCATTTCCTGTGGCACGCGCACTAATAGAGCACAATGCCCTACACTAGGGCAAGGGCGTGGCACACCTGCGCAAATACTTGGTTCTCGTCCCACCACGATGTCCCAGACGCCACACTGCATGAAACAGAATGTCACCTAGTTTTGCACGGTAAGCAAACAACAGGTGAGAATCCAAGTGCCCACACTGCTCCCAGCCCCATTGATCCACCCCAGCTACCCACCATTCATCAGCCACCATGACCACCCGCTCATGCACCAGTGCACCAGCTGCGGTTGGGAGGGCCGTGCAAAAAAGCCGCAGTAAAACAAGGGCCTGTGGCCAACATGCAACAGGTGCAACCATGCAACTCTGGCACCGGCCCCATCAGCGGCAAGTGAAGCGCATGCCAGCAGGTCTGTAACAAAAACAAGGGGAAGCGACCCACCGCAGATGAATTCTGAAGAGCCATGTGCAACTGCCCACTGCGAAGCGATGTATGGGTAACTGCATGGCAGCAGGTGAGGTTCAAGATTGGTTGCCCGGTTTTGGCTCACTGCCACTGCTTGACACGTGCCATGTCAACCAGCCGCAACCACCTCCTCTCACCGCCCCTTTGTGACGTTGTGGCGCCCAGTATCGCCAGGCTGCACATCGGAGGCTGTTAGGCGCCTGGCATGTCTGAGGCAGGAGCACAAGCAACGGCATTGTCAACAGTATGGCAGCGACGTCCTCCGGCTGCTGCACGATGCAAGAGCCGGCACCAGCTAGCAAAGCCTGTCACCCCTACCCAGCTTACTTGCGCAAGTTGGGCTTGGGTGCAGGACTGCGCTCAGGGCGCTTGCAGCCCTCATTACGGCCCTGTGCCCCCACAGGACAAGGAGCAGGCCAAGCAGGGTCCTCGCAACGGCCTGTCACTTTGTTCACGACGTATTTATCATGTCGACATGTCTTGCACCGGTGCACGTTGCCGGAGCAGTCGTCGCAGCGTGGGTCGTCGCAGCGTGGGTGCGATCGGCATTTGCCATTCACCAGCGAGAGCAGGGAGTATGGATCGCACTGCACACAACGCGCTTGGTCGGGCGCCACAAAGTTGCAGACCTCACAGTTTGCAGTGCAGGCTATGCACTTCTGTTGTGGACTCAGAACATACCCAAATAAGCTGCAGGACAAGGGAGCGAAACAGGGTGTTGTGCACAAGCCATTCGGAGCAGGTAGCCCTGGTGCATGCACTAGGAACATACAAGAGCACTTACCAGCTGCTACATGCTGAGGCAGAAGTGCAAATGCGGCAGCCGTCGGCGCATGGCGCACATTGCAGGCCAGCAGTTAGGAAGTAGCCCAGCTCAGTGTTGCTGCAATCCGGCAAAGAAAGGTCACAATACGCATGTTGCCGGCGGCGCTGCATTGTGTTGTATTCTTGCACCTGTGTTGCATTGTTGCAGGAATGGTGCGCCACTTGAAGTGCATGTACTCACCAGCTGGCGCATGTCGTGGCTGAGGCACAAAGTGCGCAGTGTTCACCACAAGCAACACATGTGCTGCCGGCATCAAGGAAGAATCCTTCATCACTGCACGCCAGAGACGCATGTCAGCTTCATCAATTCGACAGCGGTAGAGTTTCGGCAGGGTGCTGGGCTGATGCTCATGCATCCGCTCACCACTGTGTGCACACTCCCTTCAAGTTTGCGCTGTTGCAATTCTCCGGAAGCTGCACAGTTTGGTACAAGCAAGGCGGTCAAAGAACAGCTTGGTTTTTTACCAGCAACATAGGCATGCAAGACGAATGGGAAAGGTTGCAGTCAGCCGGTCAAGCCGCAACACTTGCAACAGCCATTCTGATCTGGGAGAGAGACTATGACTGACTACAGCACAACGCACCTGAAGGCACTGTTGTTGTTCAGATAAGAAGAAGGTCGACTCACACATTTTGCAGACTCTGCATAAAGGTTCAAGGTTGCAACCCAGTTATGCATAGCCTGAGCAGCACAACTGCATACAATCCAGCACGGCTTACGTGCATTCAAATTGCTTGCTGCCTTACCGGTAGTCTTCTTGGCAGTCAAAGCAAGCCGCGCTGTCATTGCGGAGACTTGTGGCGCACTGTTGGCCTGCAGCGTGAAAGGCGCAAATGATTGTCTACCAGAGCAGCAGAAAACCGGATCACCAGATCAAGAAGCAGGTGCTATTGAACGCACTCTCAACGATGTTTACTTCAAGTTCAAGCTTTCAAAAATCAGCACGCACACTGCCTCTGTGCATCGAATCCATGGCCAAAGTCGCAAGCAATGCAGTCCAGCGTCATTGGATCGCACTGCTTGCACGAGGTGCCGCCCTTGCACTGCAGGTGAGGCAGCAAGGTGATCCCAGGAAAGCACAAAGCTCAACAACAACTTTCAAGCTGATGCAAAGAGCAACAATCTATTCCATTGCTCATGCACAAGGATCGTCTCACCTCCTTGCAAGCGCCACTGGGAGTCAGAATGTATCCAACTAAGCACGCATCACAAAGGCCATCTACCCCGCATGAAGTGCATCCACTCGACTCTGGATGGTTGACGCACTGCACGAGCACGCGGGGTTGCATTGTCCAGGTGGATCGTGCTCAGTAACTTGCTGCGCGTGACCAGGAGTGTGCACTTGGCAGCTACAGGCATTGTAACGCATGACAACCAGGACGCAGATGGGAGCCTCCAAAATGTACCCACCCCACCTTTTGGCAGCGAAGGTCGGAGTCCATGTACACAGGCCAGTAGGGCGTATCGGGATCAGGAGGCCCGTCATCAATGGTGAGGTTACCTCCTGCCTCGGTTCCTGAAGTAAATGACAAGCAAACATCACACTCGTCCGCTGCCCGACTGCACCTGTGGCAGCGGGGCGGGTGGCATGGGCAACGGCAAGCGGATCACGAGTTGCCACAGGCATAGGTTCCTCCCAGCATAATGCCACACCACCACAGACTAGATCCACCCACCAACCGCAATCCTACTCCTGCATGCAGCCGTGGCTCACTTCTTGCAGAGCGGGTCTGTGCACTTGATGCACGTCACCACGCCATCGCTGGCTGCTTCACCAACTTGCATTGCCCCCCGGTCGTTGCACTTTGTGCAGTTGCCATCAGCGTAGCAAAAATCACAAACTTCAGGGCACCCCGCAGACTGGAAACACGGAGGCAGAGAGGCAGTGGCGCAATCACTGGATGCAGCGGCCTGGCGCCGGCAGGGCAGGGACACGCCGCCGGCCGCCAGCAGCCGGCAGCCATATGGCCCGTAAAAAAGGCGAACATGAACATTTCGCCGCGGTTAAAACTTACCCCGCCAGCCGGAGCACCTGCAGGGTGCGAGCCAGAAAGCGGGGGTTTAGTGCAAGCAACTAGGGCCAGGGCTGGGTCGGTCGCTGGCAGACTCAAGCATGTGGGACGTCTGCCCACCCTTGCTTGGACGAACAGCGACTTCCGACAGCACCAGCAGCGCCAGCGCCACCGGGAACGCCAAAGGGCTCCACCGCATCTCGCGACAGGCTTGGAGCAGCTTTGTCAGTCGGAATGTTCACGAGCAGAGGTACCCAATAGCTGCAGGGGGCGCCATGCGCCATGGCGCAATGCTTGCCAAGCAGCCACACATGCGTGACGCATATCAGAACCTGCAGCTGCCTCATGTGACGGCCTGCGCAGGCGTTGCACTAGACAGACACGTCTGCCTGCGCTATGTTCAGGGTTCCACAAGTGGCTTTGGGGCCCGCCGCGGCTGGCGCCTGCAGGTGCCGCCGCTGAGGGCTCGCCTTCTTGAGCACTCAACCTGTTGTTGTTGTTGTTGTTGTTGTTGTTGGCGCTTGCACCTTGCCCAGCAGTGGCCACCGTCTGGGCCGCATGACGGCTCAGTGTATAAGCCCAGCCTGCTGCTCGAACTGGCGTGTCGAGGTATCCTGCAGGCCGCCGCCAACGGTGCCCCGGGCCTGCCTGCCAGGCTGCCCCGAGGACCCGTAGGTGTATGCTGCAACTCCCAGATGGGCTGTTGTGTTACCAAGGAAGCGTTACAGGCTCACACGCTTTACTTCACATCTCCCTTCACCGTCAAACCGTTCGTCGGGGGGCGGAGTGCGACGAGTGCATGCACTTGTTTTGGGGAGCTGTGGGTGCTGCCTCCCCTCTCCTGCCGTCTTCGCCTGCCCCACAACTCAAAGCATCCCTCCCTTCTTGCGGGCAGGTTCCGAAAAGCAGCCCTCAACCCTCCCAGCTCGCAGCTGCGCGTTCAGCCCGCCTTCGCCCGTGTATCGCGCCCAGGCACGTACAGCAAACCTTTCTACACGGGCAGGAACCGCTTCGGGAAGCATACCGGGTTTCTGTAGGTCGCGACCTTGCACGCTCCCCGCGCGCCTGCCACTTCTCGCGCTTGGCTCGCTACGAGAGGGCTGTTGCCGCACCGCGCTTGCAAGGCGCAAGCGCCCGCGGGCGCTTGTGGCGCATGCCCTCCGCTCCAGCTCTCGCTCCAGCTCCTGCTGGCTCTTGGCGCCCCCCCCCAGCGGCAGATTGTAAATCAAATATCTGCTTCCAATGCCATGCAGCACTCACGTCTCAGTGCCATTCAAGTCGTCGCAGCCCACATCATCCTTGCGTGTCCATCGAACAGGTCAGTTTGGGTGCCCCTAGTGCTAAGTTATCAGTGCTGCCACCGCTTGCACAGACCGAGTGGCGGACTCGCCTGCAAGTGTGGAGCAGACTGCTGGTACTCTGTTCAGCTGTTGTTTAGAGAAGGAACATAACACTGCCGCCAATGTGCTGGCTGATGTTATGAGGGCCTGCATCAGGCTGGGCACAGTGAGCCCGGATATTTAGCCGTGACTTTTGATAGAAGGGGTGTGCTCTTCAGGCCACTTCATGCGATTAGGACTAAAGTCGGCAGTGCATCGGTTCGCGGTTGGGCACAGACGTGGCCCGCAACCAAACCTGATGCACACTTGCTGCCGGCCAATCCAGGCCTGAAACCTATACCCACGTTCGCGCACCTGTTCCTGCATCCATTTTCTCAAGGATTTCCGCATGCATCAACCTACCGCTTACGCGAGTAAGCCAAACAGAGCGGGCACTACAACTAACCGCCCAATGGCCGTCCCATGCTTCCTGAAACACGGCTTGCCACGCCCTCAGTGCAGACACCCAACATGCGTGGTGCACTGGTGGCTGCCGTTCTGTTGTGCGTCCTGCTGGGAGCGCTGGCGGCTGATGAGATGGGGTGAGCAGCAGTGTGGTGGCACTGCCCCACTGTGCTTTCGGCCCTCTGCTGCCAAGCGGCCAGGCGGCTGCAGCCGCCCGAAAGCTGCCTACAAGGCTTGTTTGCAATGTGCCTGGCTCAGCTGATTGATGGCTGCAAGTCGCCATTTAAAGCCTGGCCACGCTGCACCCCTGGTACATTCGTTGCAGTGAGGCAACCAACGCCCAGCTGGCCACCTTACCCCATGCACGCCAACTGCTTGGGAAAGGCGGGATGAAATGTATTCAGCGCAGCACAGCCAGCACAACCTGTGCCACATGGAAGAGGTGGAAAGTAGAAAAGACGAGATTCAGGAAGTGCATAGTTTACAAGTGCCTGAACTCCGCATAAGCATACGTTGCCTTGGCTTTCAATTGTATCAACTCTCAACCCTGTCTCCAGCTACTGAGCTGGACATTAAAACACACACCTCGAATCAACTGGCCGCAAGGCTGCAAGCCGCGGCAGAGAAGCTGCGGTACACAACCGTTGCAGGCCGCCTGACTTTCGTATGGCTGGGCCAGGATAGCAGTTGCGGCAGATCCCCTG
>VFQQ010005376.1_pt1 | contig 10638 bp, 13 predicted proteins | sample 3512341 | NCBI WGS metagenome assembly VFQQ01 (sample SAMN10412373, study PRJNA504923) | tailings metagenome | isolation source: Relicate 2 Philex TSF1 revegetated site | place: Philippines: Tuba, Benguet | collected 2017-08-29
CCGCCGCCGCGGTGGAGGGGGCACCCTGCCCACCTGCCCAACCCTGCCCTGCTGCATTGCCCATGCCTGCCTTCCAGCCTTGCACCATGCACAGTGAGCAGAGGTGGCCAGGCATGGCGGGCCTGCAGGGTGCCCAGCGGTGCTCGCCCTAGTGTTGCGCGCCTGTATTTGCACATCAGCTTTTCTTACATTGCACGCTTAATGCTGTTGCTTACTGGCTGAGGCTACGCATGTCCTGTTGCTCGTTTAACCAACTGAATGAAATGCGGTTGCTTCTACAAGTATACGTACACAAAAGAGGCGAAGATGCACGGGGCAAAAGCGGAACTAGCTCCCTCCGCCTTCGCTGGAGAATTGGAAGAGGAGGGTCTTTGGGAATGGCGGTGCGCTGGTGATGTTAAACTGCATGCGCAGCTTGTTGTTCAACTTGTAGTTGAGGCTCCACTGGGTGGTCACATCCGATTCTTGCACCTTGCGCACCATGGTCGCCTGCAGCTTCTTGCCGAACTGCATTGGGTGCGGCAAAGGAGGGAAGTGCGTGGATTTCACTACACTTCAGTCTGCAGTCGCGCCTCGGCATGTTGCAAAATTGCTGACGGCAACCCTCTCAACCTATAACCTCTGCTTCACAGAATGTTGACCCTCCTCCCACTCAGCAGTTGAGCGCGCACCTGAATCTCCACCTCAGTGCCCATGGTGATTGAGGAGAGGATGTTGGAGGGGTCGGCCAGCGAGGGGTCCAGGGACAGCAGGCCGGGGATGGAGGGCGCCGAGACGAGGCGCCAACGCGTGCCGCCCAACTGGCCCTGCGTCTCAATCTTGGGCATGAGCGTGCTGACGGTGGTGCCTGCGAGCCGGCTGAGCGCCAGCTGCCCATCCTCAGCCAGCAGCGCCGCCTTGAGCTTGTCCTCAAAGATGCGTGCCGCATCGGCCGGCTCCAGCTGCTCGCCGCTGTCACCCGGCCGTGCCGTGCGGTCGCTGGCATAGTGCAGAGTCAGGTGGTCCTGCCACTCGCTGGCGCGCCCCTGCAGTGGGCATGGGTTGTGTGCACCAAGATGGTTGTGGATCCCTGTGCCAACTGTGCCATGCGCACGAGCACAATGCTCGTCTGCCTCGCGCGGCCTGGAGGATCTATGTATATGTGCATCACACCGAGGCCTGCTTCACACAGCTCATGCCCTGCACCAAGCAGCCCGCCCTTCCCACCTTGATGGCCACCCGCAGGTCTCCGCCATTCATGACCAGGTCCACCAGCGGGTCCAGCCCAGACTCGGAGGTGAAGGTGATCAGGTTGGCGTGCTCGCGGTCCAGCCCCAACTGCGTGGCCACCAGGTTGACGTCTCCGCTGGGCAGCCGCACCGTGCCGTGCACACGCACCTGCCGCAGATCAGCGAGGCAACCAAGTGGTGGGTAGGTCAATCTTGCAACCGCAAGTACTGATTAGCAAGCAGAGGTTGCATGTGTGCCATGACACGCACCAGCAACCCCAGGAAAGTAACTGAACCCCTCCCAACAACCCACATGCTGCCCACCTGGTCGGGGTGCGCCGGCCCGTTGACCGTCAGCTCGCCCTCCACCCCAAAGTTCATGACCAGAGGGTACATGGCCCGCAGGTCGGGGCCCAGGCAGATGGACAGCCCATCCAGCGACACATTGTGCTGCCCAGCATCCTCCACAATCTGCTCCACAGCCTCCACCTGCCGCCAGGTGCAGCAGATGGGGAGAGCAGGAACAAGATCCGTAGGAACAGCAGCGGTGAGGGTTGCATCTGTGGAGATGGCATGCTTAAACACACACATCACTCCAAAGTTCTTCAGCCATCCAGGGCAGGCCACGCCATGCACAAACCAAGCACTGCATGCAAAGGCAGCAGACCACCCATTCAGCGCCGTCGTCCCCTGCGCACCTCCTGCTTCATGACTTGCTCAAACTGCTGCGCCAGCCCGCTCTCGCCACGCGTCAGGATGTCAAACACCTTTGACACCGACCCTGCCTGCCCGCCCGCTGCAGAGGGCGTGAGCAGCGCATCGCCGGCGCCGCCCGATGCGGTCCCTGCCACATCTGCAGCTCAGGTTGGTGAGCAATCAAGGAACTCAGGGAGTAGGTCAAGCAGACAGATGGAGGCAGTGCCAAGTGTACTGCAAGGTAAGTTAGTCCAAGGGGCAAGCAAAGCTGAACAACAACAGAGTTTGCTGGAGCTACCATTCAGCCAGGCAGGCATTTTCCCCGAGGCAGCAAGCACAGTGCAGGCACAACATGCGCTGCAGCCAGCACGGACAGCATTGTGCCCGCTGCCTCCCCGCCACCAACCGCACCTGGCGCCCCCTGCGGCACGATGAACACGATGCCCTTGCTGAAGCGCATGGAGCCGGCCACGGTGGGGCTGGCCAGGCTATTGGTGAGGGCCAGTGCCGCGTCGTACTGCCCGCTGTACATGTTGCGCAGGCGCAGCTCCAGCCCGGAAGCCTCCGCCACCAGGCGCTGCGCCGGCGCCGCTGCCTGGCCGTACACGGGCAGGCTGCCGCGCACGCGGATGTGGCCGCGCCGCCCGCACCGCGCCTCCAGCGCCTCCACCGTCAGCAGGTCGTCCCCTGCCCGCACCTCCGCGCTGACGTTGGTGAGGGGGAAGCGCAGCACGGGGCAGTCCAGGGTGGCCTTGGAGATGGAGGCGGAGCCGCTCAGCACGGGCTGGTCGGGCGAGCCGCGCAGCCGCACATCAATGGCCGCCTGGCCCTGCTGCCACTGCACGTCCGGCGTGATGCTGGTCAGCACCGCCATGCCGCCGTCCTTGACGCTCAGCCGCACATCCATCTGCTGCTGCTGCTGGGTGGTGGGAGGGTAGAGGCTAGGCTGTGCCACAGCCGCCTCCCCTGCCTTGCTGCTGCTGCTGCTGGTGGCTGACGCCTCGGCAAGAGGCACCATGCCTGCCGCCCGTACATAGCCTGCCTGGCGGTGACCCTCTGCTGGCACCACTTCCACGCTGAAGCTCAGCTGCTGCGCCTCGTTCAGCCGGGCGCTGGCCTGCGCCTGCGACAACCGCGTGGGGCCTGCGTTGGGTGGGGAACAGGTAGAAATGCCAGTTGGCAAGTCAGCTTGGTGTGCTGTGCTTGTGCAAGGTTTGAAAGTAAGGCAGTGCTGCCATCTGCCGGCGAGCCCCGCGGCACTGTGCTGCCGCGCGCCCAAGGTGCAGCCCCCACCACTCGCCTACTGCAGCGTCGTACAGGCGGACGGCCACCTCGCCGGTGGGCTGCGCCCGGCTGCCCGTGATGTTGCCGCTGACATAGAGCAGGCCGTTGATGGGCGAGTCGGTGCCCTGGCCGCCCTGCTGCAGGCCCTTGGTGGCACGCCCCAGCGCGTTGGTCAGCATGCCCAGCGGGCGCGGCGAGGCCACCGGCTGCGGCCGCTCTGCCGGCACCGCCGGAGCGGCATTCTGCAGAGCAGGCACAGCCCTGCATGGCAGGAGGGAGAGAGGATAGGTGGCAGCAAATTGGGCAACAGCTGTGCAGCCATGAAAGCAGGCAGTCCTGCCCCGCATGCAGTGCAAGCAGGCAGGCAAGCCGTTGCCTGCTGCCCTGCTGCCACTCTGCCCCTTGCAGCCTGCAAGTGAGATGAGCACCCACCCACCTGAAGATGGGCCGCAGCGTGGCCATGGGGAAGTCGGTGAGCAGCAGCGAGGCGTCCTGGTGCTCGCCCAGCAGCGAGCCGCGCACCGACAGCTTGGCATCGGCCGCCTTGAGCACAAACTGCAGCGGTGGGGGAGGGGGCCAGGGCAGGCAACCAGGCGTGTCAGCGCGGCAGGGGACAGCAGGGTGAGAGCGGTTCTAGCCCCCACTCGAACTGTGCTCAGTTGCCTGTGCAGCGGACTCCACTACATGCACGGCTGCCTTGTCCCTGGCCGCGCTTGCAGGGTGGACAACACCCTGCCCGCCTGCTCACCTCCTGCAGCTGCAGCCCCTCCTCGGAGTGGTAGCTGCCCGCCGCCACCAGCGCATCCAGCGCGTAGCTGCTGCCCCACTGCCAGCTCTGGCCGCGCAGGTCAAAGTCGCAGCTGGTGGCGCCGCCGCCGCCGCCATACGCCTGGAAGCTGCCGCTCCACTGGCCCCGCAGGTCCTGCAGGCCCGGCAGCTCTAGGCCCGCGGTGCTGCCGCGCCCGACATCCTTGCTGCTTGGGCTGGCGCTGCTGCTCCTGGCTGCGGCACTGCTGCCCGTCGTGCCGGGCTGCACCTGCTCTGCCATTGCCCGCAGCTGGGTGTTCAGGTCGGCAGCCTTGATGCTGGCCTTCTCAATGGCCTGCAGGGCGGGCCAGGGTTGGGGCGGTGGCAGACTGATGGTGGGCATGGTTCTGCCTTGTGCAAGCAAGTCGCCCAACCCAGCAGCAAACATCTCAGGGCAACTGAGTGCACTTGCAGGCATCGCTTAGCAGGACATTGCTGGCCAGAGCCAGCCTGCCACAGCACCTTCATTCTAAGCACCCAAGCAGCACCTGCAGGAAGGTGGCCTTGGCGCGCGCGTACTCGGACGGCGACAGCGAGGTCGCGGACTGCAGCAGGCGCGCCGCCGGCACAATCTCCTGCAGCTCCGCCGCCGGCACAGACACCTGCACGCGCCAGCGCCCGGCTGGAGCCGCGGGTGTGCCATCGCTGCCGCTGGGCCCAAGGGCCAGGTCAGCGGCTGAGCTGGGCAGCGGGGTGCTGGCCGGGATGCTGTACTCGCCCTGCACCTCGTACCTAAAAGCAGCAGGGAGCGGCCAGGCGCTTGCATGATAAGCACTACTGTCCTAACCAAGCCAGGATGAGGGCTCAATAGCATAGCCACAGCGGTCTGCCCAGCTACAAATGATAGGCCAGTGCGCACCGTCCTAACCATGCGGCACCCTACCACCGCCTGCAGCCCGCCCACCTGCTGCTGCGCTGCTGCAGCACCAGCTTCTCCAGCCGCACCACGTCCCGCTCCCAGCGGAAGCCGCCGCTCAGCCAGTCGCCGCGCAGGCCGCTGTACCGCGGGTTGGCCAGGCTGAGCTTGCCGCGCCCTGTGTGGCTGCCAAAGTTCAGGCTGCAGCTGACCTCCTGCAAACAGCGCGATGGGCGGGAGCAGGCTTGTCAGCTGCTCGCTGCGCAGCTGGGCACCGTACGATGTCCCATCCAGCAGGTGCAGCATGCTGTGTTCAGCAAGCGGCAGCATGCACTGTGCTGCCCCAGCCAGCTTGCACAGTCCTGCCCCAGCCAGCTTGCACAGCCCTGCACCCGCCACGCCTGCCCGCCACCCACCTGCAGGTCGCCGCGCAGCGAGGCCAGCTCCAGCTCGTCCAGCTTCAGGGCCGCCACCTGTGCAGCAGTGCAGCGGGCAGGGGACGGCTGTAAGCAAGGGGCTTGTACCAAGCAGGCTTGCGCCAACAGTGTGCGGCACGTCAGCAGCAGAGCGCCACAGCAGGCAGGGCAAGCCACCACCTGGCAGCCATGTCACCACCGCCCCACCTTGAAGTCAAGCTGGGAGCCAGTTGCGTCCACCTCAGCTGCAACCTGCAGTGGACCACAGCGCAGCTGCAGGCCGCCACCACCGCGCTGCTGAGCTGGAGCCTGCTGGGGCGCCGGCTCTGGCGCTGCAGCTACAGCAGCGGGCTCGCCCTCGGCACCATCCACCTCTGCCACCACCTCTGCTGCGGGTTGTGGCTCCCCGGCAGCGGGCGCACCAGCTGCATCCGCCTCAGCAGCCTCTGCCGAAACCTGCTCCTGCCGCTGCTCTGCCTGCTGCACCTGCTGTGCCTGCTGTGCTGCCTCGGGCTGCTGTGGCGCCTGCTGCGCCGCCAGCAGCGGCAGCGCCAGGTCCAGGTCCAGCGTCTCGTGCGCCCGCAGGCCCTTGCCGTGCACGCTCACGCCGCTGCTGGACACCGACAGGCGGCCCGCCAGCTTCTGCCACAGCTTCAGCTGGTTCACCCGCACGCTCTCCAGGCCCAGGTCGCCGGCAAACACCCAGCCGGGGCCGCCTGCTGCCGCGCCGCTGGCGGCAGCGCCCTCGCCCTCCTGGCTGACGGTGCCGGAGACGCGGGCGCGGCCGTTGAGGCGCAGGCGCAGCGGCTGGCCCGACTGCGCCGTCATCTGTCGCAGCGCCTGCTCGTCGCTGACCAGCGGCGCCACGTCCAGGCCGCGCAGGCTGAGGTCGGCGTCCAGCCCCGTCACGTTGGGGCGGGCCAGGGCGGTGGCCTCCGCCTGCGTCAGCGCCGCCTTGACCGCATCAAAGCTGGGGGGCGACAGGTGCAGCGTGCCCGCGGCGTCGCCCGAGGGCGAGGCCACAGAGGCGCGTATGGCGGAGCGGCGCAGCACGACAGCAGCAGAGGCGGAGGCCTCGGGCAGCTGCAGAGCCACATCAATTGTCGGCTCCATGTGACTGCCCTGCAGGTGGAGGCAGGTGCAGTTTGCCAAAGGGCAGGTGTGTGTGAGATCCAGGGAGGGATTGCTGTCGCAAGTAGAATCCAAGCAGCCAGCAGCCAGCAAGCTGAGTGTTGCACACCACTGCCTTCCTGCAGCCATCACAGCTGCAAAGCGCTCCACCTGTGCCACACCCGCAGCCACGCGGCTGCCACGCACCTGCATGGTGGCCGCCAGGCTGGCCCGCCCCACCACCATGCCGGAGGGCGGGGCCATGCCCTCGGGCATGTAGCGGCGTGCCACCGCCTCCACAGCCAGGTCCTGCCCCTCCGCCTTGATGCGCACCGCAGACGGGTCCAGCTCGGCACGGGGCGCCACCCACATGCGCCCCGAGCCGCGCAGCTGCGGGAAAAGAGGTGTGGGGCGGGGGTTAGCATGCACATGCACATGCTCAGTGCAAGAAGGGCAACTGCACTGTGCACTGCAAACTGCATCGAGCCCCTTGCAAACAGCACCAGGATCAGCCTTCCCTTCAGCCTGCTGCCCTCAGACCAGCACACCAGCGCTCCGCCCCAACATTTCACCACGCGCCTCACCGTGCCGCCATCCACCAACTCAGCGTGCAGGGCGTGCAGGTGCATCGTCTCTGCCGCGGTGTCCAGCGCAAAGACGGCGCCAGCGGAGGCAAAGGGCACGCGGTCAAAGGCGCCCACCGCCGCCGGCTCCGCCAGCAGCGCTGCCAGCGCCTCAGTGCGCTCGCAGTCGGCCAGCTGGGCGGGTGTGGGGCGCACCGCGGCCGCTGTGCCCGAGAACACCGGCTTCTCCAGCGGGCCGCCCACGTGCAGGGTGCCCGCCACCGCGCCCGCCACCGGCTGGGGCGTTGGCCGCAGGCCCAGGCTGGCGCGCAGCGCGTTCACCTCCACCCCCGGCACGCTGGCCGTCAGCCGGTACTGCCCCGTGCTGGGGTTCAAGTCCAGCGAGCCTGCGGGCGGGCAGGAGAGTGGATGATGGCAGCGTCACAAGCCAGGGCCCCCAGCGGGAACAAGCAGGCTCACCAGGGTCACAAGCCAGGAAGAGCAATACAGCTGCACAGCCCTGCAGCGTGGGTCAACGTAATGCAGCCGTCCATCCAGCCATCATGCGCAGCACCCGCTCACCTGTGAGCGTCATGGGCACCGCGCCAAAGGCGCCGCGAGCGTTGTGCAGGTACAGCTGGTCCCGCTCAAACAGCAGGTCCAGGTGGGCACCGCTGATGTCGTCGGTGGCATCCCAGAAGTGAAAGTGCGCGCCCCTGGCGGGTGAGCAGGGGGAGCATAGGCCGCAGCTAACGGGTGGCAGGCAGGAATGCAGCAAGAGCGCAATGCCTGCACAGATCCAGTGTGCCAGGCTGCGGGATAGGATGCCTGTCCCCCAGCTGCGACCTGGCTGCCCGAGTCGAGAGTCAGAACAGCAGCTACTTGATGTCCCTGCCCGCTGCTGCCTGGCGCCCCTCACCTGACGTTGACCCGGCCATAAAACTCTGGGAAGTGCCAGCTGTCGGCATCATGCGAGTAGATGCGCAGCTCCCCATCCACCTGCAGGTAGGTTGGGGCGTTGGGTGCTGGGAGTGAGGAACACAAGGCGCCCTCGTGCAGCCAGCCGGCGGCTGCAGGACTATTGACGCAACCGATGAATGCAGAATCTGCTGCTGATGAATGCAGAATCTGCACAACCTGCACACAGTGGGGCTGGCCAGCTTTCCCACTTCCCCACCCCCTCACCCGCCCAGCGTCAATGTCCATGGGCAGCTCAATCAGGCGCTCCAGTATGGGGGCGTGCAGGTCCTGTCCGCGGATGCGGATGTCCAGTGCAGGCACACGTGCGCCTGGGGCGGATGTGGTGCCGGGAGGCGGCACAGTGCCGCTGACGATGCCGGCTGCCTCCACCTGGATGCGCACCCGCCCGCCCGTGGGCTGCCGTGCATATGCCGCAGCAGCTGTGAGGCCCTCTGCCGCAGCAGCACCAGCTGCATGGTCAGCACGCCCCTCACACGCTGCAGCTGCTGCCTCTGCTGCTGCTGCATCCCCTGCCGCGGCAGCCGCCACATTTTGCTGGTAGGCGGATGAGGCCGCCAAGCCGGTGACATGGCGCAGGTGGCGGTGCGCATGAGGCGAGGGCATGGTGCACTTGGCAGAGGAGGGGTGCCGCTCGTGCGGCGAGGCCGAGAGGTCCACCCACAGCCGGTCGTAGCCCTTGCCCAGCCGCACCGACTGTGGAGCAAGGGAGGGGAGGGCAGGGCTGGCAGCGTGCTCGGGCCAGGCAGAGATGTGGGGCCAGAGGCAAAGGCCAGGGTGTGGTAGGCAAGCCAGCAGTGCACACTTAGCTGCTGGCATGGCAGCGCCATGAGGCAGCTCAGGCAGTCCAAGCTTGCGGCGCGCATCAGTCTGCTCATGCTCACCGCCGACACGTCCTGGAAGCGGCGGGGCAGCTCCTCTCCATGCACGTGTGCATCCACTGTGGCGCTGTGCAGCTGGATGCTGCCCACTGCAACCTCCGGCACGTGCAGGCGGGAGATGGCAGCGTCCAGAGCGCCGCGCACAAAGGTGGCCAGCGTGGTGCGCCGAGCACCTGTCGAGAGAAGACAGAAGCGGAGGGCATGGGGGTCAGCAACTTTAAGGAGGACATGCTAATGGGCCAGGAAGAATCAACAAGCTGCCAACTTGCAACCACAAGCAGCTGGCTGTCATGGGGCATCCTGCCCGCCCGGCCCCACTCACGGGCATCAATGAGTGCCTCGGGCGGCGCCGGCGTGTAGCTGGGGCCCCTGCCGAGTGTAAAGTAGCCGGGGTGCAGCAGCGAGGGGCGGCGCGGCGCAGCTGGCTTGGTGGCCGACTCGCCATCGCTGCGCTCTGCCTGGCTGGGTGCAACCTCGCCGCCCTCCCCGCCCTCGGCTGACAGGCCCGTTGCAGAGGGCCCCTCCAAGCCCGCTGCCGCTGCCGCTGTGGACGCATCAGAGCCAAAGGCCGCAGCCTCATCCGCTGCCTCCGCTGCCCTGCTGCTGCTGCTGCCGCCCAGACGCGTACCAATCAGCGAGCTGGCGGGGGGGCGCTGCTGCGACCAGGGCAGCGCCGCAGACCCAGCTGCATGCCAAGGAAGGAGTGTAGCGGAGGCAGTAGGTAGCAAGCAGCCAGACCACGGCAGGCTGCAGAAGCTACGCAAATCAGATGCACTCCTGGTCCAGCCACCCCACTCACGCTTCTTGTGCTGCATGGCGGGGTCGACCACCAGAGGGGCAAAGCTGCGCTGGGCAGCGTTGCCAACACGGGACGCCGGCTGCATCCACTCTGGGGCCTCAAGCGTGCCAAGCCCGTTGATCCAGCGTGTCGCACGGCTGTCGGCCAGCACAGCCGCCTCTTGTGCCTGCTCGTCTTGCACAGCCGGCTCAGACGCAGCCATGCTGGTAGCAGCAGTGCCAGCGGTCGCCACTGCCTGCTGATCCCTGTACTGCTGAGCAACAATGGCCGGCAGGCTGTTGATGCGGGCTACTGCGGCCTGGCGCTGCTTGCTCGTCATCGGTGGCACAGCAGGCACCTTATCCGCTGGTGCTGCCACCTCGGCTGCCTCTGCTGTGTCTGTGGGGGCCACAGCAGCGTTTTGCACTGCTGTCTCCGCAGCCTGAGCAGCCTGGACGCTGCCACCGGCCACGGGCGCCAGCAGCGGCTGGCCAGCGCGCCCAGCGGAATACAGCTTGCCACTGGGCATCGCCACTGGCTGCAGCTGCCTGTTCAGAGCTGCTGCCTTGCTGCCTGCCGACGCAGTAGGGCGCAGCGGAGGCCCGCGCAAGCTGCCGCTCCCACTGCCGCCGCCTGGCACTGAGGCTGCCAAAGGAGCGGCGGTTGGCTGCAGTGCTGCTGCCACAACCTGCTGCTCTGACGCTCCTGCCGACTGCGCCTGCTGCCTGCCTGCGGCAAAGAAGCCTGCTGCCATCCCTTTTCGCCGCTTCTTCCTGTGCTGCGGCTCCTGCTGCTGCTGCTGCTGCTGCGCTGCTGCTGGGAGAGCAATGCTGCTGGGCTGCTCGGCTGTGTCTGGCTCACTCTCCAGGAGGCTGGAAGCCACACTCGCACTGGTGTTTCTGCTGCTGGCAACTTCGGCACCTGCTGCTGCAAGCGCCTCGTCCTTGCTATCAACTGCCATGTCAACCGTGGCAGGTGTTGACGCAGCTGCTGTGGCTGCACTCATCTGCTGCTGCTGCTGCTGCTGCTGCTGCTGCTGCTGCTGCTGCTGCTGCTGCTGC
>VFQQ010005377.1_pt1 | contig 10636 bp, 5 predicted proteins | sample 3512341 | NCBI WGS metagenome assembly VFQQ01 (sample SAMN10412373, study PRJNA504923) | tailings metagenome | isolation source: Relicate 2 Philex TSF1 revegetated site | place: Philippines: Tuba, Benguet | collected 2017-08-29
GCAAGACAAATGTTTTCACATCAACGCCAATCAAGTAGGTTATTAGAGGTCCCCTATATCGCAGGTTTCGTTTACGCAAGGTGAACAACGTTTAGTCATTCACTACGAGTACGACAACCGCAACAACATCACGCGTAAGCGCACAGAAATTGTCTCATCCGTCGACGAACACTCACCAGCACTCACGCTCTCCGTGGCCCCCAATCCTTCCACAACTGATGTTACCGTCTCATATCGTTGGCAGCCCGATCAAGGGGCAACGATTACGCTAACGGATGTAGCAGGCGTGGAGCGCCATCGAGCAACATTGCGGACGGACGCCAATGGCTTTGCACGGTATACCATCGACACGCGTTCGCTAAGCAGCGGGCATTATACCGTTACCATAACGAGTGGCGAACGGCGTACGTCGGGTCCGCTAATCGTAACACGCTAACGCCTACGCGTAGTTAGTTAATGTAGCAGTCGATCTCTCCGGCACCACTTCCTAGCTACTGGCAAGTCGTATCTTTGAAGCTTGTTCACAAGATTGAGAGAGAGATCGAGGGATGAGATACCGTACTACGTGGCAGCGTACGGCGCTGCCACTCTTGCTTGTCGTTGCGCTTGCGTCATGCGCTTCGCCTAAGCGCGGCGGCAGCGCCGCCGCCGAGAAGCCGACAGGCGTTATTGCGTATAACGTCGAGTTAACTGCGGCCGCAGATACGGCCCAGGCCCTACGCGACGAATGCGACCGTTCGCAGTTGCTAACGTCGATTGCTACGGATGTGCGCCCGACGGCCCGCGTTGTTCATCGTACGGTTGCTGGCACGGTTTATAGCGACACCCTCGTGCGAATACTTGCCATGCCATGCGAGGGCTCAACAACGCGTCCCGAATATCTGTTGCCGCTTTCGCGTATCGCCGGCAGAGCATATACCAGCGTGGCCGACCCACTAGAGCCGCCAATGGTTATTCGCATTCGCGATGCCGAGCCATTCGATATGTGTTGCCGCTTGCGTACGGGCTGGGGCGTGTTCGACAAGGTCGAACTTCGCCTTGCAGCAGGCGTGCGTTTTGGTTCCGACTCTGTAACCTATCCTATCGTTGACGCGAACCAAAATCCCGTTGCACCATTCCAAGAAACCTATCGCAGTTCGTTCTTCGGCTTTGGCCGCGGTGGGTCGAATATTGTTCCTGCTATCGAGGCCGCTGGACTGTGGAAACTCGACCGCATTGGCCGCGCCCACCTTGGTGTGTTTACTGGTGTGATGCCAACGGATGGGTCGGTGTTTATCCCCATTGGCGCGCAAGGACGCTACACGTTTTCGCCTGCGCCAAACACCGACGAGTTGGATCCTTCCTGTCATACACCGTACGTCTACGGCCTTGCCGCCCTACCGATTGATTTCTCAAGTGGCGCTCCCATTATCGGTTCGTCGTTCGACAGGCAGCGATATATGCTCGGCCTAGGTATAGGCTACGATTGGGCCGCAACGTGCGACCTTGATGTGAGTGTCGACGTAGGCGTTCGCCATATGAACCTGCCGTTGCCCGAAATCGATTGTTGCCCGAACGTGCCCGATAGTGAACGCAACCCCTTTCGTCAGTCCACCATGCTTATGGTGCGCTTTGGTCTAACATTTTAATGCAAGGAAAGAACATCATGAATAATCGTTTTTTCCAGTTTCTGTTTGCATTGACCCTTATCACAATTACGATAGGGGGCAGCGGTTGTATGGAGACCACACTGGCCGTGGGCGAGGTTGAGAATCGCGTGCGCGTGCGTGCTACGGTGCGTAACGAGGGCACGTTGGAAGCACTGCCGATGCAGGGTGCACGAATGGTGTTGCTTGATTCGACACGTTCGCGCGAGCTAAATGTGCAGTCTACAGATGCAAGCGGTACAGCCCTGCTAACTGCCCGTAATCAGCCCGTCCGCACAGTGTCGTTCGTGCGGGCCGAGCCGGTAGGAACCCTGCAACCCAACCCTGCCATTACCACGGTTGCCGTGTGCGAAGACACGACGATATTTGTCGAGTACCTGCGACCGTTTGATTGTCAGACGGTGAGTGCGTCCGACAGCATCGTCTTCCGCGATCCGGTAACGTTCTCGGAAGAAATCGTTGCCAATAAGCCGCCTTCCATCGAACAGTGCTGGGCGTTTCAGCATACCGGAAATGCACCGACCACGATCAATGTGCCCGGTAATGTGGCGGCCCCATTCCGTCTTGCGTCGATTAGTGTGAATGGTGCTGGTCGTCCGCTTACTACAGCTATTACGCTAGCGCCCGGCGATGTAGTGTCATTCTGCTTTACTGTGGCGACGAATACGCTGGGCGACTTCCGCCAGACCCTGCAGATTCCAATACCGTGCCCAAACACTTCTGGAACGGTTACGATAGCACTCAAGGCACGCATCGTGCCAGAGCGCTGCGAATGCCTATCGAATACAGTTACGATGATAGTAGACGAGCCAGTACGCTTGGGCGAACAGAGCGAGGAATTGAGCGACGTGCTATATGACAACAGCAACGAGATATGCGACGTGCGCCTCGACTTTGTGCGATCAACGCCTGGCACCAACCAGCGATGGACTGCCACGCCTGCCATTGGTGCCAATGTGGATGTGCGTGCAGGGGCAACGGCAGATATTCGCGCACGCTTTCGCCCTAATCAGCCGGGTTCGTTTAGCGACACGCTCTTTTACCGCATGACCATGCCCAATGGCCAAACATGCAATGTTCGTGTAGTGCTTATTGGCTGTGTGTTGGAGTGTCCAAAGATTATTCTTCAGACGGGCGACACCGTGGCCTTGGGCGCCATACCTGCCAACCGCCGCAATGATGCTACGCGTCCTATCCGGCCCGCCTTACCGTGCGACCCTGGTAGTTCCACGTTCTTCTTGGCCAACGATGGTCGTATTTCTTACACGCTCGTCAATCCATCGTTGTGTGCCGATGTTGCAGTCAACGCAGAGCTGTCGAATTTTAACTTCCCGCAGGCCCGCGACTTCTTGGTGCTTACCAATCGCCGCGTATCTGTTGGCCCACAGGGGTCGTCGAATATTGTCATTCGTCAAGAAAACATCCCCATAGAACTGGTACGCCAGCTTGCTCAGGCGCAGGGTTCAGGACCGCTAGAGATACGTGCACAGTTGCGGATGTCGACGTCGATTCCAGGTTGCGATGATTTTATCAACGTTGTATTTCCAATCGACACTGTTCCGCCTGTTAGTCCCCCCAATACACTCATCGCCTATCGGCAGGTAGTAAATCCAATCAAGCCCGAGCCAGACTTCACCGTCTTCCTGCTTGATCCGCGCACGGGCTTTACAGCGCCAAACACGTATGAGTCGTTCCAGCTTGGCGAAGATCGCAACAACGCCGTGCCGCAAAATAATGGCGATCTGTTCGTGACTGTTCAGGACGTAGTTGTTGATGCCACGACCGACGTTCGATATCAGAATCAAACCGGTCAGCTACCTCGCCTTCACATCCGCAATGGGGGGCGCATCGTGTCGGGCGCGTTGTGGCGGCAAATGACGTCGACGCAGTTCTCGCAGCGCACCGGACCAACGGGCGTGCTAGCGCAGTTTGCTCAGGCCGTTCCCGGACTTACCTTCTCGATAACACCAACGGCACCACGGCAACTGCAGGCCAATGCTACAGAGGCAGGCAATGTGTATGCCTTCCGTGTTCGCAGCGGCTCGCCCGAAGCACTCGGCGGAGCGTGTAACGATGTGTATGCGCTCGTGTTCGTGCGTGGCGTCGACAATGGCTTTGGCACGTTTGCCACTACCACGCGGCAGTCGCAAATGCAGTTCCAGGTAATGTATCCGGTGTACGGACGGTAAGGACACAACAATGATGAACACACGAATGTATGCTGTTGCCGTTCTATCTCTGCTTATGTGTGCAACATCGGTTGTAGCACAGGATGGCTGCGGAGGACCACTAACAGACTTGAACTCTGAGACGCACGACTATCGGCCACTCATTATTTACGGTGATAGTCGCGACTACCTCTACTTTACATCGGCTCGCGATTCGCTCGATAAGGGACGTGGCGTTAAGAAAATCCGCGAAGCCAAAATGTACGTATCGGAGCGCGACGCCTCGGCCCGGAAGCGGGGAACGCTGACCCCTATCACGTCCGGGTGGAGCGAGCCACGGCGCGTGGTGATGAATGATAAGCTGGTAAATGCCTATACTCAAGGGGCGTTAACGTTTAACGAGCGTACAAACCTTGTTGTGTTCGCTGCTGAGCGTCCTTTAGAGCGCACGTCGAGCACGAGTTATAACATGGACCTATGGATGGCTACGTTGGAGAGTGCCGATAAGCTCGCCGAAGTCGACCCCAGCAAGGCCAGCCCACTCGTGAATGTGAACCGTTTGGAATCGTGGGAATCTCAGCCGGCTTTTCATCCCGAGGGTAACGTGTTGTTTTTTGTGTCGAATCGTGACGTTAAAGACTCACACGACCTAAACATCTACTACTCCGTTCGTGCTCAAGATGGAACGTGGGGCCAAGCCACCTTGCTACGCGAGATAGCTACCGGTGGGCGCGAGATGAGCCCGTTCGTCTCGTCCGACGGACGCTACCTCTACTTTGCTAGCGACTGGAACTACGACAAGTCTATGCCTGGCAGTAACGGTCGGGACATTTGGCGCGTTGACATTCGCGTAGAAGCAGGCGAAGAAGGTGCTGATGTTGTACGCGTCGTGGGGGCGCCACAGCATCTCGATGCTGTTCTTCAGCAGTCACGACTAATTGCCGGACAGGATCGTTGTTTAGAAACGGTAAATTCTTCTTCGAACGATGAATTTCCATTTCTCACTCCCGACGGAAAATATCTCCTATTTACCAGCGACCGTGATGGTGGTAAGGGGCAACGCGACAACTACGCGTATGGGCTTCCGCAGCCACGCATTTGTGTGCGTGCCGAGATTGAGGAGCAGGTATTCGACCAGCACGGACTACTGCTACGCAGTGGACAAGTGGTGCGCGACATCGAAGTCGACGACAAATCACTGGGTCGGACCGAGCGGCTGCCCTCTGGCGGGCCTGAGCTTTGCCTAGATCCCAACCAGGAATATGTAGTGCGATACAATGCACCGGGTTCGAATTGTGGCATTACCAGCACGGTTGACGTGCCGGAGCGGCGCATCCGCACGGGGTCGAGCGATAGCACAATCGTGGTGCGTTACGTCGTGCGCACGAGCTGTCCGCCCCCACCACCGGCAGCCGACCTTAGCGACGCTTCGGCGGGAGTGCCGTACTACATCACCGGATACTGGATGCCGAACACCAGCAAGAACCTCGAGGCATTCAGGAACGACTGGCGCAACGAGCGTAGCACACTCAAGTGGGTCAACCCTGATGAATCGGATCCAGACAAGCGGCAATCGAAATTCGTTGACCCTTACGATTTGCGAGTAGGTGATGATTTTACGCCCGACCAGACGTTGGCAAAGATGCGGGCGAATGACGCAGACTTTGGTGTGTATCAAAGCAGTGCGGTGCAGGTAGAACGATTCCTGGATGAAAAGGTCTTCCGTGGCATCGAGCAGGCCCTAGCTTCGATGGGCGACAGTTGCTGTGCCACGCGAGCGCTTAAGATTACCGTGCACGGCTTTACCGATGCGTGTGGGCTAAAGGCAGGCACGTACGAGGGGCCAGATGTAGAGGTTGGTACTGGCATACCTTCGATGTTTGGCGTCGACCCCTCGTCGGTTCCTGGCGCAAGAAGATTTGTGATTCGCAAGGGGCACGACATGCGTCGTGGTGTAGTGTCGACACCCGATGGGGGCACCGTTGCATTAGCAGATGGTGGACAGTCGGGCAACGTTGCGCTAAGCATGTTGCGTGCTGCCGGCATGGCGCAAACCGTGCGACAGGCCATGGAGCAGCGCAGCGAGCGTTTCCGCCGTATGATAGAGGATGGGCGCATTGTGTTTGAAACCATGGGCTACGGCGTGTACGACCGTGCCGGCGTTGGCGGCGGCATCGGCAACGAAAGCAATAAGCCATGCGGCGCTACCAGTACGTTAGCGCTTGATGTTGACGGTGCCAATGGTCCGCGTAAGGCCGAGCGCTGCAACGTACCAGAACATCGTCGGATCATGGTGTACTTCTCGTATGTAGACAGCGTCTCTGTGGCGGCAGGACACACACTGGACGTATGCGGCCAGCCCGACGGCAACTATGTGCGACGTGTGCAAGGCGCACAAAAGAAGTACGAAGAGCAGATAGCCGAACGCCGTCGAATTCAAGACGGTCAGAACCGCGAGCCCAAGGCACCGAAGCCCGAGTTGGCTGTGGATGTGCCGACGCCCATTGTGCCAGGCACCGAAAACACCTATGTGGTTGAATATGTAGTGTGCAACAGCGAATCAGATGCCGAAGCAACGCGTGCGTTGTTAGCAGCCATGGGCGTGGCTGTTGTTGAAAAGCAGCAGACCGACGGCGAGCGCCTTACCTGGCGGTTTGTATCGACAGAGTTTGCCGACAAAGAAGCTGCTATGACGTCGTTTACGAGCGTAACGCAGCGATTTGCTTCTCTACGCAAGGCGCTCAGCACATCGAAAGTTCGCAGGGCGAAATAGGGGCGGGCATCGCACGATCACGTCGCCTAGCGTTTATGATGTAATGTTGTTTTGGTTCCAGAGTCGTAGTTTCGAAGCCGATGAAGCTCGTGTGCTCACTCATGACGGTAGTTCTATTGCTAACCAATGTACGTTGGTTGGTGGACGGTGTGCATACTAAGGACAGTATCGATAGTATTCGGAGTCCCCATGTAACGGCTGTCGACGCGACGTGCGACAGCCCCGAATTGCTAGAGCTGCCTGAACTCAAGGAAGGGGCGCCTCGGTTCGAGAAGTCCCATCCCAGAACCGTACCTGTTAGAGAGTCATCTTGTGCAGCATGCACGTTTGTGGAGACGCTGGGAGGCGTACCACGATATTTATCTGTGCGTATTCTACGGGTATAGAATAGCGGGATAGTCCCTTTTAAGCTACAAGCCGGCAGATGTTGTCGGTCGTACATGTCATACCTCAGTTTCCAATTGCAGGGGTAGCGACGTATCAAGCATGTTGGCCAATCGCTAGATGTTCTGCGATGGGCATGGCATTGACTTCAATCATATACCCTTATACCCAAATGAAAAAACTCCTCATGGTGGCGGCCATGCTATGTGGCTTTGCGTGCACGAACGATCACGACGACAACCACCATACTCATGATAGCGTATTGCCAATAACCTCAGCGGTGCTTACGGATACCTCGGTTACACGAGAATATGTGTGTCAAATACGGGCTATTCAGCATATAGAACTACGAGCACTCGAACGCGGATATCTTCAGCGCGTATATGTTGATGAAGGGCAGGTTGTGCGAAGTGGACAGTTGATGTTCCAACTACAGCCTGCCATTTACGAAGCCGAGTTCGGAAAAGCGCAAGCGGATGTCAGGCTAGCCGACATCGAGTATCAGAACACAAAGAGTCTCTATGATAGTGGGGTTGTCTCGAAGAACGAGCTCGCAATGACGCATGCACGTTTGCAGCGAGCCGAAGCCGAACGCGCGCTTGCGCAAGCAAGGCTGCAGTTTACACGAATTCAGGCCCCATTCACCGGCATTATGGACAGAATGCACGTGCGTATGGGGAGTCTACTGGAAGAAGGCGACATCCTAGCGACGTTGTCAGACAATCGGACGATGTGGGTGTACTTCAACCTACCTGAAGCGCAATACCTAAACTATCGATTGAAAGCGTCGGGAAAGCTCGACATTCCTGTAAAGCTTCGACTTGCAAACAACCAGATGTTTAGTCACGAGGGATCTGTTACCACCATCGAGGCGGACTTCAATAGCGAAACGGGGAACATTGCCTACCGCGCCACATTCCCGAATCCACAAGGACTTTTACGGCATGGCGAAACCGGCAGTGTAATCATTCAGGAGCGCCTTCCTTCGGTACTGCTGATACCACAAAAGGCGACCTTCGAAGTTCTTGACAAGAAGTTTGTATATGTCGTTGACAAAACTGGTCGTGTTCGAACGCGACAAGTGACGATAGCGGCAGAACTACCGCATATCTATGCTGTTGCAAAGGGCTTGAATACCGACGATAGGTTCCTTCTTGACGGCATTCGAAAGGTTCATGAGAACGACGTTGTGACAACGAGGTACGTTGCTCCACGAGAGGCAATTAGCTCGCTTGGCTTAGAGGCCGAGTAACACCCTATCCAAGCACAGCTATGTTCTCTAACATTCTACACCGGCCGATACTGGCCATTGTTCTTTCCGTTGTCATAGTATTCGTCGGTCTGCTGGCGATGCGCCAGCTCCCAACAGCGCAGTTCCCGCAGATAGCTCCGACGACCGTTAACGTCGACGTCGTATATCCGGGTTCGAGTGCAGACGTCCTTGTAAAATCGACACTCATACCCTTAGAACAGTCAATTAACGGCGTTCCGGGTATGCGATACATTGCTAGTGATGCAACAAGTGCTGGCGAGGCAACAATTCGAATCATTTTCGAGCCCGGAACCGATCCCAACCAGGCCGTCGTGCAGGTAAAGTCGCGTGTCGACCAAGTAATGCCGAACCTGCCGCCTCTAGTACAGCGCGAGGGTGTCGTTATCACTCCCGTGGTACCGAGCATGCTGATGTACGTGAATCTTTACAGTACCGATTCGGCGGCCGACCAGAAGTTCTTGTACAATTATGCAAGTGTGTCGATTATTCCCGAGATCAAGCGCATCAAGGGCATTGCATCGGCGTCGATTTTGGGCAGCCGACAGTATGCCATGCGAATCTGGCTGCAGCCCGACCGTATGCGGGCGTACAACATATCGGCAGAAGAAGTCATGAAGTCAATGCAGGAGCAGAGCATCATTGCTCGACCAGGTCGGCTAGGTCTTGCCTCTGGCACAACTGCCCAGTCACTCGAGTACGTCCTGCAATACCAGGACCGCTACAGCACACCAGAGCAGTACAAGAACATTATCCTTCGTGCAAATCAAGAGGGAGAAATCATCAAACTGCGTGACGTTGCCACCGTAGAGCTTGGTTCGGAATTCTTTGATATCTACTCGAACTTCAATGGGCACCCTTCGGCCGCAATCATTCTGAAGCAGACCTATGGTAGTAATGCGTCCGATGTCATCCGAAGTATCAAGGCCGAACTGGAAGAGCAGCGGGCGTCGTTCCCAGCAGGGATGACATACACGGTAAGCTACGACGTTTCGAACTTCCTCGATGCCTCGATTGAGCAAGTCACGCATACCTTGCGCGACGCCTTTGTTCTTGTAGCTCTCGTCGTGTTCATCTTTCTTGGTGACTGGCGGTCGACAATCATCCCCGCACTAGCCGTTCCGGTGTCCTTGATTGGCACGTTCTTCGTACTGCAGGCATTTGGATTGTCCTTGAATCTTGTCACGCTCTTTGCACTTGTGCTAGCAATTGGAATCGTGGTCGACGATGCCATCGTGGTTGTCGAAGCCGTGCATGCAAAGATGTCGCATGACGGCGTCGGTGCGTATCGTGCAGTGAAATCCGTGATGAGCGAGATCACTGGAGCGATACTCGCAATTACACTTGTAATGGTGTCGGTGTTTGTGCCAATCGCGTTTATGGATGGCCCGGTTGGGACGTTCTATCGCCAGTTCTCCATTACGATGGCCAGTTCGATTCTTCTATCTGCCGTTGTGGCTCTTACGCTCACACCCGTGCTCTGTGCACTCATCCTAAAGGGCAATCATGGCGGCAATGATACTACCGGAGTAGTCTCGCGCTTTACGCACGCCTTCGATCGTCACTTCGACAGCGTTACGTCATGGTACGAACGACTACTTCGTATAACAGTACGCAAGAAGTGGCTGACGTTTGTCCTCTTCGCTGGTAGTCTCGCTGGAATCGTTGGTCTATCCTCCATCATGCCGTCAGGTTTCATTCCCGGAGAGGACCAGGGCACGATTTACGCTATCATTCAAACTCCACCTGGGACTACCTTAGAGCGTACAAACGACGTCGCACGTCAGCTGCGGAAAATCTGCGAGGAAATCCCCGAAATCGCTTCGGTCTCATCGCTGGCTGGGTACGAGATCATGACCGAAGGCCGTGGCTCAAATGCCGGTACGTGCCTAATCGATTTGCGTGACTGGGGTGAGCGCGACCGGAATGTTCGTGAAGTCATGGAAGAACTCGAAGAACGCACGCGCGACCTAGGTGCCATAGTTGAGTTCTTTGAACCGCCAGCTGTACCGGGCTTTGGCTCGTCGGGTGGATTCTCACTTCGACTAATCGACAAGAATCTAGGAACAGACTACCACGAGTTCGAACGAGTTAACGATGCGTTTATGGCCGAGCTCAGGAAGCGACCTGAGATGTCGGGGTTGTTTACGTTCTTCGCCGCAAATTATCCGCAGTATCAACTCACGATCGATAACGCCATTGCAATGCAGAAGGGCGTTTCGATTGCAAATGCCATGGAGAATCTCAACATTCTTAGGGTCTTCGCCAAAGATAGTGGAGAAGTTAGTAGTTTGACGGATGAAAGATACCGAACTTTATCAGACGTTGTTTGGCCTGCAAGCGCCTTGGCGTGTATCAGAGGTACGAGTTGATCACGGCAGTCATACAGTTATCG